>Ga0302302_1001469_pt1 | contig 14128 bp, 9 predicted proteins | sample III_Palsa_E1_3_FD_198766 | JGI IMG/M metagenome (GOLD analysis project Ga0302302, IMG submission 198766) | Peat permafrost microbial communities from Stordalen Mire near Abisko, Sweden - III_Palsa_E1_3 | ecosystem: Environmental > Terrestrial > Soil > Palsa > Peat permafrost | place: Sweden...
CCACCAGCTCCAGATATAACTGGCGGCGGCCCGAAGTCATGCTGAGTATCTCGGTCTCACCCCAACCGTAACTGCGCGCCAATGCGTCTACCTCAAGCGCGATCCGCCGCGCGACCGCTTGAATCTCGCGCCAAAAGAAGCTCACGATATCGAGGGCCAGATCCCATTGTTGTGCGCACGAGGGGCACTGCAGTTTCAACGAAATCTCGGCCGCAGGTTCCTGCTCGGAGAGATATGCTTCAAAGCCTTCTGCAACGGAGGCAGGAATCTCCCCCATCACCAGTGCAGAGTCCGCTCCTTCGATGGACGTGATGCAGCGCGAAAGAATCGTTTGCCGCGCCTCTTCTACGCTACCGCAGCTGCCGGCCGCATAGAGATCCGTACTGTCGGGCAGCCTGCACCGTACCGAGAACAAGCCCTGCTTGAATTCGTGTGCATCACACTTTGCCTCGGCAACACAAACATTCGCAGAGGCGGGAGCAAGCTCCTCCGTATTCATGGCAAACTCCAGCTCGCTTGCGCAGCCAGGGCAAACAGCGAAGGCGTTCAATACCGGCCCCAGCGTGGCCTGGCGCAGCTGTAGCAGCATCGCATCGCGCCGTCCTATGGTGACCGCCGCAAGGCGATCCCAGGGATACTCCGGCTGGCAATAGGAGAGCATCAGCAGGCCGCGCTCAATCTCGCTGTTCTCCATGCCGCGTTCCCACAGCTCAAGCAGTTCTTTTGCCGACAGTCCGCGCATTATCTCCTCGCTGTCTGCTGCGTCTCCGCAACCTAATTCGATGGAATAGTGAAGCTCGGCTCGAGCGGTTCCACCACGGACGTATCGCGTTCCCAGCCTTCGTTTTCCAGCTTGATGTGCTGTATGGCGACCGCGTTCGCGTTGGAATCCAGATCCGGCATCGCTTGATACTCGGAGACCCAGCAACGATAGATGTTGTAGGAGAGCACCAACTGTCCAGCCTCGTTGTACAACTCCAGCAGTATGTCTTTGCGAAAGTCCTGCAACGAAACCTCCGCGCCCAAGCCCGCTCCGTAGTTCCAGACTTTGCTCGCCCACTGCTCGAAGGCAATATCCTGGGTCACGCCGCGCTCGAGTGTAATCGCTTCGTATTCGGTTCTGCCGGGAGACTTGCGGCTGCTGGATGGATCGCCGCCCTCGCGGTGCTTCACTACCTCCGTGCTCCGCTTCAGTCCGCCCACCTTGCTGATGCCAGCTACGTACTTACCGTCCCACTTGACGCGAAATTTGAAGTTTTTGTAGGGATCAAATCGCTGCGGATTGACGCTGAATTCTGCCATCTTCTTCTCCTTGACTAAGAGGCCGCTTGTCCGGCCATCTGTTGGATTTGCAGCACGACGAACTCGGCCGGTTTGAGCGGAGCAAAGCCCACCAGAATGTTCACGATGCCGGAGTTAATGTCCGTTTGCGTGGTGGTTTCGCTATCGCACTTCACAAAGTAGGCGCTGGCCGCCGACGCTCCCTGAAAGGCGCCCTGACGAAAGAGGTTCTGCATGAACGAAGTTACGTTGAGACGTATCTGCGACCAGAGCGGCGTATCGTTCGGCTCGAAGACCACCCACTTCAATCCTTCAAAGAGACTCTCCTCGATGTAGTACGCGGTGCGGCGAACGGCAATGTAGGCCCATTGGCTTCCCAGTTGATCGGCTCCCTGCATCGTCCGCGCGCCCCAGGTCACATTGCCGTAGGTCTTGAAGTTGCGCAGTCCATTGATACCCAGCGGGTTGATCGTTCCACTGTCGGCGTCGTTCATCACATAGGCCAGACTAGCGCCCGCAATCGTCGCATCGATACCCGCCGGCGACTTCCAAACGCCGCGGTTGGCATCCGTCGCAGCGTATATGCCGGCCATCGTTCCGCTCGCCCCGACATTTCTGGGCCGCCCTTGATTCAACGGGTCAGGCACGATAAGTCCTGGAAAATAGATCGCCGCGTTGGCGGCCGGCTCGAAGCCTGCGCTGCCCAGCGCATTCAGCCATGTCACCACGCCGTTCGCTGCCGTATTGCTGGTTGAGTTGATGCCAGACGGAAGGTCCACCAGAAGAAAGGCTCGCATGGTCGCGCAGAAGGCCGCCGCATTCGCATAGACGGCTGCAATATTTGCCGTGTCGGGCGCGCCGCCGGAGACAAGGTTGGCCACGCCCGGAAGGCAGAGAATGTTGAAGATATAGGGATCGAGCCGAGCCAGCGCCTGAATCCCCGCCTCGAGCGCGCTCGCATTGGGAACGGTTCCGTCATTGGCTGGATCCGCTGCTGTGCTTACTGCTGTGTAGACCGTGCTGGCGGGGTTTGAGATCGGCGAAATCACATCCGAACCGGTGGATGCTGGAAGCGTGCCGGTGCCCAGGTCCGTCAGTTGGATCAGCGCCGAGGCCGCATTCACTACGCCAATGGCATAGTTCGGGCTGGCCGAGCTCATACTCAGATTGCGATAGATCTCCGAGCTCAGCACCTGCGTCGGTTTGCTGATCGAATCCACCAGGCGAACGACCAGATTGAATAAGCCTGATGGCACCGTATTGTAATCGACTCCGACCTGTAGATTGTTTCCCCAGATGCCGGGGCTGCTCGCGGTCACCGTCAGCGTCGCTGTGGCCGCTGTGTTGTCCAGCGTCAGCACAGCAGGGGCGGGGCTGCCGCTCGCCACGCGCACGATCCATGCCGTCTGTCCGCCATTGAGGAAGTACTGCATCACCCCATAGCTGGATTCACTCCTCTGATCCAGGTTGCCAAACACCGTCTGAAACTGGGTGAAGTTGTTGATCTGCGTCGCGACCCCCATTGGGCCTTGAGGGAAAAAGTCGACGAACGCGGTGCTCGCCGTACTGACGCCCGCGATGTTATGCACACCGCTTGGAATCTCTTCGACGTAGACGCCAGGATACGAGGTCAAAACCGCCATGGGGGTCTCTCCTTGAACTTCGCGATCAGGCTACTCCGGCGGTCTCAATGCCTCTCGACAAGCTCCGGAGCCAGTTAGTTTCCTAAGGTCAGCTGTGCGCAGAAACGGCGAACCGTGCCGCATGTCATAACGTCGTCACATCTTCCCTATCGTCTTTGAGCAGAATGTCGTCTTTTTCGCTATCCATCCGCCTCCCGGCGGCTCCCTCGCGGTTCATGCACACGCACGCACGCGACCACGCACATCGGACATACATATGGCCCATATCAAAACTGAACTGGCCCGTATTACAACTGAAATGGAGACACAACACAGATTCATCTTCCAGCAATCGAACGCGGAAGTGAGTCTCTCCCTCGGCTTGGCGCCTGATGCTGACGCTACTCTAACCGCTGAGAGATGGACAAAGACTATGCGTAATACGGGAGAGGAAGAGAGGTTCGGTCAAGCCTATTGTTATTCTTAGATTAAACAAGCAAACGCAGGAGACCAAGAGTCAGAGATTTCTACGTTCCCAATAAGGCCAAAGACTACCCCAAGCAACAGTGCTCGTCAACAGCAGTTTTGATGAAAGTATTGATCGGTTAAAAATAAGGGTTCTATGCTCCGAGAAGATGTAGCGCAATAACCGCGAGCGCACGGTACCGCATACTTCCTACACGATTCAGTGAGGGTAGGGGCAGGGAAACACAGAAAAGCACGGGAGTGGCTACAATTTCCGCCACAGTGCCAAATAGAGAAGCGGGGAGCTATCTCCTTGAAATTATGGAGGCGCGGGTCGGGATCGAACCGACGCATAAAGGTTTTGCAGACCTCTCCCTTACCACTTGGGTACCGCGCCTCAAACTGCACCAATCTCTCAAGGGCGCAGGACAAATGTTGTCTCTAGAGGAAGTGTATCGCAGATTGTGAGGGTTTTTGGAGCGGGAGACCGGGGTCGAACCGGCGACATCTTCCTTGGCAAGGAAGCACTCTACCACTGAGCTACTCCCGCCCTGCCTTATTGAGTATAGCTGAGGAGGTGGGTAGAAGCCAAGTGGTAGTTTTATGGCGCCTGGATGGCGTGGTCCAATAACAGGCGGCGGCTGGTGATGCGGAAGCGGCCGGTGCGGACGATGTGGGGCGTGATGGTGATGAGCAACTCGCCGGAGTCGACTTCCTTGCTCTTTTCGGTGCCCTGGAAGCCGGGAAGTTCGCTGAGGCCGGGGAGGCCTTCGATATCGCGGGCCTCGTTGCGGGAGACCTCGCTGGCCAGCAGTGCGGTCTGTCCGGCAGGGATGGAGATGGTCGAGGTGATGGTGCGGTTGTTGAGGATCGGGATGCTGTCGATGGTGCCGCTGCCGAGCGCTTCGATCTTCAGATCGAGCTTGAGTGAGATGTTGCCGGAGTGCTGAATCACAGGCGTGGCCTTCAGGGTGATCCCCAGGTCTTCGTACTGGACCTGGGGCACGGTCACCGAGCTGCCTCCGCCGAGCTGCGCCAATAGTGTGGAGGCAGGGGTGCCGTTGACGCTTACGCCGGCCAACGAGGATGCCAGCGAACTACTGACGCCGGAGCTGTAGGTCGCTGTGACGACGGGATAGCGCGTACCAGCGCGGAAGCTGACGTCCTGACGGTCGCCGGCGCGAACCTGTATGTTGTCCAACATGCGAACGTCGCTGGAGTTGAGCAGGAGATTGAAGGTGCCACCGGTGGCGACGCTGACCCCGAGAAGTGGCAGGCCGTTATACATACCTATGGTCCCGAGAATATTTGAGAATTGAGAGCTGCTGACTACACCGGAGCCGATGAGAAACTCCAGTGCCTCGAGTTGCTGCTGGCCGTAGGAGCCGGTGAGCTTGAGTAAGCCGCTGGCCACGGCCTGCGCCAGCACTGACTCATTGGAGTTCAGGATGTTTTGCGCCGTGCTGACAATGGGAAAAAAGTTGAGGGTGGACGGCAGCGAAGCCCCGATGTCGACCAGGTGCGTCTTGTCGACCTCGTACATGTGGATGTCTAGCAGGACATCGGAGCCGCCATCGAGCATGTCGGCGTAGGTGGCGTTCAGTGCGCGAAGGGTGCTCTCATCGCCCTGTATCAGGATGTCTCCGTTGGTGGCGCTGGCGGTGACCTTCTTGAGTTCGAAGACGTTACGGGCGAGGTTGGCCATCTCCCCGATGGCGTCGTTGCTCAGGCCCGGCAGATAGACCGTCTCTTCGATCATCGGCTGCTGGCGATCACGGTCTTCGGGTGTGTCTTTGACGATGAGCGCCATTTTGGGCTGTATCGCGACGGAGAAGGTGTGCGTCATCTCCCCGAGAATGCGCCTGGCGGTGGGGAAGTCCACGTTATCGAGGTTGAACTTGAGGAAGGCGTTGTTGGTGAAGCTGGAGTCGATGTCGACGTTGATGCCGAAGTCGCTGTAGACGGCGCGGATGATGTCCTGAAGGCCGCCCTGGTGGTGGAGGTCTTTGCGACCGGGGAGCGGTGTGAACTCGATGGGGCCGGCGAGGGCCGGGACGCTGCTGCGTTTGGTGTCGAGATCTATGGCTGTGGGCAGGGGGCTGGCATCGACGCCCAAGTGCTGGGTGACGATGCTGTTGTCGGGGTCAAGTGTGCGGGCCTGCGCGAGCAGCGCGTCAGCACGGGCGTTGTCGCCGAGCAGGCGGGTTTTGGCGGCCAGTTGGACGAGTTCGGTGAGGTGATGCTCGCGGGCGACGGTGAGGGAGAGCACGTACTCGGGCTTATTGGGATTGAGTTGGGCGGCGTGGGCGAAGCTGCGTTCGGCGGCGGAGAAGTCGGGTTTCTCCATCTGCCGGGCGCCGTCCATATAGGCGTCTTCGGCTTCGCGGGCCTGTTTTTCTGAGACGGAAGAGAGTTTTTTAGCGGAAGCAGCGGGCTGGGCGGGGATCGCTCCGGCGGGAATGCTGGCGTCCTGCGCGAACGCAGACGGCAGCGCAAAGCTCACCGCGGCCGCGAAGGTGATCGCGTGCAGCAGGAAGGATGGTCTGCGGCGGTAGTTTGCGCGAGGCATTATCTAAGTTTAGACGGATGAGCCGGGCTATTGGGGTGCTCGTAGAACTGAGTCGTCCAGCGAGCTTAACGGCCGTTGGAGACGATCTGTAAGGAGGGCCGTGCGGGGCGCATGGAGCGAACGGATGTGGGAGGACGCCGCAGACCTTTTTTGATCTGCGCCGAGTCCATCTCGAGCTCCGTGAGCGTACGGCTGAGGGTGTTGCGATGCATGCCGAGCTCTTCGGCAGCCTTACATTGATTGCCACGGTGACGTGCAAGAACCTCAAGGATGAAGCGCTTTTTGAACTCGCGCACGGCGTCGTTGTACGGAAGCCCCGCGGCATGCATTTGGAGAACGAGGTTGTCTAGGTCGCGTTTCACTCGCGGGCGTTCCTTTTGAAGTGGATTGGATCATCCTACATGCAATCGGGCAATGAGGCTGAAGCTTGTGATGCAATTTTTTGAATTAGCGTTCCGTATGCGTATTGTCTTTCAATCAGTGTGCGACGGCGAAGCTGATTTGATCCAATCGGGTGTAGTGTGCTTGAGACGGTTGGCGCCATCGTGGAGCTGCGACTTCAACTCTGAGGGCATGACGAAGAATACAGCATGCGACGCCCGAAGGAAAAATGGGGCCAGTTGGGAGGTCGCCATCCAGGGGGCTGGCGGCAAAAATGCGGTAATCGCCATGAGCAGCGCAGTGCCCAGGATGCAGCCGCGGATGAGGCCGAAGGTTGCGCCGAAGAGACGGTCGAAGAAGCCAAGGCCGATGACGGAGGCGGTGCGGCGGAGCAGGCTTCCGATGAGGCTGGCGAGGAGCATCGTGCCGACGAGGATGAGCACAAACGCCGTTGCCTGTGCGAGTTGCAGGGAGGTTATGAGGCCGGTGAGCTGCGTCGCGAGGGGGTGGTAGAACCAGCAGGCCAGCAGGAAGCCGAGGATGAGGCCGCCCAGGGCGAAGGCTTCTCGGAAGAAGCCGCGAATGGCGGCGCGGAGGGTCGAGTAGAGGAGCAGGGCACCGAGGAGCCAGTCGAGGGGGTTCATTGGATGGGAATACCTGTTGGATGGAAGTTCGCAAGAAGGGCGGCCTCAAGCAAGGGAAGCTCCGCGCCCCATGTGCTCCAGTTGTTGCCGCCTTGAAGCGCGCGAAACTCAGACCGCAGTCCACGGCCATTGAGTGCCTGGGAGAAGCGCTCGTTTGTCTTGAAGAGGGGGTCCTTTTCTCCGCAGGTGACGAAGAAGTTGGGTGCTTGCTCTTGCGAGAGCTGGCGGAGAAGGACGAATGGATCATTGGCGCGGTTTGCGGCACTGCCTGCGGGGCCAAAGACTTTGCGATTCTTTCCGCTGGCTTCGTTGATGTAGTAAGCACCCGCTTCGTCGGGCATGACAAGAATGATGTTTTGTGCGGCGAAGGCGGCGATGTCGCTGTTGTTGGACCAGTCGCGGTAATCGGCTCCTGCTCCATGCAAGAGATAGACGACAGGGAGTTTCTGATTGGAGGCGTATGCGGCAGGAACGATGAGTCGTAGGTGCATGTCGCGCGCAAGGATGGCGCTGTAGAATGTGGTGTCGATGAGGCGGACCTGTGGGGTTAGCTGCGGCTTGTCGGGCGTGAGCGGATGATGGCAGCCGGTGATTCCGAAGATGCACAGCGTTGCCAGCAGGGAGGACGGCTTCATTGGGTCCATGATACTTGGCGCGGTGATGCGGGTGAGTTGCCTCATCGTTCGGGTTGCGGAAAGCTCTAACGCACAGTGGAGCTAGCGGCGGGATTGAGTTCGGATTTCAGGATCTCAATGGCCTTTGCGAGGCGACGCTGGCGGGTGTCTTCTCGTTTGGCGGTGGTGAGCCAGTTGCGGTACTCCTTGCGGCGGGTCTGGCTGAGGGTCTCAAATTTTGTGAGCAGCTTTTCCTTGCGCAGGAGCTTGAGGAACTCGGCGGGCTGCTCGACGATACGCGCGGTGTCGTCTTTCCAGAGCTCGACGGTGAGGAGGTCGCCCGCCTGTTTGCCGAGTTGCTCGCGGATGGTTTTGGGGACTGCGAGAAGATGATACTCGGAGCCGCCGGTCATCAGCGATCCGGTGTAGGGAAGGCCTCCGAGTTTTGCCTGCACAGGAACGCGGCCTTTGATGCCGAACTCGTTTTGCACGCTGTGAGGGAAGATCACATAGGCTCCCCAGCCCTTACTACGCTGGATAGCGGCGGTGAACTTGTAGTGCTTCATTGCTATGCGGCGGTGCGGGCTTCTCGGCCCTTGCTGCGACCGCCTAGTGAGACGCTGACAATCTTCGAGACACCGGGTTCCTGCATGGTGACGCCGTACATCACGTCGGCCTGCTCCATGGTGCGTTTGGAGTGGGTGATGACGACAAACTGGGTGTTCTCGGACATCTCGGCGATGAGGCGGGCGAAGCGGCCTACGTTGGTTTCGTCTAGCGGGGCGTCGACTTCGTCGAGGACGCAGAAGGGCGCGGGCTGGAATTGAAAGATGCCGACGAGGAGCGAGAGAGCGGTGAGGGCTTTTTCGCCGCCGGAGAGCAGCAGGACGTTCTGTAGCTTCTTGCCCGGAGGCGAGGCAATGATGTCGATGCCGGACTCGGCGGAGTTGGTCTCGTCGGTGAGCTTCATCATGGCCTGGCCGCCGCCGAAGAGCTTGGTGAAGGTGGTGGAGAAGTTTTCGTTGATGATCTTGTAGGCTTCGTCGAACTTCTCGTGGGAGACATCGTCGATTTCCTTGATGGAGGCCTGGGTGTTTTCGATCGAGTCGAGGAGGTCTTTGCGCTGAGTTTCGAGGAACTCGTGACGGGTGGCGGTCTCGGTGTACTCCTCGAGCGCCATCATGTTGACCGGCCCCATGGCTTCGAGGCGTTGCTTAAGGGCGCGGGCGGCCTCGTCTTCTTCGTGGAGAGCTTCGGCTTCGATGCGGGCGATGGACTGGTCTTCGCGGAGAGCGGAGGCTTCGACGGAGAGGTCGTTGATGCAGGTGGCTTCGAGGTGTTCGAGGTCGGATGTGAGCTTGGCGGCGCGGGCGGTCAGCGTGGCGCGCTGCTCGCGGAGCTCTTCGGTCTCGTGGCGCAGGGCGCGAAGTTTAGTGTCCAGCTCGGACATCGCGGCGCGGAGGGCGGAGGCTTCCGCAGAGAGGGTTTCGCCTTCGGCGATGGCCTGGGCGCGCATCTCGGTTAGCTCGGTGTGCTGCAGGGAAAGAGCGGCGGTCTCTTCTTCGCGACGGAGCTTTTCCGAAGCGGCACTGGAGAGCTGCTGCTCGAGTTGTGCGATGCGCTGAGACTGCGTGGTGAAGAGGCGGTTGGTCTGCTCGAAGTTGGCGCTGGCGTTGCGGCGGCGCTCTTCGAGGCCGGCCAGAGCAGCGTTGGCGGCGCTGGCGGCAGATTGCAGCTCTTCGCGGTTGGCGCGGAGGGTGGCGATCTTTTCGGTTAGTTCGGAGACCTGCTGCTCTACATTCTGGCGTTCAGACTCGAACGCCCGAGCCTCGTCCTGCTTGCGGGCGATGAGGTCTTGCTTCTGCTGGCGGCTGTCCTTGTTGCGCTCGGCGGCCAGCTGCCAGTCCTGTAGGCGGCGCTGGATGCGGGCGGTTTCGGCTTCCATCTGACGGAGGGCGGCGCCGGAGTTGGCGCTGTCGCGCTCGGCGTCGCGCCGTTCGTGGTTCTTGCTGTCGAGGGTGCTTGTGAGGTAGGCGATCTCGCGGGTGACGGCGATAGTGGCCAGTTCGCTCTGCGAGAGCTCGGCTTCGATGGCTTCGAGTTTGGTCTGGACTTCGGCGAGCTCACGTTTGAGGGCGAGCGGGCCTTGTTCGCGGGGGCGACCGCCGGTGACGGTGACGGAGTTGAAGGTTTCGCCGGAGGGCGAGAGGAAGAAACTCTGTGGATTGGCGAGGGCGAGGGAGCGGGCGGTGGCGTTATCGGGTGCGATAAAGCCTTCGCGGAGCTTGGGGAGGATGACTTCGAGCGACCGGCCAAAGCCGTCGAGGACGCGGATGCAGTCCTTGAGTGGGACGATGCCGCTGGTGGAGGTTGCGCTGGTCATGCCTTCTGCGAAGGGGAAGGCGGATTGGGCGTCGTTAGGGTGAACGAGGAAGGTGGCGCGGCCGGCTACGTCGGACTGCAACATACGCATGCCTTCGTTAGCGGCGTCCCAGCTCTTGACGACGATGTAGTTGAGCTCGTCGCGTAGGAACTCGTCGACTACGGACTCGTATTTGCCGTCGACTTCGAGGAAGTCGGCGAGCGTGCCGACGGGAGCTAGAGCGCCGGTGTTCTGCTGCTTGGCGTTCGCGCGGAAGATGTTGCGGACCGTGTCGGTGGAGTAGCTGTGCTCGCGGATGAGGGCTTCGAGCGAGCTGCGGCGGCCCATGAGGGTGGCCATTTCGGCGCGGAGCTCGTCGCCGCGGCGTCGTGACTGAGTCTCTTCCAGGCGCTTGGTTTCGAGCGAGTGGCGGAGGTCGACGATCTCGGTTTCGAGGCGCTTGAGGCGGGCGGTGACGTCCTCGAAGGACATCTTGAGCTGGCCCTGCTGGACGCCGAGTGCTTCGAGCTCCTGCTGTGCTCCGGCAGACTCCGAAGCGAGGCGTTCGTTCTCGCGGTCGAGGCCGGAGAGTGCAGCCTCGGCCTGCGCCTGCTCATTGTTGGCCTGCGCGGCGCGCTGCATGATCTGCATGCCGGCGCGGCGCTGGTTTTCGGCGAGAGCTTCTGCGGCGAGGACGTTGCGTGTGGCCTCGTGAGCCTGCGCCTGCTGGGCCTGGGCATCTTCGCGCGAGGAAGCGGACTCGGTGTTGGCGTTTTCGAGGAAGCTGCGATGCTGCTCGAGCTCGCCGGAGAGGGATTCGAGCTGGGTACGGGCTGCGGCCAGGTCGTCGTTGCCGGCGGTGATGCGGTCGGTGAGGTCAGCGACGCGGTCAGCGTTGGAGGTGGTGCGGGCGGCGATGCGCTCGAGCTCGACGGCGGACTGGTTGGCCTTGGCGCCGGAGTCGCGGATGAAGGCGTCGAGCTCATAGCCGCGGGCTACGCCGGCGGAGTGCTCGGCGTCCATGGTTTCGAGGGACGCGGCCTGGGTGTCGATGATGCCGGCGAGACGGGTGATCTCGGTGGAGGAGGCGGTTTGCTCGGCGTCCATCTGCGTAAGGCGAGAGGCGAGGACGACGCGGAGCTTGCCGCGAAGTTCGTCGCGGAGGGCGCCGTAACGCTCGGCCTTGGAGGCCTGGCGCTTGAGCGTAACCATCTGCTTGGTGACCTCTTCGAAGATGTCGTTGACGCGGGCCAGGTTCTGCTTCGCGGACTCGAGGCGGAGCTCGGCGAGGCGCTTTTTGGTCTTAAAGCGGGTGATGCCGGCGGCTTCTTCGATGATGCTGCGGCGGTCAAGCGGCTTGGAGGAGAGGATGCTGCCGATGCGCTCCTGGCTGATCATCGCGTAGCTTTCGCCGCCAAGACCGGTGCCCATGAAGATGTCTTTGATGTCCGAGAGGCGGCAGATCTTGCCGTTAAGAAGGTACTCGGAGTCGCCGGTGCGGAAGAGGCGGCGGGTGACGGTGATCTCGCCGGCGCGGATGGGTGCGCGGCCGAACTTGCGGCGTCGGATCTTGAGGACGACGTTGTTGTTGGGGGTAGGGAATTCGGCGCTGGCTTCGAGGAGTTCAAGGGTGTCGGATTTCTTACCTTCGGCCTCGTAGGTAGTGCCGGGCTGGGCTTCGGTGACGGCTTCTTCGGTCTCTTCGGCAGCCTGGGCGCGGGCGGCTGCTTCGTCCCAGTCGCCGGAGGGCATGACGGCTACATTTTGGCTATCGCCGAAGATTTCAGCTTCGTTTTCGCCGAGAGAGGCGCTGTCGTAGATCTCCGGGTCGACGAGGGTGAGGGAGACTTCGGCCATGCCGGTGGGTTTGCGGTCACGGGTGCCGGCGAAGATGACGTCTTCCATCTTGATGCCGCGGAGGGATTTGGCGGATTGTTCCCCGAGGACCCAGGTGATGGCGTCGGAGATATTGGATTTGCCGCACCCGTTAGGGCCGACGACGGCGGCGATGCCCTGGCCGGCGAGCTGCACTTCGGTGCGATCGCAGAAGGACTTGAAACCGAGGATCTGGACTTTCTTGAGCTTCAACAAGCGGGGTAACCTCTACGAAATGGGTCGCGCGGATGGAGCGGCGCTATGCGAATCGTAAGCGGCGGAGGGGTGCGAATCAATGCAGACAGGGCAAGATGTTGTGGATAAGGCGTCCCTTGCCCTACATCTTGGGCAGTGGACCGGATTTGGTTGAGAAGGCGCGGTTCGGAGGGACTTCAGGTGTCAGCGAAATGTAAAAAAATGCGGCTACAACGGATGTGGCTGTGACAGATGGCCGGCTTGTGGTTCAATAGGAGCACTATCAGGCGAATCTGTTGAGCGTTCGCCTGGCTTGCATAGGGGCCGGGAGCATTCTTATAATCCGCACTAAATCATCAAAGCCTCCAGATATATGTTTGAGAGGACATGATCCACTGGCGCAACTCGCGTCGTATCAATTGAATCCAAATTTGAGAACCCAGACGGGCTTACCGAGGAGTTTTTCTATGAAGAAGGTCGTACTAGCCTCTCTGCTGGCAGTAGCTGGCTCAGCTTGTTATATGCCGGGCTGCTTTGCGCAGACCGCCGTGAACCTTGGTACCCAACAGCCGGCGGGCGGACAGGTACAGATGTCTGCCGACGAGTACGCGGCCTATCAGAATGCGACGACGCAGACCACGCCTGCTGCTAAGGCCGCAGCGTTTGCCGCGTATCTGAAGGCGTATCCACAGTCGTCCGTAAAGGGCGATGTGCTGCAGCAGATGATGTTTGCCTACAACCAGGCAAACGATACCCAGAACACGCTGGACACCGCGGACCAACTGCTGGTGCTACAGCCGGATAACCTCTATGCCTATGTGTTTGAGGTCAACCTGCGGAGTACGGCAGCAAGCACATTGACCGATCCGGCGGCGAAACAGGCCGCGTTGGATAAGGCAGCAGACTATGCGACGAAGGGGCTGGCCGTTGGCCAGCCGAAGGGTATGAGCGCGGATGACTATGCCAAGGTCAAGGGCCAGGGCTATCCGATCTTCTATGGCGCCATCGGGTCCGACGGCCTGCAGAAGAAGGACTCCGCCGGCTCGATTAAGGCTTTCAACTCCGAGTTGGCCTCTGTGCCGGTTGCTACTACCGAGGCACCTGGACCGCAGCTGATGGATACGTATTACCTGGCGTCGGCGTATTACACGTCTACACCGCCGGACTACCTGAACTGCGCGTTTTATGCGGCTCGCGCGGCGTTCTATGCTCCTGAGCCATTCAAGACGACGTTCACCAAGCTGGGTACGTATTGCTACACGAAGTATCATGGCAAGCTGGATGGCTATGATGCTGTGACGGCTGTGGCGAAGGACAACCTGGTGCCTCCGGCGTCGTTTGCCGGGAGTGTTAAGCCGGCACCGAAGCCTGCGGATATGGTGGCGGATCTTGTTGCGACTACGCCTGATCTTGGGACGCTGGCTATCAGCGATCGCGAGTTTGCGCTACAGTATGGTGCTGCTTTGGATCCGAAGACTGGGACTATCGATCCAGCAACCAGCAAGCCTGATCCGAAGACGCAGAAGAGCTATGCGGATGAGGTTTTTGATGTGGTTAAGGGCAAGTCGGTTGAGCTGCCGAAGGTGCTGGTGATCTCGGCTACGGCTAGTGTTGTGACGGTTGCGGTGTCTGACGATGCGGTGCAGAGCGGGACGGCAGACTTCACGTTCAACATGAAGGAACCGATCAAGGATGCTGATATTCCTGCAGCCAAGTCCTTGGTGTCGCTGGATGGAACGTATGCTTCGTATACGCCCAGCCCGTTGATGATCACCATGAGCGATGGGGCGTTGGTTGTGGCTAAGAAGCCTGTTGCGCCGGTTCATCATGCGCCGGTTCATCACACTACTCACTAGACGGAAGTTGGTACGGCAGAACGGCCTCCCGCAAGGGAGGCCGTTCTGGTTTTGGGGAGACGGGGAATCGTCAATAAAGACGGTGCTTTGCACGGTGAGGGGCATGGTCCGGGCCGGTTGATTTTACGGTCCGCACGGTCGGTTTTACGGTGCGTTTATCGCACGGTGAATCAGGGGTTTAGGAGGTTGAGGAAGAGGCGGTAGGCCCCGGGGACGGCTTCGGGGAGTTGGCGGTAGAGGGCGAAGGCGACGTAGGTCCAATGG
>Ga0302302_1001471_pt1 | contig 14122 bp, 8 predicted proteins | sample III_Palsa_E1_3_FD_198766 | JGI IMG/M metagenome (GOLD analysis project Ga0302302, IMG submission 198766) | Peat permafrost microbial communities from Stordalen Mire near Abisko, Sweden - III_Palsa_E1_3 | ecosystem: Environmental > Terrestrial > Soil > Palsa > Peat permafrost | place: Sweden...
GGACCCGCCGGGGCCGCCTGCTAAAATGCGCGACCGGATCGGAGCAGCCCCGCTGCCTCGCGCCCAGCCGACGACAGCAACGGAATGGCAATGGACGAGTTTCTCGACAAGAACATAGAAGAACCGAACGATACGAACGACAGCTCGCCGGTTGCCGGCATCGTGGACTGGGTGGCGCGCGGCATCATCGAAGGGCGGCTGCAACCCGGTGACGACCTGAACTCGGTCGACCTCGCGAAGCGTTTCAAGGTGAGCCGCACGCCTGTGCGCGAGGCGCTGTTCGTGCTGAGCCGCGAAGGTCTCGTCGACTGGTCACCGCGGCGCCGGCCGCGCGTGTCGGCGGTCAGCCTGAAGGACGTGCGCGAGCTGTATCAGTTGCGCGCCGTGCTGTACGCGCAGGTGTCGTTCGCGATCGTCGAGCATGCGAGCAACGCGGATATCGAGGCGCTGTGGGCAGCGCATCGCCGCCTCGCCGACGCGGCGGCGCAGCATGACGTGGATGGCTATTTCTGGGGCAACGTCGCGTTTCGCGACGAGGAACTGCGGGTGTGCGGTAACGCGATTTTCAAGGAAGTACTGGATTCGCTGCGCATGCGCACCAACCGGCTGCGGCATCTGAGCACCTCGCTGCCGGGCCGGATGCAACGCTCCTGCGAGGATCACCAGCGACTTTGCGAAGCCTATTCGGAGCGCGACGGCACGCTTGCCGCGGCGCTGAACCGGTCTATCGTGCTGGGTGCGTTGCGCGCGATCGAAGCCGCCTGGCAGGACGGCTCATCGCCCGCCCGGGACGATGCCGACGGCGCGTCGCTGCGCTAGTCAGCGGGTCAATGAATGCGGGGGAGAAAAGAGGAGGGGGCTCGCAACGCGGGAACGGCGATGACTGCTCGGCCAGCCGGAAGGATCATCTCGCCTTCCCTACCGCTTGCCGTCGCTGCGAGTGTTCGAAGGATGCGGTGTCTGGGTCGCCTCATCAATTACAGGTCATAACACGCACCTCCGTCTGGTCTCACTCTTCCCTTTAATTTTCCTTTCAATTTGTGCGTTTCTAACGGCCGCGTATGTCGTTGAGACATTGAAAGCCTATTGGTTGTTTTTCGCGCAGTCGATTTTCGATTGCTTGCGTGACGCATCAAACTCGGGCAACATCGCTTCCGGGATTGCGAAGCGGCTGTGGCTTGGCTGGAGCCTTTGCCAGACGAGCGACACAAAAAGTCTCTAGAATGACAAACTCGCGATTTTCACAAGAAATTACGGGGAAACGCTGCCGTAAGATTAAGTTGTCTACGGCATCACGCATTATTAAATTGCATTTCCAGTCATTGTTCAGGGCGAGTGATCAATCGCCGGTTTGATCACTGCTTCGCGCAATCAGGCGAAAACCACGGTTCGATGTGATGGCGACGCTAAAGAACAACGTGTCCGGGGAATCATGTCTGTTGAAGGTTAATCACGTGTTCGGCCGAGATGCCGAGCGTTGCGACACCGTCATTCAAGACGCCTACGTTTCCCGTGTGCATGCGATGGTCCACTTCAACGGCGGGCAATGGAACCTGCTTGATCAAAGCAGCAACGGCACGTTGCTGTCCGGTACATTGCTGCGCCATGGCGAGCATGCGCCCCTGCGCGAAGGCGATCTGATTCGCTTCGGTAAAGCGGTTGACGGCACCTGGGAGGTCGTGGATCTCGCGGACCCAGTCGATACGCTGTGGCCCGTTCGCCCCCCCGCTCGCCCCGTTCTGCTTGAATTCGCCCAGGTGCTGCCGGGCGACATCACGCCCGCCATCAGTGTGATGCGCTCCACGACCGGAGAATGGCTGTGCGACGACGCTGGCTCGCTGCGGGTGCTTCATCACGGCGACGTCATCACGGCGGGTACCCTGAGTTGGCGCCTGGAAATGGTGCGCAACGACCAGACGCTCGCGCTGGTCGCGCCGTCCGCTCCGTCGGGACCGCCCGCACGAATCGAGTTTTCGGTAAGCCTGAACGAAGAACACGTGCGAGCCGTATTGCACACGCGCGGCGGAACGGTCGACCTCGGCGAGCGCGCCCATCACTACTGTCTGACTACCCTTGCACGGATCCGTTTTGCCGACGCGCAGGCGGGCTACGACAGCGGCTCGCAAGGCTGGGTCGAAATGCCCGAACTGTCGCGTATGCTTGGGCTCGACGTAGCCCACGTCAACGTGCAGATTCATCGTGCCCGTGCCCAGTTTGCGGCACTTCCGGGTGAGGGGAAGGTTGAGCTCATCGAGCGCCGACGCGGTAGCGTGCGTTTCGGCAACATCGCATTTCGGGTCATGCGAGGGGAGCAGCCCGAATGTCTGTGGGTGCCAGGCGATCCCGTCAATGGCAATGCATCGGGCACTATGACTGCAGACCTGACGCGACACGCCCTGTCGAACTGATTGCGCAATGCCCTCCAGATCTGTGACGTCATCTACCGATTCGCGCGCACCCGCTGAGGCTGCACACTCAGCCCAGCCATCGTCTGCACCGGCGGTCGAGCTGCATGGCATGCATGGCTACCGGCTCGGTGCGCAGCTCGGTGAAGGCGGCAGCGGCGCAGTCTATCGGGCAACCCGGCTGGACAACGGACAAACGGTTGCGATCAAGTTGATGCGCGAAGACGTCGCGCGGACGGCGGCAGAGCGCGAACGTTCACGCGCCCGCTTTGCGCAGGAAACGCGGCTGTGCGAGACGCTTGAACATCCGCACGTGGTGGCGTTGCTCGACAAGGGCGAGACACCTCATGGCCAGTTGTTCGCCGTGTTCGAATTCGTGCCGGGCAAAACGCTGCGCGAGATGATCGAGGACGAAGGCGCGCTTTCTGCGGTCACGACAGGACTCCTGATGACGCAGGTGCTCGAAGGCCTGGCGGCTGCCCACAAGCAGGGCATCGTGCATCGCGATCTGAAGCCGCAGAACGTCATGGTGACGGTGACCGATGACGTACTGCATGCAAAGATCCTCGACTTCGGCATCGGCGCGCTCATTTCCGACGCTACGTTACCGGATGCGTATACGCTGACGCACTCGACCGAGGTCCTCGGTTCGCCGCAGTATTGCGCGCCCGAGCAACTGCGCAAGGAAGCGCCGACGCTCAGGACCGACCTGTACGCGTGGGGCCTCGTCGTCATCGAATGTTTGACGGGGCAGCCCGTCATGCAAGGCGCGAGCGTCGCCGAGATCCTCTATCAGCAACTCAGTCCCGTCGACGTGGCGTTGCCGCCGGCGATTGCTTCGCACCCCCTCGGCACGGTGTTGCGGCTCGCGTTGAACAAGAACCCGCAGTTGCGCGCAGGCTCTGCCGATGAGCTCGCGGAACAGTTCCGCGCACTGCGTTTTCAGGCGCTCGTCGGCGAATTCAATTACCCACGCGGGTCACGCAAGTCGCGAACCGCCGAGGCGAAAGTCGCAACCCTTTCGACGAAGGCGCCGGACGCCGCCAGCGCATCGCGGCAGGTGACGGCGCTGTGCTGCAGTGTGGGCATCGTTGAAGACAGTGCGCCGCTGACGGCCGATCCCGCCTCGCTGGAAGCGCTCGAGGCCAGCCAGCAACAATGGCTGACCCGCTGTACGGACATCGCAGTCGGATATGGCGGCGAAGCATGCGGCAAGCTCGGCGATACGTTGCTGTTTTACTTCGGCGCTCAGGTCGGTATCGATCGGCCGGCACGGCGCGCCGCGCGTGCCGCGCTCGAGATGGCGCGGCAGTCGAGTCGCGCGAGCCTCGACGACACGCAAACGCCGAACGGCTGGCGTGTGGAGATAGCAGCAGCGTTGCATGTCGGCCCCATTGCGATTCGTGTGCCGCTCATGGGCGAGGGCGCCACGGCCGCTACAGCAGCAAAGCTGCTGCGGCTTGCCACGCCGGGCCAGATTCTGCTTAGCGAAGAAGCGCGCGAGTCGCTCGACCGGTATGCCGACTACACGCGCACCGGGTTGCATTTCGCGCGTGCCGGCCACGCGTCGCGCACCGTCTATGCGTTGCTTGGCGAACGCCACGAGCATGCGCCGTTCGACTCGCTCGACCGCAACGCGGCGACGCCTTTGATCGGCCGGGAGCGCGAGCGCGAAGCGTTGCTGCAAGCCTGGCGCGGCGTGGTGGCCTCCGCTGCATCCGAAGCACAAGCCGGGGAGGGCGCACCGCGTCTCGCGAGACTGGTTGTTGGAGATCCGGGCATCGGCAAATCGCGACTCGTCTATGAGCTGTGCGAAACGGTGCGCAACGCAGGCGAGACGGTCGCCTACTGTGCCTGCCTGCCCGAGCGCGTGAATCACGCACTGTTTCCGATCCTGCGCTTCGTGGCGGCGCATTGGCAGCTCGATATCGAGGGCGACCCGGCCGGGGCGCTCGCGGCGCTCGATCGTATGATTGCCCCGCTTGCCTGCGATCATGCCGCGGCGCGCGCCACGCTCGCTGCCTGGCTCGGGATAGCAGCGGGGCCGGCCAACCTGCGCTGGTCGACCGCGCGGCAACAGCAAGCGTTGTTCGATGTGCTGCGGCAACTGGTCGCCTCGTCAGGACAGGGCGGCCCCGTGTTGTTCGTCATCGAAGACGTGCAATGGCTCGATCGCATGAGTGTCGACTTCCTCGAATCGCTGCGTCTCTCGCCGGCATGCGGCTCGGTTCTCGTCGTGATGACATCGCGTCCCGAAGTGCTCGACCGGTGGCGCACCAGCACCGAGCGTCTGATGTTGCGACGCCTGTCGCGCGACGACACGCGTGAGTTGATCGCGACGCTGCTGGATAAGGCCGATTTCGATGCTGCCACGCTTGAATCGATCACGCAGCGCACGGCGGGCATTCCGCTGTTCGTCGAGGAAATTGCGCGCGAATTCGTGATCAGCGGTGCGATGCCGGATGCCGGTTTGGTGCAGGGAGACATCGGCGCGCCGGATCATCAGCCGTTGCCGGCCAGTTTGCGCGACATGCTTGAGCTCGCGTTCGATCGTATCGATGGGGCGCGCGACACGGCGCAACTGGCGGCCACGATCGGCCTCGAAGTCGATGCGCAACTGCTCGCCGACGTTTCGCCGCACGCGGCCGAGGTCCTCAACGACGACCTGAAACGCCTGCTCGAGGCACGCATCATCTATGCGCAACACCGGCTCGGTGGCATTTCGTATGCGTTCCGGCATGCGCTGATTCGCGATGCAGCGTACGAATCGATGCCGGCGGCGCTGCGCCGCGAGAATCATGCGCGCGTGGCACGGGCGCTTGGCAAGCGTCCAGAGCGCGGCAATGGCATGCAGGACGTCAACATTGCGCAGCATTTCGTGCATGCACGGGCCTTCGAAGAAGCCGTGCCGCACGGCATTCGGGCCGCGCAGCGCGCGCTCGAACGCGCCTTGCACGACGATGCGATCCGGTACGCACAGACCGTGCGCGAATGGCTGACCCAATGCGATTACGCCGGGCGTGCACACGACGCGGCACGCGCCGATCTCTCGCTCGTGCACGCCATGATGGCGCGCTTCGGTTGGGCCGATCCGCAAGTGAAGGGGCATACCGAGCGTCTGCTGGACGAGGTCGGCGGCCTCGAGGATCCACAGCTTGCCGCGAGCGCATTGTGGACGCTCGCGACGTACTACCATGTCGCCAGCGACCGCGCCGCCGTGCAGCGCATCGCCGGGCAGCTGATCGAACTGTCCGTGAATGAAAATGATCCGTCGATCCGTGTGGCCGCCGATGCGATGCACGGCATGAGTCTATGGATCGATGGTCACTATGCCGAGGCACGCTCGGCGTTCGAGGCGGCGCTGTCGGGCCACATCGTGGCACGCGACGCAGGACACCGGCGCCTGTTCGGTCTCGATACGCGGGCTTGGACGATGGCCTCGATGGCGAGCCTCATGTGGCATATGGACGAAGGTCCGGATGCCGCGCTGGAGATGGGGCGCGCCGCTGTGCATTCCGCGACCTGTGTGGACCATCTACCGACCATCGGCGTCACCCTGATGTATTGCGCGCGGATGCAGCAATGCAGTGGCGACCGCGAAGGTGCGCGTGACACGTCCGCGCTCATCCTGAGCTTGTCGCGCACTTACGGACTGAACGCCGTCGAGCGCTATGCGGCAGCCATCCACGCGTGGTCCGAAGGGGACCGCGACGCCGTTGCGGGGCACATCGAGGCATTGCGCCGCTCGGGATGCCTGCTCGGCCTGACCTACTACGCCTCATTGATCCCGGAGATGGATGCGGCACGCGGCGACTGGCAATCGGCGCTGCGTGAAATCGATGCATGCCTGGCACTGTGCGAAACGATGAACGAGCGCTACTACGAGGCCGAACTGCTACTGAAAAAAGCGACCTATCTGTTCAACGCGGGCTCGCGTGAACCGGCTGGGGCCGCGGGAGAAACGTGTCGTCAGGCGCTTGCCACCGCACGCAAGGCCGGTATGACGCGCACCGCTGCAAGAGCGCAAGACATGCTGGAGCGTCTGCAGTCGAAAACGTTCCCAGAGCAGTTACCGATCAGGCCACACCCACCCATGGAGAGCGTCAGTGAGTAACGTCGAAAGTAATTTTCCAACCTACCAGCAGTTTCTCGAATACCGCGCCGTCATCGTTCAGGCGATCGCCGTCTCATGGCACGACGACGCCTTTCGGGAAAAGCTGATAGATGACCCGCAAAAGGCACTGGCTGAGCGCTTCGACTACCGCTATCCGTTCAACCTCGCCCTGAAGGCGCAGCTCGACACCTCGGAGTGGACACCGGCGACGAACGGCGGCTGGACCACGCTCGAGAACAATGTGCTCGAACTCGTGCTGCCACCCGCTCCGGCCGACCCGGAGCAACACGCCATCGCGCTTGCCGCTTATAACGCAAAACATATCAGCGTCATTGAAGACGCCAAACAATAAACCGGGGAAGACCGATCATGGGAATGAATAACGCGGTTCCTACGCAGGAATCGATGCTGGAGTTCCAGGAAGTGTATCTGCGCGCAATCGCACTTTCATGGAAGGACGCAGCTTTTAAAGACGCTTTGTTGAAGAATCCTAACGATGCACTGGCTCGTTACTTCGACTATCTGTGCCCGTGGATCATCAACCTGAAAGTCAGCGAAGCCCCAGCCGGTTCGGGATGGGACGCGGCGAAGCAAAGCTGGTCGTTGCCGCCTAACGCGATGACGTTCGGTGTGCCGGTGCGTCCGAAGGTGTCGGACGAGGAATCTATTGCGCTGGCGGCCTATAACGATGCAGGGCCGTGCTACCTCTTCACCTGCTGCTGAGATTCGATCGACGCGCTGCATGCGAATGCGGCGCGTCGGTATCCCACCGCATGCCGGCGGTGATACCTGCCGCCCTCGCTCGTCCCTTTGTCCATGCTCGATGATTTTTCCCGCGTGCTGCGCTTCAAGGCGCATTTGTCGGTACTCGACGCGGGGCCCGATACGCTTTTCATCGTTGACGAGACCCGGCGCTCGGTCCTGCGTGGTGCGGTCTACGTTAGTATTGCCGCCTGTTTGCGCGAGAGCATGACGATTGCTCAAACGATCGCGACACTCTCTGCACGTTTCTCCGACTGGCAAGTTCTGGCGGTGCTCGATCATCTGGAGCGCCAGGCCTATCTTCGAAGCGACGAGCCTGACGAGCGCGACGCTGCGCGGGGTTTCTTCGAACGCACCGGGCTTAACGGAGACCGTGCTTGCGAGCAACTCGCGCAACTGCGCGTCGCGGTCGAGGCGTTTGGCATCGACCCGGCACCCCAGAAGCGGGCTCTCGCGGCGTGCGGTATTGACCTGGACCACGAGGCACCGTTCGTCATCGCACTTGTCGATTCATACGCGCGGCGCGAGCTCGCCGAGGTGACCGAACGCGTGTTGGCACGAGGCGGGTCGGTGCTCGTCGTGATGCCCTACGGCATACAACCACTCATCGGGCCGCTGCTCGGCCCCAAAGACATCGCACCGGACGCGCCTTGCATTACGTGCCTGCGTTACTGGACCTCGCTTAACCAGCCGGTGCAGACATTGCTCGCGCGACATCACGGCGATGAGGCATTGCGTGTTGCACCCGCGCATACGCGTGCCAGCGTCGCCGCGGTCAGCGCATTCGCTGCGGCGCTGATTCAACAGATCGCGGTGAGCGAAGCGCGGCGCGAGCAGGCTCGCCGGCATATTCTGTCGTATCGCATCGATACGTCGACCACGGCGTCACATCGTGTGGTGCGGCGTCCGCAGTGTCCTCAATGCGGCAATCCTCACTGGATGCAGGAGCAGGCCATACGCGCGCCGATACTCAGAGGAAAGGACGTGCTCGCCTCACGCGAGGGCGGCTTTAGAAGCATCGAACCGCAGGGCGTCCTCAAGCGCTACGGTCATCTCGTCTCGCCGGTCAGCGGTGCGATTGCCTATCTGCATCCAATGCCAGGGCGGCATGCGGGCCTTCGCAATGTCTATGTAGCTGGATATCTGGTCTGTCCGCCCGGCATCCCGCGCACGAACCGGTTCGATCGCGTCTGTTCCGGCAAAGGCCGCACGGACGAGCACGCCAGGGTCAGCGCGCTTTGCGAAGCCATAGAGCGCTTTAGCGGCGTGTACCAAGGCGATGAAATGGTAGTGCGGGCCAGCATGCAGGAATTGCGCAGCGGCGACGCATCCGGTGGCGGCTCTCCGATTGCTGTCAACGAACTTCAGCAATTCAGCGAAAGCCAGTTCGCGCGCCGCGATGCCATCAATGCCCTCACCGAGGATGTACGCAAGCAGGTGCCGCAACGCTTTTCGGGCGACGACATCATGGACTGGACGCCCGCATGGTCACTGAACACGGGCATGCGCCATTGGGTGCCGCTCTCGTACTGTTTCGCCGACACACCAGACTCGGCCGAAGGTCTGACGTTCTGCGTCCACAATCCGAACGGTAGCGCGGCGGGGTCGTGCGTTGAGGAAGCCATCTTGCAGGGCTTGCTCGAGCTGGTCGAGCGCGATGCGACGGCAATCTGGTGGTACAACCAGGTGCAACGGCCCGCTGTGGATATCTCGAGCTTTCGTGATCCTTATTTCGATGCACTCTTCGATGAGTATGAGTCGATGGGGTGGCGTCTGTGGGCGCTCGACATCACTCACGATCTCGGCATCCCCGTTATTGTCGCGTTGGCCGAAAACCCGACTACGGGACGCTTTTCGATCGGCTTCGGTTGCCATCTCGACAGCCGCATCGCCTTGCAGCGGGCGCTGACCGAGGTTAATCAGCTGCTCGACGTGACAGCTGATGCACCGCCTCCGTGGGACGCGGCAAAACTCTCGTCGAAGCAGTTTCTGTATCCCGGCACTGACCAAACGCCCGTCGATTCAACCGCGCATGCGTCAATCGATGCGCGTGAACTGAAGGATGCCATCAAGCAATGCGTGGGCAGGCTCTATGCGGCAGGCATGGAGGTGCTCGTCGTGGACAAGACCCGGCCCGATCTCGGACTGCCCGTGGTCCAGGTCATCGTGCCGGGGTTGTGCCATTTCTGGCCACGTTTTGGCGCTGCGCGGCTTTACTCGGTACCGGTTAAGCTACGCTGGCTCAGTCGCGCCCATAGCGAAGAGGAATTGAATCAGGCCTTGCTGTTTCTTTGAGCCTGGATCGAGCTAGTGTGTGCGCTGCTCCGCCAGTTCGTTATAAATAGGGACTACCTGATATTTTTCGACGTTTTTGTCGTGCAAGAATTTTCTCGTATTGAACCCGCTTCATAACGGAGAAAACATGCGATTGTCACGGTATCCGGGATTGCTAACACGCTGTCTAGATCGCTTTCTCACCTTTATTGAAGCAGGTGCGGTTTCCGCGCAGTGCGCGTTTCACCGCCTCAGCGTTGCACCGGTCGCAGTAACCCTGGCGGCTGGAATCTTCAGCAGTGCCGCCCATGCGCAGGCAACAACAGTCGAGATCGGTTTTGCCGCGCCCCTTTCAGGCAACTCCGCCAACTTCGGCAAAGACATGCAAATGGGCGTTCAGTTGGCCCTTGACGAAGTCAATGCCGGGCAATTCGTCATCGACGGAAAGCCGGTGAAATTCGAACTCGAGGTTCAGGACGACCAGTCGGATCCGCGAATTGCGGTGCAGGCGGCGCAACATCTGGCGGATGAAAAAGTGGCCGCGGTCATCGGGCACTTCAATTCCGGCAACACGCTTGCCGCCATTCCCGTCTACAAGCGCGCCGGCATCCCCCTGATCGTTCCTTGCTCCTCGAATCCGACCATTACCCATCAGGGCTTCGATCTGCTGTACCGGCCATACGGTACCGACTTCACGGTCGCGGAGAGCGCAGCCCATTACGCCGTGGAGACCTTGAAGGCCAAGCGGATTGCAGTCGTCGATGATCGCACCACTTTCGGCCAGGGCATCGCGGACGAATTCGAAAAGGGTGTCCGGGCTGCCGGCGGGACCGTAGTGACACACGAATACACGACAGATACCGCAGTCGACTTCCGCGCGATTCTGACTTCAATCAAAAGCGATCGCGCGGATCTAGTCTTCTTTGGAGGTCTAAGCAATCAGGGCGCGTTGTTCGTCAAGCAGGCTCGCCAGCTTGCGTTCGACGGACAACTGATGGCAGGCCCCACCTTTGCCAATCAGCACTTCCTGCAACTGACGGGAGACGCCGCTCAGGGAATGATCGGGATTGAACAAGGTGCACCATTGGCCCAGCTCGATAGCGGCCGGGCTTTTCTGAAGAAGTTTCACGACAAGTATGGGACGGACCCGATCGGTTTCGCAGGCTATGCCTATAACGCAACGCTTGTCGTTATCAACGGGATGAAACTGGCGAATTCGAGCGACCCGGCAGTGTTTGGGCCAGCGATCAGCAAACTGTCTTTTGATGGCATCCTGGGTCCGATTTCGTTCGACAAGAATGGCGACCTCAACGATGCGAAAGTCACCCTCTACAAGGCGGGCGCGAATTCATGGGGCGCCGTCGCTACGGTTAGCGCCAAATAGCAAACCCTTCCCGACGATATGACAACTCCCGAGAACGATCAGATGTCTTCTCGAAGCGCAGCGACTGCGAATGAAGGGTCCATGACGATCCGCGCCGGTGTCGACATTGGAGGCACTTTCACCGATGTCGCGCTTGAATGTGGCACAACGCTGTATTCGGCCAAGGTTTTGACCGATTACGCGCAGCCCGAACGGGCGATTGTCGAAGCCATGCGGCGCGCTACGGCGCAGGCCGGTATCGCCATGAGCGAGGTTCAGGCGATTGTCCACGGCACAACACTCGCCACTAACGCGTTGATCGAGCGGCGGGGCGCATACACGGCATTCGTCACTAGCGATGGTTTCCGCGACGTGATCGAGATGAGAACCGAGAGCCGCTTCGAGCAGTACGATCTCGGCATTACGCTGCCCAAACCCTTGGTGCCGCGTCAGGATCGACTCACGCTGCGTGGACGTATGAGTGCAAGCGGATCTGAACTCGTTGCGCTCGACGAGAAGCAACTGGATGACGTCATCGAGCACATTCGCAATGCGGGCTACGAAAGCGTTGCGGTGGGGTTGATGCATAGCTACATCAATCCGGCGCACGAACGACGAGTTCGCGAGCGGCTGCTCGAAGTCATGCCATCACTGGCGGTATCGCTTTCGTGCGAGGTGTCACCGCAAATCCGCGAATACGAGCGCTTCAACACGGTCTGTGCGAACGCGTTTGTGCTGCCCCTGATGTCATCCTATCTGAACCGGCTCGCTGGTTCACTCCGTGAGGCCGGGGTCGACTGCCCCATCTACATGATCCACTCCGGCGGAGGGCTCATGTCGTTGCGTAGTGCCGCCGCCTTGCCAGTGCGGCTGCTGGAATCAGGGCCGGCGGGCGGAGCGATCTATGCGAGCCACGTCGCCGCCCGTTTTGGCTTGGGCCGCGTGCTGTCGTTCGATATGGGCGGCACGACCGCGAAGATCTGTCTCATCGAGCAGCAGCGTCCAAAGACGGCTCGTACTTTCGAAGTTGCGCGCACCTACCGCTTCAAGAAAGGCAGCGGGATGCCGATTTCAATCCCGGTCATCGAAATGGTCGAGATCGGTGCTGGAGGGGGTTCAATCGCTCATGTGGATGAGTTACGCCAGGTGCGTGTCGGTCCGGAAAGCGCCGGGTCGGAGCCCGGGCCTGCCTGCTACGGACGCGGAGGTGAGCGGCCCACCGTGACCGACGCGGACCTTCTGCTGGGCAAGCTTGATCCAGCGCGCTTTGCCGGTGGCACCATGCGCCTGTTTGCCGATGCGGCGCGCGCCGCGGTGGACGAGCATATCGTGAGGAGGTCACACCATTTAACGGCGAGTGCCGGTGGTGAGGAGGTAGGCAGCCATACTTCGGAACACCGCATCGTGGATGCAGCATTCGCTGTCGCGGAAGTGGTTGACGAAAATATGGCTAATGCAGCGCGCGTTCATGCCGTGGAAAACGGCTGCGAGCTCGATATGTATACGATGATCGCTTATGGCGGCGCCGCTCCTTTACACGCAGGCCGCATTTGCGAAAAACTCGGAATCCGGCAGTTTCTGGTGCCACCGGGTGCGGGCGTCGGATCGGCGATCGGATTTCTGCGAGCTCCTTTCGGCTACGAATCGCTGCGCAGCAATGTCATGCGACTCGGTAGATTCGATGCGGATGCGGTCAACGTGCTGATCGAAGACATGGCGGCAGAAGTCACCGCGTTCGTACGCGAGACGGGCTACGAGGGACCTACACATCGGACACTGCGAGCTTATATGCGTTACGCGGGGCAGGGGTGGGAGATTCCTGTCGACGTGTCTGTCGAACGCTTCTGTGGTGGGGACATTCCGGCGCTGCGCGAGTCCTTCGAGAAGGCTTATCTGACCTTATTTGGTCACGCAGTCGCTGGACTGGATGCAGAGGTCGTCAGTTGGGCACTGCAACTGCGTACGGATGTAGCGGAACCGGAGCGCATGAGTATCGCCAAGGGCAACCCGTCGGGCCTTTCGCCTGACTCTCAACCTGTTGAGCGGCGCTTGGTATTCGATGCGCAAAGCGGTCGATTTTATGACTGTGCGATCTACGATCGCGAAAGTCTGCAGGTCGGAGAGCGCCTTGCGGGTCCCGCGATCATCGCCGAGCGGGAAACATCGACACTGGTACCGCCGCGCTTCAGCGTTATTCTGCAGCACGACGGGTGCCTGCTGATTGACCGAAACGAAGGAGTGGCGTGATGGATCATCACGAGACAGAGCAGGCTGCGGCGGCCGCGCTGCAGGAATCCGCTCCGGACTTCAAGGTCCGCGAGCAGATCATGTGGAATCGCCTTATTTCGGTGGTCGAAGAACAGGCAGTGACGCTGATCCGCACAGCGTTCTGTACGAGTGTGCGGGAAGCGGGTGATCTTTCGGCAGGCGTTTTTGACGGGCAGGGGCGAATGATCGCCCAGGCCGTGACGGGAACGCCCGGACACGTCAATTCAATGGCCGAGGCCGTTGGCCATTTCATTCAGCGCTTTGGTCCGGAGCAGCTCTTTCCTGGCGACGTCCTCGTGACAAACGATCCTTGGCTGGGTACGGGACATTTGCACGACATCACAGCAGTCACACCCGTGTTTCGCGAAAGCACACAACCGCACGACGCCGGAGTAGCGCCTCGGTTGATCGGCTTTTTCGCTTCCACGGCACACGTTGTCGATATTGGCGGACGTGGCTTCGGCCCGGACGCAAAAGAGGTGTACGAGGAGGGGATCTGCTTGCCGCCGATGAAGCTGTTTCGGCGCGGAGAGCTGAACGAGGATCTCATTGCAATCCTGCGCAGCAACGTGCGCGAGCAGGACCAGGTCATTGGGGACTTCCATTCGCTTGCCGTCTGTAACGACACGGGTCGCAGGCGCCTCATGCAGATGATGGACGAGTTCGGCCTGGACACGTTAGAGAACCTGGCGGCATTCATTTTCGGGCACAGCGAACGTGCAACACGCGAAAAGATCGCGGCCTTGCCGAGAGGCGAACACAGCTATCGGATGACCGTCGACGGTTACGATCATGAGATCGACCTTGCCGTAAAGGTTCATGCGCAGGACGACACGATGTATGCCGATTTCAACGGCACGTCTGGCCCGAGCGCATACGGCATCAACGTGCCGCTGACCTATACGAAGGCTTACGCCTGCTACGCGTTGAAGTGCG
>Ga0302302_1001472_pt1 | contig 14116 bp, 10 predicted proteins | sample III_Palsa_E1_3_FD_198766 | JGI IMG/M metagenome (GOLD analysis project Ga0302302, IMG submission 198766) | Peat permafrost microbial communities from Stordalen Mire near Abisko, Sweden - III_Palsa_E1_3 | ecosystem: Environmental > Terrestrial > Soil > Palsa > Peat permafrost | place: Sweden...
GCGAGGGCCGCCTTAAGCGGGCACTTCAGCAAAAGCAGGATGTGCTGGCCGTCGTCGAGCACGGGCAGTTGGCGCACCAGTCCAACCGCCCCACCATCCGGGCCCGAAATCTTTGCCGCCTTGATCGGCGTCCCCTTCAGCGAATGGGCGATCAGGGCGGCCAGGTTGGCGGCGGCTTTGGGGCGCCGCGGATCCGTGAGGCTCACCCATGAGCCGTCGGGGCCCTGTTCCAGGATGTCGGCTTGCAGCGGCAGCCCTGACAGGCGGGCGAAGCCATTCATCACTTCGGAACCGAGCGGCGTTGCGAACACCACCCAGCCGGACGGCGCGGGCGTCAGCACCGGCGCGCTGGCAGCCTCATATACCACACCGTTACGAACGAAGACGCCGGACGCCGAATCCCCGGATTCGACCGTCGCCACGACACCCGCCGGCAAGGCGCCGTCCAGTCGCGGATCGGCAGACATGACGCGGCCGTCCTGGGTGACGACAAACGCAAGGCTGATCCCAAACCGTGAGGCGAGATTGCCCAGCGCCGATCGGGCCGTAGCGACATCGTTTGTGCCGACCGCGGCGCGAAACCCAAAGTCGTGCGCAAGGATATCGGCCTCGTCGGCCATCTTGCGATAGCGGATGTCGGACAGGTTATCGAAGACCACGCCGCTGGCGACCAGGTCGTTGCGAACCATGTGTTCGACGTTGCGAGTGGTCGCCGCATAGACGGCGAGCGCGATCATGCCGAGCGCCACCGCGAACAGCGCGCCGTACAGAACCGTCAGCTTGGTCCTTAAGTGGTGAAACACGCCGCGCCGCGCCTGCCGCCTAGTTCTTCGAAGTTCAAAAACCCTTACAGGAGCAGACCTAAATCAATGCTAACGGCGATTGGCTGGGGCAGACGGCCTTCGCCCGACCTTGCAAAGCATTGCGTCTCGGCGCCGGCGTCCGCATCCTCCGACGTGGTGATGGCGGGCGCAGCCAAACTCGATCCGGATCGAACACAAGGATCGAGCGTTGCGCTTAAAGTGTAGCTGGTGGGGCAATAGATGGCTGAAGAGACTCGCTCACCAGGTCCGACATGGCCTTCGTTCGGCCAGATCCTGGCCGCGCCGGGTAAATTCCTGCAGATTCTCGGCCCCGGGCTGATTACGGGCGCCTCGGATGACGATCCCAGCGGCATCGCCACCTATTCCCAAGCCGGCGCGCAGTTCGGATACGGCCTGGGCTGGGTGCTGTTCTTCAGCTGGCCGCTGATGTGTGCGATTCAGGAAATCAGCGCCCGGATTGGCCGGGTGACCGGGCGCGGCATCGCCGGGGTCATCCGTCAGCACTATCCCGCGCCAGTACTCTATGTGCTGGTGGTGCTGCTCATCGCCGCCAACGTCATCAACCTCGGCGCGGACCTCGGCGCGATGGCCGCAGCGCTGCAACTGGTGATCGGCGGGCCCCAGCTGGCCTATGTGGTTGGCTTCGCAGCGCTCTGCCTCATTCTGGAGGTTTTCCTTAAATACCAGCGATATGTCGCCTGGCTGAAGTGGCTGACCCTGTCGTTGTTCGCCTATGTAGGCGTCGCCTTCGTCGTGCATCTGCCGTGGGCGGAAGTCAGCTACCACCTGGTGGTGCCCAACATCAGCCTCAAGGCCGACTACCTCACCACCGTGGTCGCCATCCTGGGCACAACCATCAGCCCCTACCTCTTCTTCTGGCAGGCCGAGGAAGAAGCGGACGAAGTCCGCGAGCGAAGCGACGCCAAGCCCCTGGAACGAGATCCCGACAGCGCCAAGCCTGAATTCCGGCGCATCCGCATCGACACCTATCTTGGGATGCTCCTTTCCAATGTGGTCGCGGTTTTCATTGTCATCACCACCGCCGCGACACTGAACGCACACGGGGTCACCAATGTGCAGACGTCCTCCCAGGCGGCGCTGGCGCTGAAGCCCATCGCCGGACCACTGGTGTTCGTGATCTTCGCCTTAGGGATCGTTGGAACCGGCTTGCTCGCTGTGCCCGTGCTGGCGGGTTCGGCGGCCTATGCGGTGGGCGAAGCCGCCGGCTGGCATGTGGGTCTGGCCCGCAAACTGCGCCGCGCACCAACCTTCTACGCCCTGATCGCCGGCGCCTTTGTGGTCGGCGTGGTCCTGAACTTCGTCCACATCGACCCGATCAAGGCCTTGTTCTGGAGCGCGGTGATCAACGGCGTCGTGGCCGTGCCGGTCATGGTGATGATGATGCTCCTCGCCAGCCGCAAGAAGGTCATGGGCCCGTTCACCCTCGGCCCCGGCCTAAAGGTCGTCGGCTGGGCCGCGACCCTGGTCATGCTGGTCGCCGCCATCGGCATGTTCGCGACCTGGGGCCAGCAGGGTTAAGCGCCCGACCCTCCCCGAGTCACGTCAGAGCGATGCATTCCGGCCCGGTGGGCAGCAGCACCGATTCCTGATGATACTGGGCTTGATAAGCCGTGCGGATCGCCTCCAGCTTGGCCTGATCGTCCGCCCCGCCGCGCAGAACGATCATGACCAGCTTGGGCCGATCGCCGATGGTCGAACTGGCCTGCGGCGTCCAACTTCCCCTCGCGTTGACGACGGTAAGGCCGTCGGGAAAGCGGGGACTAACTTCGCGATTGAGGAAGCGTCGAAATTCAGCCTCGCTCACAGTCGGGACACTGTTCGAGCCCCTGCCGAACAAAAGTTCGGCGGTCGGCTTTTGAGAGGCGGCTGGACAGTTGGACGCAAGCTCGCGCGGCTGACTAGCGCAGCCGGCGAGCAGCAAAGCGGCAACACCCGCTATGGGCAGCAAGCCTTCCCTGAGCACCCGCACAACAGCCAACCCGTGTTTCATCCGTGTGAGTACATAGTCTAGTCGGTGAATCGGAGGCAGCGATACCCGAACACCTCTGCGTGATCGCCCGCCTCGTCTATCCACCGACCAGCTCGCGGCCAATCAGATATCGCCTGATCTCATTGGTGCCGGCGCCAATATCATAGAGTTTGGCGTCGCGAAGCAGCCGCTCCACCGGATAGTCCTTGGTATAGCCGGCGCCGCCCAGGGCCTGGATCGCCTCCAAAGTGACCCGCACCGCGTTTTCCGAGGCCAGCAGGATCGCGCCCGCCGCGTCGAACCGAGTGGTCCGGCCCGCGTCGCAAGCCCGGGCGACCGCATAGACGTAGGCTCGGGCGGAATTCAGCGCGACATACATGTCGGCGACCTTGCCCTGCATCAGCTGGAAGGTGCCGATGGGCTTGCCGAACTGTTTGCGCTCGCGAACGTAGGGCAGCACCGAATCCAGCGCCGCCTGCATGATCCCCAGCGGCCCGGCGGCCAGCACGGCCCGCTCATAGTCCAGACCGCTCATCAGCACGCCCGCGCCGCCGTTCTCGGGGCCCATGATGTTTTCCTCGGGCACCTCGCAGTCCTCGAACACCAGCTCGCCGGTGTCGGAGCCTCGCATACCCAGCTTGTCCAGCTTCTGGGCGCAGTGGAAACCCTTGAAATCCTTCTCGATCAGGAAGGCGGTGACGCCGCGGCTGGCGCCTTCGGGGTCGGTCTTGGCATAGACCACCAGGGTGTCCGCGTGCGGAGCATTGGTGATCCAGAACTTGGTCCCGTTCAGCACATAGCGGTCGCCCCGGCGTTCGGCCCGCAGCTTCATCGAGATGACGTCGGAGCCGGAACCCGCCTCGCTCATGGCCAGGGCGCCGACATGCTCGCCGCTGATCAGCTTCGGCAGATAGCGCCGCTTTTGCTCGGGCGTGCCCCAGCGGCGGATCTGATTGACGCAGAGGTTGGAGTGGGCGCCGTAGGACAGGCCCACCGAGGCGGACGCGCGGGACACCTCCTCCATGGCGATCACATGCTCAAGGTAGCCCAGACCAAGGCCGCCGAACTCCTCTTCGACGGTGACCCCATGCAGGCCAAGCTCGCCCATCTTGGGCCAGAGCTGGCGCGGAAAATCGTTGGTGCGGTCGATCTCCGCGGCCAGCGGCGCGATCTCATCGGCGGCAAAGCGGCTGGTGGTCTCGCGGATCGCGTCAGCGGTCTCGCCGAGGGCGAAATCAAAAGAAGGGCCGTGGTTCGGGATCATGCGATCCGCTTACCACGGCCCTCCAAAAGGCGCGAAATTATTGCTCTGCAGGATGGCTACTTGGCGCGGCTATTCTTCCCACTCACCGACTTTGGAGAGCAGGGAGTAGACCGCCCAGGCGACCAGCCCGATGCCGATGACGCCAAAGCCCACGCCGATGGTGATCGGGTTGATGACGCCTCCGCTGGAGTGAGCGTTAAAGGCCCAGGTGGCGGCGGCCGCGAAGATGATCAGGCCGACAAAGGCCAGGACCAGGAACGGCGCGAAGCCCAACTTGGCCGGTTCTACATCGGCGATCTCGAAGTCACCGTGGTTGTGTTCTTCGCGAAAAATAGGCGTTTGGAACAGGTCCGCCGAAGCCGTCGGATCATGCTCGGGCGCGACCGCGGGTTGGGCCTCAGGCTCCGGCCGCGAATAGGCGATCGGGTCCGGCAGCCAGCGGGATTGAACCACCGGCCGTTCGAACAGCACCGGCTCGGGGGCGACGACCGGCGCCGTCTCGGCCGGCGCGGGTTCAGCCGCGGGCTCGGGCGGAAGAGGCAGGTCGAGATCGCTGCGCGTCTCGGTCACCGTGTAGGCGGCCGGGGTCGCGCTGGGCAGGATGGCTTCAAGCCGTGCCGACAGAGCCTGGGTCGCGTCCGCCATCTGATGCGGCAGCGGCGCGGGCGTTTCGGGCTGAGGGGCAGCTTCGGGCGCGGGCTCGGACTGAGGCTCCGGCGCAAACACGACAGCGCCAGCAACCGCCGCGGCGGCCAGGACGGGTGTAACGGACGATGGCTCAGCAATGGATTCCGCCGGTGCGGGCGCTGCAGGGACATCCTCACGGATGACGATCGCCGTCGTACCGACCAGGCTGGCCTTCAGATCGACGGGCTTATCCTTGGGGATCGACCGGCAGACCTCATCGTCGATGCGCGGCGGCAGCACTGGGGACGGCGCGGCGACCCAGCCGTCGGCGGGCGTCAGGAACAGGGCCTTCTCGGCGGCCCGGCGGCGCACCAGCGCGTCGACCACGAACTCATGACCTTCGAACTCGGCCTTGCGCCACATTTCCAGCGACCAGGCCGCCTGCAGCATCGCGCCTTCGTTGATCCGCCTTAGCACCGTCGAGGTGCGGAAACCGGCGAGGCCGACGTTGAAAGCGAAACAGACCAGGGAGTCGAACTGGTTCTGGGTGATGGGCGTGAAGACCAGGTCGTTCACCGCCGCGACAACCTCGATCAGGTCGTACTGCAGCAGGGCCGAGGCGTCGGCTTCCGAAATGGTCACGCCGGCGCGGGCCGATTTGGTGTGGCCATAGCCGATGGTCCAGCGGCCATCAGGCAATCGCGCGGCTTCACTGCGGAAGCCTTCGAAATCCTTCAGCAAATCGATCCCGGCGCGGGAGGCCTTGTAACGGGGGTTCATCGCACTCTTGACCCAGTTTGAGACAGGGGCGGATACGCCCGAGGCTCAACTGGCAAGATAGAGGCCGCGTGTGACAGCCCAACCCGACAGGCGAGTTCGTCCACAGCTAATGCAGCAAAATCAGCGTCGCCAGTCCCAGGAAGCTGAAGAAGCCGACGCAATCGGTGACGGTGGTCAGGAACACCACCGATGACGCCGCCGGATCGAATCCCATCTTGTCCAAGCCCAGGGGGATCAGGATGCCCGCGATGGCGGCGACGATCAGGTTGATCACCATCGCCAGGCCCGCGATCACCGCCATGATCGGGTTGTGGAACCACACCTCGGTGACGACGCCCATGACGATGGCGAAGGCCACGCCGTTCATCACCCCGACCGCGATCTCGCGCCAAACAGCCATAAGCAGGTTGGCGGCGTTGAGCTCCCTCGTCGCCAGCGCCCGCACGGCGACGGTGAGCGTCTGGGTGCCGGCGTTGCCGCCCATGGACGCCGCGATGGGGTTGATCACGGCCAGCGCCGCCAGCTTGGCGATCGAGCCCTGGAAGATGCCGATCACGCACGACGCCAGGATCGCGGTGCCTAGGTTGATCAGCAGCCACCAGAATCGGGAGCGCGTAATCCCCATGATCGTGTCGCTGCGTCCACGATCGGACACGCCGGCCAGGGCCAGCATATCCTCTTCGCTCTCGTCCTGGATAACCCCGACGATGTCATCGACGGTGATCTGTCCCACCAGCCGCCCGCCCCGTTCCACCACGGGCGCGGAGATCAGATGGTATTTGTCGAAGATGTAGGCGACCTCTTCCTGGTCCATATCGACCGGGATTTCGGTGATCGGCTCCATGATCCGGGACAGCGGGGCATCGGGCGAGCTCCTGAGGAGGAGGCTGAGGGCCACGGCGCCAAGTGGCTTATTCGAAGGATCGACCACATAAACGTCGAAGAATAGCTCCGGCAGGTCATCACCACCCGTCTGCATATGATGGATGGTCTGGCCGACGGTCCAGAACTGAGGCGCGGCAAGCACCTCGCGCTGCATCAGGCGGCCGGCTGTCTCATCCGCATGAGACAGGGCGCTTTCGATCGAAATCCGATCAGCGGCCGACATGGCCGCCAGCACTTCGCCGCGCTTGTCGTCCTCAAGGTCGTCGACAACGTCGGCGGCGTCGTCCGATTCCATTTCGCCAAGCGCTTTGGCGAGATTCTCCGGCGCGACCAGTTCGAGCACGTCTTCGCGCAGGGGACCGTCGAGTTCGGAGAGGGTTTCCGACAGCTCGTCAGCCGTCAGCATCGGGACGATGACTTCCCGATGGCTTGACGACAGGAACCCCAGCAGATCCGCCAGGTCGGCAGGATGCAGCGCTTCGATGAGCTCGCGCAGCCGCACCAGGTTTCCCTGGTCGGCTGCGTCGACCACCATCTCCACGAAGGCCGGGTTCAGCGCATAATCGTCGCTGAGGGCGAGGTCTTCCAAGTCTTCGACGGGCAAGTCTTCGGCGGGCGCGGCTTGACCGGCCTTGAGGCCGTCGTTCGCTGGGGTCATAGACCGTCTCCCGCTTACGTCGCCTCGGCGCTGCCTATCCTTCAGTTCACTGGTGCGGTCGAGAAGACTCGAACTTCCACGGGTTACCCCACAGCGACCTCAACGCTGCGCGTCTACCAATTCCGCCACGACCGCGCGTGGTGAGCGGCGGGGGTTAGCAAACGCGCATGGGTTTGTGAAGGGCGCGAAGAAATGAAGCGGTGGACTGGCGATTGCGTCGCGGGGCTTAAGCGTCCCTAATGCGCCCCGGCGGCGCGGGGACCGCCAAGCTAGAGCACCACCATGACGGACGAGGGGATCAGCAAGGAAGGCCTGCGCGTCGCCATCGGATTTCCAAGCGCGGTCATGCTGGTGATCGGCGGAATCGTCGGTGTAGGGATATTCGTGAACCCGGCCGTGGTCGCGCGAAGCCTTCAGTCTCCAGCCCTGGCCCTGACCGCCTGGTCTCTCGGCGGCGGCTTGGCGATTCTCGGCGCCTTCGTCTACGCCGAGCTGGCGGCGCGGATTCCCGAGACCGGCGGCGAATATGTCTATCTCAGCAAAACCTACGGCTCGCTGGCTGGCTTCCTCTATGGCTGGACCACCCTCCTGGTCGTCCAGGCAGGCGGCATGGCGGCGGTCGCAATCATTTTCGCCAAGAACCTCAACGTCCTCGCCGGCGGCGCCTTGAACGACAACTTTGTCGTCGTTGGCGTGCTGATCATTCTGGCCGGGGTGAACTGCCTGGGGGTCAAGTCCGGCAACGGTGTGCAAGGCATTCTCGGCCTGCTTAAGATCGCGGCCATTGCGGCCCTGGTCATCGCGGGTCTTTTCGTCGCTCACCCGGTAGCCTCCCACGCCCACATCCAAGCGGCCACGCCGCTCGACTTCGTGAAACTCTTCGGCGCCGCGATGATCCCCGTGGTGTTCAGCTACGGCGGTTGGCAGACGTCCAACTTCGTCGCCGGCGAGATGAAGGACCCCGCCCGCAACCTCTCCCGCGCGCTGGTGGTCGGCGTGCTGGCGGTCATCACCCTCTATCTTCTGGTCAATGTCGCCTGTCTGAGGGCGCTGGGAATCTCGGCCCTCGGATCGACGCTGACACCCGCGGCCGACGTCCTGCGCATCACGGCCGGGCCTGTCGGCGGGAACCTCGCGGCGGGCGCGATCGCCCTCTCCGCCCTCGCCTTCATGAGCCAGTCGATTCTCACAGGCCCGCGCGTCTCTTTCGCCATGGCCCGCGACGGCCTGTTCTTCAAAAAGGTCGCTGAGATCGCCGAGGGCAGCCGCGCGCCGGTGATCGCCATCGTGCTGCAGGCCGTCTGGACCGGCATCCTGGCGCTCAGCGGCAGCTATGAGCAGATTCTCAGCTATGTGACGGCGATGAACTTCCTGTTCTTCGGCCTCAGCGCATCGTGCCTGTTCATTCTACGCCGGCGCGAGCGGGCGGCAGGGCTTGCAGCTCACATCGCCGGTTTCAGGGCGCCGCTGCACCCGCTCACCACCATCCTGTTCATCCTGGGCTGCGCGATCATCGTCGTCGCGTCGTTCTGGGCCTATCCGATCAACAGCCTGATCGGCTATGCGATCATGCTGGTGGGTATCCCGCCGTATCTGTACTGGAGCCGCCGCAAGGCCATGCAAATCGCGCCCGCCGAATGACCCTACCGACCCAGGTCCGCCAGTCGGACTACATGCACTTCGCCAAATACTCGACCGGCGCGAAATACAATCTCGCCTCCAGCGGCGTTCTCGACGCAAAGCTCTCTGACCTCGACCTGACGCTGGACGATCTGGCGCTGCACGGCCCCAATGCCGGTGGCTATCCGCCACTGATGCAGAAAATCGCCGATCGTTTTGGCGTCGATGTCAGCTGCGTGGTGACGCCGGGCGGCGGCTGTTCGTTCGCCAACCACCTGGCCTTCGCCGCCATCCTGTCAGCCGGCGACGAGGTGCTGGTCGAGGATCCCACCTATGAGCTGCTGACCTCGACCCTGGGTTATTTGCAGGCCGATATTCGCCGCTTCGAGCGCTCTCCGGCCAACGGCTGGAGGCTCAATCCAGAGCGTATCGCGGCCCAGATTACACCCAAAACCCGGCTGATCGTGCTGACCAACCTGCACAACCCCTCCAGCGCCCTGGACAGCGACGAGGCCGTAGCGGCGGTGGCCGAGGCCGCCGCCAAGGTCGGCGCCTGGGTCCTGATCGACGAGGTCTATCGCGAACTGATGTTCCGCGATGAGGCGGCCAGGACAGCCTTCCACGCGGACGGCAATATCGTCGTCACCTCGAGCCTGACCAAGGCCTATGGCGTCAGCGGCCTGCGCTGCGGCTGGATTCTGGCGCCGAAGGACCTGGCCTACAAAATGAGCCGGCTGAACGACCTCTTCGGCGTCCATCCGCCTCACGTGGCCGAGCGGATGGCCGTGGTCGCCTTCGATCGCCTGCCCAATCTGCGCGCGCGCGCGAACACCATGATCGACGCCAACCGAGCCGCCTATCGCCAACTGCTGGGTCAGCACCCCCGTCTGGAGCAGGAGGTGTTCGATCAGGGCACCACGGTGTTCCCGCGCCTGGTCGACACCGATGTCGACGCCTTCGTCGAGACCCTCAAATCGAAGTTCGACACCGGCGTGGTGGCGGGGCGCTACTTCGGTCGGCCAGATCGCATTCGCATTGGCCTGGGCGGCGACACCCCGATGTCACGGATGGCGATGGAGCGTTTGGCCGAGGCTCTGGGCTAGAGCGCTGGCTCCGGCGCCGCGAGCCGGATCGACAACGCCACGAAGATCACCCAGCGCAGGTCGTTGTAGATCAGCGCCATGCTTTCCGTCAGGCTCATCAGGGTGAACACGATCAGGAAGGGCAAGGCCAGCAGGGCGCCCCGGGTCGCAAACACCGCCCAGATCGCCCGAAACAAGGTGGTGAGATAGTAGAGCGCCCAGGCGGCCAGGCCGAACACGCCAAGACCCAGCCACTGTTCCAGCCAGCTGTTGTGGGCATGCTGTGGCTTGAACCCCGCCCATTTGATGATCCAGGCCAGCGGCCCCCAGCCCGAGGTATCGGTCCAGACGGCCGCATAGCCATAGCCGGTCCACGGCCGGTCCTGAATCAGCCGCGCTATGGCCGACCAGATCTTGGTGCGGCCGGTCAAGGTCGCGTCCTTGCCGAGCAGCGTGAAGAAGACGTCAGGCGCGAGATAAACACCCGCCGCCAAGGTCGATAATCCGACCACGGCGGCATAGACCGCCAGCACCGCGATCGCGCCCCCGCGCCGCGCCAACAGCACAAAGCCCAGCACCGCCAGGCCCAGGACCAGAGCCACCAGCGAAGTCTTGGACGTCGACAACAGCAGCAGAGCCAGGTCCAGCAGCGCCATGGGCCACCAGATCGGCGCCCGGCGAGGATTGAGCAGGCCGGCGGTGGCGAAGATCAGCACGCCAAAGGTCATCATGCCGCCGAAGGCGTTCTTCTCCACCCAGAGGCCGCGCCAGGCGCCCGGGAAGATTTCGCTCATCCTGCCATAGGTCGGCAAAAGCGCGCCCAGGATCAGCGAGACCACCGACAACACCGCAAAGGCGGTCGCCAACACTTCGACCAGCGCCGGCCAGCGCCAGCGCGCGCCTAACGCGACGCCGCAGACGGTCGTCATGACCAGGGCGACCACACGCCGCGACGTTTCATCAGGCGCGATCGACCAGGTTGTCGACGCCGCGACAATCGCCAGAAGGACGATCAGGAAGGGCTGGCCGGCCAAACCCTTGAGCGCCGCCATCGGCCTTGTCGCGATCAGGCCCAGGCCCACCGCATACATGGGAAAGAAGGCCGCTCGTTCGATCGCCGAGCCGGTGTCGCTGACTCCCTGGTCCGGCAGGAAGATCGCCCAGGGTTGGGCGTAGACCAACAGCATGACCACCGAAGCCGCGAAGGCGAGAAGATCGCTGATCGAGCCGCGCGGGCGAGCGGCGGCCACGGGTCCGGGCCAAGCCAGGACCTGGGCCGTCACGGCAGGAAAGCCTTCAGGAAGGATGGTGTCTCCACACTGGCGCGATTGAACACCAAGCCCGCGCATTGGCCTCCGGCGGCGTGAATCGCGTCGCGGAGGCTTGCCGGTCCCGTCCCATCGGCGCCATCGGCCGCAACGACGAGGATGGTGAAGTCGACGAAGGGGGCGATGGTCATGGCCGCGCGCGATCTGTCGGCGGCGGGCGCGTCGATCACAACCAGCTCGGCATGTTGGCGCAGAGCGTTCCAGTAGTCGCCGGTAGGCATGACGTGCGCCGTCTGATCGCCGATCAGCGCTTCACGCCGGAACCGGGTGACCCAAAAGTTAGCGCCGCCGACGGGATGGGCGATCAGGTAACGGGAGTCACGCCAGGGCCTGCCATCGGGACCAGCCGCCGGCGGCTGTATGGTGAAGAAGGCCGAGCCGTCGGGGGATGCGGCGGTCGCCCGGCCCAGCGCGCCATAGCGGGCCGGATCACCGGCCACGGCGGCGTACTGGGGCGAATTCATCAGGTCGAGATCGATCAGCCAGACCGGGCGTCGCGCACGGCCGGCGGCAAAGCGCGCCAATTCCCGCGCGACGGTCGACGTCCCCTCCCCGCTGGAGGCCGCGACGAGCTGAACCACTCGGGCCTGTCCCGCCCGCGCCGGTCCCAGCGACGCCAGCAGCAGCGCCATTTCCGCCGTCAGATCGACCATCACCCGAATCGCCGCACGCGTACGGCTAAAGCCTTATCACACAACAACCAAAGGCCTTTGCCGCCGCAAGGTTGCGGGCTCACCCGCGTCCGCCAACCGAGGACTTCATGGGCGCGGTCACCAGCACCGGCAAATCCAGCGTCCGGGCAGCGGAGGCCGGCGTCGGGATGCCTGGACGCAGGAAGACACGCAGCAGACCGACACAGAGGGCGGTAAAGGCCGCCAGCAAGACCGCCAGCACCAATACCGGCCGGCGAAGGCTCTTGCCTTGTGTAGGCGCGACAGGACGTTCAACGACCGAAATGCTGTCGTCGCCTTGGCGGGCGATGGCGTCGGCCGCTTCGGTCTCCTGCTCCTTGACGGTAAAGTCGCGGACGTTGTTCTGCAGCACGTCTCGGTCACGGGTGAGGCCTTGATACTGCGGCTCTAGTTGCGCCAGGCGCAGCTGCCGTTCGGTGACCTGATCGATTTGAGCGCCCAGGGCCTCGGACGATTGCTGCAGGGCGGAGATCTGGGCCGCGGCCTGAATCTTATCGGACTGGACCGTTTGGTAGACCGGGTTGACCCCCACCCGCTTGGCGCCTTCGCCCTGCATGGCGCCAGAGGCGATGGCGCGTTCGAGCGCTGTGATCTGCGCGTCCATATCGCGCACGGGAGAGGCGTCCGACCGATAGCGGCCGAGCAGGTTCTCGCGCTGGACTTTCAGGTCGGTGAGCTTGTCTTGCGCCGCATGATCGACGTCGTGATAGAGGCCGATCTCCGGCGCGAGCTGCCCCGCCTGCTGGGTCAGACCGTCCAGTTCGCCCTGCTTTTCCTTCAGCTGGTCGTCAGCGGTGAATTTCTGCTGCTGCAGGCTGGATTGAAGCTGGGCCAGCGAGGCCTTCTCGGCCTCGAAGTCGCCGATGTTGTTGCTGCCGAGGAAGTTCTCATACGCCTCGTCCGCCTGGGCGAGACGCGCCTCGAACGACTTGCGTTGATCCTCGAGCGGCGCGGCCTGATCCAGCAGCACCGAGCGGCGATAGATCAGATACTGGTCCAGCAAGGTGTTCAGCGCCAGCGCAGCCATCTGCGGGTCCGGATGCGAGAAGCTGATCCGCACCACCGGCGCGCCAGGCGTCGAGACGATCTTCAGGCCCTTGTCCATGGCCGCGATCGCCCTGCCCATCATCAGACGGCGTTGGTCCGGCGTAGCGGTCGCATAGCCGGAGCCGATCTTGGGATAGAGGCGCGACAGGCCGATCTTATCGATCACCTGCTGTTTCAGCTGGGCGCTGGACAGGATTTCGACTTCCGACTGGACCACCGCGTCCGACTCCGGGACAGCGCCCCGCGCCGCATCGCCCGCCGACGGCTGGTAGACGTATTCCTGGCCAAGCCGCACCAGGACGCTCGATTGAGCGGAAAAGAGTGGATGCAGGGTCATCGCCGCGGCGACGCCAAGGGCGAGAATCGCCAGGAACACCACCAACATCAACATCCGCTCGCGCCAGAGCAGGGTCACGATATCGCTGGGGGCGTAGCGCGCGCGCACAGGCGCGTCTTCGCCCCGCCGGAATGGCGTGACGGCGGCAGGGCCCTGGCTGAAGCTGTTGAACGCCATCTGATTCCATGACCGGAGCGGTCGTGGCCCAACCTCGCTCGCCGGGCTTTAACGCTTGGTTACCCATTTTCCTTAACCCTTCGATCATCGTCACTGACCCGGTATCCGAAGATGTCCCCTCGCCCAGTCGCCGCCATCGCCTTGGGCCTAAGCCTGGGTCTGGCCGCCTGCGCGCCGGTCAGGATGTCGGCGCAAGAGCCGGCGGCCGACCAGGGCTTTCCCAATATCGGCTATGCGAGCTGGACCAGCGACGAGCCGCGCTATCGGCTCTATCCCGGCGACGAGCTTGAGGTGCAGACGCCTTCAGCCCCGGAACTGACCAAGATTGTGGTTGTGCAGCCGGACGGGCGGGTAAGCCTGCCGTTGTTGCCGTCGATGATGGTGGCCGATCTGACGGTCAATGAGGCCGAGGCCGCAATCGCCCACGCCTATTCAAGCCAGCTGCTGCGGCCAGACGTCATTATCAATGTGAAGACGGCGCCGTTGAAGGTCTTCGTCGGCGGCGAGGTGGACAAGCCCGGCGTCTACGACATGCCAGGCGATATCAACGCCCTGCAAGCCGTGATCATGGCCGGTGGGTTCAAGACCTCGGCCAAGGCGAATCAGGTGGTGATCATCCGGCGCGGCCCGGGCGGCCGCGCGATGATGCGGACCGCCGATCTGGGCCGCGGGATCAAGAACCCCGGAAGTATCGACGCCGTGCCCCTGCGGCGTTTCGACGTGGTCTACGTCCCTCGCTCGACCATCTCCGAGGCGGGACTGTTCGTTCAGCAATATATTCGCGATGTCGCGCCGGTAGACCTGG
>Ga0302302_1001492_pt1 | contig 14012 bp, 9 predicted proteins | sample III_Palsa_E1_3_FD_198766 | JGI IMG/M metagenome (GOLD analysis project Ga0302302, IMG submission 198766) | Peat permafrost microbial communities from Stordalen Mire near Abisko, Sweden - III_Palsa_E1_3 | ecosystem: Environmental > Terrestrial > Soil > Palsa > Peat permafrost | place: Sweden...
ATCAGCTGGCATCGTCGCCGGCGCGAGCGGGCCCTGGCGGCGGGCGTGACCGATGGCGCGCCAGGCAACCGGGACACGAAGGCCGACGCCGCCGAGGACGTCGCCCAATTGCGCGCCCGCATGCAGGCGGCCCTCAAGCGGCTGCGCGGCAACCGCCGGCGCGGCTATCTCTATGAACAGCCCTGGTTCATCCTGATCGGGCCGCCCGGCTCGGGCAAGACGACCGCGCTGATGAATGCCGGTCTGCATTTCCCCGCCGCCGACGAGGAGGGCGGCGAGGCCGCGATCGGCGGCGTCGGCGGCACGCGGCTGTGCGACTGGTGGTTCGCCGACGAGGCGGTGCTGATCGACACGGCCGGACGCTACACAACCCAGGATTCCGACGCCGCGGTCGACCGGGCCGGCTGGGAGGGATTTCTCGACATGCTGCGGACGACCCGGCCGCGCCAGCCGGTCAACGGCGTGCTCGTGATCGTCTCCCTGGTCGATATCGCCGCGGCCGCACCCGCGGAGCGCGCCGCTCATGCCCGCGCGGTCCGCCGTCGGGTCACCGAGATTTCGGACCGGCTGCGCACACGGGTGCCGGTCTATGTCATGTTCAGCAAGGCCGACCGGCTGGCCGGATTCAACGAATATTTCGGCGACCTGGATGCCGAGGCCCGCGCCCAGGTCTGGGGCACGACCTTCCCGCTCGCCCAGGGCGTCGGCTCGTTCGAAGCCGAATTCCGCCTGCTGCTCGACCGGCTCGACCAGCGGCTGATCGAGCGGCTGCAGGCCGAGCGGGCGCCCGACCGCCGCGCGCGGCTCGCCGGATTCCCGATGCAGGTCGGCTCACTGGCCACGCCGCTGACCGATTTCCTGACGAAGGCGTTCGGCGGCACCAAGCTGGATCCGGCACCGTTCCTGCGCGGCGTCTACATGAGTTCCGCCACGCAGGAGGGCACGCCGATCGACCAGCTGACCGGCATGCTGGCCCGCGCCTTCGGCGTCGATCAGAAGCGCACGCCCAGCCTGCAGCCGGTCGCCGGCCGCAGCTATTTCCTGAAGCGCGTGATCGGCGAAGTGCTGCTGGGCGAGGCGTTGCTGGTCAGCACCCGGTCGGTCTGGCGGCAGCGCTCGTCCTGGCTGCGGGTCGGCGGCTTTGCCGCCGTCGGCGTGGCACTGCTCGTGGCTGGCCTGTTGCTGTGGCGGATCGAGGTCGAAAACCGGACTGCCCTCGCCCAGACCGACTTCGCGCTGGCCGCCTATCGTACGCAGCTGATGGCCAAACCCTTGGACCCCGTCACCGACGACGACCTGACACGGATCGTCGCGCTGCTGGACGCGGCGGCGGCGCTGCCCCACGGTGAAGGATTGTGGCTGACCGATATCCCAGGATTGTCCCAGCGCGCGAAGCTGGCGCAGAGCGCCCGGCAGATCTACCGCGGCGCCCTGCAGCACATCCTGCTGCCGCGCCTACTGGTCCGGATCGAGGGCCAGATGCATGCGCGCTTCGGCGATCCGGATTTCCTATATCAGGCCACCCGAGTCTATCTGATGCTCGGCGGCGCGGGCCCGCTCGACCGGGCAGTGGTACGCAGTTGGGAGACGGCCGACTGGAATGCCCGCTTTACCGGGGCCTTGAACCAGTCCCTACGCGAGCGGCTCGGTCACCATCTCGATGCGCTGCTCGCCCTGCCGCTGCCGGCGATCGCGCTCGACGACGAGATGGTCAGCGCCGCCCGCGTCGCCTTCAGTCGCGTTCCCCTGGCGGACCGGGTCTATAGCCGGATCAAGTCCGACGCGTCGGGCGATGTCGTAGCGGACTGGACTCCCGCGCAGGCCTTGGGCGCCGCCGGCCTGCCGCTGTTTGCCCGGCCGTCGGGCAAACCGCTGACCGAGGGCATCGCCGGCTTCTACACGCCCGACGGCTTCCGCAAGAGCTTGCTGGGTCACTTGGCCCAGAGCGCGCGCAGCGTGGCCGACGAGAGCTGGGTGCTGGGCCACAAGGAGGAGATTCCCTCTGAAGGGCCGGCGGTCGATGCGCTGGAGCATACCGTGGTAACGCTCTATGTCGCCGAGTTCGAACAGCAATGGGATGGCCTGCTCGACGACATCGCACTGGCCCCGCTGGGAAATCATGATCAGACCGTCCAGCGGCTCTACGTGCTGTCGTCACCGCAATCGCCGATGCGGGATCTGCTGGTCGGCATCGCCCATGAACTGACGCTGGCAGCCCCCGCCCCCAGCGACGGCAAGCCGGCCTCGATCGGCTTGATCGCCCAGGCGGCCGCGGCCGACATCCATGCCGCACAGCCGGCCAGCGCCGCGATCGAACAGCATTACGCCAGCCTGACGACACTGGTCGGCGATGGCCAGGCCTCGGCGCCGCTCGGCGGCGTGCTGCGCCTGATCAACGGCTTCCAGACCGATCTCGCCCAGTCCGGCACGGCACCGGCCTCGGTGCAGAGCGGCGCCAATTCGCTGCAACTGCTTCGAGCCGAGGCTCAGCGCCAGCCGAAGCCGGTCTCGCGCTGGCTGCAGCAGATTGTCGATGGCGGCCATGTCGCCCTGACCGGCACCGCGCAGGCGGCAGCGGCCGCCGCCTTCACCGCGAGTGCGGGACCGGGCGAATTCTGCAAGTCGGTCGTTACCGGGCGCTATCCGTTCGACCCGACCTCGAACGACGACGCGCCATTCGACGATTTCGCGCGCCTGTTCGCGCCGGGCGGGTTGCTCGACACGTTCTTCCAGACGCAGCTCAAGCCCTATGTCGATACCAGCGGCAGCGTCTGGCGCCTGCGCCCGCTGGGCGGCGTGGCGCCGCCGGTCGATGCCGCGTCGATCGGCCGGTTCCAGCGTGCCGCCTCGATCCGCGATGCGTTCTTTCCGAACGGGGGCGCCACGCCTCAGCTACGCTTCATGCTGGCACCGCTGTCGCTTGGGCCGGGCACCACCAAAGCCATGGTGACGCTCGGCACCGCGACGATCGTCGATACGGGACACCAGGCTGCCGCCGCGGCACTGACCTGGCCCGGAACCGACGGCATGACCCAGGCAGCGATCGCCTTCGAACCGGAAGCCGCTCCGCCGGTGGCCGCCGCGAACGGCAGTTGGGCCCTGTTCCGCCTGCTGGGTCGCGCCCAGGTGACGCCCGGCGGCACGCCCGAGGCTTTCCGGCTGGACTTCCATGCCGGCGAGCAGCTGGCGAGCTTTTCGCTCGAGGCCGGGTCGTCGCGCAACCCGATCGGTCGCAACCTGCTGGAGGGCTTCCGGTGCCCGGACATACGATGATCGCGACCGTCGCGGTGGGATTCTTCGGAAAACTGCCCGCGCGCGGGGATTTCGTGCGCGCCGGGCTGTCCCGGCGCTTTACGGACCGGTGGGACAGGTGGCTGCAACTGGTCCTGCCGGCCTGCCGGCAATCGATGGGGGCGGATTGGGATCGGATCTGGCATGCCGCCCCCGCCTGGCGTTTCGCGCTGACCGGCACGACACCGGCCGTCGGCCTGTTCATGCCGAGCATCGATCGCGCCGGACGCCATTTCCCACTGACGATCGCGGCCGAGGGGGCAGTCGACGGCATGCCCTTCCTCGATGCGGCCGAGCAGGCCGGCCGGGATGCCATCGGCCAGGAGTACGCACCCGATTTGTTGCTTGCCCGGCTACGGGACCTGACGCCGCCGCCGCCGGCCGTTCCGACCGGGACGGCTGCCGTCACCCGATGGTGGAGCGCGGCCGGCAGCGCGCTGGCGTTCGACGGCCTGCCCGATGCGGCGGCGCTTGAACGAATGCTCGACCGATGAGCCTGGACATCCGCTCCTGGTCGGCGAGCCATCCCGGAACCCTGCGCCTGCAAAATCAGGATGCCTGCCTGTGCCGGCCCGAGATCGGCCTGTTCGCGGTCGCCGACGGCGTCGGCGGCCATGCCGGCGGCGAGATCGCGTCCGGCCAGGTGATGGAAATGCTGGCGCTGATTCCGGACGACCTGACGCCGGCCGGGCGCATGACCGCGGTGCGGACCGGCCTGCAGGACACCCATCGCACGCTGCTGCGTACGGCGGCCGCGCCCGGCGCCACGATCGCACCGGCGACGACGATCGTCGTCCTGATGCTGCACGAGGATCATTTCGCCTGCCTATGGGCCGGCGACTCCCGCGCCTACCTGCTGCGGCACGGCCAACTCTGCCCGCTGACCACGGACCATAGCGTGGTCCAGGACCTGGTGAGCGCCGGCGCCATCACCCCGGACGAGGCCGAACACGATCCGCGCCAGCATGTCATCACCCGTGCGATCGGTGCCGGCCCGCAGGAATTGCGCATCGCGAAAGCGGTCGGCGAGGTCCTGCCCGACGACCGGTTCCTGCTGTGCAGCGACGGCCTCTACAAGGCGCTCAAGCTCGAGGATATTGCGGGCATAATGGCGACGGCGAGCGGCGACATGGCGGATCGCCTGATACACGAAGCGCTGGCCCATGCCGCGCGGGACAACGTCACGGCCGTCGTCGCCGCCCCCTAGAGCCATCCGATCCCGCGTCTTTGAGCGTTCCATGATCAATCGAATTAACGGTTACGATTGCAGCCAGGAAATACCTCGGTGAAACCATCGGGTCATTGGCGAATGAAAGCATAGGCTTGTTTCAATTTCCGAGGCGAAATCATGGCTCACGAACGGATCGAAGTTGGCGAGAACCTCTATGTTTGGAGACAGGCAGGAAAGCCACCATCGACTGACTGCCTCATCTCCGCGCATGGAAACACCACGCTGATCAACCGCATGAAACCGATGAAGCGTCGGCGCTCCGGCATGGATCCCGATCTACATTTTTACACGCCCCACGGCCATGCTGTAAATGACGTCGGTCTGAGCGCTTTTTCAGGCAGGCCGGCAACCGAAACCTTGAAGCCGGCCGTCTGCCCAGAATATATGCTCACTAAATATACTAATTCCGATTACCCCGGAAACCTCAAGTCTTGGCAAATACGCAACGACGGTACTGAGAACTATCACACCGTCGCTTTCACCGCAAATGAAGTAGATTACGATATTGTCACAATCAGGGCACGATACAATGGAACAAAAGGTTTGATGGGCATCGGGATTTCCGAAGTACTGGATGAACTGGATGCCGCAGGTTACGCTTACACGGACATCTACTGCGCGTTCTGCCGCGGAGGAAAGCCCGATCCCGCAGGTTAAGTTTCGACCTCAGGTCCATGACGGATCAATTGTTTTGAAAAATGCGAAGACCGTCGTTGAACGGTCTTCCTTCCTTGTGGACATCCCCCATGCCGACCGGGCCAATGTAGCGGCCGTTATCGCCGTCCCTTGAGGACCCGCGCGACGCCCCAAAAGCACGCCCGCCCGGATCGGACCGATCCGGGCGGAGCCTCTGCGGCCTCATACCGCGCGCCCCGGTTCGAAAACCATGAAGCCGCAGGCGCCGGAAAGGGCGCGGCCCTTCCGGATATTTGAGCGATACCGGCGCATCGGTATCCCTCGTCCTTCGCGAACCTCCGTCCTTTTCCAGCGCCTTTGTCCCGCTGTCGCGCTTACGACGTCTGCGCGGTCGACAGGTCGTAGATCACATGGTCCGGATCGCCCTGGGTGCCGTCCGGCTTCATCTGGTTCGTGGTATATTGGATCTTGGTGAAATTGAGCGAGATCGTCTCGATCGGGCGCTCCCCGCTCGAAGAGTGGGAATAGCCGCTGATGATCGTGTTGGTCAGCTCGATCGTCAGATAGATCTCCTGCGAGTCCTTATAGGTGCGCGTGAAGTCGATCTTGACGGTCTTGCCATGGCCCGACAGTGCCTCCTGCATCAGCTTGCCGCTGGCAACGTCGTTCTCCTTGGTGACGGTGATCTCGCTGATCGACGGGGCCGTCGATTCACGTTCGGCCGACGAGCCGACCGAACTGGAGATGCCGCGACCAATCCCCCATTGGCACGAGCCGAGTTCGATCCAGGTCGAATGCTTCGTCTCGGTGACGTCGCCCGTGATCCCGTCGAAATTCATATAGATCGCCATTACTACTCTCCGTTCGTTTTAGTGAAGGCTGCACTGGAGGCCGTTTTCGCCGCCGGCTTCGATGACGACGCGCCGCACCGTGGCCCCCTGGGCCATGCGGGACAGGACTTGCGCCGAGAGGTCGGGAAGGAGCGTGCGCGTCAGCATGGCCTCGATCCCCCGGGCACCGGCGCTGCTGTCGGTCGCCTGCGCGCTGACGAGGTCGATCACCTCGGGACCGTATTCGACAGCCGCTCCGAAATTCTGTTGCACCCGGCGGGCGATGCGCTCGATCTGCAGGCCTGCGATCCGGCGTAGCGTGTCCGGTGCAAGCGGCAGGTACGGCACGACGGTCGCGCGCCCGAGGAAGGCCGGCTTGAAGACCTTGGCCAGTTCCGGCCGCAGCGCTTCGGCGAGCGCGTCCGGTGCCGGCGTTGGAGGTCATGATGATGACGGTGTTGCGGAAATCGATGTCCCGCCCTTCGCCGTCCTTCATCGTGCCCTTGTCGAACACCTGAAAGAACACGTCCTGCACGCCCGGGTGCGCCTTCTCGATCTCGTCGAGCAGGATCACCGAATAGGGCCGGCGGCGCACGGCCTCGGTCAGCACACCGCCTTCGCCATAGCCGACATAGCCGGGCGGGCTGCCCATCAGCAGACTGACTTTGTGCTCTTCCTTGAACTCGCTCATGTTGATGGTGGTGACGTTCGCCTCGCCGCCATATAGCAGTTCGGCCAGCGCCAGCGCGGTCTCGGTCTTGCCGACGCCCGAGGTACCGACCATCAGGAACACGCCGATCGGCTTGCGCGGGTCGGTCAGGCCGGCGCGGGACGTGCGGATCGCCTGGGCCACCGCTACCAGGGCGTGATCCTGCCCGATGATGCGCTGGGCGAGCGTGTCCTGCAGCGTCAGCACCATGCGGATCTCGTCGGCCTGGATGCGTCCGGCCGGAATGCCGGTCCAGCTCTCGACGATCTCGGCCACGGCCTGGGCATCGACCACCGGAAAGATCAGTGGGCGCGTTCCCTGGATTTCCTTCAGGTCCGCGCTCGCCTGGGCCAGCTCGGCCTGCAGCGGTGCCGGATCCTCGGCCGCCTCGACCCGGTCGCGCAGGGCCCGCACGCTCGCGACCAGGCGGGTTTCATCGGCCCAGCGAACCTGCAGCGCTGCGAGCTCCGCCTCGAGCTGCCCGCGCTCCATGCCCAGGGTCGCGAGCCGCACCGCGTGGTCGGCACCGGAGAGCGCCTCCCGGTCGAGCAGCCGGATCGCGACCTGGATCAGGCCGATCCGGCGTCGGCGCCCCTCGATCGCCGCGGGCGTGGTCGCCTGGCTCATGGCGACCCGGGCGCAGGCGGTATCGATCAGACTGACCGCCTTGTCGGGCAATTGCCGGCCGGCGATATAGCGGGACGACAGCCGCACGCTCGCCTCGACCGCCTCGTCCAGGATGCGCACGCCGTGATGGGCCTCCAGGGTCGGCAGCAACCCGCGGATCATGTCGGCGGCGACCGGTTCGGACGGTTCCTCCACCTTCACGACCTGGAAGCGGCGGGTCAGGGCCGCGTCCTTCTCGAAATATTTCTTATATTCGGCCCAGGTCGTGGCCGCGATCATCCGCAACGCGCCGCGCGCGAGCGCCGGCTTCAGCAGATTGGCGGCATCGCCCTGGCCGGCACCATTGCCGGCACCGATCAGCATATGCGCCTCATCGACGAACAGGATGACCGGGTGCGGCCCGGCCTGGCTCTCGTCGATGACCGCGCGCAGCCGGTTCTCGAACTCGCCCTTGATCCCGGCGCCGGCCTGCAGCAGGCCCAGGTCGAGCGTGCGCAGCGACACCTGGGCCAGCGGCGGCGGCACGTCGCCCGACGCGATGCGGAGCGCCAGCCCCTCGACCACCGCCGTCTTGCCGACGCCGGCCTCGCCGATCAGGATCGGATTGTTCTGGCGTCGGCGGATCAGGATATCGACGACCTGACGGATCTCGTCGTCGCGGCCCAGGATCGGGTCGATCTTGCCGGCCCGCGCCTCGGCCGTCAGGTCGATCGTATAGCGGTCTAGCGCACCGCCGGCCCCTGGTCCCGCCGGCCGCGACGACCGTTCGGCAGTGCCGTCGGCCGGTTGTTCGCCGCTGCCCGCCACCAGCAATGCGAAGTCGCCGCGCACCGTGTCCGGCACGATCCGGCGCAATTGCGGCGCCACGCCGCGCAACCGCTCACCCACGGTCGGATCCGCCAGCATGGCCCAGAGCAGATGGCCGGAGCGAACCTGGGGCGCCTGGCATTCGATCGAGGCGAACAGCCAGGCCTCCTTGACCACGTCGACCAGTTCCGGCGCCAGGCCGGGCGCCCGGCCGTTGCCGGTCGTCATGCGATCGGCGGCCTGATTCAGTTCGGCCTGCAGACGCCCGGTGTCGACGTCGAAACGCTTCAGCAGCAGCGCGACATCCGCCTGCGGCTGGTCGAGCAGCAGCAGCAGCCAGTGCTCCAGTTCCACGTTGTAATGGGTGCGCGACAGCGTCAGGCCGGCCGACGCCTCCAGCGCCTTGCGGCAAGTCTCGTCGAGCCGCTCGACGAGAAGTTTCAGATCCACGCTCGGCATTCGCTCTCCTCCGGCCCAGGTCTGCCCAAGGCGAATTTCGATGATGCCAAAAGGTATCGACGGGATTCGGTGTCGTCTACACGAGGTGGGTTACGGTCGTAATGAAATCAGGTAACCTTGAAATTATCCTGTAGCGATTTCAGCGTTAAATGAATACTCATCGCCACATTGGCGATTTCGTATACTTATTTTTATTACTGGATTACCATGGTTGTCATAGACACACTTCCTGATGTCGAAGATTTCTTGCGTTATATAAACGAAGTCGCGCCGGTTGGCCGCGACCTTCGCTTGGACACGTCGCCGCAGTCGATCTATTTCCGACTGCGCGACGCCCGATCGGAAGCGCGGGCCCAGGAAAGAGTGGCCGATACCGATCCGGCCGCGACCGACACCGGTCTGCGTCACTGGGCGACGATGCGCGAGCTGGCGATCACAGCGCTGACCCAGGAGACGAAAGACGTCGAGATCGCCGCTTGGCTGACCGAGAGCCTGGTGCGGAGCGACGGCCTCCCCGGCCTCGTCGTCGGCGCCCAGCTGATGGCCGGGTTGATCGAGCGCTTCTGGGACCGCAACCTGCTGCCGCAGCCGGACGAGGATGGCATCGACGGCCGGCTGGCCGCGATCGCGGGGCTGGATGGCGAAGGCGGCAACGGAGCCCTGCTGCAGCCGCTGCGCAAGCTGGTCCTGTTCGAGCGCAACGACGGCTCGCCGATCACTTTCTGGCAGTTCGAGCAATCCGAGGACGTCTCGACCCTGGGCGATGCCGCGCGCAAGAACCAGCGGCTGGCCGGCGGTGCCATTCCCTTCGCGGAGTTGGAGGCGGAAGCGCGCGGCGCCGGGCGCTCGAAGCTGACGATCCTGGCCACGGACGCCACCCGCGCGATCGAGGCCTGGCAGGCGCTTTCCGTGGTTTTAGACCGGGTTGCCGGCCGGGATGCGCCATCGACCGGCCGGGTGCTGGAGCTGCTGACCAAGCTGCGGCGCGTCGCCACCCGCTATGCCGACATCGCCGAGGCGCCCCCGGCACAAGAGATCGTCGCAGCGGAGTCCGACGTGACTGCCAAGCTGCCTCCAGCCGCCCCGCACCCCGATGCCCGGCCCAACCGCGAGCTGCTGCTGACGGAGATCAGCCGCATCGCGGCCCTGTTCCGCAAGACCGAACCGAACGCGCCGATCGGCTACACGCTCGACGAAGCCGTGCGCCGCGCCCGGCTCGGCCTGCCCGATCTGCTGAAGGAAATGATGCCTGAGGCGGTCCCGCGCGCGGCCCTGCTCGCCGGCCTTGGCATCAGACCTATCGCCGACTGACGGCCCCCATCCCCCAGGAGTGACCAGAATGAGCAACAGTATCCATGAGAAGCTGAGCCGCGTGCGCCGGCCGCGCGTCCACATCACCTACGAGGTCGAGACCGAGGGCGCGCAGATCGTGCGCGAGCTGCCGTTCGTCGTCGGCGTCATGGGCGATTTCTCCGGCGACCCGACGCAGCCGCTGCGTCCGCTCGCCGAGCGGAAATTCATCCAGATCGACCGCGACAGCTTCGACGACGTGATGAAGCGCCTGGCGCCCGGCCTGAAGCTGCGGGTCGAGAACAAGCTGAGCGGCGACGGCAGCACTCTGCCGGTCGACCTGCGCTTCGACGGCATTGAGGATTTCGAGCCGGCGCGCGTCCTGGATCAGATCCCGGCGCTGAAGGCCCTGCTGGAAACCCGCAATCGCCTGCGCGATCTCGCCAGCAAGGCGGACCGGTCGGAAGAGCTGGAAAACCTGCTCGAGACCGTCCTCAGAGACCCCAATCACGTGAGCCGCCTGACCGAAGAACTCGGCCTCGGCAAGGAGGACTAATCATGGCCGAAATCCAAGCCGTCACGCCATCGACCGTCACGATCGACGAGCATGCCAGCCTGCTCGACATGGTCATGTCCGCGACCAAGCAGACCGAGCCGGACCGCGCCCATGATCTGGTCAAGACTCTGGTCGAGCAGGTCAACCGCGGCACGGTCAGCTTCGACCGCAACCTGCCGCGCACCATCGAGCGCGCGATCGAGCTGCTGGACCAGACCCTGTCGAGCCAGCTCAACGAGGTGATCCACGATCCGGCCTTCCTGAAGCTCGAAGGCAGCTGGCGCGGCCTGCATTACCTGGTGATGAACAGCGAGACCGGCACCAACCTCAAGATCCGCCTGCTGAACGCCAGCAAGCGCGAGCTCAACCGCGACCTGACCCGCGCGGTCGAATTCGACCAGAGCCTGCTGTTCCGCAAGATCTACGAGAACGAATTCGGCACGCCCGGCGGCGAGCCCTATGGCGCGCTGATCGGCGATTACGAATGGTCGAACCATCCGGACGATATCGAGACCCTGCGCCTGATCTCGAACGTCAGCGCCGCCGCCTTCGCGCCGTTCATCTCCGCCGCCGGCGCCGGGATGATGGGCTTCGACCGCTGGACCGAACTGTCCCGGCCGCGCGACCTCGCCAAGATCTTCGACACGATCGAATATGCCAAATGGCGCAGCCTGCGCGACAGCGAGGACAGCCGGTTCCTGTCGCTGGTCATGCCGCGCGTCGTCGCCCGCCTGCCCTACGGTAGCCGGACCAAGCCGATCGACGCGTTCGAATACGAGGAATCCCCGGCCGACGCCAACGGCAAGCCGCTGTCGATGGAGCATGAGCATTATTGCTGGATGAACGCGGCCTTCGTGATGGGCGCCCGGCTGACCGACGCCTTCTCGCGCTACGGCTTCTGCACCGCGATCCGCGGCGCCGAGAACGGCGGCAAGGTCGAAAACCTGCCGCAGCACGTCTTCCTGTCCGACGATGGCGATCTCGATGCGAAATGCCCGACCGAGATCGGCATCACCGACCGGCGCGAATACGAGCTGTCCAACCTCGGCTTCCTGCCGCTCTGCCACTACAAGAACCAGGATTTCGCGGTGTTCTTCGGGGCGCAGACGACGCAGAAGGCCAAGGAATACGACCGGGCCGATGCCAGCGCCAATGCCCGAATCTCGGCCCGCCTGCCCTACATCATGGCGACCAGCCGCTTCGCCCATTACCTGAAGGTGATGGCACGCGACAAGATCGGCAGCTTCATGGAGGCCGAGGATTGCGAGCTGTGGCTGAACCGCTGGATCAAGACCTACGTCAACACCAACGAGCAGGCCGGCGCCGAGAGCAAGGCCAAGTTCCCCCTGCGCGAGGCCCGGGTCGAGGTCCAGCCGATCCCCGGCCGGCCCGGTGCCTATAGCGCCATCGCCTATATGCGGCCCTGGCTGCAGATGGAGGAACTGACCACGAGCATGCGCATGGTCGCGCGCATTCCCGAGCGGACCTGACATGTCCGCCGCCCCGATCCAGGGATTGCGGCACGGGATCCTGTCCGGGCAGTTCGCCCGGGCGGGATCGGACGCCGTGGCGGAGGAGCTGGCATCCTTCCTGGGACGGGAGCAGGGCGCGCTGGCAGCCTGGTTCGGCGCCGAGCTGGCCCCGATCCTGGCCGAAGATCCGGCGCGCCTGCGCGGCCTGATCGACCGGGACATCGCGGCGATCGACGCGCTGATCGCAGTCCAGCTCGACGCCGTGCTGCATCATCCGCGCCTGCAGCGTCTGGAAGGCTCCTGGCGCGGCCTCGCCTGGCTGGTCGCGGGTTTCGATCCCGCCGCCCGGCTGAAGACGCGATTGCTGTCGGTCGGTTGGGACGAGATCGACCGCGATCTGGCACGGGTCAGCCAGTTCGACCAGTCGGTGCTGTTCCGCCTGGTCTATGAAAACGAATTCGGCACCGCCGGCGGCGAGCCGTTCGGCCTGATCGTGGTCGATCATGAACTGCGCCACCTGCCCCAGCCGCGCGGCTTGGCGGCGCAGGCACCGGTCGACGATATTTCGGTCCTGTCGGCGTTGGCCTCCATCGCAGCCGTGGCCTTCGTACCGATTGTGCTGGCCGCGGCGCCAGCGCTGCTCGGCGTCGATCACTTCACCGAACTGGCCCTGTCGAACGACATCGCCGCCGCCTTCCGCGACGAGGCCCATGCCCGCTGGCGCGCGCTGACGGCGCGCGAGGATGCCCGCTTTCTCTGCGTGACGATGCCGCGCGTGCTGGCCCGCCCGCGCTGGCGTGCCGGCGCGCAGGAACATGCCGGCCTGCGCTATGAGGAGCGCGCGCCGACGCAGCGCGATCGCACCTGGTGCGTCGCCGGCTATGGCTTCGCGGCGGCGGTCGGCCGCGCCCAGGCCCTGTTCGGCTGGCCCGGCGACGTGCGCGGCGTCAGCCCCGACCGGGTCGGCGGCGGGTTGGTCACCGACCTGCCGGACGAGCCGTTCGTGCTGGGACCGGAGACGGTGTGGAACCGGCCATCGCTCGATCTGGCCCTGACCGACCGGCAGGAACAGGACCTGGTGTTCGCCGGCCTGATGCCGCTCAACACTTTGCCATACGGCGATACCGCCTTCGCCTCGGTCCATAGCCTGCAGGCGCGCCAGCCCGAAGCGCCCGGCCGCGCGCCGACCGCCGGCGGCGCCAACCTGCGCCTGTCGGCCCAGATCAACGCCATGCTGTGCGTCTCGCGCTTCGCCCATTACGTCAAGATCATCGGGCGCGAACTGACCGGCGCGTTCCTGACCGCCGGCGACATCGAGCGGCGGCTGCAGACCTGGCTCGCCGGTTACACCAACGCCAGCCAAAGCCCCGACCCGGATTCCCGCGCGCGCCACCCGCTGGTGTCGAGCCGGGTCAGCGTGCACGAACTGCCGGACAAGCCCGGCTCGTTCGGCTGCGTGATCCAGCTGCAACCCTATTATCAGCTCGATGATATCGCCGCGACTTTCCGCCTGATCACCGGCTTTGCTGCCGCCAGCGCCAAGGCCTGACCGATGCCCAAATCCCAGGAGAGTCTCATGACGAGCCCGACCGCCGGACGATTGTTTCAGGAAGGCCGCCTGGCCGAAGCCATCGACGCCGCCAACGCGACCGTGAAGACGGCGCCCGGCGATGTCGGCGCGCGCATCCTGCTGGCGGAGCTGCTGCTCTATGCCGGCAATCTGGAACGAGCCGACGCGGTGCTGGACGCGACCGCCGCCATTGATCCCGGCGCCGGTCTGGTCGTCGCCGAGTTCCGCCAGCTGCTGCGTGCCGCTATCGCCCGCCGTCAGGTGCTGCGCGAAGGCCGGGTGCCGGAGTTCCTGGGCGAGCCGACCCCGACCCAGCGTCATGCGCTCGAAGCCCTGACGGCGCTTCGGGCCGGCGATGTCATGGCCGCCGCCATTGCCGCCGACGCGGCCGAGACAGCACGCCCGGCCGTCGCCGGTCGCACGCCGGACGCGGAATTCACCGATTACCGCGACGCCGACGACCTGTGGGGCGGCAGTTTCGAAGTGCTGACCACGACCGGCAAGTATTTCTGGATCCCGACCGAGCGAGTCGTG
>Ga0302302_1001504_pt1 | contig 13969 bp, 14 predicted proteins | sample III_Palsa_E1_3_FD_198766 | JGI IMG/M metagenome (GOLD analysis project Ga0302302, IMG submission 198766) | Peat permafrost microbial communities from Stordalen Mire near Abisko, Sweden - III_Palsa_E1_3 | ecosystem: Environmental > Terrestrial > Soil > Palsa > Peat permafrost | place: Sweden...
TCGTTGAAGGCGTTGCCGCCGGCGGCGGTGATGGCGTCGGTGCGGGCTTTCATGATGGGGTCGGAGGGGACGGCGAAGGGGAGCTTGTCGATGATGACGCAGCTGAGTTGTTCGCCTTGCACGTCGATGCCCTGCCAGAAACTGGATGTGCCGAAGAGGACGGCGTTGGGGGTGTCGCGGAATTGTTGTAGCAGGATGTGGCGAGGGGCGGAGCCTTGCATGAGGAGTGGGTAGGGGAGCTGGGTGAGGAGGCGGTCGTGGAGCTCGCGCATCTGGGCGTGCGAGGTGAAGAGGCAGAAGGCGCGGCCGCGGGTGATCTCGAGGACGCGGCGGATTTTTTCTGCGGCTTGCGGGAGGAAGTTGGGGTCGCGGGGCGCGGGCATGCCGGGCGGGAGGTAGAGAAGAGCTTGTTTGGCGTAATCGAAGTGGCTGGGAACGACGAGCTCTTTGGGGAACGGGATGCCGAGGCGGCGCTTGAGGTGTTCGAAGCTTGGCGTGCCGTCGGGGGCGGCTACAGCGAGGGTAGCCGAGGTGAGTATGACGCTGGGGTAGTGGGTGAAGAGGGTCTCGGCGAGGAGGGTGGAGACGTCGATGGGGGTGGCGAGGAGGTGGGTGCTGAAGGCGAAGGGGGTTGCTGCTACATCCCAGGTCCGAGAATCCGGACCTGGGGCACCCGGATTGGTGGAAGGGACGCGGGCGTTGCGGGCGGCGTTGCGGAGGCCGCTGGTGGCGCGGCGTTCGATCCAGAAGACGGTGTTGGGGTCGGTGGATTCGAGGAGGAATTTTAGGTGATTGCGGATGTCGGCGGCGCGCTTGCGGAGGCCGGCGGCTTCGTCTACTTCGCGGAGGCGCTCGAGTTCGCCTTCGAGGCGTTGGAGGGAGTTGAGGGCGCCGAGGTAGGCGTCGCCGCGGGCTTCGAGGAAGTCGGCGCGGTCGATGAACTCGAGCCGTCCGAGGTCGCTGGGGCCGACGGGGAGCGAGGCGAAGAAGAGCTTGGAGCGCTCGCGGATGGTGGCTGTCGCGCTTTCGATCGCGCTGGTGGTGACGCCCTTGGCGCGGAGGAAGGACTCGGTGTCGCGGGCTAGTTCTTCGAAGCGGGCGTTGGAGAGGGCGATGCCGAAGTACTGGCTTGCGATGTCTTCGAGCTCGTGGGCTTCGTCGAAGATTACTGCGGCGGCTTCGGGGAGGATGCCGGCATCGGAGGCGCCGGCGGCTTGCTGCTTGATGGAGAGGTCGGCGAAGAAGAGGTGGTGGTTGACGATGACGATGTCGGATTCGAGGGCCTTGCGGCGCATCTGGGTGATGAAGCAGGACTCCCAGTTGGGGCAGGTTTGGCCGAGGCAGACTTCGCTGCGGGCGTCGAGCTTATGCCAGAGGTGCGAGCTTTCGGGGAGGTCGTTGACCTCGGCGCGGTCACCGGTTTCGGTGGTGCGCTCCCACTGCAGGATGGAGTGGAATTGCGAGATTTCTTCGAGGCCGGTAAGCAGTGGGTTGTCGCGCAGGGCGTAGAGCTTTTGCTTGCAGATGTAGTTGGCGCGGCCCTTCATGTAGCAGACGCGCAAGGGGCCGAGGAGGGTTTCGAGGAAGGGGATGTCCTTGAAGAAGAGCTGTTCCTGGAGGTTTTTGGTGCCGGTGGAGATGATGATGCGTTGCTTGTGCTCGCGGGCGCGGCGGAGGGCTGGGAGGAGGTAGGCGAGGGTTTTGCCGGTGCCGGTGCCGGCTTCGACGATGAGGTGGCGGTGGTCGGCGAAGGACTGCTCGATCTCCTTGGCCATGAGGTACTGGCCGGCACGGTGCTCGAAGGCGAGGGACGAGTTGGCGAGGATGCCGCCGGGGTGGAAGAAGTCATGGAGCGTGGGGAGCTTCTGGTCGAGGCCCGACGAGTCGATCTGGGTGAGCGGCGGGAGTGGTGTGGCGGAAGGCATGCGCTATGACGAGTGTAATCGCCGTTTCTTCGCCGCGCGATGCGTCAACTACCTAGCGCGCCGCTATGGCGTAATTTACTTCAATCGTGATGGGTGTCTTCACAGCCGTACCATCGCAGGTCGCGGGTTGGATTTGTAGTCAGACACAGCTTTGATCGCCTTCTCGTCCAAGCCGAGTCCAGCTGGTTTTTTCAACCAGAGGTCGGATGGATGGCCGTTCTCGTCGACAGTAACGCTGACGGCGACAGAGCCCCCGACCTGCGACCTGAGTGCCTCCTCGGTAAAATCTGGTTCCTCCTGATAGATGACCTTGGGACGTTCATAGTGGGCACCTGTGACTGGACAGGGCAGATTGGGATGCTGGGGCTCGTCGGTCGGGTATAGCATTTGCTGGTCTTGGAGAGGGATGGCTGCGATGGCGGCTTGGAGCGCGGGGAAGAATAGCTGCTGCTTGAGTTGAGGCAACACCTGTGCCGGGTTCGCACCGTTCAACGCGATTTTGATAGTGACAGGCGCATCCCCCAATAGTGTCAGTTTCTCGTTCTTGCTTTTGTAGATTGTGGATCGCCTGCCCGCAAGCTCCAGGCTATCGTTGTGAAGTTTCGCTGAGTTGAACTTGAAGACGCCAAGGGTGCGCACCTTGGGCGGGGTGCTTGAAAGGCCGCTCGCGGTCCATTGGAAGTCGGGCGAGGCGTCGGCACTGAAATTCTGAAGGATCAGACGTTGGTTCAGGACTTGGGCGCGGAAGTCTTTCAGTGTCTGATCCAGTGATTGGGATTGTATTGGGGCGGTCAAGGAAAGCAAGAAACAGGACACTAAAATGGTAACGCGGCGCATGGCTACCACTATAAGTGACGAATATGCGGCGCAACTTCCCTTCTGCGAAGCAACGTAAGGCGGCGCAAGTTCCTATAATGGAGGTTGCGCCAAGGCGCGGGAGACGGCGACCATGGCGGCGAAGCGGACTGAGAAGAAACGGCTAGGCAAGAAGCATCGGCAGGCGAGCACGCGGCCGAAGCTGGGGAAGACGGCTCCGCGCGGAACGGCGACTACCGGGGCTGTGTCGCCGAAGAAACGCAAGGAGTTGGCGGCGAAGAAGGCTGCGTCGGTGAAGCTGGCGAAGACGCCGACGAAGAGTCCGGACCGTGAGCATAAGGTGGTGCTGCGCAATCGCGATGAGGTTGGGAGCCGCGGGCATGCGAGCGAGATGCCGAGGCGTGCGCCGCGGGTTGAGGTGGATGCCGAGACTGCGGCGGAGCAGAGGGATTGGAAAGAGGCGGAGGCACTGGCATCGCGGCTGACGCTGGCGACGGATGTGGGGCATCGTGAGCCGGCTCGATTGCCGCTGGTGGCGATTTGCGGGCGACCGAATGTTGGGAAGTCGACGCTGTTCAATCGGCTGACGCAGACGCGGCGATCGATCGTTGGCGATGAGCCCGGGATTACGCGGGATCGTATCTATGGCGAGGTCGAGTGGGCGGGGCGCGATGTGCGGCTGGTCGATACCGGTGGCGTAGTTCCGGATGATGAGGCGCTGATTCCGTCGGAGATATTTCGCCAGGCGAAAGTGGGATTGGAAGAGGCGGACGTGATCATCATGGTGGTCGACGGGCGGACGGAGCTGGCTTCGCCGGATGTCGAGTTGGCTCGGTTGCTGCTGCGTGGTGGCAAGCCGATCTTTCTTGCAGTGAATAAGATGGATGCGCCGGACATGTATGCGGCGGCCGAGAATTTTCGGCGTTTGGGTTTTAAGAACGTGTGCCCGATATCGGCGGAACATGGCTCGGGCATTGGCGATTTGCTGGACGAAGTGTGGGCGGCGCTGCCTCCGGAGTTTGTTGCGGAAGAGCCGGAAGAGCGCTTCGAGGGCGAGGAAGAGGAGTTTGAGGAAGACATGGATGGGGGCGGCGATCCGCTGCCGGGAGCGCAGACTCCGCCTGACGAGGACGTGCCTGCGGGACCGGGGCGACGGTTGCGCTCGCACGGTGAACACATTTCGCGAGAGACCAAGATTGCGATTATTGGGCGACCGAATGTCGGGAAGAGCACGCTGTTGAATGCGCTGACGAACAGCGATCGCGCGATTGTTTCGCCGATTGCAGGGACGACGCGGGACGCTGTGGACGAGGTGGTGGAGCGCGACGGACACAGTTTCCGGTTCATCGATACGGCTGGCATTCGGCGTAAGGGAAAGACGAAGCTGATGGCGGAGAAGCTGTCGGTGATTATGAGCCGTAAGCATTTGGAGGCGGCCGATGTGTCGCTGCTGGTGATCGACGCGACCGAGGGAGTGGCGGCGGCGGACGCGAACATCGGAGGCTATGCGCATGAGAGTGGCCGCAGCGTGATTATCATCGTGAACAAATGGGATCTTGTTACCAAGGTTGGGCCCGACGGGAAGACCTTGTTTGATGGCCGCGCTCCGGCGGACAAGAAGCTGTATGAGCAGCAGGTGCGGGATTCGCTGAAGTATCTGGATTATGCGCCGTTGCTGTTCGTGACCGCTTCAGAGTCCAAGGGCATCGACGAGGTGTTCAAGAAGGTGGAGTTGGTTGCGAGGGAGCGGCGCAAGCGGGTGTCGACCGGCGCGATGAATCGCTTTCTGGACAAGATTGATTTTCAGCGGGCGAGTGTGCCGATGAATCGGCGAGTGAAGATTTATTACATGACGCAGGCTGCGGTTGCACCGCCTACGTTTGTGCTGTTCACGGATCGAGATGTGAAGCTGCACTTCAGTTATGAGCGTTTCCTGGCTAATGAGATTCGGGATACGTTCAAGTTCATCGGCAGCCCGATCTGGTTCAAGGTGAAGGCGCGGAACAAGAAGAAGGCTGAGTAAACAGGCGCTTAGCCAGCTTCGGGAGTCGCGGGGGATTGGAACGGCGGGTAACCAGGCGGCGGTGTGTAGATGGTCGGGGGCGGTGTAGAACGTTCGAGGAGGCTTCCTAGCAATGGGTAACGACCTGCAAGGAAGTAGAGAGTGTAAGACTCGAGAAAGGTGAGCACTGTGCCACACCCGAGGATCATCGCGTAGAAGAAGGTGAAAAGGTAGAGCGCGATTCCAAGAACAATTGCAAGCGCAGTGAGGATCGCGATGGGAACGCCAATCGCGTGAAGCAGAAGGCCTATAAGGAACCCAACACCACCCACGACGAACACGCCGAATAGCAAGACGATGTAGAAGGCCATGGACGCAGTCATATAACCAGCTGCCGCCAGGCAGAGCTTAAGCGCCGCATACGCCGCAAATTGGGCGGGCTCGCTCCTGATGAGACGGCTGAGCCGGTCGAAGGCCTGACGCAGCGTGGTGTTCTCAAGCGCCAACGACGGAACGATGAAATCACTCAAGAGCGAACTGGCGAAATAGAATATGGCAAATCCGAGATAGATAACGAAGAAGACGGCATAGCCTGCAAAGATCGCGGCCTCGACCTGAGGCGCAGGCTGTTCGCCGGGTTTGATCTGCAGTGCGGCGAATATCGAGATCATGCGCTGAATGTAGGCGGCCGTGGGCAGAGCGAAGACCGCAGTAACCGCAGTGCCTAGGACTACTTTAAAGACCGTCCATCTGAAAGACTGTGCACCGTACTGACGCCAGGCAGGTGCTACAAACTCGCCGCGGTTCAGAACTATGTCAAAGAACGCGAAGCGTAGCCGCGAACAGAGATAGAGGAAGACGAGGTAGAGAACGGTGAGGACCAGCGAGACTGCGACAAGAACCACAACAGCCGCGGGGCCGCCGGACCGCTTTGCAAGCGGAATGAAGAAGAGGGCAATGAGAGTGAAGGGCAGGAACATTTCACTCATCGTGGCGAGATATGCCGTGACTGCCAGCTTCCAGGTACGTCCCTTGCGGAAGGGTGAAAAGAGTACAAGCTTCGTACGTGAAAACGCGGGAGACACGGGGTCAAGTGCTCGAAGGATGGTCATTGTGGGTTACCCGGGAGGGTATCACGCAACGTCAAAGTGTGACGAAGCCTTTGTTTCGTGCCGTGGCTAGCCACTGATCCCACGCTTCCAGAGCTCGTTCGCACTGGATGCGATGGCGTTCCTTCTTGTCGCGGATTTTCTTGCGGAGGTCTTCTTCGAGCGGGGGCAGAAGGTCGAAGGTGATGTTGGCTGGCTGGAATTTCTTTTGGTCGGCGTGGGTGATGTAATGCGTGAGCGAGCCGTTGGCTGTGATGCGTGGGGCGGGGGCTGGCTGGAAGTTGCTGGCTAAGGCAGCGGCATAGCGGCCGGCGAGAAGTCCGCTGGCGATTGATTCGGTGTAGCCCTCGACTCCTGAGAGTTGGCCGGCGATGAGGATGCTTGGATGGGCGCGGAGTTGCAGGGTTTCGGTGAGCAGCGAGGGCGCGTGGATGTAGGTGTTGCGGTGGATCTGGCCGTAGCGAAGGAAGGTCGCGTGCTCCAGGCCCGGGATCAGGCGCAGCACGCGGGCTTGCTCGCCGAACTTTAGGTGATTTTGGAAGCCGACGAGGTTGTAGCTGTCGGCGCGGAGATTTTCCTGGCGGAGCTGCACGGCGGCGTAGGGCCAGCGGCCGGTCTTAGGATTGGTGAGGCCTGCGGGCTTCATGGGGCCAAAGCGGAGCGTATCGCGGCCGCGACGAGCGGTTTCTTCGATGGGCAGGCAGCCTTCGAAGTAGTTCATGGTTTGCGGCGCGGGAGTAACGGCGCCGTCGGCTGGTAGAGCTTCCCAACTCTTGGCTTCGACGATCTCGGCGGTGGTAAGTGCGTCGAGGAAGGCTTCGTATTCCTCTTTGGTGAAGGGGCAGTTGATGTAGTCGGCCGTGCCTTTGTCCCAACGCGCGGCGAAGTAGACTTTGTCCATGTCGATGGTGGTTGCGTCGACGATGGGGGAGATGCTGTCGTAGAAGGCTAGTTGTTCGGCGCCGGTGAGGCGTTGGAGTTCGGCTGCGAGTGGGGAGCTGGTGAGAGGGCCGCTGGCGAGGATGGTGATGGTGTTGGGATCGCTTTCGTCGAGGTGGGTTACTTCTTCGCGGCGGACTTCGATCTTTGGGTTGGCTGCGATGATGTCGGCGACGCGGCGGGAGAATTCGATACGGTCGACGGCGAGGGCATGACCGGCGGGAACGGCGCTGGCGTCGGCCGCCTGGAGGAGGAAGGAACCGGCGCGGCGCATCTCTTGTTTGAGCAGCCAGGGTGCGGTGTTTTCGCTTTCACTCTTGAGGGAGTTGGAGCATACGAGCTCGGCGAAGTCGGAAGTTTGATGCGCTTCGGTGGAGCGGATGGGGCGCATCTCCGAGAGCACGACGGCGCAACCGAGGCTGGCTGCCTGTAATGCTGCTTCGGGGCCGGCGAGGCCACCGCCGATTACATGAACTTTTTTCATCTGTGGTTAGGATACGGTGTCGGGCGGATTTGGCGCGGCGACGTCCGTAGCTGCGAGGGCTGCGAGGGGCTCGTCGGCGATGCGCATGATGCGCCACTCGGTGAGGACATTGGCTCCGACACGGTTGTAGACGGCGATGGCTGACTCGTTCCACTCGAGGACATCCCACTCGAGGCGGGGACACCCCTGGTCTACGGCGATGCGGGCGAGTCGAGCGAGGAGGGCTTTGCCGATGCCGTGGCCGCGCAGGGAGGGAGTGACGTAGAGGTCCTCGAGTCGGATGCCGTGGTGGCCGCGCCAAGTGGAGTAGGTGGTGAAGTACAGCGCGAAGCCCGCTGGGACGTCGTTGTATTCGGCGATGATGGCGGTGAAGCGAGCGGGGGTTCCCCAACCGTCGCGGAGGAGGTCGGCTTCGGTTGCCTTAACCGCATCGGGTTCGCGTTCGAACTCGGCGAGCTCGCGAATGAAGGTGAGGATGGTGGGGACGTCTTCGGGCGTAGCAGGCCGTATGTTCAGGGTGGATTCGTTCATGAGTGAATTATCTTCGTTCCGTTCGATTATCCTCTTCAGGATGCTGGGAAAACAAAATACGGCGATGGCTACAGCGTGACGATGCTGGCTTACAGCGCGTTGCTGACGCTGGCGCTCGCGTTGAGTTCGCCTTGGTGGCTGCTGCGTATGGCGACTACCCAGCGATATCGCGAGGGTTTGCGGCAGCGTCTTGGGGCTGTTCCCTGGCAGTTGGTGCTATCCGTTCAAGGCAGGCGAGCGGTGTGGGTTCATGCTGTGAGCGTGGGTGAAGTACTGGCGGCGTCGAGGTTGGTGGGAGAGCTGGAGGCTGCGCTGGGGGATGGATATCACGTGGTGATTTCAACGACCACGCGTACCGGGCAAGCGCTGGCACGCGAACTATTTGGTGCGAACCGCGTGTTTTATATGCCGCTGGACTTTGCTTTCTCTGTGCGGGCGTACCTGCGCGCGGTTCGGCCTGCAGCTGTCGTTCTGATGGAGAGCGAGCTTTGGCCGCGGATGCTGCACGAGTGCCGGCGTGGAGGCGTGCCGGTTGTGGTTGCGAATGCGCGGATGAGCGACCGGTCGTTTGCGCGGGCCCAGCGGATGCAATGGATCTGGGGGCGGATTATGCGCAAGCCTGCGCTGTGGCTGGCGCAGAGTGAACAAGACGCGCTGCGGCTGGTGATCGCGGGGGCTCGCACGGAACGGGTGCAGGTGGCGGGGAATATGAAGTATGACATTCGCGCACCGAAGCAGAGCCAGGTGCCGGAGTGGATTCGCACGGTGGCGGGAGAGCGCGCTATTTTCGTTGCAGGGAGCACGGTGGACGGCGTGCCTGCGGAAGAGGAGCTGGTGATTGCAGCATGGAAAGATTCTTTACGTGGGAAGATTAATGCGCTGCTTGTAGTGGCGCCGCGTCATCCGGAGAGGTTTGCGCCGGTGGAAGTGCTGCTGCGATCGATTCGCTATGCGAAGGCCAGTGAGCGTCTCGGGGCTGGTGAGGGAGCAGAGATTTCATCGCTGGGAATCGAGGTCGTGTTACTCGACACGATTGGAGATCTTGCGGCTGTGTATGGGGTTGCGGATGTGGCGTTTCTGGGCGGCAGCCTGGTTCGGAAGGGTGGTCATAATCCGCTTGAGCCTGCGCAGTTTGGGGTGCCGGTGGTGATGGGGCCGTCGTACGAAAACTTCCGTGACGTGGTTGCGAAGTTGAAGGAGGTGGGCGGGATTCGTATTGTGCACGATGAGGTTGAGCTGAGTAACGTGGTCGCCGATTTGCTGGCCGATCGTGAAGAGGCTAGAACGGTTGGGGAGGCGGGCCGGCGGGTGCTTGAAGAGCAGCAGGGGGCAACGGCCCGATCGGTGAAGGCGATTGTGAGCCTGATTTCGGGGGAGGCCGCATGAGCGCGAGACGGCCATGGGCGAGGGCGCTGGTTCCGTTGTATGCGGCGACGATCCGGCTAAAGGATTGGCTGCGTGGCGCGGGGATGGGACGGACGCGCACGCTGAGGTGGCCCGTGATCAGTGTTGGCAGCCTGTCGGCGGGAGGCGCGGGCAAAACTCCGGTGGTGATTGCGCTGGCGAAGCTTTTGCGCGACGGTGGATGGACGGTCGATGTGCTTTCGAGGGGGTACGGCCGTGAAGGGTGGGGCATGGAGTTGGTGGAACCTGAGTTAGCTTACGCTGCGCGTCGGTTTGGGGATGAGCCCTTGTTGATTGCCGAGCAGACGGGCGTGCCGGTGTGGGTGGGCGCCAATCGGTATGTTGCGGGAAAACGTGCAGAGGAACAGACTGAAGTCAGTGTGCGGGGCGTGCATCTGCTGGACGACGGATTTCAGCATCGGCAACTTGCGCGGAGCGTTGATATCGTTTTGGTGACGTCGGAGGACCTTGAGGATACGTTGTTGCCGGCGGGCAATTTGCGCGAGGGCTTGTCTGCTCTGCAACGCGCGGACGTATTGGTGGTGCGGCAGAACGAAGTTGACGCGGACATCGATGCAGGAGTTGCGTCAGTAAATAAGCGCGCGTGGGAGATGCTTCGCGAGCGTGGGCAGATGTGGATCGTGCGCAGGAGGCTGCTCTTCCCCGCTCCGCTGCGGGTGTTTGGAGCGGGACTGCGACCGGTCGCATTTTGCGCCATCGCGCGACCGGAGGACTTTGCCGCCATGTTGCAGAACGCTGGATGTGGAGTGGTGGAGACGGTCGCGTTTGCCGATCACTATCGCTATAGCGCGGCTGATATGGAGCGGGTGATTGAGGTCGCTAGAAGCTTGAACGGATCAGGGTTCATTACGACGGAGAAGGATGCGGTGAAGTTGACGGAGGCGATGCGACGGCGGTTGGAAAAGCACGGACCGCTGATGGTGGTCGCGCTGGAGGCAGAGTTTGCCGATCCGTCGGCTGTGTTGCGAGCGTTGGAAACGAAGCTGCTGCGTCGGGAGGCAAAGGCCTGATGAAGATACTGATTGTCCGCGTAGGTGCGATGGGCGACGTGCTGCATGCGTTGCCAGCAGTTTCGGCATTGCGGAGAGTGCGGCAGGACTGGGAGATTGATTGGGTTGTGACTCCGCACTGGAGCCCGCTGCTGGTCGATGGAGTGGGGAAAGGGCCGGTGGTTCGGCGGGTGCATCTTGCCGAGACGAGAAAATGGTCGAAGGCTCCGGCGTCACCTGCAACGTTGCGATCCATCTTCGAACTGCGGCGAGCGCTGCGGGGTGAGAGTTACGATCTTGCCATCGATATGCAGGGGACGTTGCGGTCTGCGGTGATTGGGCGGATGTCGGGCTCGGGGCTGCTTGCGGGGTACAGCGATCCGCGCGAGGCTATGGCTGCGAAGTTTTACAAGACGAAACTCGAACGCAAGGGTAGACACGTGATCGAGCAAGGGGCGGCGCTGTTGGGTGAGGCGTGTGGGGTGGCGCTGGAGCCGGGTGGCGTCGAGTTGCCACATGAGGAATGGGCAGACAACTGGGCTGCGGAGGTGGTGGGTGATCGGCGAACGTGTTTGCTGGCTGCGGGCGGGGGGTGGGCTGCCAAATGTTGGGCGGCACAGAAGTATGGCGCGCTGGCTGTCGAACTGAAGGCGATGGGGATGGATGTCGTGGTGAATGCTCCGCGAAAGGACGATGCGTTGGCAGCAGCCGTGGTGGAGGCCAGTGGGGGCGCGGCAAGGGTGGTCGTCTGCAATGTGACTGGGTTGATCGCGTTGATGCGACGAATGACGCTGCTGGTCGGTGGTGATTCCGGGCCAACGCATTTGGCGGCCGCGCTGGGTGTTCCGCTGGTGGCGCTGTTCGGGCCTACCGATCCGGAGAGGAATGGGCCTCGGGGACCTGGGGCGAAGGTGGTGTTGCGGGATCCTATATCGGTGACGAGTTATAAGCGCGCGAATTCGGAAGACGCGGGGCTGGCGAAGATCTCGGTGGACGCCGTTGTGGACGCGGTCCGTAGTCTGGTGTGAGGCGTTGTGGGGCGATTTGAGAGAATGGGGGGATGGGTTCGGCGACAATGACAAAAGCTGGCGGCAGGACGGGTTGGCAGAAGATCGCGCGCAGAGTGCGTGTGCCGCTGGGATTCGTCGTCGCGGCGGTCTTCCTGGTGTTCGCTCGGCCCAATTGGCATACGCTGGCGTGGAGCCTGTTGCTGGTACTGCCGGGATTATGGCTGCGTGGGTATGCGGCCGGATATGTGAAGAAGAATGCGGAGCTTACGCGGACCGGGCCGTATGCGCACACGCGCAACCCGCTGTATCTGGGGTCGATGGGGATTGCCGCTGGGTTTGCGGTGGCTGCCGGACGCTGGTGGCTGGTCGTGTTGCTGGTAGGAATGTTTCTGACGATTTATGTGCCGACAATTTTGTCCGAAGAAGACTTTCTGCATGGCCAGTTTTCGGAGTTTGAGGAATATTGCCGCAAGGTGCCGCGACTTTGGTGGCGGTGGTCGGCGGCGCGCTTTGACGGCGTGGACGCCGGAGGCGGGAAGTTCTCTGCGGAGCGCTACCGGCATCATCGCGAGTACAATGCGAGTATGGGTGCGGTCGCGATTTATGTGGCCTTGACGCTGCGGATGGTACTGTGGCACTGACACTTCGCAGGTGCGTCTAGAGCATTTCCCCTGTTACTCTATATCCCGCGAGTGATGTGCTGTGGCGTTTTCATTGGGGAAAACGCCCATAAAAGCCGAAGCCCTGATCTACACCTACAGGGGAAATGCTCTAACCCACGGGAGATGCTGATTTGAAGGTTGTTTGGATGGCCCGTTTGCGGGTCTGGAGAGACTCGTCGGCGGTGGTCGTGGGGAGAACAGCCTTTGCGCTGGCCGTTGTGATGAGCTTTGGACAGCCGCTGAAGATGAAAGCGCAGCTGTTCTCGAAGCCGGTAACGCCCGCTGTGCAGCGGCCTATTCCGGTACTGCAAACGCTAGCTGCTGGCTTTGAGTATCCTCAGCACCAAACCCTTACCTACAGCGTGGATTGGCGGGTCTTTACGGCGGGAACTGCGGTGTTTCACCTGGACCAGGTGGGGAATCTGCTGAAGATCTCGGCTACCGCGAATACGGTGGGCGCTGTGAATATGCTGTTCCCGGTGGTGGACGGCTTTCAATCCGGCTTTGATTTGAAGACCGGGTGCTCGACGGGGTTCGATAAGCAGACGCAGGAGGGCCGGCGCAAAATCGCGAGCGACCTCAGCTTCGATTATGCGCATGGAAAGCAGACGCGGAACGAACGGAACCTGGTTAAGGGCACAGCTACACATAACGTGACCAACATTCCAGCGTGCGTGACGGACTTGCTGTCGGCCATGTTTTACACGCAATCGCAGCCGATGGCGCCGGGACAGACAGTGGAATTCCCGTTAGCGGATGCGATGCGAACGGTAAGCGTGGGCATGAAAGTTGAGGGTCGCGAGGAGATCAAGACACCCGCTGGGACGTTTCAGACCATCAAAGTTCAAGCGACCGCAGAAGAAGGGGTCGTGAAAAATCGCGGCAGCATCTGGATCTGGTACACAGACGATGCTCGGCATCTACCCGTACAGATGCAGGCTCGGCTGTTCTGGGGCACGATTACTTTCCATCTGCAATCGGTTGAGTTTAAGTAACCGAGGCGCGGAGAATAAGGACAACCGCGCGAGCGGAGACAGCGAGACGAAGATCATGAGCAACGAAGCGGACGTCGATCAGAAAGACGTGGATCAGCAGGGCGAATTAGTCACCATAGCGACCTTTCCGGAGCCGATGGAGGCCAACATGGCGAGGTCGGCACTAGAGGCTGCGGGCATCCCCGTCTTCATCGTGGGCGAGACCGCGAACAGCATGATTCCGGTTGCATTTGAATCGCAACTGCAGGTGCAGGCAAAAGATGAAGCGGCGGCGCGCAGTCTGCTGGAGGCGATGAATGATGCGCCTGAATCGTTGGAGTCGGTAACTGCGGCAGAGATTGCAGCAGAGGATTCGTCAAAATGAGTCGGGCAAGGGCCGTGGTCTGCCTCTCAGGGGGCATGGATTCCACTGTCTGCGCGACACTGGCGGCACGAGATTACGACAGCTTCGGTCTGCACTTCAGCTATGGTCAGCGCACGCAGAGGCGTGAATTGCAGGCAGCGCGCGAGGTGGCGAAAGCGGTTGGATTGCGGGAGTTGATGGAGTTGGATACGGATCTTTTCCGGCGCATCGGCGGGTCGGCCCTGACGGACTCGAGGATTGCAGTACCGGAAGCGACCGTAGAGGGCATAGACGGTGCCTCGGCGAGAGCAGGAGAGGATGTGCCGGTGACGTATGTTCCCTTTCGCAACGCGCATTTTCTGAGCGCGGCGGTGAGCTGGGCAGAGGTTTTGGGTGCGACGACGGTGTTCATAGGAGCGGTGGAACAGGATAGCTCAGGGTATCCAGATTGCAGGCCGGCGTATTACGAGGCGTTCAACGAGCTGATTCGTCGAGGGACCAAAGAGGGCGAGATCAAGGTGGTGACGCCGCTGATCAAGCTAAGAAAGCATGAGATTGTGACGCTGGGAGTTGAATTGGGCGCTCCGTTGCATGTAAGTTGGTCGTGCTACACAGGTGAAACCGAGGCCTGCGGAGTGTGCGAAAGTTGCGATTTGCGGTTGCGAGCTTTTTCCGCAGCCGGTTTAGCCGACCCAATCCGCTATGCACTGAGCGGAACGGCACAAGATTATACGAACGT
>Ga0302302_1001512_pt1 | contig 13920 bp, 11 predicted proteins | sample III_Palsa_E1_3_FD_198766 | JGI IMG/M metagenome (GOLD analysis project Ga0302302, IMG submission 198766) | Peat permafrost microbial communities from Stordalen Mire near Abisko, Sweden - III_Palsa_E1_3 | ecosystem: Environmental > Terrestrial > Soil > Palsa > Peat permafrost | place: Sweden...
TGTCCGCGCACAGAATGGTGACTCCGCCCTCGGCGGCGAACTCGCGGATGCCGCCGATATGGTCGTAGTGGAAGTGAGTGGCGACGACGTACCGGAGCGGTTTGCCCGGAAACGCACCGCGGACCTGCTCCAGCGCGGCGGCCGTGTACCGTGCGTATAGCGGAGCATCGACCGCCACGACGTAGTCGGGCATCTCGACGACCATGATGTTGTGGCTGGGGCCGACCACGACCTTCACCCCCTCGGCGACGGGGGCGGGCTCCGGCAACGCCGGGGCCGATTGCAGATCGAAGTAGAAGCGCACGCCCGAGAGCACGTAGGTCATGAGCCACTCGGTGGACCAAAGGGCATAACGGGCCTGCTCATTGGTCGGAGCTGGCCCTTGGACGCCGGCCCCGGCGAACTCGGCGTCTTCGACCTCGCTGTCGACCTGGATCCGAAACCGCGTTTCGTCGTGGACCAGCGTGTCGTTGACCAGGATCTCCAGCCGGTAGGGCAGCGAATAGTCGCCGACACGGCCGTAGCGGCTGAATCGGATTTCAACGGGAACGTCGCCGTTCGGGGCGTGGTTCTCTGTCAGGCGGATCGAGGCGAGCTCATCGGCCGCTGTAAACCTCAGGTGCAGAGGCGGGCGGCCTGGCTCCTCGAGGATGAGCTCGTCCGGGGTCTCTCCACTATGAACGCCGACATCGCCGCGCAGCATCTTTCGAGCGATGCGCAGCGGCGACGTCAGGTCGATGTGCCGCTGGCGCGCCGCGACGCGCCAAGACGGGATCGGCATATCGACCGGCGAAGGATCGAACATGAAATCGACGCCGACCACATGGCCAGCCAGACCGTCGCCGACCTCTGTGTAGTCTAGGTTCACGGGCACCAAGTGTGTTGGCCCGCTCAACCGCAGCCGGTATCGGGCAGCGCTCAGGTCCTCGACCAAGTCGAAGAGGAACTCGGCGACCAACTCCGAGTCACCGGGGATCGGACCCCATCCCGGGTGGCGGCGCGATCCCGTCGCCCGCGTGCGCTGCATGGCCGCGCGTTCCACGGCATCGCGCCCACCGAGGGCCTGGATCCAGCGGTCAGCCGCCTCCCGATAAACCGCGCCATGCTGTTGGACGTCGGACACTTCGTAACTCCTGCACCGCTGCGTTTACCGCTTGAGGAGACTGCGTGATCAGGCCGGGGAGGGCATGTTATGCCGTGTTAAACGGCGTAACTGCGCTGTCCGATCAGACCCTTTCGCCATCGAAGGGCGGATGATGGTGCGCCTGAGCGCTACCAGGGACAGGCCAGTGGAGCGATCAAACCCGTTGGCCGGAGACACCGATTGGACCGGCCTTGGGTCTGGGAGCGCTCGCTTAGTTCAACTAATTCTCGTCGAATTGTCGCTTGTCGGCTCCAATGTGCGCCAGTTCTTGCAAGTCCAACTCTTGCTGGAGAAGGCTGAACGTCTCGGGATCGATTGCAGTGTTTGCGCGCAGCGCCTGCAATTCCTTGCGTTGCGCATCCAGCGCCATAAGGCTGAGCGCGCGCGTCACATTTAATTCGTCCAGCCCGCTCTGATCTGAAGGACCGGCCTGTTCGATGCGCAGAACGTGCTTCAAATGATCGGCTTCGGCGCCGATTTCGTTTTGAAGGGCATCCAGACCAGCCTCCGCCAACTTCATGCGGGCTTCGGTCAATTCGCGATCGGGACCATCATCGGTGTCAAGACGCAGAAGCCGGGCGAGTGGGGCAAGCGTAACGCCCTGAACAACCAGGGTTGTCAGCACTACTGAGAAGGCCGTGAGCACGATGATGTCGCGTTGGGGGAACGAAGCGGGCAGTGCAAATGCTGTCGCCAGGGTGATCAGGCCTCGCATGCCGCACCAACCGACGAGGACGCCCTGCCGGAGATTCGCGGGCTCGAAATCTCCCCGCAGGACGACGAAACGCCTGCCGAGTCGGTTGTAGACAAGCACCCAGCCGAGACGGACCCCGATCACGCAGACCACCATGAGGCCGGCTACGCTCAGGGCCTGATGAAGGCGCGTGGCTGACATTCCACTGAGGATCGAGCGCGCCTGCAGCCCCATGAGGAGGAAGGCGAGCACGTTGAGCAGGAAAACCACCGACCCCCAGACCGCATAGGAATGGACGCGATCGCGAGGGGACTGCCGCAGGCCGGCGTCCCGCGCCATCGTCATCGCGAACGCCACGGTGCAGAGGACCGCCGAGAGGCCGAGCCGGTCGGCGATGATCCACACGGCGAACGCCGCAACGAACTCGAGCAGGCTTCCACCCAAGGTGCCGCTCACAAAGCGAACGATCCTCCGGTAGAGAATGGCTATTCCGATGCCCAGGACGACGCCACCAGGCGCAGCCAACCCGAGCCGAAGCAAATCGCCGCGTTCGAACCCACCATGCAGCTGAGCCCCGACCGCGGCGCCAAATAACAATAGGGCCGTGGCGTCGTTCAGCAGGCTTTCGCCCATCAGCACGGCCCTTGAACGACGCGGCATCCGCAAGCCCCGAAGCACGGGGCTCGCGGCCGCTGCGTCAGGCGGCGCAACGATGGCCCCGAGCGTCATCGCCGCGTAAAGCGGGAGGCCGGCGAACCAGACGCCTAGGACGGTGACGGCGCCGACCGTCAGCAGCACCGCCACTACGGCGAGTGCAAACAGCGGTTTCCACAATTTTCGGACCTCGCCGATGGGAAAGTCGAAGGCCGCATCGACCAACGCGGGTGCAATGAAAAGTGGGAGCGCGGTTCGAGGATCAAGTCCGATCGACGGCAAGCCCGGGATTAACGCCAGGACGGCGCCCGCGCCAGCCAGCATCGCCGGATACGGAAGCGAGAGGCGACGCGAGACCTGCAGCAGCAGGATCGCCATCAGGAGGAGGGCCAGAAGGCTTTCGAAGAACGTCACATCCGCCCCTCAGCGCCGCAGGCGCACGGGTTAAAGCGCCGAAAATGCCAAGACGACGAAGAGTAGAGCACAGAGGACGCATAGGCGCACCGTGGGCTTACGCCGTTTAACACCGGATAACATGTCCCCCTGGCCTTCCTCTGGCAGGCTTCTCAAGCGTTTGATGAAAGCGGTCAGCCGGCGCCAGCGCCCGTTGCTTGGGCGGCGGCGACGTCCCAACAACCGAACTCCAGGAGGCTGTCATGTCAGCACTCACAGTGAATGGCGTGAGCCCGTCCGAACCAGCCCCGGTTCACCTCTCACGCCCAGCGCCGAGCATTATCGCGGCGCTTTTCTGTGGCTATCTTGCGGTCGGCCTGCCGCTGCCGGTCGTTCCGCTGTTCGTTCACGACAAGCTCGGCTTCAACAACGTGATCGTCGGCCTGGCGATCGGCATCCAGTTCCTGGCCACGGTGCTCACCCGGGGCTACGCGGGCCGGCTGACCGACCGTTTCGGCGGCAAGCGTTCGGCCCTGCAGGGCGCCGTCGTCTGTGCGGTCGGAGGCCTTCTCTATTACGTCTCGGCTATGTCGGGCCTCCCGCCGTTAATGGGCCTCGCCATCGTGATCGTCGGCCGCCTGGTCGCCGGGTTCGGTGAGAGCCAGTTCGTCACCGGCTGCATCGCCTGGTCGATCGCCTCGGTCGGGCCGCAGCGCGCCGGCATGTCGATGTCCTGGACGGGCGTCGCCATGTTCGCGGCGCTCGCGATTGGCGCACCGGTCGGCATGGCGCTCTATCAGAGCTATGGGCTACAGGCGGCGATGGTCGCCTGCATCGTCGCGCCGCTCATCGGGGCAGGCATCGCCTTCCGCGAGATTCCCTACACCACGCCCTCGGGCCGGCGCCTGCCCTTCTACAAGGTAGTCGGCCAAATTTGGCGCGAAGGCCTAGGCCTGATGCTGCAGGGCGTCGGCCTCTCCGGGCTCACCGCGTTCGGCTCGCTCTACTTCGCGGCGCGCCACTGGGGCCATGCCGGCCTCGTGATGACCGCCTTTGGCGTCGGCTTCATCTTCGTGCGGCTCGCGTTCGGTCATTTGACCGACCGGATGAGCGGCTACCAGGTTGCGTTTTGGTCGCTGCTCATCGAGGCGATCGGCCAGGCGATGGTCTGGTTCGCCCCGTCCGAGATCGTCGCGCTCGCCGGCGCGCTGGTCACCGGCCTGGGCTGTGCGCTCGTCTTCCCGGCGCTCGGCGTCGAAGCCCTGAAGCGGGTATTGCCAGCTAATCGCGGCAGTGCGATGGGCGCGTTCGTCGCCTTCCTCGACATCGCCTACGGCGTCTCCGGTCCGGCCGCCGGCGCCATCGCGGGACAGTTCGGCTACGCCGATGTCTACCTGCTCGGCGGCGGCTGCGCCCTGCTCGGCGCAGCCCTCGTCTTCACCGCCCGCAGCCCTCAGCCCTGACCATCAGCCTTGACGTCGGCGGCCGTAGGCCTGCCCAAGCACCAGGAGGAGACATTCCATGTCGCGCATTTTCATATCCGGCTCGTCTACAGGTCTCGGCCTGATGGCCGCGGATCTGCTCATCAGCCAAGGTCACCAGGTCGTCCTGCATGCCCGCAACGCCGATCGCGCCGAGGACGCTCGGAAAGCGCTGCCCAAGGCGGAGGGTATCGTGATCGGCGACCTCGTGACCATCGACGGCGCGAAGCACGTCGCTGCCCAGGTCAATGCGCTCGGCCGCTTCGACGCGGTGATGCACAACGCGGCGGTCGGCTATCGTGAGGGACACCGCGTCACCGCCGACGGCCTGCCCCATGTGTTCGCGATCAACACCCTGTCGGCCTACATCCTAACCGCGCTGACCGAGCGGCCGCGCCGGCTCGTTTATCTCAGCTCCGGCATGCACCATCATGCGCAGGCCCATCTCGACGACATCCTCTGGACCAGACGCCGCTGGGACGGCTCGACGGCCTATGCCGAGAGCAAGCTCCACGACGCCATGCTGGCGTTCGCCGTTGCGCGGCGCTGGCCGGAGGTCCTGTCAAACGCGCTGGAACCAGGCTGGGTGCCGACCAAGATGGGCGGCCCTGGCGCGCCCGACGACATGGGCCAGGCACATCTCACACAGGCCTGGCTCGCGGCCAGCGACGACCCGAAGGCAGGCGTCACCGGCAAGTATTTCTATCACCTGAAGCGAATGGAAGCGAACCCGCAGACCCATGACCGGGCGCTGCAGGATCGGCTCATCGTCATCTGCGCGGACATCTCGGGTGTGGCCCTGCCGGACTGACCAGCGTGTCATCACCCTCATTCACGGAGGCAGATTGTCATGAAAACCAACGCGCTGGCTTTAGGAACGGCTCTAAGCTTGCTGGCGGCTTCGGCCGCCCATGCCCAACAATCGAGCCACCTGTCCGCCGAATACCTGACACTGGCGACGCCGCTCATCCACTGGCCGCAGGGCCTTGAGCCCCGGCATGTCGACGTCTTCGTCCACAATGAAGGCTGGATCCATGCGCCGCCCGAGGTCGTCTGGGCGAACCTGATCGACGCGGCCCAATGGCCGAGCTGGTACTCGAACGCGGCCAACGTCCGCATCGAAGGCGGGGCGACCAAGCTCGCAAAAGGCGTTAGCTTCACCTGGACAACGTTCGGCTTCCCGATTCACAGCACGGTGGACATCTTCGAGCCTAACCGCGAGATCGGCTGGAATGTCGACACTCATCAATTCAGGGTTCACCACGCTTGGCTGCTGCTCCCCGAGCGCGGCGGGACGCGCGTCATCACCGAGGAGGCGCAGAAGGGAGCGGACGCCATCAAGTTCCGGCTCGAGCAGCCGAATGCGATGTACGACGGCCACGACTGGTGGATGGCCGCGCTCAAGGCCCGCGCGGAGCGCATGGCGAAACGTTGAACCACGATGAAGCGAACCATCCTCATCGTTGGAGCATTGCGAGGCCTCGACCTGGTGCTCGCAGCAGTTCTGCAGCCGCGATTCGCACGTCTTCGACACCGTTCGCAGCAAGTCTGCCGTCCTTGATGACCTCAAGGAGCGCTACCTGGCCAGTCTAGGGAAGCGGAGGTCAGGCATCGCGGACGAGGCAAGCATTCGTGCGCTGCACGGGGGTCTCAACGGCCGAACGGAACCTCACCGCTTGGTGCCGACCGCTCGAATGCGAGATCAGGCTTGAGCCCGCAGGACGTCGAGGCGTTCTTCGCAGACGGTCTTCACGAGCTCTTGCAGCACGGTCACCCGTTCGCCGAGCCAGGCCAGTTCCTCGGCGGAGATCTTGTAGTGCGGGGAATAGCGGGCATCGACATAGGCCCGGCGCAGTAGTTCGAAACACCGCTGCTCGAACTTAGTCGCGCGCGGCCAGGCCTCAGCTAGTCGAGGGTCCAACTGCTCGGCTTGGGAGCGGAGGAAGTTAAGCTTGTGAGACTTAGGGCTGTAGAGCGTCACCACGAGAAGGACGCAATGGTAGTGGCGTTCCGTGGCCTGGTGAAGGTTAAACGCAGCGATCTTTCCTGAACCCCGTTCAGCGTGGAATTCCGCCCCGGCCAGGAACTCTGTCGCCGTTGAGAACCACTCGACGTAATACCCCTGCGCCTCTTCAAGCGCCTCGGCGGGCGCCAGCGTTTCGGGCTGGGCGAAGGTATGTCCGGGCGCTTCGTAGAGGACGACGCCGTCGCGGACGATGTCGGTGAAAAAGTAGCGGCCCACGCGGAGCTGCTGGTTCACGTCGTTGAGGGAGTGGACGATGAAGCTGGCCGGGGCGGTCAGCCGGTGGCTGATTCCGTATTCGCGGAGCAGGTGATCCTCGGCCTTGGACCAGTAGTCGGTGATGTCGGTGAGCTTGTCGTCGTTGACCACCACGAGCAGGTGTAAAGTAGGCGACGAGCGCCGCGCCGCTTTTCGGCGGTCGGTTTCTCGTCGCCTCTTGCCGAACCGGACTTGCGCCTTTCGTTACGCATCCGGCTCTCCAGAAGACATGGCGAAGTTTGGCGTCCTCATTCAGGCGAGGCGGAACCGACAGACGGGCGTCCAGCCGAGCAGGTATTGCTCGGTGGACCCGTCACGCCAGAGCCGCCGTGTGCGCCGTCGAAGACTGGGCCCACGGCACGACAGGATGTCGTGCGCGTTGGCTTTGGGGCGCTTCTTTCGCAGCCAGCGCCAGAGCCGGTCGGTGATGTACCAGTCGAGACTGGTGAACACGTGACCTGCACCTGCGCAGTAGCGATAGTAGTGCGCCCATCCTCGAAGGATGAGGTTGATCTCTTGGAGCTTTTCACCAAGGCTGACCAGGGTGGCGTTGCGCCCTGTCAGTTGCTTGATCTTTCGACGGAGATCGGCGGCCTTGGCCTTGGGGATTTCGACGCGCGGGCCGTAGCCGTAGCGTTTGTCCCAGTGCATTCCGAAGCGGAAGCCAAGGAACTCGAACCCGGTCGTCACGGCCGTGATCTTCGTCTTTTCCGGTGACAACTCCAGACCCGTGGTCTGGCGCAGGTGTTCGGCCAGGGCGGAGTGTTCCGCCAGGGCGTCGGCCTGCGTTCCAGACACCAGGACCACGAAGTCGTCAGCGTAGCGCACGGGCAGGAACACACAGCGACCGGCCGTGCGATCCGTGTAGCGCGCCTTCGTCGCCGCCGTCATTCCATCGCTTTGGCGATCGGCATGGGCCTTCGTGCGGTGATACACCCATCGTTCGTAGCGTTCCTCGATCGCGCACAGTGCGATGTTGGCCAGCAACGGTGATATGATCCCGCCTTGGGGCGTGCCGTCGTCCGTGCGCAGGAACTGGTCCTCCGCCATGACGCCGGCTTTCAGGAACCGTCCGACCAACCGCGTCACATGCCGGTCGGCCACGCGGGCGCGCAGCCGGTCCATCAGGTGGTGGTGGTTGATATTGTCGAAGCAGCCCTTGATGTCGCCCTCGATGACCCAGGCATACGGCATCCCGTTCCGCCGGCTGTCCTTGTCGCGTTTCTGCGGCAGGGCGGCACGGCGGATGTACTCCAAGGCCCCATGGGCGCTCCGTCCAGGCCTGAACCCGTAGGAGACGTGCCAGAACTGGGCCTCGAAGATTGGCTCCAAGAGAAGTTTGACCGCGGCTTGAACGACGCGATCCTTGACCGTGGGAATGCCCAGGGGTCGGAACTGCCCCGGTTTTCCCGCCTTGGGGATGAGCACGCGCCGCGACGGGCTGGTCCGATATGCGCCGGAGCGCAGTTCGGTTTGCAGCCTGTCGAGGAAGCGTTGTTCACCGACCTTGGCGCGGATGCGATCCACGGTCATCCCGTCGACCCCGGGGGTGCGTTTGCCTCGGTTGGAGGCCACGCGCCGCCAGGCGCAGCGAAGCGTGCGGGCGTCGGTCAACCAACCCCACAGGTCCCGCCAAGCGTCGTCAGGATTCGCCTTACTCCACTGATAGAGTTTGCGTTGAACGCCGAGTATCCAGGCCTCGTCGGCTGGGTGATCCGTGTCCACAGATCATTCCTCCGTCGTACAAGTCTATCGTCTTCCTGCTTCCCTTCGCCCTGTGCATGGCTTTCCCATGCTCCGACTACTACGGAAGCTCCGCCCTCGGTCTCGTCCGTCTCCGGCCGTCGCGGCTAGCCCAGTCCGTGCTGGGCAGGCGAGCCGAGATCCCGTGTTCCGATCTCCAACCTTCGTGTCGTTAGGCGGTGGGCTATACCCCTTACAATGCGGGAGATGGGCTAAGGAGAGCCGTTCCCATCTCGGGCGCGGTGTCCGCACCCACCAGCGAGGAACTAAGAGCCGCGCCGGTTCAGATCGCGTTACACTGCCCCCCACGCCATCGCGCGACTCGGGGGCGTCGTCAGTCTGTAGAGGCGTCAGCCGCCCACTTTGTTGTCTCGCCATAGACACTGCGGTAGCCCGGCCTGCGATCAATGGTCCGCATCCGGTACAGTTCAGGCCGATCTGCTTATGACACCCAACTGGCGACACCCAGTCGAGCTTTTCGGCCCCCTTCCATCTATTGCTCTCTATAGAGGGGCGGCATTACAGCCGCCGGTCGGAGATCAGCAAGCCTTGGGAGATGATCACTACTTCATGATAACCTCCCGCGCCTTCACGGCGCACCGTAATCTGAGATGTAGCCGCCGATAGGATCGCTCACCCAGTCGCCCCTGGCGTGGGAGCCGAACAGGATGATCTTGAGGATCGCGCCCTTGCGCTTGTAGGGCATGGTCCCGCCGGCAATGGCCGCCTCGAACTCGGCGAACAGGATTTCCACGATCCGCGCCAGCTCGCGCTTCTTGGCCTCCGGCAGATGATCCTGGTCCGTCTTCATGACCCTTATGTCCCGTGATCCTGGGGTGGTTGCAACCCAGCGTGAGCGAGGGGACGTCCGATCAGCAGGGGCGGTTGTTGGACTTCGTCTTGGGTCCAGCAGACGGTGGGTCTCCCTGAAGTCGTGGCCAGGGCGATCTGATCCGCAAACCCTGGCGCTCGGCGGCCTGGCTTGGGAAGGCGACCTGCGTTGCAGGCGGAGCGGGGAGGACCCTCCGGTCTTCGCCCCTTGGGCTGCAGACCGGCTTCCACCCCGCGCCGGCCGTCCCGCCAGTCCTGGGCCTCACGCCTGGTCGGGTGCGTGATCGCGGCATGGCCGCGAGCGATCAGGGAGGTCCTGATCGTCAAGACGCTGGAGCAAGACGATGTTGATGAACAACCTGGTGATGCTGAAGGGCCGCCTCGGCGCCGACGCCGAGATCCGCACCACCAACAGCGGGGACCGGGTCGCCAACCTGCGGGTGGTGACGATCGATCTCTACAAGACCAAGGGCGGCGAGTGGAAGGAGAAGCCCGAATGGCACCGTGTCACCGTCTGGGGCGAGGGGACCATCAAGTACCTGGAGAAGCACGGGACCAAGGGCGCGCTGATCGATGTCCTGGGCCAGAACCGCACCCGCAAGTGGACCGCCGATGGGGTTGATCACTACTCGACCGAAGTCGTGTCCGACTTCCGAGCCGGCGGCGAGGTGAAGATCACCAGCCTGGCCAAAGCCGACAAGGACCAGCCTGAGCCCGAGGAGGGCGACCGCGAGCCCGCCGAAGACCAGGCCGCCTAGACCCTGAGACCAGCCCGCCCGGGGAGACCTGGGCGGGCGTTTCTGCGTGGGAGGGAATTTACCGCGGCCGGGGGTTCCGGCTCAGTGCTGAGTCCGCGATGTCCCGACCGAAGCCGAGTTTCGGGCGATGGCGCGCGTAGGCCAGCCGGTGTGTTCAGTGCAGCCGTGGCCAACTTTCATCGCCACCAAATGTCTCCAGCGCAGGGCTGACCGGGCAAGCTCATCCGCGATCCATTCCGCGAACCTGGACGGGGCAGTCCAGGGACCAAGGCGACCCCGCGTGTGGCGCGAGGCGCGTCAGACGGACCCTCGCGGCCTTCGCTTTGCTGCAGGCCGGTTTCCATCTTCCGAGGCCTTGGTCCCTGGCCTTTGCCCCGCCCGGCCGGTCGCGTGATCGCGGGATGAGCCCGACGGTCGGCAAGGCAAGGGACTCAAGATGGCGAGAGAAGCGATGGCCAAGGCGGTGATGGAACACGCGAACCAGTTCTACGACGTCGGCGGCTGGTACGTCGTGGCTGAGTGCTGGGATGTCTGGTCGGTGCTTGAGGAGCTCGATCGGGTCGAGGACGAAACCCAGACGCCGTTCCAGCTGGACGCTCGCGCGATTGCTCATTTCGCGAAGATCGTCGATCCGAGGAGCGCCGTTCCGTGAAAGGAGGCCAGACGTGCAATTTTGACTCTTGGGCGACGTCGGGAGGGTCCGCTTGTCGGCGCCGGATTTCAGCGCATGATGGGCATCTCCCGCTCGCCGCCGGTACCTGATCGGCGCTTAGCCCGAGCTTCCCGGTTTAGGGGGGTGCGTCAGAGCCTAGTGATCGCCGGCACCCGGTACTGCCCGTTGAGCAACTCCCGCTTGGGCAGGTAGGCGCGCAGGATCATTGAGAAGGGCCCGGCCTTGGGCGCGGGCAACCAGTTCGAGGACTTCTCTCCGCCCGGATCGGTTCGCGAAATCCACACATCCACCCCGCCGCTGCCGGACTTCATGATCCCCGGGGTGCGGTCGCCGATCGAGAAGCGGTCGATCGGATTTTCGGTGAAGAAGAACTGACCGTTGGCCGTCGCCTCATACATCGTCAGCGACCAGAAAGCGTCGACCGGCAAGGCTGCCGGCAAAGACAGCCGATAGAGGCCGTCGCCGTGGAAGAGGACGCCCTCATCGCCCTGAGCGCGCAGGTACATGGCCTCCTCCGGCACGAGGGCGGCGATGGCGGCCACGGAAACGATCGCGCGATAAGCGATGTCGTCCCCGAAGTTGCCTAGATCGGCCTTCGGATATTGCCAGCCCTGTTCGAACGCGACTGATGCAGTGGCCAAGTGCGCCTTGGCCTTCTTGACCCCGGCATCGACGATGGCGGCGTCTGCGCCGAGCGCCGCCGGATCAAAGTTCGGCGCGCGGGCCTTGAGCGCGGCGAAGCCCGCTAGTCCCGCCTTGGTCGGGGGCGGATCGGCGGCGAGCAAGAGGTCAGCGGATCGGAAATACTCCGACCATTTGGCGGCCCGTAGGGCGGCGGCAGGCGTATAGGCCGCCGCTGGACCGCTCAGGACCAGGCCGTCCTGCGCCTTGTGGGCGGCGTCGAGGTCGCCTGGCCCATCGACCAGCGTACGCGCCAGCAGCCAGGCATGAGGCGTCGCTACTTTCACGACCTTGGCCCCAGCGGGCGCGGGCATGCCAGGCCCGACGAGGGTCCAGGTCCCGGCCGCGCCGCCAGCGGTGCGGCGGCCCAGCACGGCGTTGTTGTTGGTGAACATGTCCATGATCGCCACCGATTGGTAGCGCGGGCCGACATCGGGAATGGTGAGTGTCACCGGCCCTTTGGTGAGGTCGACGAAGGCCTGGGAATAGAGGGTGTCGTTGTTGGGCGTCGTGATGGCATGGAAGCGCGCGTTGACGAGCACGCGGGCATGAACAAACGCGTTGAGCCCGGCCATTTTGATCCGTGCGTTGGGGTCGGTCATGCGGGCGCGGGCCGCAGCCGCCTCGATCAAGGGAAGCGTGGCGAGCCACGCGGCGGCGATGCCGTCCTCGGTCAGACCTGCTTCGGGCCCGGCTGTCGCTGAAGAAGCCGTCCCCGCCACAGCCGCGGCGGCGGTTAGTTGGGAAAATCGACAACGGTTCATGGCCGGCTCCGAATTCGAATGGGAAAATCTTTGTGGGAATTCGGCCTTCACGTCACGAGCCGAACTGGCGGGCCAAAACACGCTGCGCGATCGATTTGGCCACCTTGTCCGCGTCCGCTTTCAGGGTGAGCGTCCGCCCCCTGATCCCGTGCACCGCCAGTCCGATGGGACCGATCGGGGGCAGCTTGTTCTCGCCCTGAACCTGGGTGTCGAACTCATCGACCAGTTCAAGACCTGTTTGACCGCCGCGATAAACCTGGACGTGGACCGACAGGACACTGGCCCCCATGCCAAGGCCGACCATACGCTTGGCGGGATCGCCGGGATCGGCCCGCAGAATGCAGCCGGCGATGGTCAAGGCGTCCGACGGCGCGACCTGCCCCCCGCCATAGACGGTAAGGCGGCTGTCAGCGCGCAGATGTGCGGCCAGTTCGTCGGCCAGCTGTGAAGCCAGGCCGGAGTCGACCGCGGCGGCCAGCGCGTTGAGGTCCTGCGCGGTCGGCGGCGAGCCCTGCGTGACGCAGGCGCGCGAGGCCGGCGGGGCGGCGGCGCCCAGCGCCGCGAACGGCAGCACCACCACGCCCGTCGACCCTCTATGCGGCGCATCCTGCGCTAGCGCCGAAGTCCCGACCCCGGCCGATCTGGCTAGGCACAGCGCCGCGGCAATCGTCGTGAGCTTGAACATGAGTTCCCCCGTTTGGACGGACCTAAGCCAGCGAGCTCAGCCCTTGTTGGCCTTGGCGTTGCGGTGGTGGAACCAGCCGTAGAGGGCCGAACCGAGAGCGAGAACCAGCAGGGTGATCATTTTGAAGCCTCCTCAGGCAGGCGGCCCTAGCGCCGCCGTCGTGGATAGATTAATGTGAGTAAAGCTCGCGTTTTGAAACTCGCGTTTCTGGTCCGTGTTGACGTCGATGAAAATCAAAGAAAATCAGAAAGGTGCCGTCCGCGCGCCGCGCCAGGAGCGGTCTCGGCAGAAGGTCGAACTCATATTGGAAGCAGCCGTCCGCATCCTCGAAAGGCGCGGCATGGAGGGCCTGACGACCAACGCCGTCGCGGCGTCCGCCGGGGTCAGCATCGGGACACTGTACCAGTACTTCCCCAACAAGGCGGCGATCCTCGACGCCTTGGCCGACCGGGAAGTGGCGGGCATGTCCGCGCGCGTGGTCTCGGCCATGAGGGACGAGACCATCCCATCAGCTCGCGAGCGCATTGCCGCGGTCGTTGGCGCAGTGGCAGCCAGCTATGGCGGCCGGACAGCCGCCTATAGGCTGACGATGGCGCATTCGCTGTCACAGGGTGGCAACCGCATGGATGGGGTATTGGCGGCCATGCGGAGCGTTCTGGGAAGCGAACGCCCGTCCGGTCAGTTCACGTCACCGCTCGACGCCGGCGACGCGTTTGTCCTGGCGCACGCGGTCCGCGGTGTCTTGCGCGCAATGACGAGCGAGGGCGAGGACTCGCCGCCACAAGAGGAGATCGAGCGCTCTCTCACGCGGCTGGTGGTCCGCTATCTTTCCTAGTCATCTGAAGGGCCAACGAAGTAGAGGTCACGTGCGGAAAATTGGCTGCCGTCTCGGCCTACCGATCACCTAACGTCCTTTATGTAACCCGCTTGGGCGCCGGGGACGGTCGCGAGTTCAGCTCGGGTTGGTGGCGCGGGAATGTCGTGTTTCTGGATAAAGTCCAAAGCCGCCTAATGTTTAGATCCTATGGGCCGGACTGGATAGCGACCGGCGCTCTCGGCAGAGTGAGGTCGTCCAAAACACCCACTCTGGAGCCGACCATGCCAATTACAGCTGACCGACCCGAAACGCCGACCGCTA
>Ga0302302_1001518_pt1 | contig 13888 bp, 10 predicted proteins | sample III_Palsa_E1_3_FD_198766 | JGI IMG/M metagenome (GOLD analysis project Ga0302302, IMG submission 198766) | Peat permafrost microbial communities from Stordalen Mire near Abisko, Sweden - III_Palsa_E1_3 | ecosystem: Environmental > Terrestrial > Soil > Palsa > Peat permafrost | place: Sweden...
GAGTTACTGGCGACGCAATGCTGCTGACAGCGGCAGAGCGAGCAGGTAATGTCATCTCCCCTGCAATGTACCCGTGAGCCATGAACCCATTTCGCTGGTCGTATCGCCTCTGTTTCCTGCTCGGATTTTTCATCTGTGTCGGGCTGCTTGGTTTCGCGCTCTACGCCGAGCACGAGTGGGGCATGAATCCCTGTCCATTGTGCATTTTCCAGCGCATCGCTTTTATGGTGATGGGCGGATTCTTTTTATTGGGCGCAATCTTCGGTCCTCGCACCGGCGGTCGATGGATCTGTACGGGTGGTGCGCTGCTGGGTGCGATCTTCGGCATCGGCGTGGCCAGCCGGCATTTATGGATTCAGTCATTGCCAGCTGACCAGATCCCTTCTTGCGGACCACCCTTGGACTATATGTTCAGTGCGTTTCCGTTTGCCAAGGTGCTGAAACTGGTTTTTACCGGTTCGGGTGAGTGTGCCAAGGTCGAGCCGATACTTGGCCTGCCCATGCCGGCATGGAGCCTTTTATGGTTTGTGTTGCTGGCGATCCTGGCGATCGTGGCCACGCGCAAGCGGAGTGCGTCGAGATGAATATCCGACCTTTGAGCGCTGCGGCGATCGATTCCGGTTCGCCAGGTCTCCCGGAAGCCACGCATTGGGCGCCCGATTCCTGGCAGCAGCATGAGGCGTTACAGCAGCCGCATTACGAGGACGCTGTCGAGCTTGCCGAAGCCGGTGCCCATCTCACACGCTTGCCGCCGCTGGTAACGTCGTGGGAAGTGTTGGCGCTGAAGCAGGCACTGGCGGAGGCGCAGGATGGCCATCGGTTCCTGCTGCAGGGTGGCGACTGTGCGGAGAGTTTCAACGACTGCACGAGTCCGATTATTTCCAACCGCCTCAAAGTGCTGCTGCAGATGAGCCTGGTGTTGGTGCATGGATTGAAGAAGCCGGTGCTGCGCGTGGGCCGTTTCGCGGGGCAGTACGCGAAGCCGCGTTCAACCGATAACGAAACGCGCGACGGCGTGACGCTGCCGAGTTTTCGCGGCGATCTGATCAATGGCCAGGCCTTTACGCCCGAAGCGCGTCGCGCGGATCCACAGCGGCTGATCCAGGCGCATGCGCATTCGGCGCTGACGATGAATTTCGTTCGGGCACTGATCGACGGCGGTTTCGCCGATTTGCATCATCCGGAATATTGGGATCTCGCTTGGGTCGAGAGTTCGCCGCTGGCGGCCGAGTATCGGCAGATGGTGGCCAACATCGGCGATTCGCTGCGTTTTATGGAAACCCTGGCTGGCCCGATCGCCGGGTTTTCACGCGTGGACTTTTTCACCTCGCATGAAGCGCTGTTATTGCACTACGAGCAGGCGCTGACTCGCCAGGTACCGCGTCATCGCGGTTGGTTCAACCTGTCCACGCATTTCCCGTGGATCGGCATGCGCACGGCGGCGCTGGATGGCGCGCATGTGGAATATTTCCGCGGCATCAATAATCCGATTGCGGTAAAGATTGGTCCCACGGTAACGCCCGAAAAGCTGCTGCCGTTGATCGAGGCGTTGAACCCGCACGACGAACCTGGCCGGCTGACCCTAATCCATCGCATGGGCAATGCGCAAATCGCCGAGGCGTTGCCACCGCTGCTCCAGGCCGTGAAGCGGGAAGGGCGCCGCGTGCTGTGGGTCGCCGATCCGATGCATGGCAACACCGAGAGCACCTCGAACGGCTACAAGACTCGCCGTTTCAACAACATCGCCGGTGAGCTTGATCAGGCGTTCGACATCCATGCCGCTGCCGGTACGCGGCTCGGTGGCGTGCATCTTGAACTCACCGGAGAGGATGTCACCGAGTGCATGGGTGGCGCGCGCGACTTGTCAGAAACCGATCTCGATCGGGCCTACAAGTCGATGGTCGACCCACGTCTGAATTATGAGCAGTCGCTCGAGCTGGCGATGCTGATCGTGCGCAAGTCAGTCGGTTCGACCGGGGCCTGATTTGATGAGCGCTTGATCAGGTGCGTTCGCCGAGGCCGATGCGCGCTCCGGTCAAATGCTGATGCCGGCCTATGCGCCAGTCACTGGTCGGCCGGGGAATCATTTATCGAAGTGAGAAATTTCGGCGGCTGCCAGGCATGCGTGTGCTGCTCGAAGCCGTAGGCTATGGCAATTAGTGTCGGCTCACTCCACTTCGCACCAAACAGCACGATGCCCACGGGTAATCCGTGGGCCCAGCCAGCGGGTACGGTCATCGAGGGATAGCCCGAGACGGCGGCCGGCTGCGAGGCGCCGCCAATCGTCGGATCGCCACTGACGATGTGATCGCCCAGCACCGGGTCGGTCATATACGCCGGACCCCATGATGGCGCCAGCAGCACATCGAGATGATCCGCCTCTAGTGCCGCATCGATCCCCTCCGGACCGGCCAGTCGTTTGGCTTTTTCCAGCGCCTGCGTATAAGCCGTTTCAGTGAGCGGTCCCTTTTCCTCGGCCTGCTCAAACAGCTCCTGTCCGAACCATGGCATTTCGCGTGCGGCTTCGCGTTTGTCGAAGGCGATCAGATCGGGCAGCGTGTGCACCGTTAGTCCGCGGCGCGTGGCCAGATAGGCATTGATGTCGTGTTTGAAGTCATACAGAAGCACGGTCGTCTCCGGCTCGCCCAGTTCGCTCAGATGTGGCAGCGTGACAGGGTCGACGATCACCGCACCCTGCGCCCTCATGACGGCAATCGCCGCATTGAGAACCCGATCAGCATTCGGCTCCGCGCCACCAAGCTGGCGTACCACGCCGATGCGCTTGCCGCGCAGGCCGTTCGGATCGAGGAAACGGGTGTAGTCGGTCGCGTGTTTGTCGGCATCGATCGTTGCCGGATCTTTGGCGTCGCGGCCAGCCATTACGCTGAGAAGGGTGGCGGCATCGGCAACGCTGCGTGCGATCGGGCCGGCGGTGTCCTGATTGTGGCTGATCGGTACGATGCCGCTGCGACTGACCAAGCCCAGCGTGGGTTTGATGCCGACAAGGCCGTTCATTGATGAGGGGCAAATAATCGAGCCGTCCGTCTCGCTGCCGATCGCGACCGTGGTGAGCCCGGCAGCCACCGCAGCGGCCGAGCCGGCACTGGATCCGCACGGATTGCGATCAAGCGCGTAGGGATTACGTGTCTGGCCACCGCGTCCGCTCCAGCCGCTGCTGGCGTGATTGGATCGATAGTTCGCCCACTCGCTAAGATTCGTCTTGCCCAGTATCAGCGCACCCGCTGCGCGCAGTCGCTTTACCAAGGCTGCATCCTGCGATGCCGGTGCGCCCATCATTGCAAGTGAGCCCGCGGTGGTCTGCATACGGTCGCCGGTGTCGATATTGTCCTTCAGCATGACCGGGATGCCGTAAAGCGGCCCATGCTTTTTCGTGCGCTGTCTGTCGATGGTCGCAGCGATAGTGGCCGCATCCGGATTCACCTCCAGCACGGCGCGCAGGGTTGGTCCACCCTGATCGATCTGTTGAACGCGCGCGGTAAATTGCCGGGCCAGAGTTGCGGTGTTGAGTTTTCCTGTGTCCATCTGCTGTTGCAGTTCGGCGATCGAGGCGTAGGCATCGGTTGCATCCGGCACGGCGGAGGAGGCGCTGGCCAAGGCAGCCCCGCTAAACAGGGCACAGACGAGAATCGAGCGGACCATGCTGCACTCCGGGTGCTGTTGAGGTTGCAGCTTATCGTGGCATAGCCATTTCGCGGCATCCCCATGTGACTTTTTGCGCAAGCACTCAAATCCCATATCAATGAGAATGCAGGGATGAATCTTTGCGCCACAATGAAAGTATCCCGAAGCGTCATCACCCGCTGGCTTCCGGTCGCCGTCATTCTGCTGCTACTTGCCGCGCGTCCAGCGAGCGCAGCCAACCATACTGTCCCGGCACCGATTCCCGATACCTTGCAGCAGCGCATCGCCGCCTGCACCAGCTGCCACGGGGATCACGGCCAGGGTTCGGCCGACAGCCATTTCTTTCCGCGCCTCGCGGGCAAGCCGGCCAGTTATCTCGCCAGGCAGCTGCAGTATTTTCAAAGTGGCCAGCGCAAATATGCGCCGATGCAATACATCGTGCAGCCGCTCAGCCCGGCTTACATGCGCGAGATCGCCGATTATTTCTCAAGCCAGCAGGTGCCGTACAAGAGTTCGCCCGTGCCGACACTCCCGGCTGCCGTACTTCAACGGGGTGAGCAGATCGTTACGCAGGGCGATTCGGCTGCCAAGTTGCCGCCCTGCCAGAGTTGTCATGGCAGGCAGCTCACCGGTGTGGAGCCGAATATTCCTGGCCTGGTCGGCTTGCCGTATGACTATGTGAGTTCCCAACTGGGTTCCTGGCGCACCGGCACGCGCGCGTCGACTGCGCCAGACTGCATGGCACAGATTGCGAACCGGTTGAGCCCGGACGACATCACCGCTGTATCCGCGTGGCTGGCCAGCCAACAGCCGGCGAGCGATGCGCACGCGCAAGCGGCAGGTTCGGTGACGCCGCCACTGAGATGCGGTGTGCTGGCTGCGAAAGGGGACGGCGCATGAAATGGTTGCGCCGTGCGTTGATCCTGCTTTTGCTGCTCGTCGTCATGGTGGTCGGCTGGCTTTTTCTTCGCCGTGATCATGCCGAACCGCTGCCGAGGGCGATGCGCACGATCAGTGATGCCACGCTGAAAGATCCCGCCCTGATCGCCCGCGGCGAATATCTCGCCAAAGCTGGCGATTGCAGCGTCTGCCACACAATGCCGGGCGGTCAGCCGTATGCCGGCGGCCGTGCCGTGGTCACTCCCTTCGGAGAGATTCCTTCGCCAAACATCACGCCAGATAACGACACCGGTCTCGGCCGATGGAACTTCGAGGATTTCTGGCGCGCTCTGCACAGTGGCATCGGCCGTCATGGCGAACTGCTTTATCCGGCGTTCTCCTACACCGCTTTTACCAAGGTGCATCCGGCCGATACACTGGCCATCTTCGCGTACCTGCGCTCGCTGCCGCCGGTGCATCAGACGTCTGGACGGCCAAACTTGCGGTTCCCTTACAGCGTTCGCGACATCCTGATCGGCTGGCGTCTGCTCTACTTCCGCGAAGGACAGTACCAGGCCGATGCGAAGCAATCGGCCCAGTGGAATCGCGGTGCCTATCTCGTGCAGGGCCTGGGTCATTGCAACGAGTGTCACGATGCGCGTAATGCGCTGGGCGCAATATCCAGTCAGCAGCTTTTGTCCGGCGGAGAGATACCCGCACAAAACTGGTACGCGCCTGATCTCAGTACGCGAACTAACGGCGGTCTGCAGGGATGGAGCAGCAAGGATATTGTCAAACTGTTGAAAACCGGTCAGTCGGCCAAGGGCGTGGCGTTTGGACCGATGGCCGAGGTAGTGACCGAAAGTACGCAGCACCTTGCAGACGATGACCTGCAGGCGATTGCCGTGTATCTGCAATCGCTGCCGGCACGCACGATGGCTGACGTGCCAAAAGATGTGTTCAATCACAAGGCGCAGGCCGATCAGGGTGAAACGGTCTACGACCAGCAGTGCGCCGGATGCCATGGCAAAGACGGCAACGGTGTCGCGGGCATCTATCCACCGCTGAACGCGAATGCCTCGGTGACTGAGCCGTCAGGCATGAACGCCACACGCATCGTGCTGCTCGGTGGTTTTGCCCCAGGCACGATGGGCAATCCTCGGTCTTATTCGATGCCGCCGTATGCCCAGCAGCTTGGCGATGCCGACGTTGCGGCTGTGGAGAGCTATATCCGGCAGGCCTGGTCGAATCATGCGCCACCAGTGCAGGAGCGCGACGTCAGCAAATACCGGACGACGCCGGTTGACTGAGAGCTTCAGATTTTTCGTTGCTCAAGCGTGATGCCACTGAGCTGTGCCAGGGCCAGCCAGGGCGCGATATTCCAGTGGCCGCGCGCCTGCCCGGATGGCGAGGGCAGCACGAACACTTGCGTGCTACCGATGGTGTCGTTCTGCAGACCGTAGTCGACCGCATGGCCGAGCGCGGCGCGTGCGCCGTTCTTGCTGGTGAAGGCGAGCAGGCGCGGTGCGTAATGTTCGATCTTGGTGACAAGTGCGGCAGCATCGAAAGCATCGCGCGGCAGCTGGCTGTCATTGCCGATGTGATGTTTAGCCAGGTCGGTAAGCCCGATGCCGTAATGCGGCAGCTGCGAAAATTCTGCCGGCGCCAGCAGGCGAGGCGTCAGCCCCGACTGATACAGCGCTCGCCAGAACAGGTTGCCGGGGTGCGCGTAGTACGCGCCTTCGGCTGCCGAGCGCTTGCCCGCGGCGGTGCCACAGAACACCAGCGCCAGACCAGACTGCAGCACGTCGGGCAACACATGGCCGTCATCCGTGCGCATTGAGTTCGGCGTCCTCAATCATCAAGCCGGGCGTTATGCGGTCTGACGCCATCAAGCAAAAAATCAGTGAACTGAAAACGGTCGTCACGCAAGACCGATTCGCCCCGGCGCAGCTTCAGCGGCTCGCGAAACAGCGGACCATCAAAAGCCAGAGTATGGAACTCGCCGCGCTCACCGCATGGATCGACACCGGGCGGCAGCTGGTCGAGCAGCGCCGTGTTGAACTCACGACCGCAGTACTCAGCATCAAGTTGCTGCGTGTCCACACAGCAAAGCATGGCGCGATGTCCTTCGCTGACGAAACGTCGCGATAGTGCCGCGGTGTCTTCACCCCATAGCGGGAAAACCGCGCGCCAGTTGTCGCGACCGAGCTGGCGCACGCGGTAGTCGCGCACATCCTGCAGGAACAGATCGCCGAAGGCGCAGTGACGGACACCCGGCCAGCGCATGCGCGCCTCGACGAGCCCTTTGGCATGGGCATCTTCGTAGGCATCATTGCTGCCGGGCCAGTCCAGCAGAACCTCGACCAGTGGCAGCCCCAGAGCCGCCGTCTGCGCCAGCAGGATGTCGCGCTGGATGCCGTGCATGGCGACCCGCGAATAGTTGCGGTTGATCGTGGTCAGCAACCCGACGACCTGCCACTGCGGGTCGGCCAGCAGCCGCTGCAGCGCGAGCAGGCAGTCCTTGCCGCCGCTCCAGGCCAGTAGTGTCGGGGTTGCAGTCATGGCGTTACTTTACGCGATGCGGTTACGGGAATTGAACGGGTGTACCCCTTGGCGACGCGCTGTCCACGTGCTGATCGCCAGACTGGCGACATGCCATTACTTGAAATCTGGAATCAGGAGCCGTGGCTGCGGTTTGGCGTCGCCATAAGCCTTGCACTGATACTCGCGGTCATCATTCGTCGAACCGACTGGGGCCTGTGCTGCCGGGCGCACGAGGGCACGATTGCCTTTGTTCAGGCCCATTGTCTGCAGAGCCTGCCGCGCCTGCGGGCGGCGCTGGCGCAGCCGTCTTTGTCGCGGTCGATGGCCGATTCCGCGCTCTTTTATCGTCATGCAGGTAGCTAGCATAGTGGCGTAAATCACTGATGTTGCTGGACGCAGGCAGAAATGGTTCGTCGACAGCAAGCCTCCTCAACCGCTATAAAGAAGATCAATTTGGGGAGTATCCGGTGAGCGAAGAAATTCTGATCAACGTGACGCCGCGTGAGACGCGGGTCGGCGTGGTCGAGAACGGCATGTTGCAGGAGGTGCACGTTGAACGGGCCTCCAAACGTGGCTATGTCGGCAACGTCTACAAGGGTCGCGTGCAGCGCGTGATGCCCGGCATGCAGGCGGTGTTCGTGGAGATCGGGCTGGAACGTGCCGCTTTCCTGCACGCCTCGGACATCGTGCGGCCCGCGCCGCCGCCACTCGCCGATGGCATGGAGCCGACAGGCAGCGGATACACGCCGTCGATCAGCGAACTGGTGCACGAAGGCCAGGAGATCGTGGTGCAGGTGGTCAAGGATCCGATCAGCACCAAGGGCGCGCGGCTCTCGGCGCATCTGTCGATTCCATCGCGCTATCTGGTGCTGCTGCCGTACGCTCGCACGCTGGGCATCTCCACCCGCATCGAGGACGAAGCCGAGCGCCAGCGCCTAAAGGAAGTGCTGACGCCGCTGATCGGCGAGCATCCGCTGGGCTACATCGTGCGCACCAATGCCGAAGGGCAAAGCGCCGAATCGCTGGCGTTCGACGTCACCTACCTCAGCAAGGTCTGGCGCGTGGTGCAGGAAAACATCGCCAAGGCCAAGGTCGGCGAGCGCGTCTACGAAGAGCTGTCGCTGCCGCTGCGCAGCCTGCGCGACATGCTCAACGACGATATCGAAAAAGTGCGTATCGATTCGCACGCCACCTTCGAGAAAGTGGTCAAGTTCGTGCACAAGTTCATGCCGCACCTTGACGACCGCATCGAGCACTACGACGGCGAGCGGCCGATCTTCGATCTCTATGGTGTCGAGGACGAAATGCAACGCGCGCTGAAAAAGGAAGTGCCGCTGAAGTCTGGCGGCTACCTGATCGTCGATCAGACCGAAGCCATGACCACGATCGACGTCAACACCGGCGCGTATCTGGGCACGCGCAATCTGGAGGAAACGGTTTACCGCACCAACCTCGAAGCCGCACAGGCAGCTTCGCGCCAGCTGCGCCTGCGCAATCTCGGCGGCATCATCATCATCGACTTCATCGACATGATCGATGAGGAGCACAAGCGCCAGGTACTGCGCATGTTGAACAAGGGTCTGGCACGTGATCATGCCAAGACCACGGTGTATCCGATGTCGGCGCTGGGTCTGGTGGAGATGACGCGCAAGCGTACGACGGAGAGTCTTGCGCGCCAGCTGTGCGAACCTTGCGCCACCTGCAACGGTCGCGGCCAATTGAAGACGGCCGAAACGGTCACTTACGAAATTTTTCGCGAAATCACGCGTGCGGTGCGCCAGTTCAACGCCGAGAAATTGCTGGTCATGGCCAGCCCGTCGGTCGTCACCCGCATCCTCGAAGAAGAGTCTGGCGCGGTCGCCGAATTGGAAGAGTTCATCTCAAAAAGCATACGCTTTCAGGCCGAAGAGCATTACTCGCAGGAACAGTTTGATGTGGTTTTGTTGTAAGTCTGTCCCTAAGTCTGGCCCGGATGACTGCGCGTGAAGGCGTTGTGGCAACGACGGTTGCATGGCTGTGCGCGTGCAACAGGCTGGATCACCGGTGTGGCCGTGATCATGCTCGCGGTGGTGATGGCTCTGACCCAGCTGCTGTTGCCACTGCTTGCGCGACATCCCGAGTGGGTGGCCGCTCAGCTTAGCGAGCGATTGCAGCGACCGGTGAGTTTTGCCTCGATGGAGGGCCGCTGGACGCCATCCGGGCCGCTATTCGTGATGCACGGTGTGACTGTCGGGGCGCTTGAAGGGCAGGCTGGTGCGGCACTGCAAATTCCGGAGTCCGAGCTGAAGCTGGATTTTGGCGGCTGGCTGGCACCGTCCCGACATCTGGTCAATCTGCACGTGCGCGGCCTGGAGCTGGATCTGGCGCATGACGCCGACGGCGGCTGGCACGTCAACGGTATCGGCGTGGCCGGCGGTGGAAATCAACAGCCGCTGTCGCTGGGCCCACTGTCGATGGATATCTGGCTTGAGAATCTTCGAGTCGTTATCACCGATGCAAAACCTGGCAAGAGCTACTCATTGCTCGCGCAGCAACTGCGCCTTAGTCGGCAAGGCGACCATATTCGTTTCGGCGGTGTGCTGCAGCGTGACGGGGCGGCCGCCGTATTGCGTGTCGCGGGGCGTTTTCGTGAAGATGGCAGCTCGGGTCATCTCTGGCTCGGCGCGGATGACGTCGATTTGAAACCACTGCTGCAGGGCATCGATCTGGACGGCTATACGGCTGAACAAGGTCATGGAAAGATTGCTGCGTGGCTGGACTGGCGTCGCGGAAAGCTGATCAGCAGCTCGGCTCGCTTCGATCTCGATCAACTGGCCATTTCGCAGGCCGGGGGAGTTCGCGCTGGTGTTTCAGCCGTGCACGGGGTTACCGGTCTGCGCCGGACGGCTGATGATGGCTATGCGCTTCGTTGGGCCGGTGACGACGGCAGCCTGCTCGCCCTCAGCCTGCATCAACCGCAGGGCCAGCCAGCCAGCGTCGGCGTTGCTGCGCGTGATTTGCAGGTGGCCTCGCTGCTGCCGTGGCTGGCATTGAAGCCGGATCTGGGGCTGCCGATGGCGCAGTGGCTGAGCGGTGGACATCCGCACGGTGATCTCAATCGAGTGGCCTTGCAATGGAATCAAACCGCTGGCGTGCAGGCGATTGATTTGACGTTTAGCGGGCTGGGCATCGATGCGGTCGGCAAGTTACCTGGCGTGAACGATCTGCGTGGAGAGCTGCGCGGGGATGCCGAGGCGTTCTCGCTGGAGTTGCCGCCCCAGGCCAGCATGCTGCAATTCCCGCAGAGCTTCCGTCAGCCGTTTTCCCTGAGCTCGTTGGGCGGCACGCTGGCTTTCTGGCCCGACAGTGGCGACTGGCATATCGGCGTGGACGCGCTGCAGTTTGCCGGTACGGGTTATGCCGGTGAGGTGCGCGGCGAGATGACACTGCCGGCACAGGGCGGGCCGCCTGTGATGGATATGTACGCCAGCCTCGACCATGCCGACCTGCTAGTCGCCAAGCAATACCTGCCGATCAACGCGATACCGCCGGCAACCGTCACCTGGCTGGACAATGCCCTGGTGGCAGGCAATATCGATCAGGCGCAGGTGTTGGTGCACGGCAGCCTTGGCGACTGGCCGTTTCGGCATAACGAGGGTCGCTTCGAGGCGCGTGCAGAAATCAGCGGTCTGACCTTCGATTACGGCAACGACTGGCCGCGCGCCGAAGGCGTGAGTGCGGTCGCCAGCTTTGTCGATAACGGTATGCTGGTGGAGGACACTGCTGGGCAGGCATTGGGCGTGAAGCTCGACAAGGGCGTCGCACTGATCCCCGATTTTGCCAGCCCGCTGCTTGATTTGAATGTGCAGGGCGAGGGCAGTGGCGCCAGCTTGATCGAGTTCGTGCGTAAAAGCCCCATCGGCAATCGCCATCTGGATGCGCTCGACAAGCTGAATCTGGGGGGGAGTGGCACCGTCGATTTTCATCTGGCGCTGCCGTTGACCAAGCTGTCCGACATGCGGTTGAACGGCAGCGTGCAACTGAAAGATGCCGACCTCACCGCGCCGGCGTGGAACCTCAAGCTCGACAAGATTACCGGTCCGCTGAACTTCGATGGGCATGGCTTGCGCAGCGGCCCGCTGGATGTCGCCTTTCGCGGACAGCCGTCCAAACTGCAGGTGGCCATCGCCGGTGGCAACGCTGATCCGAACACCGCATTCTCGGCACAGCTGACCGGCAGTTATCAGATGACCGAGCTGCTGCAGGATTATCCCTCACTCAACTGGCTGGGCCAGCTGGCCGATGGCCGCAGTGATTTCACCATTGGCTACACGATTGCCAATGTCACCGGTAGCGCGACCGTGGCGCAGAACCTCAGTATCGATTCGCCGTTGACCGGCATTGCGCTGAATCTGCCCACTCCCCTGAAAAAGTCCGCCGGCGATAGCCTGCCCTTGCATGTATCGGTGCAGCTGCCGGTTGATGGCGCTGATCTGCAGGTGGGACTCGGTGAGGCCCTGCGCGCGCGTTTCCGCCTCGCCGACGGCGCGCAGAAGCCACTGGTGGGTACGCTTGCCCTGGGCAACCAGATGCCGACTGACCTGCCGGTGCAGGGGCTGCGCATCCGCGGGCATGCGGATCAACTGGATGTTTCCGGCTGGGTGCAGCGAGCCGTGGCCGGCAGTGGCGGCGGCGGTCCCGGGCTAGAGAGCATCGACGTCAACGCGGCTCAAACAACGCTGTTTGGCTATGTATTTGGCCCGATGCAGATAAAGGCAAAGCCGCTGGCCGATGCCATCAACGTGGATGTCGATGGCACAGCGTTGACTGGCAACTTCAGCATACCGACCCGCGAGCTCGACAAGCGGGGCATCACGGCACGCCTGCAGAAACTCTACTGGCCGAAGGACCCCACCGTGACGGCCAATGCAAATGGACGTCCAAATGCGATGGCGCCAACAACGGCGGCGAGCGCATCGACGGATGCTGGCACGTCCGCTGCAGATACGGTTGCAGGAAACACGGGGGCCGCGAACAAGACAGTCAGCACCACGACGGTGAACAATCCGCCGAGCAATCCGGCCAACACGGGCATCAATCCCGCCGCGTTGCCGCCATTTCACGTATCGCTGGGCGAATTGCGTCTGGGCGATGCCAAACTCGGCGAAGCGCGGCTGGAAACCTGGCCAACTGCCAATGGATTGCACATCGAGCAGTTGCGTGCGTTGTCCAGCCGCGTGCAGATCACCGCCAGCGGTGACTGGAATGGCAGTGCCACCGACAGCCATACACACATGCGCATCGATTTTGCCGCACAGGATCTCGGTGCCATGCTCGGCGCCTTCGGCTTCGAAGGCCTGGTTGACGGTGGCAAGACCAGTGACCAGCTCGACGCAAGCTGGCCTGGTGGCCCCAGCGCGCTCTCGCTGGTCAACATGAACGGCAAGCTGAGCGTGAATGTCTCCAATGGCCGCATTCCTGAAGTGTCGTCGCCGGGTGCGGGCCGCTTGCTCGGGCTGGCCTCGCTGACCGAGTTGCCGCGCCGCTTTTCACTGGATTTCGGCGACGTCTTCGGCAAGGGTCTTGGCTTCGATCTGATCACCGGCGATTTCAATCTCGCCGATGGCAATGCCACCACCTCCAATCTCAAGATCCACAGTTCGGCCGGCGAGGTCAGCATCACCGGCAGCACCGATCTGCGCGCCAGAAAATTCGATCAGCAAGTCGTTGTGGTGCCGCATGTCGGCAACAGCCTGCCAGTTTTCGGCGCGGTGGTCGGCGGCCCGATCGGTGCCGCCGCCGGCTTTGCCGTGCAGGGCCTGCTGGGACATGGCCTCAACAAGGCAGCCGGCGCACGCTACAAGGTCACTGGCGGGTGGGACAAGCCGGTGATGACGCTGATCGAAAAGCATGGTGCCTCGCCATCTCTGGCGACGCCTTCGGCAGAATCCACGGCTGCGCCGATGCCGATCAACGCATCCAGGAATCCTGTGCCGGCGCCCGCAGAATCCACTGGTCACTGAGCTGCACCGGTGCGACCACGGTGGCATGGTCATGATCACTGGTCTTGGTCAGTACAGGCCGCCACCTGACCCACGGCGGTCTTGCGGCATCGGGCTTTAAGCCGCAGGATTTGACCTCATCTTGTTAGTCCAACCGCACCAGAAACGGCAGAAACCCATGGATTCACTGATTGCCCAAGCCGAACGCCGGCTGCTAGCCCCAGGTGGCATCGCCGCCACCGACCTCGACCGCGTGTTCAACCAGCTGATGGGCCCGTCGATCGACGCGGCCGACCTGTATTTTCAGCATTCGCGCAGCGAGTCGTGGCTGCTGGAAGAGGGCATCGTCAAGGACGGTAGCCACTCAATCGAGCAAGGCGTTGGCGTGCGCGCCATCAGCGGCGAGAAAACCGGCTTCGCCTATTCCGATGAAATCGTGATGCCGCAGCTGCTGGATGCTTCGCGCGCGGCGCGCGCGATCGCCCACGATGGCAACGGCGCTGGCAAGCCGCTGGCCCTGAACGGTGCGCGCCAGCTGTATCCGGCGATCGATCCGGTCGACAGTCTGCCCAATCCCGAGAAGATTGCGCTGCTGCGCGAGGTCGATGCGTACGCGCGCTCGCGCGATCCGCGCATCAAGCAGGTGATCGTCAGCATTGCCGCCACCATCGACACCATTCTGATTGCCGCCTCCGACGGCACGCTGGCCGCCGACGTGCGTCCGCTGGTACGCCTCAACGTGCAGGTGATTGCCGAGCAGAACGGTCGCCGCGAGCAGGGTCATGCCGGCGGCGGTGGCCGCTATGGTTATGGCGAGCTGATCGAGAACGGCCGCGCGC
>Ga0302302_1001523_pt1 | contig 13876 bp, 10 predicted proteins | sample III_Palsa_E1_3_FD_198766 | JGI IMG/M metagenome (GOLD analysis project Ga0302302, IMG submission 198766) | Peat permafrost microbial communities from Stordalen Mire near Abisko, Sweden - III_Palsa_E1_3 | ecosystem: Environmental > Terrestrial > Soil > Palsa > Peat permafrost | place: Sweden...
GAATGGGCAGATCCTTATGCAGCCTGTGGGGAGCGTAACCCACACGTTCAGCGATGCCGATGGCACTTTGTCGGTCTCGGAGCTACAGACGACTGCCGTTCGGGAGTTGGCGAACGATGTGACGTTGACGGGCGCCGAGGAACCGGCGGCGTACATTCAGGAGAGCTTCCTTGGCGACGGCACGACCACGGTATTCGACCTCAGCGAATCCGCCTATCGTGATGCGAATCGCACTCTGGCTCTGGATAACTTCAACGAGGGAGCAATCAATCCGGCACAGTGGATTGTGGTCGATCCGGGCAGTTGCCTCTCGCTGACCGCTGCAGGCCTGACCATGAACGGCGGCGATGGCGCCGATGGTCACACCACCTTGACGGCAATTGATGCCATCGAACTGGCTGGATCAGTTGTCGTGCAGTTGAGTGGGGTTTTGCTCTCTTCCGCGTGCAGTGGAATGCTCGCGGGCATGTACCAGGGGCTGCCAGTTCTTGCAGAGTGCTTCGCGGGCTTTCGTGTGCGGCAGAGTGTGAGTGGTACCGGCGGTGTAACGGTCATCGTGCCGGTAGTTAATGGAGTTGAGGCAGGCACGGTGTTCACTCCAATTACCGGCCACTCCTACACGTTGCGGCTCAGGCTTCACTGTGTTGAGATGCAGCGCGTGTTGCAACGTTATTACTGCATGGTGGACGGCGTCATTCAAGGTTTTGGAAATCCCGGTGGTGTGGGCGCTCCGATCGACATGACATTTGAATTGGTGGATGAAGGTGTCGCATCGAATACTCCAGCGACGGTTCTCTATGACAGTATTGCTGCGGGAGCGTCGGTCAGTAACTCACCTGCAACCTGCTCGTTTGTCCTCGCCAACGCGACACAGATGTTCGGATCGATTGGCTCGATGAATGTAACGCGATCCGGTAGCATCTGGATCGTAAGTACGCTACCCGGCGGGGCCTTACGAACGCGATTGATTGGCGTTGCGGGGCAGGGCGTAGATTGCTCGGTTAGTTACGGAACCGCTGCAGGTTCGCCAGGCAAGGTGACGTTTCTTGCCGGCCGTATTCCCGTTGCAGGGGAGTGCGTTACGGTGGCCTATCGCAACCAGCAGCGGTCGGTTGCGCGGCTTGCTGATACCTCCTGCATTGCGTCCGAGGCGGTCAACGGCGCCCCGGGGCAGTGTCGGTGGCTGGGTGCAGTCACTCTTCCGGTAGCGCGCAGCAGCATGGATTGCGAGAGTGCAACGCAGGCGGTGCTGGCCTTTGCGACGAGCCGTACCGCTGCCCTCGCTGGAAGTTACTCCCTGGTGAACCCGTCCGAGGACATCTGGCCCGGTGATGTGCTGGCAATTACCAGTGGCGGAGTTACATCGTCCGTGCTGGTGCGGAGCGTGGTGGCGCAAGACGGCAGCGGTGTACCGGAGATCCGGCAATACAAGGTGGGCTTTGCGAACGACTGGGCCGCCGAGTGGGCTGCGGGAATCGGATTGAAATTAAGTGAAGAGATTGCGGCGGATGCCTATCTGCCGCAGACCGCGTCGACCGCTCCCGGTCAGGTGCTTGCAAACCTGCAGCAACTTACTGTGACGAGCTTGACGGATACTGCTATGCAAGTGGATGCCGGAACAGCTCCGCCTGTAGGCGGTGGGTTCGAAGTTCGGATAAAAGATTGGGAGTTTGGGATGGGCATCGATGCGGCGGACTTGGTGCTTCGTAGTCCCGTGCGCAGCTTTTCCATCCCGATCGCTGCCCAGTTGGAACGATTTTTTGTTCGCATGTACGACGCGAGCACGCCGCCGGTTTATTCACGCTTTTCAAGCGCGGTGTTTGTGAATATGCCGGTCGGCGAAACGGTTTAAGGGAGAGATAGTGATGGGTGACGAGGTGGAGCGATGACGGATTTCGAAAGTCAAGTGTTGCAGGAACTGAGCGTTCTAAAGGTACAGATGCTAGGAATTGGCCAACCAGGCCGATTGCGGCAACTAGAAGGGAGAGTCGAGGAACATGAGCGGAGCGTGCAGCGGTTGAAGGGCGCCGGTGTAGTCTTCGGGGGCCTTCTGACGACACTTCACGTGATCATTGGATATCTGATTGAGCACTACGCCAAGTTTTAGAGGGTCTCGCGGTGCGCAATTTAGGTTTTAGCTATCCGATGTCTTCGGACCAGTTCTCCAGGTACGCCTTGAATTCGGACATAAATTTACCTGCATCCGCGCCGTCGATAATCCGGTGATCAAATCCGAGAGTGAAGTGTTGAATGCTCCGAATCGCGATCGTATCCTGGCCATCCTTATCGGTGAGCACCACGGCCTCTTTATTGAGGCCGCCGATGCCGAGGATTGCCGACTGAGGTTGCGCGATGATGGGCATGCCGAATTGCTCGCCGAAGATGCCAGAGTTGGTGAGGGTGAAGGTGCCGCCGGCAACGTCATCGGGCGCGAGCTTCTTGGAACGTGCGCGCTCCGCCAGGTCGACCACCGCGCGGGCGATGCCCAGGAAGCTCTTCTCTTCGGCCTGCTTAATAACCGGAACGATCAGTCCCCACTCCAGTGCAACAGCGATTCCAATATTGATGTTTTTGTTGTAAAGGATCGACTCACCCTGCATGGAAGCGTTGACGATAGGATGCTTGCGGAGAGCTTGGACGGCTGCGCGCGTAATGAACGGCATGTAGGTCAACTTCACGCCATTGCGCTGCTCGTACTTGTTCTTCTCTTTTTCACGCAGCTTCACGATGCGCGTCATATCCACCTTGAAGACCGTGTGGACATGCGGACTGGTGGCCTTTGACTCCACCATGCGCTTGGCAATGATGGAACGCATCTTGGACAGAGGGACCAGTTCGCCGGGCAGCGGAGCTGCGGTGGCAGCTGGCATCGACTTCGCAGCAGGAGTGGGAGCCGAAGTTGCCGCTGGGGGCGCGATGGGGGCTGGAGAAACTGCCGGCGGCGGAGTTGCGCCCTCAAGATGGCCGAGGATGTCCTGCTTCGTGATCCGTCCGGAAGCACCGGAGCCAGGAATTCCGCGGAGGTCGATGTTGTTTTCGGCTGCGATCTTGCGAACCAGAGGCGATGAACGAAGAGCTTCGCCTCCGGCGGCGGAAGGCGGAGGAGCCGTGGCAGCTGCAACTTGCGTTGATTTGCTGGGAGCCGGAGAAGCAGCAGCCGGTTGAGGTGTGGGCGCGGAAGCTGCGCCGCCGCCGCCAATCACCGCGACCACTGTGCTCACTGTGACCGTCTGGCCTTCCTGCACGCGGATCTCGGATAGGACGCCGGCAGAGGGCGAGGGAATTTCTGCATCCACCTTGTCGGTCGAGATCTCGAAGATGGGTTCGTCGCGCGCTACTGTATCGCCGACCTTCTTAAGCCACTTGGTGAGCGTCCCTTCGGTGATGGACTCACCCATCTGAGGCATGAGGACTTCAATGCCGGGGCCAGAAGCCTCGGGTGCGGGCGGCGGGACGGCTGCGTCCTGGGCCGCGGTGGTCACCGCTGCGGGCGTGACCGTTTCCACTTTCGGCGCCGTTTGACTAGGTGCCGGGGTCGCTGGAGCCGCCTCGGCTGCGCCAGAGTCGTTAATGGCGCAAACCACGGTTCCTACGCCAACCGTAGCGCCTTCCTGCACCTTGATTTCGCCGAGGATGCCTGCTGTGGGCGAAGGGATTTCAGCATCCACCTTGTCGGTGGAGATCTCGAAGAGTGGCTCGTCACGAGCGACGATGTCCCCAAGCTTTTTGAGCCACTTGGTAAGCGTACCTTCCGTGATTGATTCGCCCATCTGGGGCATGACGACGTCGATTGGCATGGGGAACGGTCTCCGGAAGAGTCTACGGCAACGCTTACAGCGCAATTTCAGATTATACGGGTCTAAACGATGTAAAGGCGCAGATTAGGAGTGATCTGTACCGCTTGGTAAATAATGTGAGGTTAGGTCGCGGCGGGTTGAGCGCCTAACAGGTGGTCAAGGGATTCGGCGGCGAGCATCTGACGCTGGAAGACGCGTCCGAAGTTAGCGGCGACAGCGTGAGCGGCCTGGGAGAGTGAGGGTGGTGGACTGTGAGGGGATTCCATTTCCAGCGAAGTTACCGTTCGGTCCGTGATGCCGCAGGGGACGATCCAGTCGAAATCGCGCAGGTCGGTCGTGACGTTGAGGGCAAAACCGTGCGAGGTAACTGCCTGGGAAACATGGACACCAATGGCGGCAATTTTCTTATCGCGAACGCTTCCGCCCGGTAAAGTCCAAACACCCGTCAGTTTGCAGATGCGCTGCGTGGGGACACCGAAGTCTTTACAGGTAAGCATCAGGGCCTCTTCCATCAATCGCACGAAATCGACTGGGCCCAGGTGCGGACCACGTTTACCCGGGAGATCACCACGGAGATCGAAGATAGGGTAGCCGACGAGCTGGCCGGGACCGTGATACGTGACGTCGCCGCCGCGATTGATTTCGTGGATCTCGGCGCCGCGGCTGGCGAGTACCTCATCGCTGGCGAGGATGTTTGCGCGTGACGCATTGCGACCGAGGGTGAGCACGGGCGGGTGTTCGAGGAGGATGAGCGTGTCCCCGATGGTGCCGGCCTTGCGCGCAGCAACAACCTCCGACTGGATGCGCAGGCCTTCGGCGTAGGGGATGCGGCCGAGTTGTAAGAGGTGGATGTGCATTGTCTGGCTAGAGGCCGAGATCGCTTAGGCTGGGATGGTCGTCGGGCCGGCGACCGGAGGGCCAGTGGAAGAGACGTTCGGCTGGGGTAATCGTGAGATCGTTGATGCTGGCGTGGCGCGCGGTCATCAAACCGGCGGAATTAAACTCCCAATTCTCGTTGCCATAGGAGCGAAACCATTGGCCGGCCTGGTTATGCGATTCGTAGGCGAAGCGCACCGCGATGCGGTCGTCGGTGAAGGACCAAAGCTCTTTGATGAGGCGGTAGTCCGATTCACGCTGCCACTTCCGAGTGAGAAAGGCGACGATCTCTTCGCGCCCATTGATGAACTCGTTGCGATTTCGCCAGCGGCTATCGAGAGAGTAAGCGAGCGCAACCTTTTGGGGGTCGCGGACATTCCACGCGTCTTCTGCCTTGCGGACTTTCTCGATAGCCGTCTCGCGCGTGAACGGCGGAAACGGAGGCCTTGCTTCTGAGGTCACAGCTTCCTCCAGTCGCAAACTCTAAACGTTGATGGCCATGCCTTCGACGCTAGAGAAGCCGTCCAGCAAGCTTTCGGAGAGGGTGGGATGCGCGTGGATGGTGAACATCATCTCTTCGACCGTGGCTTCGAACTCCATTGCGACGACGCACTCGGCGATCAGCTCCGTGGCTTGCGGGCCGATGATATGAACGCCGAGCACCTCGCCATATTTGGCTTCAGAAACTACCTTCACAAAACCATCGTGGGAATCGACGATGGTGGCTTTAGAGTTGCCAACGAAGGGGAACTTGCCGACCTTGACCTGGTAGCCCTTCTCCTTTGCCTGGGCTTCTGTCAGGCCGACGCTACCGATCTGCGGGTCGCAGTAGGTGCAGCCGGGGACGCGATCTTTCCGAACAGGACGCGCGTATTTGCCGGCCAGCTTACTCGCCACAACGACGCCACACATCGCGCCAACGTGAGCAAGTTGCGGTAATCCGGCAACAATATCGCCAATCGCATAAACGCCTGGCTCGGAGGTTTCCATCCACTCATTGACGGGGATGAAGCCTCGGTCGAGCGTGATCTTCACCTTGTCGATGCCTGCGTCCGCGGTACGAGGACCTCGACCAACGGCCACCAAGACTTTCTCGGCTTCTTTGACCTGTGGCTTGCCGGCAGCGTCGGTGAAGCTTACCTTGACGCCCGCGCCTGTTTTCTCAATTTTTTCGACTTTGCAGCTAACGTTTACGTCGATGCCGCGTTTCTTGTACGCCCGCGTCAACTCCTTCGAGATCTCCTCGTCTTCAACCGGAACAATCCGCGGGAGGGCCTCAATGATCGTTACCTCGGAGCCAAAGCTCTTGAAGACCGAGGTGAACTCTACGCCAACCGCGCCCGAGCCGATCACGATAAGCGACTTTGGCAGCGCCGGCAGGGTGAGAATCTCTATGTTGGTGAGGATCGTTTCGTCAGCCTTGTAGCCAGGGAGCATGCGGGCGTCGGAGCCTGTCGCAAGGACGACCTTCTTGGCCATGACCTGAGTTGAGGTCTGCAGTTCGGAACCCTCGCCTTTGCCTTTATCTTCCGCGGACACATCCACGGTGAAGACGCCTGCCTTGGCTGGGCCGGTGAGTCGGCCATGGCCGCGGACGACCGTAATCTTATTTTTCTTCATCAGGAAGTCGAGGCCCTTGGTGTGCTTCACGATGATGTCGTTCTTGCGCTTGAGGAGGTTGTCCCAGTTAAGAGTCGGTGAGGAGACGCCTTCGATTCCATAGCTGGACGCATGCTTCAGATGGTCCCAGATCTCGGCTGAAAACAGCATTGCCTTGGTGGGGATGCAGCCCCAGTGAAGGCAGGTGCCGCCAAGTTTGTCGGTCTTCTCGATGAGCGCGACCTTGAGGCCGAGTTGTGCCGCGCGGATGGCGCAGGTGTAGCCTGCCGGTCCGCCGCCGACGATGACCAAGTCGTAAATAGTGTCTGCCAAGAGAGTGTGCTCCATTCATTGGGGATCACGGCCGGCATATCGCGCGTACCCGCGTTCTCAAGTTCCCTGAACCCTTAGTTTAGCCGTTGCCGCAGCCCACGTCATTCGATGTGCGACAGCCGTGCGCGATTCAAGCGGCCGTTTCATCAAGTTCTGAACGAAACCATGCGCTCCTGGAGGTGCGCTTTCAATGCAGAAATTTAGCTATAGCGATCGGGGATTAGCGCTCACAAAGAGCTTTGAGGGACTTCACCTGGGGTCGTATCAAGATTGCGCCGGAAATTGGACCATCGGTTACGGCCACGCGGGTCCTTCCGTTTTGCCGGGTCAATGCATCAGCGAACCAGAAGCTGAAAAGTTGCTCGAAGCGGACCTGGCAGAAGCCGTTGCCTGCGTGAATCACGCGGTGCAGGCGGTCATCTCCCAAGGCCAGTTCGATGCGATGGTGGACTTCTGCTTCAACGCCGGTCGCGGGAACTTCGTGCAGTCTACGCTGTTACGGAAGCTGAACAGCGGGGATTTTCAGGGTGCTGCCGCACAGTTCGCGCTGTGGGTCCACGCAGGCGGCGAAGTCGTTGCCGGACTACTGCGGCGCCGGAATGCAGAAGCAGCGATGTTTGTTGCGTGAGCAGTTGGGCCGCTTACTAAAGGACCTTTGCAGCATCTTTCGCGAAGTAGGTGACGATGAAGTCGGCGCCGGCGCGGCGAATGCTGAGCAGGCTTTCGAGCATGGCGCGTTCGGGTTCCAGCCACCCGCGCTGAAAGGCGGCGTGCAGCATCGAATACTCGCCTGACACCTGGTACGCGCCCAGCGGGAGATCGAATCGGTTGCGAGCCTCGCGGATGACGTCGAGGTAAGGCATTGCGGGCTTCATCAGCAGCATGTCGGCACCCTCGGCAATGTCTTGCTCAATCTCCCGCATGGCCTCACGCAGGTTGGCGCCATCCATTTGATATGTACGCCGGTCGCCAAACTGTGGAGCAGAATCGGCGGCCTCGCGGAATGGGCCGTAAAAGGCTGAGGCGAATTTCGACGCATAGCTGAGGATCGGCGTGTTGTGCTTGCCAGCTTGGTCCAAAGCTGTGCGGATGGCCGCGACGCGTCCGTCCATCATGTCGCTGGGCGCAACGATGTCGGCCCCGGCTTCGGCAAGCGATGCGGCTGTTTTGGCGAGCAGGGCGACACTCGAATCGTTCTCCACGGCAAAATGATCCCCGTCGCGCGTCACGATACCGCAGTGGCCGTGTGAGGTGTACTCGCAGAGGCAGACGTCGGCAATCACAACCAGCGATTCAGTCTTGCTGGATTGTTTGATCGCTCGGATGCCGCGCTGGACGATCCCATCGGCAGCCCACGCACCGCTGCCCTGTTCGTCCTTTTCTTCGGGAATGCCAAACAGCAGCAAGCCCCCAATTCCGAGAGTTGCGCAGGCTTCAACTTCGTTCACGGCTTCGTCGATGGAAAGATTGAAGACGCCCGGCATGCTGCTAATCTCCCGACGCACACCCTCACCCTCACAGAGAAATAAAGGGTAGATGAGGGCGGAGGGTTCCAGATGTGTTTCACGGACGAGCGAGCGCATGGCTGCGGAGGAACGGAGACGGCGTAGACGCGTTGCAGGAAATTCCATGCAAACAATTCTATGGCTAACCAGCATTTGAGTTCGTAACGCGGATCACACGCAGCCTGAGGCTCAAGCTTTGTGCTGCGCGTCGGCGAGCGCGGCGTACTCGTCGCCGCTGAGACTGGGCGCAAGTACCCAAAGCGTGTAAATCCCGAGAGCCGTTCCGAGCGGAAAGTGAATCAGGGCCAGAATGCCGAAGATGATGGCGAAGATGCGTCCCCACGGTTGGCGCGTCAGCAGGGCGTATGCCGTCAGAAGGACGCAGAAGACGCTGGTCACAAGCGAAAACAGAGCCATGGGCCAGAGGCTCGCGAGCCACATTGAGCCGAATGGGCTCCAACCTAGGGTGAAGTCGGAATTGCCAAAGTGCCTGCCGAAGAGGCCGTGTAGTACCGAAACTCCAAATAGCCCTGTGAAGATGCGCAATCCGGCATAAACGAACCAGAGAATAGCCAGTCCTTGAATATTCCGCGCGACACGGCTATACGGGAAAAACGACGGACCGCGCGAATAAGCAGGCCCCGGCTGCTGTTGGGAAAAAGTCTGGCCGCCACAGCGGGGACAGAATCGCGCATCCGGCGCCAAAGCATTTCCGCATGCTGAACAGTTCATTGTGCTGCCTCCTCAAAACACGTTCTCACGAGTTTCGCCACTAAAGACTACGTAGACAGCGTGGAATCGGTTCCGCCAGACCCGGCCTGCCGGCGGCGCCCGTTGTAATGAAGCGGACGCCCCAAACTCATCAGGACGGATGCGTTTCCCCGTATTCTATTGGTGTGGCATTCCTTCCTGAAATTCCGTCTCTTCTATCTGAAATGAGTGCCGAGGCACTGCAATGGCCTGAGCTGATCGAGCGACTGTCCCGTGGGGCACAATCGCCTCTGGGCCGGGAATGGATCAAAGCATTGCAGCCCAGTTCTGATGCCGCTTGGGTAGAACAACAGCAAGAGCGCAACGCCGAGATGCAGAAGCTGATCACGGGTGGAAGCTTCGATTTTCGTGGCATCTTCGATGTGACAGAGACTCTCGACAAGGCACGGATCGAGGGCGCAGCGCTGGAGGCGATGGAGATTCGGTCGCTGATCGTGCATGCGGAACGAGTCGAGGCGTGGAGGCAGATTGTGCTGTCTCCGCCGGATTCGGTACGGGACCAATGGCCGGGGATCGAGCAGCTCACGGCTCCGTTACTACCCTACGATCTTGGAGAATTGCTGAGATCGCTCAGCGGGAAAATCGAGCCCGATGGCAGCTTGAGTGACGACGCGTCGCCCGAACTGCGCCGGATTCGCCGCGCGTTGGAGCAGCAACATCGGGCGATTGAGTCCAGTCTGCGACGTGCGCTCGCGAAGCTTTCGGAGGATGGCAGCACGCAGGAATCGCTGATCACCGTGCGTGGTGAGCGCTTCGTGATCCCAGTCAAAAACGAATTCAAGCGTAAGGTCGGTGGAGTCATTCACGGCTCCAGCTCGAGCGGCCAGACGGTATTCGTGGAACCGATGGAGACCATCGAACACAACAATGAACTGGCGCGACTGCTGGATGAGGAGCAAGGGGAGATTCATCGAATCCTGGTTGCGATGACCCGCGCGATCGCCACGCAGAGCGACGCCCTCGTCCTGGGAGCGACGATTCTGGGTGAGGCCGATGCGCATCAGGGGGTTGCACGTTTTGCAGCGGACTTGGGCTGCGTTCGCCCAAGATTTGCCGGATCCGCTTTAGATTCCGACGACGAAGGGACGGACGAGTTTAGCTTCGTCGCAGCGCGCCACCCGCTCCTCGACATGCGGCTGCGCGCGCAGGGCGGAGTGATCATTCCACTCACGATCACCCTTCCTGCCGGCAAGCGCCAAATGATTATCAGTGGACCGAACACCGGGGGGAAAACTGTAGCGCTCAAGACCTCCGGACTGATCACACTGCTGGCGCAGGCCGGGTTGCCCGTGCCAGCGGAGAAGGCGCGCCTTCCCTTCTTTACGGCCATCTATGCCGACATTGGCGACGCGCAGTCGATCGAGCAAAATCTCTCCACATTTTCAGCTCATATCGTTCACCTGGAACGCATTTCTCGGAGTGCGGATGCGCAATCCCTTGTGTTGCTGGATGAGCTGGGGTCAGCGACGGATCCGGAAGAAGGAGCAGCGCTGGCGGTTGCGGTCGCAGAGCACTTTCTTGCACGCGGTGCATGGTGCGTCATCACAACGCACCTCACTTCCTTGAAGGTGTATGCGGCCAAGCATGAGGGAGTGGTCAACGCGGCCGTTGGATTCGACGAGGTAGCGCTGGCGCCAACATATGAGTTGCGCCTGGGGGTGCCGGGCGCCTCGGCGGGGTTGAATATTGCCGCGCGTTTGGGACTTGATCCGGCGATCGTGGCGAATGCGCGTTCCCAGATGACGACGCAGCAGGTTGATATTGGAAGGTTTTTGGATGAACTGCATGGTCAGCTCACAGCCGCTACGGTCGAGCGCGAACACCTGAAAGTGGTTGAGCGCGAATTGGCGAGGGAACGGCTGCGGCTTGAGCAGGACGGTCGCGCGGAGCAGCAGGCGCGCACGCGCGAATTGGAGAAACAGCTCAAAAGCCTCATCGAAGATTTCGAAGCCCAATTACGAGACACGGTGAAAGCCATTGACGACAAGACCGTTGCGCAAAAGATCGCACGGGATTCGGCTCTACGCATTGCGCGGCTGAAGCGGGAATTCTCCGAGCAGTTTCAAACAACGGTGGTCGCTCATAACGCTCCTCCACAAAACGAGATGGAGAAGAAGGCTGCCGATCGCCAGCGAGAGCCAAAGGCCGGTGACCTGGTTCGCTTGAAGTCCCTCAATCGTGAAGGCCGGGTAGTGCGTGTGGTCGACGCGAAGACGCTGGAAGTTGCGGTTGGCTCCATGAAGACTCGTGTCCTGCGAGACGATATCGCTGAGATTACGGCCTTGGCGGAGAAGCCGCTTGAGGCCGTGAAGCGGCGCGGAGGCATCACCGTGTCCACAACGTCGAACTCCGAAGACTCCGACTACATGAGCTCGGAGATCAATGTCATCGGCCGGACAGCGGACGAGGCAGAGAGTGAAGTCGAGCGTTTCCTGGAGCGAGCTTTTCTCGCCGGGCTGCCGCGCATTCGTGTGGTGCATGGGGTTGGAATGGGAATTTTGCGCCGGACGCTGAGAGAGTTCCTGGTGAAGCATCCCCATGTGACTGGAGTGTCGGAGCCACCCTATAACGAAGGCGGACAGGGCGCGACGATCGTGGAATTGCGGGTTTGAGGTCGCCACAACGGAGATTCGACATTCCATTGAGCTTATCCGTGCCCGGAATCGGCCCCCGTTCAACTGGCGATATCCCCATTCGCTGCAATATATCCCCGTTCACTGCTAAACCAACGACTTAGAGGCGCCCCTCCCATAGCCTTGGTGGTGCAAGCTGTACGTGATGTGGGACAACCTCTTGCCGCGCGATTGTCGGGGCAAACCTTCAGGAGAGATAAAGATATGGGTAAGGCAACAAAATTCTTTGAGACAGGCGTCGTTGTGGCCGCGAAGGCTGGTTGGAGCGTGTTTAGCAAACTGAACGCTATCAGCCCGAACGCTAGCTTCACTCCGAAGTGGTCGGACAAGCCGTTGCTGAAGTCATATCAGAAAGAGAAGCCGCCTCTCGGCTGGCCGCGTACGACCGACTCTCTCTGTCCGAAGTGCGTGCCGCAGATTCGTCAGCAGATCGTGGATGGCAAGCTGCCCCACGAGATTCTTCTCAACGAGAAGGTTGGCGAGATCAAGGCTCAGATCATCGAGCGTGATGGCCAGATCCTGATGGTGAAGGATTGCCCGATTCACGGTCACTTCGAAGATGTGATGTCGATCGACACGGCTTTCTTCAAGCATCTCGAAGAGGTTTTCCCGGGCCGCGATATCCGCGCCCACAACGATGGCAAGCTGCACAATCACGGCACGTCGACTGTTACCCACGGCCGCGGTTCGGTGCTGACCATCGATCTGACCAACCGTTGCAACATGATGTGCGATCCCTGCTTCATGGACGCCAACCAGGTTGGTTTTGTGCATGAGCTCACGTGGGATGAGATCAAGACCATGCTGGACAACGCGGTCACGATCAAGCCCAAGCGCCAGATGTCGGTACAGTTTTCGGGTGGCGAGCCGACCCTGAGCCCCTACTTCCTCGACGCTGTTGCTTACGCGCGCAAGGTTGGCTATACGTCGGTGCAAGCTGCGACCAACGGCATTGAGTTTGCCAAGTCCAAGGAGTTTTCGAAGGCTGCTGCCGAAGCGGGTCTGCGCTACGCGTACCTGCAGTTCGACGGCATCGGTAACGCTCCTAACTCGCATCGTAAGGTTGGTAATGCGTTCGACGTGAAGCTTCAGGCGATCCATAACCTGCATGAGGCCGGCGTGGACATCGTCCCCGTCACCTGCATCATCAACGGCATCAACAACGAGCAGGTTGGCCGCATCATCGAGTTCGCTCTCGACAATCCCAAGAAGATCAACTTCCTCTCGTTCCAGCCCGTGTCCTTCACCGGCCGCGATGAGGATGTGTCCGACGAGCGCCGCATGGCGCAGCGCTACACGCTCTCGCATCTCGCGCATGATGTAAAGAACCAGACTGGTCTCGGCGAGCCTGTTCGCGACTGGTTCCCCATCAGCTTTATGTCGACGTTCTCTGACTGGGCTGACCTTGTCCACGGACCCGAGCATGACTGGGGCCAACTCTCCTGCGGTTGCCACCCAAACTGCGGTATCGGCATGGCGCTGATGATCGACAAGGAAACGAAGGAAGCCGTACCGGTGACCGCGTTTCTCAATGCCGATCGCCTGGCGAAGGACATTGCTCGCGTGAACGATGCGGCTCGCGGTAAGTACTTGACGATGATTGGCGCGGGTCTGGCCCTCATCCGCAACTACGAGCCGAAGAATGCCCCGACGCACTTCAGCATCTTCTCGCTGTTGACCAAGTTCGATAAGTGCTTTGGCGCTACCGGCCGGAACTACGGCAAGGTATCGGCTGACCGCACCATGGACGACATCAAGATGCGCCGCGCCGATCGTTGGAACTTCCTGTTCATCGCGGGAATGTGGTTCCAGGATCTATTCAACTACGACTTCCGCCGCACCGAGCAGTGCATCATCCCCTACGCAACTCAAGAGGGTGAGATCAGCTTTTGCGCGTACAACACGGGCGTTGGCTGGAGAAACATCATCGAGAAGATGCACATGACCTCGTCGCTCACCAAGTGGTATGAAGAGCACGGTCGTCACGAGATCTTCGCCGGCGGTAAGAAGGTTGGTCTGGAGAAGGAAGCCAAGTATGACCTGGTGCTGAACCAGGCGCACGTGGATTCTGCTGCTAACGACACCTTCGACAAGAGCGGCATTGCCAAGAACGCGCGCGAGGAAAAAATTCGCGCTCGCGATCAGAAGCTGAAGGACGATGCAGAGAACTCCCGCATGGCCAAGCTGTATCGCAAGGAAATCCTCAAGGAGCCGGAGCTTCCTGGTGGGTTCGTTGCCATCGGCGAGATCGGCGGACTGGGTGGCATCAAGCCTGCAGCACCAGTTGAAAGCAAGGCTCAGGTTGTCAACAATATCGAAGAGACGGTAGCTGGCGACTAGCTCCGCAACATCACGCCAGCCT
>Ga0302302_1001524_pt1 | contig 13873 bp, 11 predicted proteins | sample III_Palsa_E1_3_FD_198766 | JGI IMG/M metagenome (GOLD analysis project Ga0302302, IMG submission 198766) | Peat permafrost microbial communities from Stordalen Mire near Abisko, Sweden - III_Palsa_E1_3 | ecosystem: Environmental > Terrestrial > Soil > Palsa > Peat permafrost | place: Sweden...
AGCCGCCGGGAGTAGTGGCGGCTGGACTGCCTTTGGGAGGGTCGGCGGCTACGCGGGCGATGGAGAAACTGCGGAGGAGGCGGTCGGCTGCGGGGGTAAACCAGGAGGCGTGGCGGGGCTCGAGGGTGGCTAGATTTTCGGTGGGGGTTGGGGCGGGGTAGAGTTCGCGGAGGGTGGTGAGGAAGTCGTGGGCGCGGGGCTCGTCGAAGGCCAGGGAGGGGGGGAGTTGGATGAGGAGCGGGCCTAGCTTGGGGATGGGCCCGGCGTTGAGGCCGGTGGCTTCGTCGAGGAAGGTTTGGAGGAGGGCGCCGGTGTTGTTGAGCTTGGCTTCGTGGGTGATGGTGCGAGGGAGTTTGACGGAGAAGCGGAAGTTGGGAGGCGTGGTGACGGCCCAGCGCTCCCAGGTTTTGCGCATGTGGGGGCGGTGAAAGCTGGAGTTGATTTCTACGCAATGGAGGAGGTGGGCGTAGCGCTGGAGGTGGGTGAGGTTGGCGTCTCCGGGTGGGGGAAAGGCGTCGGCGTGGTCCTTGGGGAGCGTCCAGCCGGCGGTGCCGATGTGGATGTGGTTGAGTGGGGGCGAGTTGGGGGTGGCGGATTTCATACGGGTGCGCGAGTGGGCGTATGGAGGCTTAGACGCATCTTACGGAGGGTGCCGCAACCTGCGGTGAGATGGCTTGGATGTCGGGCCAAAGGAGTAGCGATGGAAACGAATTTACAGGGTAAGCGGGTCGCGATTCTGGCGACGAATGGATTTGAGCAGAGCGAGTTGCTGGAGCCTAAGAAGAATTTGGAAGATGCGGGCGCGACGGTCACGGTGTTGTCGCTGAAGACTGGCGAGATTAAGGGATGGAACCACACGGACTGGGGCAAGAGCGTGAAGGTGGATGGGCTGGTGAAGGACGCGAAGCCTGACCAGTTTGATGCGCTGGTGTTGCCGGGCGGGCAGATGAATCCTGATGTGTTGCGGACTGATAGCAGCGCGGTGACATTTGTGCGGACGTTTGTGGATAGCGGCAAGACTGTTGCGGCGATTTGTCACGCGCCCTGGCTGCTCATTGAATCAGATGTGGTGCGGGGGAAGACGATGACGTCGTGGCCTTCGGTGCGGACGGATCTGAAGAATGCTGGAGCGCACTGGGTGGATGAGCCGGTGATCGTGGACGGGAATCTGATTACGAGCCGGAAGCCTGATGATATTCCTGCGTTCTCGCAGGCGATTGCTGAGGCGCTGACGGCGAATAAGCTGGTCGCGGCGTAGAGAAAGTTTATTGTCGGCGAGGTAATCGTCGACGATGCAGGAGAAGGGCAGGGCTTCGGCTCTGCCCTCTTTTTGCGCGTAGCGAGTGTGCGTCTCTTGACAGCATCCCTTGCGGAGCGCAAAATTCTGTTGCTGTCGCAGTGAACCTGGGAAGACTTTCTCCTGTAGCCGTTTTGCCGGCCCCCTGAAAAACTATGAAGCCCCTGTCGCGGTTGCGTTTCCGTGTGCGCGACGGGAATGACCGTGGTGGCCGCGTTGCGGCTGCTTCTTGCAGGTATGCGAGGGTATGAGCCCGAGGAGGCTATGAGCATGAAGAGTTCCTGGATGTCGAAAGCGGTTGTGGCGGCTGCTGTATGTACTGTGAGCGTTGTGCCGATGGTGATGATGGCGCAGGGCGGCCCTGCCGATGGGCCGCCGAAGGTGCTGTATACGCAGCGGGAGTTTGTGAAGCCGGGCAAAGGCATGGCGCATGCGAAGTCTGAGGCGGCGATGGCGTCGGCGATGGGGGCGGCGAAAAGTCCGCTGTATGCGCTGGCGTTGTCGTCGATCACGGGAGTGCCGCGGGTGGTGTTCATGTCCGGGTATGACAATATGGCGGGCGTGGAGAGCACGTATATGTCGGCGATGAAACTTCCCGGCTTGGAGTCGAAGCTGGACACGATGAACGAGACGGATGGCGCGATGGTGGAGAGTGCGAACTCGGCGCTGTGGCGGCTGCGCGAGGATCTGAGTAGTAAGAACACAATCAACATTGCGGACATGCGGATGGCGCAGCTGGTGCAGATCGCGACCAAGCCTGGCTATGGCATGGAGTTTGAGAAAGTGGCGAAGCGCGTGATTGGGGCATGGGACAAGACCGATCCCGGCTACAGTGCTGCCGTCTACGAGATGGCTTATGGAAATGCCACGGGACCTGTCTTCCTGGTGATGCTGCCGATGAAGTCGATGGCATTTCTGGATAAGGTGTATGGCGAGCATGATGCGTTTATGAAGGCCCTGGGTGAGGAGGACATGAAGAGCGACAGGGACATTGCGAAGACCGCGTATCTGTCCAGTGAGAGCAATCTGTTCGTGTTCAGCCCTCGGATGAGTTATGTGCCGGATAGCTGGGTGAAGGCGGATCCGACGTTCTGGAATCCAAAACCGAAGTCGATGGCGATGCCGATGAAGAAGGCACCAGAGGGACAATAAGAGCCAGGGAAAGGGAGCGGGCGACGCTTGGGGCGTCGCCCGTTTCGGTTAGAGAGCAGGTCGCTGCGCGTGAGGGTAGACTCTAGCAATGGTTCGAGAGATCGGGGTGGGGTCGCGCGGGTGGGCGCGGGTGGATGGGATTGATTTGCTGCGGGGTGCGGCGATCTTTTTTGTGCTGATGAATCACGTGAACATGCAACTGATTTTTCGGGATGTGCCGTACCTGGTGGGGCTACCGCTGCAGCTGGTGTACACGCTGGTGTGGAATGGGCAGCTTGGGGTGCAGATGTTTTTTGCGGTGTCGGGGTATTTGATTACGTCGACGAGTATTCGCCGCTGGGGTAGACCGGAGCAGTTGAAGGTGAGGGAGTTTTATCGGCTGCGGTTTGCGCGGATTGCGCCGCTGATGATCTTGCTGCTGTGCGTGCTGAGTGGGTTAAGCGTCGCGGGGGTGAAGCACTACGTGGTGGGGCCGGATACTGGTGGGTTGGGGCGGGCGCTGGTGGCGGCGCTTACGTTTCACGTGAATTATTTGGAGGCTACGCGCGGATATCTGCCGGGGAGTTGGGATATTTTGTGGTCGCTGTCGGTGGAGGAGATGTTCTATTTGTTCTTTCCGCTGGTGGCGCGCGTGCTGCGGAAAAGATGGTTGTTGATCGGGATGTTGGTGTTGCTGATGGTGTCGGGGCCGTTTGCGCGGGCGAAGGCGTTCGATGCGAATCCGGTGTGGCGGGAGTATAGCTACCTGGGCGGGATGGACGCGATTGCCATGGGATGTCTGACCGCGATGCTGCTGGCGGGGCGAAAACTTTCGCGGCGATGGCTGTGGGCTTGCGGGAGTCTTGGGGCGGCGCTGCTGGTGTTTTGTTTTGGATTTTCGTTGACGGCTTACAAGATTGGATTGGGAAAGAGTGGGTTGTTGATGTCGGTGGTTGGGGTGGGGGCTTGTTTGGTGATTGCGGCGGCGGTGACGTCGGGGTGGAAGGCGCCGCGGGTGCTGGCGCCGGTGCTGCAGATGGGGCAGCGGAGTTACGAGATTTATTTGACGCACATGTTTGTGGTGATTGGAGTATTTGCGGTGTTTGTGGCTTGGGGGAAACCGGTGAGTTGGGCGTGGTGGATGTTTGTCGCCGTGATCGTGGTGGCGACGGGGTTGGGGTGGGTGGTGTCGGTGGGGTTCTCGGAGCCGATGAATCGGTGGTTGCGAGGGAAAGAACGGGCGCGCTTCGCGCGAGAAGCGGGTTCCTCGCTGCGCTCGGAATGACAGCTAGAAAAGCAAAAGCAAAAGCAAAAGCAAAAGCAAAAGCAAAGGCAAAGGCAAGAGCAAGAGCAAGAGCAAGAGCAAGAGCAAGAGCAAATGCCAATGCAGGGATCTCTCCACTCTGCATCACAAAGACAAGGGCGTGATGCTGCGGTCGAGATGACAGGGTATGGGGAAGCGGGTGAAGCAGATTCCTTCGCTACGCTGCGGAATGACAGCCAGAAAGGCAAAGGCAAAAGCAAAATACAGGGGTCTCTCCACTGCGCTTCGCTCCGGTCGAGATGACGCAGTATGGGAAAACGGTGAAGCAGATTCCCAGAGGGAATGACAGAAAGAAAGGCAACGGCAAACGCAAAGGCAAACGGGCGACCCTTTTGGCGTCGCCCGTTGGTTCGTGGTGGTGGACTGAGTTAGTTACCGTGGGCTTGTTTGGTGGGGAAGGGGTTGCGTTCGTCGAACTGGACTTGATGCCAGTAGGGGTAGGCGAGGGGTTGGGCGCTGGCTTCGTCCAGCTTGGCTACTTGCTCGGGGGTAAGGTTCCAGCCTGTGGAGGCGAGGTTGGCGCGGAGTTGTTTTTCGTCGCGGGCTCCGATGATAAGGGTGCTGATGGTGGGGCGTTGGAGGAGCCAGTTGAGGGCTAGTTGGGGGACGGTTTTGCCGGTCTCTTTGGCTAGCTCGTCGAGGGCGTCGACTACTTTGTAGACGTAGTCCCAGTCGGGGATGGGGCCGGCGTCGACGACCATTTTGCTTTGCAGGCGAGAGTCGGCGGGGAGAGGCGTGCCGCGGCGGATTTTCCCGGTGAGGCGGCCCCAGCCTAGCGGGCTCCAGACGAGGGCGCCTACGCCTTGATCGAGGGCTAGGGGCATGAGTTCCCACTCGTAGTCGCGGCCGACGAGGGAGTAGTAGACCTGGTGGCCGACATACTTTGCCCAGCCGTAGCGCTCGGAGACGGAGAGGGATTTCATGAGGTGCCAGCCGGAGAAGTTGGAGCAGGCGATGTAACGGACCTTGCCTTCGCGGACCATTTTGTCGAGGGTGTTTAAGGTCTCTTCGACAGGGGTGGTCGCGTCGAAGGCGTGGAGGTGGTAGACGTCGATGTAGTCGGTGTTGAGGCGCTTGAGAGATTGCTCGAGGGCCGCGGTTAAGTGATAGCGGGAGGAGCCTACGTCGTTGGGACCCTTGCCGGAGCGGAAGGTGGCCTTGGTGGAGATGAGAACGTCTTCGCGCTTGAGGTGGGCGATGGCTTTGCCGAGGACGGATTCGCTGTGGCCGTCGGAGTAGATGTCGGCGGTGTCGAAGAAATTGCAGCCGGCCTCCATGCAGATGTCGATGAGGGCTGCGGCTTCTTTGTCCTGGGTGGAGCCCCAGGATTTGAAGAAGTCGTTGGAGCCGCCGAAGGTGCCGGTGCCGAAGCAGAGTTCGGGGACTTTGAGGCCGGAGCGGCCGAGGGAGCGGTAGTTCATAGGGGACCTCGAGTAGGTAGTGAGTTGTCAGTTGTTCGTTCTCAGTTGTTAGTAAAGGCAGCGAGTTCGGAAACTGAGAACTTACAACTAAGAACTGACAACTGCTCCTTGGATGCGTTGGGGTGGCGGAAGGACGCGGGAATGGTTGGGGCGACAAAAAATCGGTGCGCTGGGAGGGTGGGTTCGGATAGATTGCGGGCATACCGAAAATTTAGTTTGCGGGCCGAGTTTCAACGAATCTCCCATTCTCCCAGGAGTTGATGATGGCCGATCTTGCTGTGGCGCCTTCGCGGGCGGGTGTGCATAAACCTAGTCGTACGGCGGACCGTGTGTTCTTTTCGGTGATGCCGTTCGTGATGATGGCGATGGTGTTGTATGGATTTGCGCGGACTTACTTTCTTGTTGGCATGGTGGCGGCTCCGCTGCCGAATAAGCTGATCCATGTGCATGGCGCGGCGTTTACGTCGTGGATGATTTTGCTGATTGTGCAGACGGCGCTGGTGGCGACCAAGAAGGTGAAGCTGCATATGACGCTGGGGCTGTTTGGGTTTGGGCTGGCCGTGGCGATGGTGGCGTTGGGGACGACGGCTGCTGTCGATGCGCTGCGGCGTGGCGAGGCGCCGTTGGGGTTGGATGCGCAGACGTTTTTCGTGATTCCCATCTCGGGGATGCTGTTGTTTGGGGTGCTGGTGTTTTTTGCGTATAAGTTGCGGCGGAATACCGAGGCGCACAAGCGGCTGATTTTGCTGGCGACGATGGCGTTGATGGATGCGGCGATTGGGCGGTGGCAGCATCCGGCGATTTTGCAGCGGATTCCGCCGACGCAGGATTTGGTGATGCTGGCGCTGCTGTTGACGCTGGTGGTGTTTGATTTATTCAACCTGCATCGGGTGAGTAAGTACACGCTGCGGGGAGCGCTGTTTGTGGTGGTGGTGCATGCGGTGAGGGTGCCGCTGGGGCATACGGCGGCTTGGCATGCGATGGTGCGGCATTTGTTGTGAGGTGCGGGATAGGGTGATGCGGTTGTCAGTTCTCAGTTGTCAGAAAGGACAATGCGGCGCGAGTAACTGAGAACTAACAACTAGAACTCGAAAAGCTTCAGTGGTTGGCAGGGCTGACGGGAGCGGCGAGTTTGAGGCCTTGCTTGAGGGCGGCGGCGTCGAGGGCGGATTGGGTGCGGGGGAAGAGTTGGTGGGGGTTGGAGTTGGGGTAGAAGTGGATGGAGATTTCGGGGTGGGAGACGGCGTCGTCGATACCGTTAGTGAAGGGGTAGCCGAGGGATTGCAGGAGATGGAGGGAACCTTCGTTGCCGGAGGGATTGCCGTCGTCGCCGATGATGGCGAAGACGGTGCGGTGCGTGCGGAGGGAGGTCACGGTGACGAAGTCTCCGAGGCGGGCACCTAGCTGGCGGGCGTGGTCGCCGAGGACGACGTAGTTGATGCGCGTCGCGTCGACGTAGCGGCGGGGGTTGCGGGGGTTGGAGATGGCGGGGTCGGTGAAGGCGGTTTGGGAGATGTAGTAGCCAGGGTAGGGGTCGTGGGGGCCCTGGAGGATGGGGACGGTGGGGTGGTCGTCGTCGGTGAGGTAGCCGACGATTTCGCCGTGGCGGCGACGGCGGTAGTGGGCGTCGCGAAGGTTGTCGAGGGTGGGGCGGTTGGGAGGGCCGTAGGCGTTGGGTGCGCCGTCGACGTCGACATCCATGCGATGGGTGAGGAGGGTGAAGTCCTGCGCGGACGGCGGGAGTTGGGCTTGGGGTGGGGGAGGATTGGGGCGCTGCGCGTGGAGGGCGGTAGAGAGTAGGAGGGTGGCGAGCGCGAGAGATAGGGGGAGTTTTGACATCGGTGGGGGTGTCGGCTGTGCGATGCGTAGGTTTAGCGTTTACGATCCAGTCGCAAAATGCAACACATAAGGAAGGACGCGGTACCCACGCTCAAGGTTTCTTCTCACTTTGCCGAAGATTGAGGGAGGGATACGCCCTACCCATTGAGGAGCCGCTATGTCGATGAATGGAATTGACTTTCAATTGTTGGCGGAGAACACGCCGGACATCATCTGCCGCTGCTCACTGGACATGGTGTTGAATTATGTTTCGCCGTCGTCGATGGATGTATTGGGTTGGACGCCGGAGGAGATGGTGGGCCATGGGCCTGACCATCTTGTCTTCGAGGGAGACATGGAGCATTTGCATGAGGCTGCGAGTGCGACGTTAGGAGAGAGTGGCGAGCGCACGCCCGCAACGGTAAGGATGAGAAAGAAGGATGGGTCGCTCGTGTGGATCGAGATTAATCCGCGTCTGGTGCTTGATCCCGAAACAGACCAGCCGTCGGACGTGATTATTGTGATGCGGGATGTTACGGAGAGGAAGTTGCTGGAGGAGAAGCTGTCCTTGTTGGCGATGACGGATGGACTGACTGGATTGGCGAATCGGCGGGCGTTTGATGAGGCGCTGGAGCGGGAATGGAAGCTGACGTTGCGGCATGGGACCCAGATCTCGTTGCTGCTGCTGGATATTGATCACTTCAAGCCGTTCAACGATCAGTATGGACACCAGGTTGGGGACGATTGTCTGCGGGCGGTGGCGCAGGCAGCGGCGGGAGCGGTGCGGGCGACTGATATCGTGGCGCGGTATGGCGGGGAGGAGTTGGCGGTGATTCTTCCGCAGGTGGATGTGGAGGGGGCTCGGAATACGGCGGAGAAGGTAAGGGGGGTGATCGAAGGTCTACGGATCCCCCATGGCGGTAATCCTGGGGGATGGGTGACGGTGAGTATTGGTGCGGCGACGGCGCTGGCACGGGTTGGCGGAACGATGAGGATGCCGGAGGGACTGTTGCAGGCTGCGGACCACGCGCTGTATCGGGCGAAGTTTGGAGGGAGGAATCGGGTGGAAGGTGGGATGTTGATGGCGCCGCGGCAGTTGGCGATTGTTGCGTAGGGCGGAGGGCCGGGTCGCCAACAAAATACAGGGGTCTCTCCACTGCGCTTCGCTCCGGTCGAGATGACGTCGGGGTGAGCGCACAGCGGGCTTGGCTACGATCGAGAGGGTGCAGTGAGGCGAAAGAATTTTTGTGCGGGAGGGGGTGGGGTGTGAGATACAGGAAGTGGGCACTGGAAGCCCATGGAGGGTGCGCATGCCGGAGATGGTTGCGGGGACGATGGGGTGGGGATGGTTGCAAACGGCGGGGGTATTGCAATCCCACCCGTCCGCAAGAGCGCGTACGGATGGGGCACCCGGCGAGTCGGCGCAGGAGAAGGGGTGGGGCGGCGAGGCGTTGAGCAAGGTGCCCGAGGTGACGCTGCTGTTCTGGATTGTGAAGATTTTGGCGACGACGCTGGGAGAAACGGGCGGGGATGCGCTGTCGATGTCGCTGAACCTGGGGTATGCGTTGAGTACGGTGATTCTGCTGGTGCCGTTTTTTGTGCTGGTGGGTTTCCAGATCAAGGCAAAGCGGTTTCACTCGTGGCTGTATTGGGCTGTGATCGTAGGGACGACGCTGGCGGGGACGACCATGGCGGACTTTGCGGACCGGTCGCTGGGGATTGGGTATCCGGGAGGCGCGTCGATTCTGTTTGCGTGCGTGATTGGGTCGCTGCTGGTGTGGAAGTGGTCGGTGGGAACGGTTTCGGTGGACAACATTGTGACGACCAGGGCGGAGATTTTTTATTGGGTCACGATTTTGTTTTCGAACACGCTGGGAACAGCACTGGGCGATTGGACGAGCGAGGGAACAGGGTTCGCGGGTGGGATTTATTTGTTCTTCGGGTTGATCGCCGTGGTGGCCGGGCTTTACTTCTTTACAAAGGTGAGCCGGACGCTGCTGTTTTGGGCGGCGTTTATTTTGACTCGGCCGCTGGGGGCGAATATGGGGGACTTTCTGACCAAGCCGCATGACCAGCAGGGATTGAATTTGAGCCGGTTTGTGGCGTCGGGGGTGATCGCCGCGGTGATGGTGTTGTTGCTGATTGTGTTTCCGCAGAAGGCTGGGGAGCACCCGGGGAGTAGTGAGTAGTGGGTAGTGAAAAGCGAGGCGCTCTAGTTACTCGCCACCGCTCACTACTCGTTACTCAGAAGTTATGTGCAGGCGGCCCGTAAGCCGAATTTTGTTTTAGACGATCATTCCTCTAGGCGAAACATTGCTGTTCCGCTCAAGCAACCTACCCGCAGGTTTCGGTGAAAGCTCCACTTGCCTGGGCGTGACGGGCCGTCGCGCGCTCGCCGCATAAGTGGTTGCGACGAAACTCCCTGCCTATTTGGTCTTGCTCCGTGTGGGGTTTACCATGCCGCGACTGTTACCAGCCGCGCGGTGGGCTCTTACCCCGCCGTTTCACCCTTACCGCAGATCGCGTGCATGGGCTTCTCGCTTGCGCTCGAAACTCAACAATCTGAGGCGGTTTATTTTCTGTTGCACTGGCCGTCCAGCCGGCTTGCGCCGACCGTCCCGGACGTTATCCGGCACACTGCCCTGCGGAGTTCGGACTTTCCTCCCCCTCCGGATAGCCGAGGCCACCGGAGGCAGCGATCATCCAGCCGCCTGCACAGGGTTAAGTGTAGCAGTAGGGCAGCGGAAAGAGGGTAGGGGATAGGGGATAGGGAGGACGCGGGTCTCGCGGGCATCGGCTCGTGCGATTCGAGGAACCGGGGGGCGGGTTCCAGCGTAGAGACGTTCAGGAGCTGCGGGAGAGGTGTGCCTCAAAAGCGGTTTTGGTCGCGGATGAAGACGTTCGGTGGGCAGCAGCGGCGGTCGCACAGGATAGACTTAAGGCGGATTACGTGGTGAGTTTCTGATGGAAAAGAAGGAAGCATTCCGGATCGCGTTGCAGTCGCTGTGGGCGAACAAGCTGCGCAGCATACTGACGCTGCTTGGCGTGGTGATCGCGGTGGCGAGCGTGATTGCGGTGGTGACGCTGATCAACGGCGCGAATGTGTACGTGGCGACGAAGATCAATAACCAGGGTGCGGATGTGTTTACGGTCTCGCAACAGCCGGCGTTCACGACCAGCTACAAGGAGTACCTGAAGTACCAGAAGCGCAAGGTGATCTCGATGGACGAGTACCGTGCGATGCAGAAGGAGTGCACGGCATGTGCGAAGGTGGGAGCGTTCCAGAGCTCGGTGGGCGGGATTGTGTATGGACGGCAGTCGAGTACGGACACGCAGATTCGAGGGTACTCGGCCTTGATGCCGGACATGCAGAACCTGAACATTGTGGAGGGGCGTGGATTTACGCAGGCGGATGAAGATCATGCGGCGCCGGTGGCGCTGATTGGCGCGGACATTGAAGAGAACCTGCTGAAGGGTGAAGATCCGATCGGCAAGGAGATTCGCGTGGACGGCGTGCCGTACACGATCATTGGCCTGGGAGAGAAGCAGGGAAAGACGCTGGGGCAGAGCCAGGATAATTGGGTAGGCGTGCCGTTGACGTCGTATCAAAAGACGTACGGGACGATGAAGTCGCTGACGATTTACATGAAGGCGCCGAGCGGGGCGGAGGGGATGGTGGCAGCGAGCGACCAGGCGCGGGTGATCATGCGGGACCAGCGGCATGATCGGCCGGGCGAGGAGGACAGCTTTACGCTGGAGACGAGCGACACGCTGGCGGGGTTGTTGTCGCAGATCATCAACAGCATTGGCGGGGTGGCGATTGCGATCGCGGCGATTTCGCTGGTGGTGGGCGGCGTGGTGATTATGAACATCATGCTGGTGAGCGTGACGGAGCGGACGCGCGAGATTGGGGTGCGGAAGGCGCTGGGGGCGAAGCGGCAGGATTTGCTGATCCAGTTTTTGATGGAGTCGGGAACACTGTCGCTGATTGGCGGAGCGATTGGGGTGGTGTTCGGGATTATTGTGGCAAAGGGGGTAGCGATCATCGCAGGATTCCCTGCGGCGATTGCGTTGTGGAGCGTGGCGGCGGGGTTGATTGTGGCGTTGTCGGTGGGAGTATTCTTTGGGGTATATCCGGCGCGGAAGGCTGCGGACCTGGATCCGATTGTGGCGCTGAGGAGCGACTTCTAGCGATGGCGATGCGGACGACCGATCAACGCGAATCAGTGAAGATGGCGTTGGATACTCTGCGCGCGAACAAGATGCGCTCGGGGCTGACGATCCTGGGCATCGTGATTGGCGTGATGACGGTGATTACGATCTCGTCGGTGATTACGGGGTTGAACTCTTCGGTGTCGGACATGGTGGCGCAGTTCGGGACAAATGTGTTGTGGATGTTCCGGTTTCCGGTGATCGGGGTGCGGCCGACGACGGAGATGCTGGCGCGCAAGCAGTTGACCTTTGACGACATGTTGGAGATTGGAAAACTGCCGCACGTGGTCGCGGCATCGGCCTCGCTGCAATACACGAATTATCAATTCAACGAAGGCTCGGTGACAGCGAAATTTGGGCAGCGGAAGGCGGACAATGTTTCGCTCGAAGGAGACACGCCATCGAATGTTGCGGTGTATGACATCGTGCTGAGCGCGGGACGTTTTTTCACGCAGACGGACATGGATCGCGCGGCGGATGTGACGGTACTGGGACATGACGTGACGCAAGAACTATTCGGAAACGTCGATCCGATTGGCAAGGAAGTAGTGATTGCGGGACGGACGTTCACCGTGATTGGCGTGTTTGAGAAGCAGAAGACGGCGTTTGGCGGCGGCAAGAATCCTGCTGATAGCTACGCGTATTTCCCGATCCCTACGTTTCGAAAGCTGCATCCGGAGATTTTGGATTACTGGATCAGCGCGAAGTTCGACGACCAGAAGAACAAGGCATTGGTGACCGATGAGATTCGCGAACTGCTAAGGAGACGGCGCAAGGTGCGCAATGAGCAGCCGGATAATTTCGCGATCTTCAGCTCGGATTCGATTACGAAGCTGTGGAACCAGATTACCGGCAGCCTGTTTCTACTGATGTTTGGATTGAGCGCGGTGGGGTTGATGGTGGGGGGCGTGGGCGTGATGAATATCATGCTGGTGAGCGTGACAGAGCGAACGCGCGAGATTGGCGTGCGCAAGGCGATTGGAGCGACCAAGCAGACGATCCTGCTGCAGTTTACGCTGGAGGCGATTGTGCTTTGCGCTGTGGGTGGGGTGATTGGGATCCTGGCGGGGTCGGCGATTGCACTGGTGCTGAAGTTCTGGATTTCGTGCCAGGTGAGTTTGCTCTGGGTGCTGGCGGCGTTTCTATGCTCGTGCGGGATTGGATTGGTGTTTGGAATCTATCCGGCGTGGAAGGCTGCGAATCTGAATCCGATTGAAGCATTACGCTACGAGTAGTGAATCGCGGTTGGGCGGCCTCGATGTCGCGGCACCTTCACTACACTAGGTAGATGGACTGGATTGCGGTGGTGGTGCAGGGTGTGTTGGGGCTGCTTACGCTTTGTGGGGTGGCGTATGGGCTGATTGCGCTTTGGAGTGCTCGGGACTTTGAGCGGAGCTCGCGCGGTGGGAGCGCGAGAGGGGGCTTCGCGCCGGGGGTTTCGATTCTTAAGCCGGTGAAGGGCGTGGATGCGCGGATGTATGCGGGGTTGGTGAGCCATTGTGTGCAGGAGTATACGGGCGAGTTCGAGTTGGTGTTTGGGGTGAGCTCGCTGGAGGATGCGGCGGTGCGCGAGGTGGCGCGGCTGCGGGTGGAATATCCGGGGGTGAGCATCCGGCTGGTCGAGTGTACGGAGAGGTTGGGGGCTAGTGGGAAGATGTCGAACCTGGTTCAGATGCTGCCAGAAGCGCGGTTCGAGCATGTGATTGTGAATGACAGCGATATTCGGGTGTCGCCGAAGTATTTAGAGCGGGTGATGGCGGGGTTTGTGGAGGTTGGTCAGCAGTTGAAGCAGATTCCCGGAGGGAATGACAGAAAGAAAAGCAACGGCAAAAACACCGGCGGCGGCGAAGTGGGGTTGGTGACGGTGCCTTATGTGGGGCGGGCGGAGGGTGGAGTTTGGTCGCGGCTGGAGGCGCTGGGGATTGCTACGGATTTTATGCCGGGGGTGCTGGTGGCTCGGAAGCTGGAGGGTGGGATTCGGTTTGGGCTGGGGTCTACGCTGGCTACTACGAAGACGGCGCTGGCGGCGATTGGTGGGTTTGAGTCGATGGTGGATCAGCTTGCGGATGACTATGAGTTGGGCGCGCGGATGAGTGCGGCGGGGTATGAGGTGGCGCTGGTGCGCGAGGTGGTGGAGACTACGGTGCCCGCGTATACGCTGCGCGGATTTTGTGAGCATCAGTTGCGGTGGGCGCGGAGTACGCGGGATTCGCGGCGGTGGGGGTATGTGGGGGTGGGCGTGACGTTTGTGCTGCCGTGGTCGATGGCGACAGTGGTGGCGAGCGGGTTTACGCTGTGGTCGTTCTCGCTGTTCAGTATGGCGCTGCTGGTGCGGGTGAGTGTGGCGCTGACCGTGGGGGTAGGGATTCTGCGCGATGGGCAGGTGCTGCGGGATATTGTGTGGCTGCCGCTGCGGGATTGCTTTGGGTTGTTCTTCTGGGCTTGGAGTTATGCGGGAGATGAGATTGTTTGGCGGGGAGAGCGGTTTCGGTTGCGGCGGGGAGTGTTGGAGAAACAGTGAGTAGTGGGTAGTGGGAGGCGCGAATGGGGCGGGGACCGGAGGCGGCTTCGGAGGTGATGGTGGAGGCGGCGTTTGGGCGGGATGGTGCGGTAGTGTGTGGGGAGTTGGTGGGGTTGTTGCGGAGTGGGGACAAGGCGGTGGTGGAACGG
>Ga0302302_1001531_pt1 | contig 13839 bp, 10 predicted proteins | sample III_Palsa_E1_3_FD_198766 | JGI IMG/M metagenome (GOLD analysis project Ga0302302, IMG submission 198766) | Peat permafrost microbial communities from Stordalen Mire near Abisko, Sweden - III_Palsa_E1_3 | ecosystem: Environmental > Terrestrial > Soil > Palsa > Peat permafrost | place: Sweden...
GGCACGATCGACGACCTGAATGATTGGAGCTGACTTTGCTTCGTCGATACGCGCCGCTTCGTACTGCCTGGAGAGAAGATCAAATAGTGTGTCGTGATATTTGACCTCTCGCAGTTTACGGACGTAATCGAGACTGCCTACTGGTAATTGATTGGCAGATATCTGAGTGTCGCCAGGAGCCTGCCGACTTTCATTATTTTCCAGTTCCGTTAATTGGCCCCGCATGGTTTCGATTTCGCGCTGAAGACGAACGACATCTGGATTTTCCGCAGTGGCATAGGCGCGCATACTTTGCAGTTCAACTTCTTTCCGGCTGATGAGCGTCTGGGTCTGCGCGACGTTACGTACGGCCAAATCCGACTGGCCGCTTGGGCTGATCAAACCGGTCTTCTGTTGTGTATTTTTCAAGTCCTCTTCGGCGTTGGCCAAGGCATTTTTTTCTTCAGCCAATTGCTGCTCGAAAAACAACCTACGCTGTGATGCTTCGGTGATCGCCAGTGTTGAGTTGATGCCATTGAGGGAATCCACGAAGAAGTTTGCCAGATCACTGGCACGCTTGGGATCTTTATCTGTGACCGTAATTTCGATTAACCCGTCCTTCGCCGCTTCGAACTGAACATGGCTGTCGAGTGTCTTGCGTGCATCATCCATGCTCTTAATGTGCCAGAGCGTTTGCAGGTGGAAGGATTGAATCGCGCGATCTGAAACGCTTCGGCTTTGTAGAATTCCTACATAGAGATCTGCCGGATTCTTCAGCAAGCTGGATGCGCCGCCGCCCAGGGCTGATAAGGAGCCGAGTTGACCCATTAGGGAAGATAGGGAAGATTGAGGTGCCTGCGGTGGCATGATTATCGCTTTTGCCGAATAGTTAGGTTTGATGGCGAGCGCGATGGCCGCGCCAAGGAGCAAGCCAACCAGTGTTACCTGGAGAACGCGCTTCTTCGCCTTCAATAACACAAGTGCGATGTCAAGGAACGGGGTCTCTGGCTCTTTGGTGCCGGAAGCTAATCTTTCTTCGGTATTCAATACCGTTTCGGTCTCTGATTCTCGAAGCACTTCCATCCTTTGAGTGTACTATTTGTGACCCGGGCAAAAGCGGCGTTATTGGGAAGACAAATTAAGGAAAGCTTGATGGAGCCTTTTCTAGATCTTTTGACCCTCCGGTCGCTTGGGTCTCATGGTTTTTGTTTAATCACCCAATGTGGGCTTGATTATGATCAGGATGTAGACATGCGGACGTCTGTGCGGATAACCGCCCCTTCGGCCCTCGTTGACCGACTGCTTTTGATTCTGGAAGAGAAATATAATGATGTTTATGAAGAGATGTGTAACGGGCAGGCTAGTTTTCTGGAGCATTCTTGTGTTCTCAACGTCGACCGCAACGACGGCATGGGGGTTCCAAGAGCAGGGGGGACTTTTTTCTCCTGCGCCGGAAACGACTGACTCGTATTCAAGCGCAGACACGCGGCCGCAAGATAATCAGACGGCTTCCCAACAGAATGGCCAGCCGGTCGACGATTCTTCCGAGCCCCAAAGCGGGTCACCTGTTCTGACGCCTTCCCAGCAGCAGTCCAGACAAAATCCGCTTGATTCAGATCATTTCGATCAGCAGGATCGAAATGCCGCGAGTAACGATCGGACAGGGAACCGGCAGTTAGCTAAATCGCCCGTGCAATTGAGCGACTTCCAGCGCCTTGTAGCCGCCTCTATCGGGAAGGTTCTGCCGATCTATGGTGCGAACTTATTCGTGAATGTCCCTTCCACGTTCGCGCCTGTCAACCGTATTCCGGTGACGCCGGGATACGTGATTGGACCCGGTGACGAGTTACTCATCCGAATCTGGGGACAGGTCACACTGGACGGACACTTTACGGTGGACCGCTCCGGGGCAATTTTTATCCCCAAGGTCGGGACCGTTCATGTAGCCGGCCTTCCCTTCGATAAGTTGACGGATTTCCTGCGATCACAGATCGGCCACAATTTTGAGAACTTTGACTTGAATGTCAACATGGGGCAGCTTAGGTCCATCCAGATCTTTGTGGTCGGAGAAGCACAAAGACCCGGTAGCTACACGGTGAGTTCGCTCAGCACGATAGTGAATGCCATTTTTTCGAGCGGCGGACCGACTTCGATCGGGAGCATGCGGAACATTCAGCTCAGACGCGGTAAAGAAACTGTCGCGACCTTCGATCTCTATGACCTGCTGATTAAAGGCGATAAATCGAAGGATGTGCCTCTTGCTTCGGGAGATGTGGTTTATTTCCCTCCTGTAGGCCCTTTGGTTGCGTTGGCCGGGAGCATCGACAAGCCGGCGCTCTACGAGCTGAAGAACGAAACTACTGTGAAGGACGTTATTGCGCTAAGCGGGGGACTCGCGACGCTGGCACGGCATAACGAAGTCCGCATTGAGCGAATTAGGCAGCATGACGATACGCGAACGATCCTGGACATCAATCTGGAGGATAACGGTTTATCGACACCGTTGGCAGACGGCGACATCCTGGAGATTAGCCCGATCATCGATCGCTTTAAAGATGCTGTCACCCTGCGCGGTAATGTCGCAGATCCGAGACGATTCGCCTGGTTTCCCGGCATGCGTGTTCGCGATCTGATTCCTGACAAGGAAGCACTGCTAACCCGCGACTACTGGGAGCAGCGCAATCAACTCGGGCTTCCTGTCCTCGATTCCACCCCAGACGTGAGGCGTTATGCTCCCGATGCGCCCATCGCTCAGGTCAACGGGACGGGCATATCGCCTTCACCTACTGCATTGGCGATGGCCCTGCCGAATGCCAGGGATAGTGACACAAATGTTTACGGAAAGACTTCCGAAAACGTAGAAACTTCTCGAACAGCGGGTCTGAGTACAAGCACTGCTCTTGTATCCCGCGACAACTCAAACTCTACAAAGACAAATTCTCCTGAAGCAAATTCAACGGGAACAAATTCCCCCGAAACAAGTTCCCCTGGGATGAATTCATCCAGAATGTCGGTAAGTTCTGCGGTCACCGGAGTGGCCAAACGCTTTCCGGTGAAGAACTCTGTCGTTTTGAATGCGCCTGAGATCGACTGGGCTTACGCAGTCATTCAGCGGCTGGACAAAAATGACCTCAGCTCGCAGCTTTTGTCATTCAATCTGAGGCGCGCGGTATTGGACAACGATCCCAGTCAGAATCTGGAGCTCCAGCCCGGAGATGTTGTCACGATCTTCTCCAATGCAGACATCCGGGTGCCGCAAGATCAACAAACCAAGTTTGTACGCCTTGAGGGCGAGTTTGTAGCTTCCGGAGTTTACCGGGTAGCGCCGGGCGAGAATTTGCGGCAACTCGTGGCTCGCGCAGGCGGATTTTCACGCAAAGCCTATCTGTACGGATCGGAGTTTACGCGTGAATCCGCGCGAGTAATTCAGCAGCAGCGATTGGATGAATACACTGACGAACTGGACAAGCGAATCAAGCTGGCCGAAGCGAATAGCGCAAACAATGTCATAAGCCCACAGGACCAGCTCGCCGATGTTGCCGCGTTGCAAAATGCACGCACCGTTGAGTTGAATTTGCGTCAATCCAGAGCGACCGGAAGGATTGTGCTGTACATCAAACCCGATAGCTCCTCGTTGCAGGACATTCCCGAAATTTCGCTTGAAGATGGCGATACGTTTGTTGTTCCCCAGGTTCCGCTAAGCGTAGGTGTATTTGGTTCTGTTTACACACAAAATCAATTTCTCTATGACTCTCGCAAACGCGCGGAAGATTATATTCATTTGGCCGGCGGAGGCACTCGTACCGCGGATATTAACCGCAGCTACATCATCAGGGCGGATGGATCGATCCTGAGCCGCCAGTTCTCGACAGCGCTTTTCACAAACAACTTCGCCTCAACACATCTTTATCCCGGAGATGCTGTGATTGTGCCCGAACGGGTCGACAAACGCCCAATTCTGCGGAATCTGGTTGATATAGCGACCATCGTGGGTCAATTCGGTCTGGGAATCGCAGCGATCGATGTACTGAAATAGCAGAGTTGCACCCTTAGGTATCGGGATGTTGCGCAGGGTTCAACGATTTATGCGCAGCTTGGGGTTCCATGTAATCTGTAGCCAGCCGCTCTCATCATGTTGTGCACCGGTTGCGAGCGATGGTATGCGGTGTCGTTCGTATTGTGCAAAAACCTGCGTGGACCACTCCGGGGAAATCCCATAGGAAGCGTTCAGAAAGGCGTCGCTGGTGGTGCCACCGCCGGGCAGGAAGTTTTCACTAATAATCCTCTGCCGATAGCCGGCTTCTACTCGTGAGCGTGCAGAGATCCAATAGCCGGTCCTGCCTTCAAAAGCGCGGGCATCACGACCGACGGCATTGCCGAGCAGAAAGCCTTTGTTTGTATTCGCATCTCGATACTGATTGTTGATGAAGAAGCGCGTTCCACCTTCATCTTTCGCAAGCTCCTCCGAGCTTGCCATTTCGAAGCGACCGTCCATATGCGAAAGCCAGGGCAAACGTGGGAAGTAAATACCCGTTGCCCAAGCCACCCGCCGTGGGGCATCGATCGGATTGGGCTCATCGTCGGCGTAGGCATCCGCATAGATAGTCACATACTTTTCAAGCCCGGGAACGTGTAAGCGGAAGTCGAAATCGCTCTTTCGATCGCCGGGATCATCGCGATCTCCGTAATCAAAGTTAGAGCCTGTCGAGTCAAAGCTGAAGATATTTCGCTTCAGGCTGCGAAGCGTCATGGGATGCCCGACGCCCCACAGAATGGACCATGCGCTAAAGCTGAGCTCGAGATTCTTGCCGAAAGTAAAGTCGGCTTTCGCACCGTTGTAGTAAGGACGAGCGGGGTAGTGATGGCCGGAAAGCTTTCCAAAGACAAAATCGAAACGATAGGTGCCCAGCATGGGAAAGAAGGGGAACGGATGCGGGCGAGTAGCTGTGAAGCGCAGGTTATAGGTTGGCTCGGCATTGCTTGAGAAGGACCATGGGCCCATCGTGGTTGGCCCCCAATATAACTCCTGCTTGCCGAACGACAGCTGATTCCCCATGAATGCCACGCCTGCATAAAGTTCAAGCGGGCGTTGGCGCAGATAAGCAGAGGTCGCAGGCGTCGGTGGATCAAAGGGCCCGGGGACCACGGGCGAACCAAACGGCACGTTATCGAGCGCGTTGAAGAACTGTCCCTCGGCGGCGGTAAAAGCAGGCGTTCCCGGAGTCTGCTGCAGCTCCTGCCGGTCATAAATGAAGTATCGCCGGTAGGTGGCGCGAGCCGAGAAGCCTGTAATCTCGCTGCCACCCTGGCGCAGAGGGCGGCCGAAATCATTCCACCATGTCTGGCCGAAGTGATAACTGTCGGTCAGCGCCGGCCCGGCTATAGCGCCATAGCGTGTATAGGCAGATTCGAGAACGATTCCGTTCCGATCCTCCGGTTGGGCCAACTCCTGCTCCAGATCGGACAAGAGTTTTGTTGCCTCTTCCTCCATGGCAGGGCTTGATTCGGTGCTCCCCAGACTATCTTCGACTTCTCTGACCTGTCGCAGGCATTCCTGGCGTGTCCACGGTCTGATGGAGGCATTTTGCGACGGAATCAATCCTAAAGCTCGAAGACGTTCAAGAGCCGGGTAGATCCAACTGTCCATCGGAACATTTGTTGAGCCCATACCATCATTCGCACGGAAATCCGAAGAGTGAAGATCGTATGAGATTGGTTGCGGGGAAGTCGGCACTGAAGCCGATCCGGCTCCTAAGGTGGCCACGGCTCCTGACTGAGACTGAGAGCCGATCTGAGAATAGAGCGCTGGACTCCCTGCCAGGAACAGCGTGGCAAGAATGCGGAAGCGTAGGGAAGTTCGCCAGTCGTTCACTGAACCTCACAGAGCTTTCCCGTTCAGCATTCAGCAACGATCAGGGAGGAGCCTGGGACTCAGTATAACGGCCTTCTAGGGGCGCCGTCACGCATTTGCCAGATCGCCATAGTGCCGGCAAAGGCAGCCGCGAGGAAGATTAAGTTGAGTTCCTGATGCGGTCCTGGGAGCCATGGCGGTCGGACGGCGCAACAGAAACCTGATCCACCGGAACTTATCATCTGGCTAAAGCTATAAAATGAATGAAGCGACACACGCCATCACGGTATATGCCATCGCGCGTTTGGACAGATGACGGAATTATTCAAAAAAGATACTGGACGTCCAGGCATAGCAGCCAATCCTGAGAAGCTGTTGGTTACCGGGAATCTCGGATTCGTGGGTCGTCACTTTTGCTCGCGATACGGGGGCATTGGCCTCGCGGAAGGCGGGAATGCGGTAGATCTTCGTGATGCGAAAGAGGTGCATTCTGCCGTTGCCTCGCTTCAACCAGAGGCAGTGTTGCATCTGGCGGCGCAAAGCTCTGTCGCCTCGTCCTTCAGCGATCCCCTGTCAACGATTGCGGTCAATTTTCTCGGTACGCTGAATTTGTTGGAGGCCTTAAGTGCCAGCCGTTTTCAAGGTACTTTTGTCTATGTTGGCTCCGCAGATGTTTACGGCAAGGTGGAGGAGGCTGAGTTGCCTACAAAGGAGACTCAACCCCTAAGGCCACGAAGTCCCTATGCGGTGAGTAAGGTCGCTGCTGAAGCGGTGTGCTTTCAGTGGAGTCAAACGGCAAGTTTCCGGGTAGTTCTGGCGCGGCCCTTCAATCAGATCGGCCCTGGGCAGGATGGTCGCTTCGCCATTGCGGATTTCGCTCGACAGATTCTTGAAATCAAACTTGGACAACGGCCCCCAGTCTTAGTCACGGGAGACCTGGATGTGACCCGGGACTTTACCGATGTCCGTGATACGGTGATCGCATACAACACTTTGCTCGGGAGTGGACGCAACGGCGATATCTATAACATCTGCTCGGGTCAGGAACGATCCATCCGATCCGTGATTGAGGGACTATTAGAAATTGCCGGTGTTACTGTGGAACTTCAAGTAGACATGACGCGGCTTCGGTCTTCTGAACAGCGGCGTATGGTGGGTGATCCGAGTAAGATCAGCCGAGAACTGGGATGGGAAGCCAGGATACCCCTTCAGCGAACATTAACAGATATCTTGCATGACATAGAGAGAACTTAAACATGGCAAAAAATGCACTTATCACAGGAATTACCGGTCAGGATGGCGCCTATCTCGCGCAGCTTCTGTTGGGAAAGGGTTATTCCGTACATGGAGTCCTCGCACGTCGATCGACGGACACTCTTTGGAGGCTTCGCGAGCTTGGGATATTGGGAGCCGTTCAGCTCATAGACGCCGACCTGGTAGATCTTTCCTCCTTGATTCGTGCACTGGAAAAGAGTGAGGCGGAGGAGGTCTACAACCTTGCCTCGCAGAGCTTTGTGGGGACGTCCTGGAGCCAGCCCTTGCTTACCGCGGAGACAACCGCGGTTGGCGCTTTACGGCTGTTGGAAGCCATTCGTATTGTCAATCTGAAAGCGCGCTTTTACCAGGCTTCCACTAGCGAGATGTTTGGGAAGATTCAAAAATCGGTTCAGGATGAGAGCACCCCCTTCTACCCGCGCAGCCCGTATGGCGTTTCTAAGCTGTTTGGTCATTGGAGCACGGTGAACTATCGGGAAAGCTTTGGTATGCATGCGTCCAGCGGCATTCTGTTTAACCATGAATCGCCGCTACGAGGTATCGAGTTCGTTACTCGAAAAGTGACGGACGCGGTCGCGAGAATTTCTCTAGGGAAGCAGAAGGAATTGCGTCTCGGCAATATCGATGCTCAGAGGGATTGGGGATTTGCAGGGGACTATGTGGAGGCGATGTGGAGCATGCTGCAGCAGCCCGAGCCTGACGACTACGTTGTTGCTACCGGCAAGACAACTTCGGTAAGGGATATGTGTCGCATCGCTTTCGCTCATGTTGGCCTGAACTATGAGGACTATCTGGTGATTGACCCTCAGTTCTATCGGCCCGCTGAAGTCGATGTACTTATCGGCAACCCAGCCAAGGCTGTGGCTCACCTGGGGTGGAAGGCCAAGACTTCCCTGGAATCGCTTTGCCATATGATGGTGGATGCCGATCTCCGACGGGTGCGACACGAATACCTGCGTGAGCCGGACGAGCCTTCGCTATAGGTCGCAAAATATCATCCGAATCGGTTGTAGCATCCTTTCGAAGGAGTGCGTTTTTATGAAGCACTTATGCTCGCGAGGCTTTGCTGAATCGGGATATGTTGCGATCTAATTCTGCAAGATAGCTGTGTTTTCCATCCGCTGAAGCAGGCGCGGTACGTGAAAGAAATATGGCAGCGCGTTAAAAAGCATGTATGCCGCGATAGTTGCCCAGGGTACACCGGCCACGCCGAAGTGTCGAATAAAGATAAGCTTCGTCGCGATACACGCTATGCCGAAAATCGAGGCGATGATCACCTGAAGCCGTACCACCGATGCGCCGTTGAGAAATATGCCGAGAGCGTCGCCGCAGCTAGCCATCACGGTCCAGATAGCCAGCCCCAGCAACAACGAGAAGGGGGGATTGATACGCGATCCTACCCACCAATGAATGAGCGTGCGCGACAGAAGCAGGACGATCAATGAAGCAGCCGAAGTGGCGGCTAGAACCAAACGCAGCGTCTTATAGAGCGTTTGGCGTACCCATTTGATGTGACCGCGAGCAACGGCCTCGCCATAGGCTGGCCAGAGTGGCGTCATCCACATCCCGGAGGCCATGGTGACGAGAGCAAACATGCGCTGCGGAATTGAGTAGTCAGGGACACTCGCGGCGCCCAGGGTGCGGGCGATGATGAAGTTATCGGCAGAGAAGGCAACTGCAACTACAACCTGAAGGACGAAGAATAGGCCTCCGAAACTTGCGATCTGGCCGATCATACTGCGAGAGACGAGCTTGAGAGTTGGCCGTAAATCGGTGCAGACAAATCCAAAAAAGTGGATGGAATTTAATGTTGTGGCAAAGATGGGTGCCCCAGCTATCGCAACCACCAGGATGGGCAGGCTTACATGCAACCGGATGCCAGCCAAAACACCGATAAAACCTGCAGCGCTTCCACAGAGCTGCCACAAGCCGTAGCGATAACCCTGTTGTAAACCCAGTTGTACGCGTTGGACGACGTCCATGGAGATGTTGAGGGCAAAGCAGACGGCGAAGACCGCAAGCGCAGGTCCTGCTTCTAACTTCGCCTGTGGTGAAACAACATGAAAAAAATTTCCCCAATTGATGTAACGGTAGATGGAGAAGAACGAGACCAAGAGAAGTATTGCGATGGAATTGAGCAGCGCAAAACCGCTGGACACGGCTTGCCGAATGCCCTCAAGATCGTCTTTTCCGAAAGCCTTGGCGACTGTGTTAAGCACACCATTGCCAACTCCGAAATCGGCAAACTGCGCCATAGCCAACACGGAGCTAATCGTCATCCATAAACCGAAACGCTCGTTGCCTAAATACTTAAGCGTCAAGGGGACGGTGATCAGTGATGTCCCAATCTGAACAATACGTGCGAGCGTGGCAGCTCCGCCTGTAAGCATGGCACGGCGGTTTCGCTCCGCTCCATGGGAGTGGTCACCTTCACTTGCGAGATCACGAGGTAAGATCAGATGTCTTACGCGCTGTTTGATCGAGGCGATCATGCAGCCATCCTGGCTGGTATGTCGGCTTTCGGATATGCAGCCACAGGAACTCCGGTAGCGGAGATTGCGGAGGCTGTAGTAGTGTGAGATTGCTTGGCCGCCGTTTGGGAGGCTGGTCGAGCCTCAGATTGCGTCTGAAGCGTGGTTGCTGCCAGCGATAACGTGGCGAAGATGTCGCCGCATAAAGAAGATCGCGAGAAGTCCACTTAACCTCGAAAAAGCCTCCGGATCGAGGAACGATCAGGGAAAGGGCTGAGGCTCCAGTATAACGGGGTTGCGGAGCTCCGTCACGCCAACGCAGGGGCATAAAAAAGCGCAGACTCTGCCACGACCTACTTTGGCGGAATCTACGCTTCTCCTGGTTTACTGGGCGAGTTCTGCTGATTGTGTTGGTGCGGGTTCGGCAAGGAGCTGCTCGATCAGGGCGGTGACGTCATGCTCGAGGGCTTCGTGGCCGGCGGTATTGCCGGGGCCGGCGAAACCCGCATTGGTTTCTTTCATGTGGCCGTCGCGGCCGAGGAAGAAGGATGTTGGCCAGCAGTTGAGGTTGACGGCTTGCGGGAATTTGTCGTCGAGCTGGTCAGTCGCGCCCGCCGACCAATACGGGATAGGTGATGCCGTAGTGCGCGACAAAGGCTTTGAGGCGCTGGGTGTCGGTGTCCGGATCGCCTTGCTCGAAGTCGACGTTTATGATTTCGAGACCGCGACAGTGGAACTTCTTGTAGAGGCTCACGAGGAATGGGGCTTCGTCATGGCAGTTCGGGCACCAGGAGCCGCCGATGGCGACAATGACCACCTTGCCGCAGAATTTTGGGTCGGTACTGGAGACGGTTTTGCCGCCAAGATTAGGAAAGCTGAGGGTGAAGGGGACGGTTGGATCCTTGATGGACGTCTGCTGGGTGGAGTCGGCAGGAGCGGGAAGATTCTGCTTGCGTGCATCGTCGGTACGGTGCGCTATGAGGTCATTCTGTGCCGGCCCATGGCCCGCACCAAGCAGGTTTTGAGCAAAAGCTGCCATCAAGCTGCGGTGTCACGGAGTAGAGCGCTGCCCCAGCTGCGTTGGAGTGTCCAACAAGATAGCTGGTGCCATTCCATGTACCCCAAAGGCCGGCGGTATCGCCGTCGATCCGCTGGATGACGGTTTTGATGACCGGGGATTTAGTGGACGGCGGGTCGACACGAAACTCCCACGCGGATTCACCTTTGGCGCTCGTTGTTAGAATCTCCCACGACCCCGAAATATCCGGTGCGTTGGGCGACCCGGCTGGATCGGCAGGTTTAGCAACCCGGTTAAGCGTGAACGGAGTGGGTGGCCAGTCTTGACCGTTGGATGGACAGAGCCGTAGGTCCCGGTAAGGGCGCCGCCGGACAGAGTTGCATCCAGCTTGTGAGCGAAGTAGTCGAAAGAGGCGACGAGGTGGCTGCCGTCAAAACTGTCAGAAGAGCCTGGAGCTCGATCCGGATGTTAAGGAAGGCAGACTTAAGGTTGGAGCCACTGCCGGAGATGCTGATCGTTACAGGAACTTGCCGGGTTCCTCGAATAGCAAAACCCTGCCAGATGCCGTCGATAGTCTGGGCTGAGAGAGCATGGGGAGCATGCGTGAGGGATAAGGTGCTGAAAGACAGCACGAGGAAGCTGGCAAATACGCAGCCCATAGCAATCGCTGCGCCCGGTATTTCGCCGACTGGATTGCCGACATCCCCAATGTCAGGATCACGTGCAAGGTTCAAGCAAATGCAGTCTTCATCAACACGGCAAAAGAAGTTCTTGATCGGCTCCGGGACCGCGGGTGGAAGTTCTACACTTCATTGGCGGTGCTGCCCGCTTCATGTTCTCGTGGAACTCCGACACCGAGCGTATCGACGAACTGGTTGCCGATCTCCGCCACTGCGCAGAACATCCAGTCATTGGCACTCCATGAGCAGGAGGCAGGCAAATGGCATTTGGGTGGAGGATGGACTGCTCTGCGCCAAGCGAGGGATTGTTGTGGCTTGGACATTTCATGTTGTTGCATCGGGACAGCGGAGACTCCTAGCCAGGATTCTTCAAGTCCTTGAGAACCAGCAAGTCGCCATTTACTCCTTTTCTGGCATGGTTGAAGATGACGGCTGGTTTGTTACGGCGACGGTCGAATCACCGGAGGACGACCGGCGTTACTGTATCGCGGCGCTGCTGTATGGGCTCGAAGATGTCCACACCATGTCTGTTTCCGAGGCCTCAAACTAGGCGAGCCGATCTCATTGCTTTTTCATCTCTTTTAGGCATGACCGTCCATCTCTATTAGGTGTTGGACGCATCGCTTCGGGCGGGCACTGTGACCGTAGTGTGTCATTCGCGCCCCAGGAGGTCCACTTGCTCTCGAACCCAAATCTCCCCCAAAGAAGCCACCCCCTCCGTGAAGCCATGCCGCCCGAGCAACGGCTCTTAGTGGATCGCCAGAACGCTGCTCAGTATCTTTCGGTTAGCCAGCGGAGTCTCGATTACTTGCTCAGTCACGGTGAACTGCACATACGCCGCATTGGCGCGCGCGTGCTCATCCCGCTCTCAGAACTCCATCGTTATGCAGACCTGGATCACAAGAGGCTGACTGGGTGAGGCTGAATCCAATGTCCTCAAGACGGCCTCCGAATTCACAGACCTATCTTTTGTTCAGAAGTGACTTGCGGGCTGGGGCGGCGTTGCGTTCCAAAGGCACGGAAAGCCAGCTGCGCAGCGCAGAGGATTTCGGGAAAAGTATCCCAAAAGTATCCCATTTTCGAAAACACTAATTAGTTCCTGCGGTTGCTTGGGATCTAAGCTACTCATTTTATGATGGTTATATGGTGGCCCGGGCAGGAGTCCAACCTGCGACCTTCGCGTTAGGAGTGCGCTGCTCTATGCAACTGAGCTACCGGGCCACTGGATGTAGTGTATCGCGGAGCGATCAGGCATTGCCGCAGCCATGCCGGTAGACGAGAGGCTTTTGCCATTCTTCCATCGTGGCGAAGGCGATGCAGGTAGAACCGCTAGCGGTATTCACGCGCCAGGTGAGGTTTCCCTGACGGTACCACTGAAACTTGCCAGTGCCGCCAAAGGCGAGACCGTTGGGCGGGTTGGGGGCGACGGTATCGCTTACGGGAAGCGCTGCGGGCGTGGATGTGGGAGATGGCACCGACGCAGCAGCGGGAGGATTGGATGAGGCAATGGGAGCCTTCATGGCTGGTGGCGGCTGGTTGCTGGTGGCGCCACCGCCTGTCACCGGATCGCCGTTAACGGTGCCGGGAGCGTCGCTGCGTGAGGGTGTGGGGGCGACAGTGCCGGCAGGACGGCCATCGAGGTCGGTGTTGCTGGAATCGGAGCTTTTCGAGGAGTCCGTCGAGTAGACATCGCCGCTGCCGATGCCATTTCGGGCGGCGTTGCGGCTATAGAGCTGCCAACCTCCGATGATGGCCGCGATGATTACTACAAGGATCACAACTCTTTTCAACATCGATCTCTCCTCGACCGAACGGGTATTGAGCTGGCCGAATGCGTGGGCACACATCTTTTCGCCCAGGCTGAAACGGCGGCTCGATTGAACCCTTCTCTAGGATGACCCGCGCGGCGTCCTGGCGGCGTTGCAAAGGCGCGAAGCGTACACAAGTAGATAACGACTTTGATGGTGCATGCACCCTGTGCAATACGGGCAGATGTGGATGTCTTTTTTTGAATGCGGGAGAGGTATCATTTGATGGTGCCAAAGTATTCCATCGTCGTTCCTTTTCACAATGAAGAGGAGAATGTCACGAAGCTTTATGACCGCGTGAAAGATGTGATGGAGCACGTCGGTTCGAGCTTCGAGATGGTGTTCGTCGACGATGGGTCGCGCGACCGCACTTATCGGTTGCTGGAAGAGATTGCCGCGGTTGATTCGCGAGTGCTGCTGGTGAAGCTGCGCAGGAACTTTGGACAGACTTCAGCGCTGGCCGCGGGGTTCGACCACTCGTCGAGTGAGTACATTCTGGCGATGGATGGCGATCTGCAGCATGACCCGGCGGAGATTCCGGGGTTTCTGGCGAAGCTTGAAGAAGGCTATGACGTTGTAAGCGGATGGCGTGCGCAGCGTGGCGACAATGTGATGTTGCGACAACTTCCGTCGCGCATAGCCAACTGGATGATGGCGCGCCTTTCGGGCGTGGATATTCACGATTTTGGGACGACATTCAAAGCGTACCGGCGTGAAGTGATTCATAACATTCCGCTGTATGGCGAGATGCACCGGT
>Ga0302302_1001537_pt1 | contig 13828 bp, 18 predicted proteins | sample III_Palsa_E1_3_FD_198766 | JGI IMG/M metagenome (GOLD analysis project Ga0302302, IMG submission 198766) | Peat permafrost microbial communities from Stordalen Mire near Abisko, Sweden - III_Palsa_E1_3 | ecosystem: Environmental > Terrestrial > Soil > Palsa > Peat permafrost | place: Sweden...
TGGACCACGCGATGATCTTTTTCCTCATCGCCGGCACGGCCACTCCCGCCTTCGTGCTCACGGCACGCGGCGCCTTCGGGCTGGTCTGCCTGATCGTGCTGTGGACCCTGACGATCGCCGCGGCCGTGATCCATCTGACGTGGATGAACGCGCCAGAGCTTCTGGTCGGCGGCACGTTCGTCGGGCTTGGCTGGGCCGCCGGGCTGGCCCTGCCCTGGGTGTGGATCCACGCGGGCGTCGTCCCCGCGGTACTGATGCTCACCGGCGGCCTGCTGTACACGGTTGGCGCGCTTTCCTTCCACCATCGCTGGTGGGACCCGTTCCCTTCGGTGTTCGGCTTTCACGAGGTCTTCCACGTCTACGTTTGCGTCGGCGCGGTCTGCCAGTACATCGCGATCGCCTGGTTCATCGTCTGAAGCGGCGCCATCCCGCCGCCCGGCGTTTACCGGGCCGGTCATCGCCACCGACGGGATCGCTTACGACCTGGGGAGCGATTGAGGTCTGGGCGTGTTGGGCTGGCGGTTCGGCTGCTGGGTGCTCAGCAGGCGGCTGGTCGGGGTCGCTGCCGGTCGGCGTCCTGCCACGGGAACGGGGCGAGGTCGGGCTCGACCCAGCCGGTCCTGGCCCGGGGGCAAGCCAGTGTCGCCGGACGGTAGAAGCGGGTCAGAAGGCGCTTGTCGAGCAGGGCTGGGTGGTTCCCGGCGAACGTGGTGAAGTCGTCGTCGCCGTGTTCGGCCGCGTGGTGGCCGACCAGCTCCACCCAGGCCCGGCTGACGGTCGCGTGGTACTTCTGCGGTGCGCCCGCATAGCGGGCGGTGCGCTGGATGCCGTCACTGACCACGCCGATCGCCGCAGGCACGCCGAACCGTCGTACGGCCAGCCACGTCAGGTGGACATGCTCCCGGTGGCCGAACCGCTCCGTGGTCTCCGTCACTTCGGCCATTAGCGCTTCGAAGCCAGCCGTGCTGGGGGGACGCTGGATCATGAGGACACCTCGGTCAGGGCTTGCAGGGCAGCGCGCAGGCAGGCGAGCGCGTCGGCTGGCAGGCCGTCGAGCGCGCGGTGTTCCAGGTTGGTGATGGCCTGCCGGATCGTGGTGGCAGTGTCGTGCCCGGAGGAGGTGAGTTCGATGAGCACCGCGCGGCGGTCTCCCGGGCGGGTGCCGCGGCTGATGTGGCCGCGTCGTTCCAGACGGTCCAGCACGCTGGTCAGCGTGGTGGGACGGCTGCCCACGGCCGCGCCGAGTTCGGACACTGTCCGGCCTTGGCCGTCTGCGAGATTGGCCAGCGTGTTGATCTCGGAGGGGGTCAGGTGCAGGTCGACGAGCTCGGTGGCGAGCACCTGCAGGGTGGCGTGGGTGGCCCGCTGCAGTGCGAGCAGGGCCGACCACTCAGATGTAACGGATTCGGACTTCATGTTTTCGCACTATACGATTTCGTATCATCGGGTGCAAGCGAGACCGCAACCGCGCCCGACCTCAATCGCTCCCCAGGTCGTAAGGCTGCGGCCGGTATTCTCGCACAGCCGCCGTCGGCCTCGGCGGAAACGACCCGCACCCCATAGCTGAGAAGCAATGACCGGGCGAGGTCTCAGTTCCGGCCGTGCGCGCGGATCTTCTGAGCGACCTCTGACCAGTTGGCAGCGCCACATGCGCCGCCGCACCGTCAGCGACCGACTTCAAGGTCAGCAGGCTTCATGGCAGATGTCAGTCACTGTCACCACCTATGATTGGCTTATGGTCCGTTGGGAGCCGAACGCGCGCGGTCGGCTTGAGCAGGCCGCCCTGGAGCTCTACGTCGAGCGCGGGTTCGACCAGACCACGGTGGCGGAGATCGCCCGGCGGGCGGGTCTGACGGAGCGAACGTTCTTCCGGCACTTCACCGACAAGCGCGAGGTCCTGTTCGACGGCGCGGGCCAACTCCAGGAGCTCCTCGTGAACGCGGTCGCGGACGCGCCTGATGCGGTGGCACCGATCGACGCGGTCGCCGCGGCCCTCCAGGCCGCCGGCACCCTCTTCGACCAGCGACGTGCACTCGTGCGGCAGCGCCGGACCGTCATCGCTGCCAACCCAGAACTTCAGGAGCGCGAGCTGATCAAGCTGGCCGCACTCTCCGCGGCGATCGCCGACACATTGCGCAAGCGCGGCGTCAAAGACCCAGCTGCGAGTCTCACCGCCGAGGCCGGCATCGCGGTCTTCAAAATCGGGTTCGAGCGCTGGATCACCGACCCGCGCCAGCAAGACTTCGGGCACTTCGTCCGCGAGTCCCTTGGCGAGCTCAAAGCCGTGACCGCCGGCAGCTGATCGCCGGCGGGCGGAGCGCGAAGCGGGGCAGACCCGAGGCCGGGCCGACTCCGAAGCGAGGCCGGTCTGCCCCGCGGCACGACGCCGAGCGCGACGCCGAGGGTGTCTACTTTCCCGGAATACGCGATGGCCGTATACCTGGCTGATGAGTAGGCGCGTTCTGCCTGCCAGGGCGACAGCAGGGAGAGGCGGGCTCGAGCATATGGACACTGATGGCCCCTCCGGTCAGGGCGAAGTTCCCGTACCGCCGGATCCGCCGCATGTGACGCACGCGCTGGAGGACCTGCCCGAGCCGGCCCGCGCCCAGGTGACCGCGGTCATCGGCGCGGTCCCCCGAACTCTCCTGTGGAAGAGGATCTTCGACGACCTCGAAGATGCGGCGGCCGGCGCGTACGGCAATCTCGAGCGGTTTCCGCTGCTGCGTTTCCTGTCGGACTATCCGGTCCCGTCGTATACCTACCGGATTTCCGGTGTCATGTCGCGCGGTGAGCGCCCGGGACCGCACAAGCTGACCGACCTGTGCCGCCGTCGGGGGTTCCAGGCCACGGTCAACCTGTGCGCCGAGATGACCGCCGGGGACGCCCTGATCATCGGGAAAGCTGGCCTGGCCAGTGAACTGCGGACGTACCACGTCCCGATCGTCGACATGGAGCCGCCGAAGCTGGCCCAGGTGCTCGAGCTGCTGGACCTGCTGGCCGGGCCCGGGGCCCCGCGGACCTACGTCCACTGCGAGGCGGGCAAATGCCGGACGGGCGTGATGACCGCGTGCTACCGGATGGCGGTCATGGGCTGGACCGCCGTTGACGCGCTGACGGAGGCGAGGAACTTCGGGTGCGTCATCCCCGGCCAGCTCGCCTTCATCCAGACGGTCGGCGCGCGGCTGGCGGAAGGCCATGAAGCCCGCGCCGCCGGCCAGCTCCGGGCCGGGTACGAGCTGGGCCGGTATCCGCTCCAGCCGCCCGGGTCGGTGCGGGCTACCCCGCAGGAGCTGGCCACTCTCATCGCCGCGGTCGCCCGGGCGGAACAGGGCCAGCCCGAATAGGGCCCGCCGCAGAGCCAGCACCGCGATAGCCCCGCTAAACCGTCAGCGGTCAGCCGGGGCCGCCGCGGGCAGCGACGTGAGGCCAAGGTCAGGCGGCTCCCGCACGCCAAACACGTGACGCAGCGCGCTGAGCGCGGCCAGCTCGCCGCAGCGCCCGTGCACGCCCGGCAGCGGGGGAGTGGAGGAAGAGCAGAGGTACACACCACGCAATGGGGTCCGGTACGGGTTCCACCGCGGCACGGGCCGGGCCACGGTCTGCCAGACGGTCTGCATCCCGGCCGCGATGTCGCCGCCCACGTAGTTCGGGTTGTGCGCTTCCTCCTGCGCCGCGGTCAGCGTGTGCCGGGCCAGCACCAGGTCGCGGAAGCCGGGCGCGAACCGCTCGATCTGCGCCTCGATCCGCGCGGTCATGTCCACCTCGGATCCGGCCGGCACGTGGCAGTACGCCCACAGCGTCTGGCGGCCCGCCGGCGCCCGGGACGGGTCGGCGACCCCAGGCTGGGTGATCAGCACGTAAGGCGCGTCGGGGTGCCGTCCCGCGGCCACAGCTGCCTCGGCCGCCGCGATCTCCTCGAAGGTACCGCCCAGGTGCAGCGTGCCGGCCTGGCGGCAGGAGTCATTGAGCCACGGAACGGGCCCGGCGAGGGCGAAGTCGACCTTGCAGACGCCCGCGCCGTAACGGAACCGCCGCAGCGCATCCCGGTACCCGACCGGCAGCTGGCCCCCGGCCATCGCCAGCAGCGCCCGCGGTGTCACGTCGAGCAGGACAGCCCGCGCCGGCGGCAGCTCGGCGAGCGACCGTACCCAATGGCCGGTCTCGATCCGGCCGCCCGCGGCGGTCACCGCGTCCGCCATGGCCTGGGTGATCCGAGCGCTGCCGCCCTCGGCCACCGGCCACCCGAACGCGTGGGCCAGCGTGGTCAGCATCAGGCCGACCGCCCCGGTCGGCACGGAGGTGAGCGGAAGCATGCCGTGCGCGGCCGCGCCGGAGAGCAGCGCCCGGGCCTCTGGGGTGCGGAAGCGGCGCGCGATGCCGGCCGCCGACCGGAGCCCATTCATACTGAACGGCACCAGGCCGGGGGTGACCCGGGCGGGTGGCCGCCGGATGGGGGATAGCAGCAGCTCGGTGAGTGCCGCCGCATCGTCGGTGAGCGGCCCGAACAGGCGCCGGTACGCCCGGCCGTCGGCGCCCAGCCGCTCCGCGGTCTCGGTCACCGACCGGGTGACCACCGCGGCCCGGCCGCCGTCTAGCGGCTGCGCGAACTCGACCGGCGCGCTGACCAGGCGGACGCCCCGGGCGGCCAGGCCGAACTGGCGGAAGAACGGGGAGGCCATCGCCAGCGGGTGCGCCGCCGAGCACACGTCGTGCCAGAACCCGGGCAGCGTCAGCTTCTCGGTGCGGCAGCCGCCGCCCACCGTGGCCGCGCCCTCGATGACCAGCACCCGCAGGCCCGCAGCAGTAAGCGTGACCGCGGCGGCCAGGCCGTTCGGCCCGCTGCCCACCACGATCGCGTCGAAATCATCCGGCATCGTCCTCCCAGGCTATGTGGACGCCTTCCGAGTGGTGAGCCGGCCCGGAGGCGCCGCCCATGGCGGCGATCATGTGGCACGATCACTGGCTGCCCGGAACCATGGCCCGCTGCAAGGCCATCATCAGGGCCCGAGGATGTAAGGCCCGGCACCAGAAGCAGCTGGACTCGACCGTGAGCTTTCTCGACCGCCCGGAGTTCAGGAACTTCGCCAAGTGCGCACCGGATGCCGTCCCCCCGGCCACGGAGTCCGCGCCGCCCTGGGACCCGGCCGTGGAGCCCGCGTCGGGCTGGGACCCGGCCGTGGAGCCCGCGTCGGGCTGGGACCCGGCCGTGGAGCCCGCGTCGGGCTGGGACCCGGCCGTGGAGCCCGAGGTGGCCCAGGCCCAGGTAGGCGAGCCCGGGTCAAACTGGCGCCCGGCGGCAGAGCCCGCGCAGAGCTGGGAGCCGATAAGCGAGCCCATCCAGTCCTGGAGCCCGGCCGAAGATCCGCCGCCTCCCCCTCCGTTGCCGCTGCCACTAGTGGAGCCGGGCGAGGAGTAGTCACCTGGCCGGCCCCAGTGGTCAGGCCAGCCCGTGCGTGCGGGCGAACCGGACGGCTTCGGTCCGGTTGGCCGAGCCGGTCTTGGCGAAGATCCGGCTGATGTGGGTCTTGATCGTGTGGCTGCTGAGCACCAGCATCGCGGTGATCTCCGGATTGGTCAGGCCCCGGGCGGGCGCTGGCCGAGGCGGCGCTACGGCGGATTCCCGGCTTGTCAGCCGGCCAGCCGGGTGGTCAGGATGCGCGGCCCGTCGGGGGTGATCGCGACCGTGTGCTCGACGTGCGCGCCGCGCGAGCCATCACCGCTGCGCAGCGTCCAGCCATCGCGGTCGACGCGGTACTCGTCCCGGCCGCCGGCCAGGAACCACGGCTCGATCGCGATGACCAGGCCCGGCTGCAGCTTTACGCCGCGGCCGGCCCGGCCCTCGTTGGACACCGACGGCGATTCGTGCATGGCGTGGCCGACGCCGTGCCCGCCGAAGTCGGTGTTGATGCCGTAGCCCCCAGCCCGCCCGACCTGCCCGATGGCGGCCGAGATGTCGCCGATCCGGGCTCCGGGGGTGGCCGCGGCGATCCCCGCCGCCAGCGCGGCCTCGGCCGTGCTGATCAACTTCTGGTCCGCGCGACGCGGCTGGCCGACGGAGAACGAGGTAGCCGCGTCGCCGGCCCAGCCGTCCAGCACCGCGCCGAAGTCGATGCTGAGCAGGTCGCCGTCCCGCAGCCGGTAGCCATCCGGGATGCCGTGCAGCACGGCGTCGTTGACCGACGTGCAGATCACCGCCGGGAACGGCTGCAGCTTGGCGAACCCGGGCTGGTAACCCAGGAAGGGCGAGGTCGCGCCGGCTTTGGCCAGCACCTCCCGCGCCACCTCGTCCAGCGCGAGCAGCGACACGCCCACCTTTGCCTCGGCCTTCACCGCGGCCAGCGTGTCGGCCACCACGGTCCCCGCGGCGTGCATGGCCTCGATCTCGCCGGGCGTCTTCAGTTCAATCACGGCCATCCACGCTCTTCTCGTTCTGTTCGCCGCCGATCTCTTGTCGGTATAACTATACCGGTATTATTATGACGCCATGGTCCGGCCGATGCTCACCGCCGAAGAACGCGCCCGCGGGCAGCGCCTGGGTGCCCTGCTGCGCCAGGCCCGCGGCGACCGCAGCATGGTCGAGGTCGCCGCGCGGGCGGCCGTCCCGGTCGAGACGCTCCGCAAGATCGAAACGGGCCGGATCCCGACGCCGGCCTTCTTCACCGTCGTCGCCCTGGCCGACGCCGTGGGACTGAACCTCAGCTCGCTCTGCGCCGCCCTCGGCAGCGTAACCACCCGCGACGGGGACCCGGCCCGGATCGCCCTGTCGGCCTGATCGCCGGCCCGGATCGCCCTGTCGGCCTGATCGCCGGCCCGGATCGCCCTGTCGGCCTGATCGCCGGCCCGGATCGCCCTGTCGGCCTGATCGCCGGCCCGGATCGCCCTGTCGGGCCCCTTGCCATCGCGTGCCATCGCGTGGGCGCGACCAGTGCCGGCCCCTTGCCGTCGTGTAGGCCCGGTCGGTGCCGGCCCACTGCCATCGCTAGGCCCGCCCGCCCAGCTTCACCGCGATCCCCGCCGCCTCGGCGCTCGCAAGCCCAGCGACTACCGTGGCGGATGTGACGCACGAGCTTAGCCGCGATCAAGGTCTTACCTTGGTGATGGCGCCATTACCAGGGCTCCCGCCGGGGTAATGGCGCCATTACCCCGGTAACGCGATGGCGCCCCGGGCCGGGGACGCCGTATCAGCCGGTGCGCCATTCGATATCCGGGGGGCGCAGCCGGGCGCAGATCGGATTGCCCGTGGCGTCGGTCAGGCGGACCCGGGCGATCAGCCGGCGTCCCGGGCGCAGCGCCTCCTCGATCAGCGCGGGGTCCACGTCGGCGAGCCGGAGCTTGGCTCCGCGGAAGAGCCGCAGCGTCCCGTCGCCAGTAACATCGCCCCAGGCCAGGCCGATGTTACGGTCCGTGCGGCCGCCACGGACGTACGGCCCGGTGAAGTCGAGGCCGTCGGTGCCGCGGCGGACGGTCACCGGGATCTCCCAGCGCGCCGACGGGGCGTCGCCGGGCACCGGCTCGATGGCATCCGCGGGCCGGTGCCCGGCAGCTCCAGGGCCTCCCGGTCCGGGTCGCGGCCGCAGACCGCGACGTGCACGTTTTGGTGCCGGACGCCGCCGTCCGGGCGGCAGCTTAGCCCCGGCAGCTCGGAGCCCTCCACCACGACGGTGAGCGTTCCCAGCTCCGGCGCCGGGCGCCGGGCGGGCCGCCGCGGCCCGGGCGGTGCGGTGTTCTCCTCGTAGGCCTGGCGGCGCAGCTGATCGAGGTGGGGGCGGTCAGGGAGCTCGGGCGTGACAGGCCTCCTCCGGAGCCGGGGCCCGCGTTCCGCGCCCGGGATGAAGACGGCCTGCCGTCGAGCGGAATACTGCGTGAGCGGAGGTGGACTCGATCCTGCCCGCGGGCCCGGCGGTGCCCTCCTGCACCGTTTTGCCACGGTACCGCGCCGGGAACGGACACCGCTATGGGCGGCACTGGCGGAGGAGGACAGCGATGCTCCAGGGCGCACTGATCGCCGAAAGCATCCGGCCCGGGACGTCCCTGGACGACCTGAACCTCATCGTCCGGCAGATCACCCGGCACGCGCCCGACGGCACGACCGACGAGCAGCCGCCCATCTGGACCGATATCTACTTCGAGGTCGATGAGAAGGACGCAGGCGACCTGGCCCAGAAGCTCGCCGATGTCCTCGACGCCAGGGGCTGGTACGCGGACTTTCGGTCCGACACCGAGACCATCGTGGTGTACCGGGGCAAGATCTTCCGTTACCCGCGCGGGGACGCGGCGGGGCGGGCGGACGCCGTGGCGCACGGCCGCGTTCAGGGAGTCCCCGACCATCAGCTCGATTGGCCCGTCTGAGGCGGGGGCGGAGCTGGCTGGCACACCCCCGGCGTGGGCTTCAGGTGGTGCTGCCGTATGCGTCGTGCCAGTTCCACCAGGCGTACGGCGGGCTCTGTGGGTAGCCCTCGGGTGAATCCTCCCATTCCTCCTGGCGCCCCAGCGGAGACAGGTCGAGGTAGCTCCAGGTGCTGCCCAGCGCCTCATCCCCGCGGTTGTTGAGGAAGTAGGTGCGGTACACGCGGTCACCGTCGCGGAAGAACACGTTCGTGCCGTGGTACTGATCCACCCCGAAGTCGGTGTCGAAGCTGTCGATGATCGTGTACCAGGGCATCGTCCAGCCCATCCGCGCCTTCAGCCGCTGGACGTCGGGCTGCGGTCCGCGGGTGACGTAGGCGAACGTGATGTCGCGGGCGTTCAGGTGCGTGACGTCGGCGACCTGGTCGGCCATCAGGGAGCAGCCGATGCAGGCGTGCTCGGGCCACCCATACACGCCGGGCTCGAAGAACGCACGGTAGAGGATCAGCTGACGGCGGCCCTCGAACAGGTCCAGCAGGCTCACCCTGCCGCCGGGCCCGTCGAACTCGTACGCCTTCTCCACCGGCAGCCACGGCATCCGCCGCCGCTTGGCGGCCAGCGCGTCACGGGCCCGGGTCAGCTCCTTCTCCTCGACCAGCAGCTGCTGGCGCGCCGCCTCCCACTCCTGCGCCGGCACGATCGGGGGTGTCTTTATCGGGGACGTGTTCATTACCGCGACCTCCACCTTCCGGTTCACGCCCAAGCTCATCGGCTGGGCCAGGGTGAGCTCCGACATGTAGCAACTGACCGGTTGCAACATTATGGCAACCGGTCAGTTGCGTCAAGGCTCTGGGGTCTCTGATTGCCGGCTCGGCTGGCCCGTCCGGGGCGGTACGGGCACCGGGCCCCCGAGCGCCTCGGTTACCTGGACCACGACCTCGAAGACCTCGGACCGCAGCCCGGGCCTCAGCGTGTGCAGCGCGGTCACGTGCGCCACCGGCACCACGATGACCTGGCCGGGATTGGCGGCCCGCTGGGTGAGGGGGGACCACGAAGACGCCGCTGGTGCGGTAGGCGACCAGATCGGTGTCCGCCTGGCCGGTGCCGATCAGGCAGAACGGGCAGTCGGCGGGTGCCATGGCTAATCCGCGGCCAGAGCGACGGTGGCGGCTTGCCCGGCCTGCGCTGTGCGGCGGAGGAAGTCGGCCAGCACTTCCAGTTCGGCCTCGGCGTAGCGGCCCAGGATCCCGTCCATGGCCCCGTTCATCCCGCCGTACAGCCGGTAGATCTGCGCGCTTCGCTCCCGGCGGGCCCGGATGAGCACCGCACGGCGATCGGCGGGGTTGCGTTCCCGGCTGATGAAGCCGCCGCGCTCCAGCCGGTCGAGGATTCCGGTCAGCGTGGCCGGGTGCAGGCCGGTCCGCCGGGCCAGTGCGCTCGGGCTGATCGGCTCGTACCGGGTGATCACGTCCAGGCAGTCGATGTCCGCTTCCTTGAGCTTCAGGTGGGCGCTGACCTGTGCGTTGAGCAGGGAGAGCTGCACACTCAGCTCGCGCATCGACTCCTTGACGGCCGCCTTCAGGCGCCGCTGGCCGCGGTCCGCGGCGCCGCCAGGCGAATCCGTCTGGTCAGATGATACGTCAGGCATATATTTTGAACCTCGTAATATATGGGGTATGAAGTAAGCGTACCGGCAGCCCGCCAGGACTGCCACCGACCGTGGGCCTGCGAGAGCAGCAGCCCGCGAGAGGACAGAGTGAGGAGTACCCGATGAAGCTCACCATCGTCGCGGCCACTGGGGGGATCGGCCTCCAGATCCTGCAACAGGCCGTCGCCGCCGGGCACGACGTCACCGCTGTGGTGCGGAACCCGGCCAAGATCAGCGCTGACGTCCGTGTCGTCCAGGCCGACCTGTCCGATCCGGATCCCGTCACGCTGGCCGCCGCGATGGAGGGGGCCGACGCGGTGCTGTCCGGTCTGGGCGGGAGTTCCCGGGCCGACGAGGACGTCGCGGCCCGGGGTACCCAGGCCATCGTCACCGCGATGAAGACCGCCGGGGCGCGGCGGATCATCGTGGTGAGCGCGGCCCCCATCGGGACCGTTCCGTCACCCAGCCGCCCGCACCCGCCGAAGTTCGACCCCGGTGACGGCTTCCTCATGCGCCACCTGCTCGGCCCCGTGATCAAGGCCGTCCTCCGCGGGCACTACGCCGATCTCGCGCGGATGGAGGACGTGCTGGGCGACAGCGGCCTGGACTGGACCGTGGTTCGGCCGCCGCGGCTGACCAACAAGCCGGCCACCGGCCGCTACCGCACTGCGGCCGGCCAGAACGTCCGTGGCGGCGCGCTCATCTCCCGTGCCGACGCGGCCGGGTTCATGCTCGCCCTGGCCGCCCGCCCGGAGACGGCGGGACAGGTCATGGCCATCGCCAACTGACCCCGCGCACCGGTAGGCAGGATGGCAGGCATGACAGAACACGTCCTCGTGATCGGCGGCGGCATTGTCGGCTCCAGCGCGGCGTACCGGCTGGCGCGCCGCGGCGTGCGGGTCACCCTGATCGACCGCGCGGACCAGGGGCACGCGACCGCGGCCGGGGCCGGCATCGTCTCGCCCGCGACGAGCTTCAGCGCACCGCCCGCGCAGAACGCGCTCGCCTACCGGGCGGCCGCCTACTATCCCGAGCTGGTGGCCAGCCTCCGCAACGACGGAATCACCGGCACCGGGTACGCAGTTCCCGGCGGGCTGGTGGTCGCGTCCGGCGACGCGGAAGGTGCCCAGCTGAACCGCGCGTTCCGGATTCTGCCTGAACGGGCCCAGGCGGGGGCCCCCAACATCGGCGAGCTGACCCGTATTGACGACACTGCCGCCCGCGCGCTGTTCCCGCCCCTGGCCCCGGGGACCAGCGCGATCCACCTCAGCGGCACCGGGCGCGTGAACGGCCGGATCATGCGGGACGCGCTCCAGCAGGGGGGAGCCGGCGCGGCGGCCGGGTACGACGGGCCAGCGCGGAGCTGGCTGTCACGGGTAACCGGGCCGGTGGCCTCCGGGCGGACGGTGCCCGGGTGGACGGCGAGCTGATCGGCGCGGATGCGGTCATCCTGGCCACCGGAGCGTGGGACGACGGCTGGGCGGCCCAGCTGCCCGAGCCGGTACCGATGGGGCCGCAGCGCGGCCAGATCGTGCACCTGGACCTGCCCGGGGTGGATACGTCGGCCTGGCCTGTGATCATGGGGCCCGGTGATCCGTATCTGCTGGCCTTCCCGCCGCACCGCGTGGTGTCCGGTGCCACCCGCGAGGACGGAACGGGGTTCGACTACCGGCTCACCGCCGGCGGCCAGGCCGAACTGCTGGCCGCGACGCTGGCCCGGGCCCCGGGGCTGGCCGGCGCGACGGTCGCGGAATGGCGGGTGGGATTCCGGCCGTATGCCCCCGACCGGCTGCCAGTGCTCGGCCCCGCGCCGGGCCTGGCCAACGTGTGGCTGGCGAACGGACTTGGTGCGTCCGGGCTGACCATGGGCCCGTACGCCGGCGCCGCCGCCGCGGACCTGGCCTGCGGAGACACACTGCCCTTGGACGTGACTCCCTACGACCCGGCCAGGTTCGGCGGCGGCTGACCAGCCACCGGCTCCGGCCTGTCGCCGGGCTCAGCCTCCGAGAGCTCGGACGGTGCCGCCCCGGCCTCCGCGAGTTCAGCCTGCGCGTCCCCGGGCTGCGCGTCCCCGGGCTGCGCGTCCCCGGGCTGCGCGTCCCCGGCCTGCGCGTCCCCGGGCTGCGCGGCTTCGGCCCGCGCGTCCCCGGTCTCCGTGTCGCCCGTCCGCGCAGGTTCTGCCTGCGCGGCTTCGGTCTGCGCGGGTTCGGCCTGGGAGGGCACGGCTGACGGGGGCATCCCATCGTCGGCCGGATATCGCGGGAGCGGCGCAACCATAGTCCCGCGGGCCTCACTGACCGACTTCAGCCCCGCGGCCCGCGCCCGCCGGGCCAGCCCGTCCTGGATCCGGCGCGGCCAGCGCGGCCCGCCGTAGATGAAGCCGGTGTAGGCCTGCACCAGGGTGGCGCCCGCGGCGATGCGCTCCCAGGCGTCGTCGGCGGTCTCGATCCCCCCGGCCGCGATGAGGACGAGCCGGTCGCCGGCCCGCGCGTGCAGCCGCCGGAGCACCTCGAGGGCCCGCGGCCTCAGCGGTACGCCGGACAGGCCGCCCGCGCCCGCGGCAGTGACGAGCGCCGGGTCGCTGACCAGGTCAGGCCGGGCAATCGTGGTGTTGGTAGCGATGATCCCGTCGAGGCCCAGTTCCACCGCCAGGTCTGCGATCGCATCGACGTCGTCGTCGGCCAGGTCCGGCGCGATCTTGACCAGCAGGGGCACCCGCCGCCCGGCCGCCGCCGTCTCGCCGTTCGCGGCCTCCGGGCCCCGGGGCTCCCGCCGCGGGCGCCCCTGGCCGTCGAGCGCCGCCCGGACCGCGGTCAGCAGCGGGCGCAGCGACGACACCGCCTGCAGGTCGCGCAGCCCCGGCGTATTCGGCGAACTGACGTTGACGACCACGTAGTCGGCCACGCCGGCCACCAGCCGGGCGCTGGTTACGTAGTCGGCGATGGCCTCATCCGCCGGGACCGCCTTGGTCTTGCCGATGTTGACCCCGACGACCACCCGGTCCAGGGCCCGGCGGCCGCTCCCGCGAGCGCCGCCACGGCGGCCGTCCCCGCCCCGCCGCGCCCTCGGCCCAGGCCGGGTAGCGGCCTGTAGCTGTCGCGCGCGCAGGCGTTCGGCCGCGGCCGCGGCGCCCGCGTTGTTGAAGCCCATCCGGTTCACCACCGCGCGATCGGCCGGCAGCCGGAACATCCGGGGCCGCGGGTTACCCGGCTGTGCCTGCGCCGTGACCGTGCCCACCTCTATGAACGCGAACCCGAGCGCGGCGAGCGCGGCCACACCGCGGGCGTCCTTGTCGAACCCGGCGGCCAGCCCCAGCGGCCCGGGCAGGTCGAGCCCCAGCGCCTGGACGCGCAGCACGGGATCCCGCGGGGCCAGCCAGCGGCGCAGCAGCCAATTCACGGCGGGGAGCGCCCCCGCCGTGCGGATCAGCCAGAACCCCGCCCGGTGCGCGGCCTCGGCGGGAAGATGCCGCAGCAGTGCCCGGTACACCACCTCGTACACGGAGTCCATGGTGGCATCCGGCACCGACGGCCGCGCTAGCCGCGCCCCGTTTCCGTACTCCAGGCCGACCCGGCGATGTGCAGGGAGTCGACCAACCGGGTGAACGTGCCGTCCACCGATTGCGGCAGGCCGAAGCCGCCCGCCGCCTCCAGCGTCACGAAGCCGTGCAGGGCGGCACGCAGCATCCGCACCGCGTCGATCATGTCGTCGCCCTCGATGCGGTAGCCCTTCAGCACGTTGGCGATCAGGCCCACCGCGGCCGCGCCGGCCGCGTTGTGCTCCTCGTCGCCGGCGTCCCGGGGCGCGCACGCTCGCGGCGTAACGGCCCGGATG
>Ga0302302_1001550_pt1 | contig 13764 bp, 9 predicted proteins | sample III_Palsa_E1_3_FD_198766 | JGI IMG/M metagenome (GOLD analysis project Ga0302302, IMG submission 198766) | Peat permafrost microbial communities from Stordalen Mire near Abisko, Sweden - III_Palsa_E1_3 | ecosystem: Environmental > Terrestrial > Soil > Palsa > Peat permafrost | place: Sweden...
GGCTCAGCTGGCGAAGGAACGCGCGGATGCGAATGCGGCAAAACGGGAACGACCGTAAGCGTTTGATCCGAAGCGAACCCTCGGCATGGAAAACCATGCAGGAATAAAAGCCTGTCCAAACGCTTTCTAGCGTGCAAAACATGACAATCACGTCTTTGCCCATTTCAGAAAAAGCGCGTCCTGCGCTTTTTTCTGTCTGCCATCGATGCAACGAGAAGTGCACTCTGACTAAGGCGTCTCATGGCGCCCGAGCATCGATTACCAGGGTTCAACACCTTCCGTGCTGGTGAAGCCGCCGGTCGGGCCATTGTCAGGAATCTGGGCCATGCGAACGGTTTCGGCGGCGCCTTCCTCGATCGACTGGTGGCCGCTGTTGCCGTTGAGGTCGGTGGCGGTGTAGCCCGGGTTGACGGCGTTGACCTTGATGCCGGTGTCCTTGAGATCGGCGGCGAGCAATACGGTGAACATGTTCAGCGCGGCCTTCGAACCGTTGTAGCCGATGAGTTTGACCGCGGCGTAATCCCAGTTCGGGTCGGCGTTGAGCGCGATCGAGCCGAGGCCGCTGGATACATTGACGATGCGGCCAGCGCTGGATTTCTTCACCAGTGGCAATAGCGCCTGGGTCACAGCGACCGTGCCGAAAAAGTTGGTTTCGAACGTGCGCCGTACAACGTCGAGGTCAGTGCTGCCGGGCAAACCGTCGCCCTGTATCGCGACACCGGCGTTGTTGACCAGGATATCGATGTGGCCCTCGTTGGCCTCGATATCGGCCGCGGCGGCGCTGAGCGATGCGGTATCGGATAGGTCGATGGTGACAAAGCGCACGTCGATGCCTTCATCCTGCAAAGTCTTCGCAGCCGCTCGGCCGCGCGCTTCGTCGCGGGCACCGAGCAGTACGTGGTGGCCGGCCTTGCCAAGCTGCCGCGCGACTTCCAGGCCAATGCCCTTGTTGGCGCCGGTGACCAGGGCGATACGGCGATCTGCTGTGTTCATGGCGTTTCCTTCGGATGGTGAGAGTGGATGTGGTGCTGTACTGTGATATGCGAATCATCCTTCGGCTTTTACATTCGCATATGCCAGTCGTGCCTACAGACGCGCTCAAGCCCCGTAAATCGCCACGTCAGACGCGTTCGACAGCGACGGTGACAGCGATTCACGAGGCGACGATTCAGGTTTTGCTGTCCGACGGCATCGCCCGGCTCACCACGACACGCGTGGCGCAACGCGCCGGTGTGTCCGTCGGCACGATGTATCAGTACTTCCCGCACAAGCAGGCGCTGTTGTACGCCGTGTTGGACCAGTACCTGGACGAGGTAGTCGTTGCCATCGAAGAGGCGTGCGCACGCTACAAAGGTGCACGCTTGTGCGACATGTCAGACGGCCTGGTCCGCGCATACCTCGATGCGAAGCTGCGTTATCTGCCCGGCTCGCTCGCCCTGTACACAGTCGCGGCGGATCTGGACACGGCGAGCCTGATCAACGATGTGCTGCAGCGGACCGACCGTGCCATCGAGCGTCTTCTGGCCAGTGCGCCGGACGCTGGCTTCGATGACATCGCCACCGTCACGTTCGCCGTGCGCGCCCTGCTGGTGGGCACCGTACGAGCCGGCCTGGAAAACGATGCCTCCCCGGCGGCGCTGGCGATGCTGCGCACGCAGGTTCCGCTGATGTGCCGGGCGTATCTGGTGGCGGCTTCGCGCGGCGGCGCTACCTAGCCGCGACGCGGTGTCTGGCGCTTACCCGTTCGAGAGAAAAAGGCCAGCTCACTCTGGCCCTTTGCGCCTCATACCTTCAAGGCGCACTCGCCGCGTTCGCGTTCGAGACTGCACCGCCTATCTGACGAATGCCATCGGTATTGGCCATCCGCATCTCCAGGCCCCATCCAAAATGTTGCTCGCCGCCGCCAAAGTTATCGTCGATGGCCACGGCAACCTGATTGGCGCCCTTGTGCAGCGGCAGATCGAATGATCCATTGGTGAGGGACAGGCGTCCGTCTGGCTCTTTGCTCGCGCCTTTGACGCCATAGAGATTCTTGCTTTGGAACGCCAGCTTGCCGTTGACGAAAATCCAGACCTCTCGGGTCCAGCCAATATCCACACGCTTGATCTGGTCATGGTCGGCATTGATCGTGGTCTTCAACCACATGCCGGCGATGGCCTGCCCGGTCTGCGCATCGCCATACCAGCGCGTCAGATTGATCAGGCCGCCAGGATCGGGCGCGATCGGCTTCCACGACGCCGTCGCTTTTGGCATCGATGAATACTTTGGATCGATGCCGGTATTTTCCTGCAGCATGGCATCCATGCGACTGGGCATGACGAACGGCGTCGACGCGAGCCAGTGGCGAACGTATCGCAGGTCATTCTTCGCGGGGTCACTGGATGCCACCGCAGGCAATCCATCCACGACGTTGGGCGCAATACTCAGGTGCGCATAGGACGCCGGCCCATGCAGCCGGATGGTGCCATCAGCGAAGCCACCAACCAGGGTATCGACGGCCAGCGTGGGCGAGCGCGCGCCGTTGATGAAAACTTGCATCCGTGCGCCGGAGAGCACCAGCTTGATGTGGTTCCAACCCGCGGGGTTGATGGGCGCGTGCGTTTGGTACTGCCCGTACAAATCCCATTCGAATAAATGATGCGCTGTGGGCATGTACTGGATGCATTCTTCGGACACCGCACAGTCCGCACTCGGTCGAAAATACAAGGCATCGGCTGCGTCATCGTGTTGGCGAAAGGTGATGCCGGTAATCCGGCTCCCTACAAATTTTGCGTCAAATTCGATCGTGCCACTGCTGAAGTTGGTGTTCTTCAGTTCGGCATAACCCTTGTTGACCACCAGCACATCCTGCTCGGTCAGATCGTGTTGAAACGACACATCACCGTTCGCCTGCCATTGCGCTGGCGTCATCGAAACATGCGTAACGTCGGATGCAAGAAGGGGTGAAGAGAGCCCCAGGATGGCAGCAAAAAATAGCGCGCCGCGCAGCCGATAAAACGCCGTTGCCCGGGTTGTGTATCTGGATAGTGTTGACACGTGTTCTTCCTCTCGCCTGACGGAGCATGGAGGAACACTGTATTGGCCACGGTCGCGTACGCTCTACTGAAATGATCCGAAGTGGATCATTGATGTTTCAAAGCGGTCGCTTGTCCAAACGAAGCGGAACGGGCGTTTGATCTTGCGGCCTGGTTTCACCCATCGCAATATCCACCAAGGAACGCGCGACTCTTCATCACGAACCGACCACAACGACGGCAAACGTTGGAGGCATACTTTCCGCCATGAAAAACCGACACGTGATCTCGCTGCTGCTCGGCCTAGCCGCCACCCTCCCGGCCGTTGCCCAACATCTTCCTGCGCAGGACTGGCCCACGTACGGCGGCAACGTGCAGAGCACCAGTGCCAACCCAGTACCCACCGGCATCACCGCCGCCAACGTCGGACAGCTTGTGCGGCAGCAGGTAAAGATCGATGGCACGGTGGATGCCAGCGCGATCTACCTGCATGGCGTCAGCATCCATGGCGCCGCGCATGACGCCATCTTCGTCACCACCACCTACGGCAAGACGCTGGCGATCGATGCGGCCAGCGGCGTGACGTTGTGGAATTACACGCCGGCCAGTTATCCGCAAGTAGCCGGCACACGGCAGATCACCAACAGCACGCCGGTGGCCGATCCCGATCGTCAATTCATCTATGCCGCCTCGCCCGACGGTTATGTGCAGAAGCTGGCGATCAGCGATGGTCATGCTGTCTGGCGCACCGCCATCACCTTGCTGGCCAAGCGCGAAAAGATGGACTCACCGCTGAAGTTTTCCCAAGGCCATGTGGTGGCCGTGACCGCCGGTTATATCGGCGACAAGCCGCCTTACCAGGGCCACGTCGCCGTCCTCGATGGCGCCTCCGGCAAGCTGCTGCACGTATGGAACTCGCTGTGTAGCGATCGCAGCGGCCTGCTCCAGCCGGCGTCCTGCCCGCAGAGTGATTCGGCCATCTGGGGTCGTGCTGGCGCGGTGATCGATCCGGCCAGCGGCAACATTCTTGTCTCCACCGGCAACGCACCATGGGACGGCAAGACCGCTTGGGGCGATGCGGTGATCGAGCTCAATCCCGATGCCACCGCCATGCTGGGCAACTACACCCCGGCCAATACCGCGGCGCTCAATTCGGATGACGCCGACCTGGGCTCCAGCTCACCGGTGCTGCTCGGCGGCGACCTGATCGCCCAGGGCGGCAAAGACGGCAAAATTCGCCTGCTTAGTCGCAAGGCCATGGCCGGCGTTGCGCCGCACATGGACCACGAGCTGCAGATCGTCTCCACCCCCAGCGGCACGGATCTGTTTTCCCAGCCAGCGACCTGGAGCCACCAGGATCAGACCTGGATATTCGCCGCCGATAACGGCGGCACGGCGGCATGGACGCTGGAACACGGCAAGCTGCAGCAACAATGGAAGAACAGCACCGGCGGCACCAGCCCGTTCGAAGCCGGCGGCCTGCTGTACGTCTACGCCCCGGCAGGTGGACTGAATATCTATGACGCGGCATCAGGCAAGCACCTCACCACGCTGCCCTGCGGCGCCGGCCACTGGAACAGCCCGATCGTGCTGCAAGGCCATATCATCCTGCCCGAAGGAAACGCCAATGCGCACGCCACCAGCGGCGTGCTGAATATCTGGAGCCTGCCCGCCGCCGCCGGCTGAGGCGCGTTACGCGTCTGCCTGCGTTGGTCGTGCTGAGCGCGATGAGCGGCTGCGCGCGTCAGAGCCACTTGATGCAGGTCAAGGTAAAACGGGAACGGGCTCTGACCCGCTTAGCCCAAAAGACACGCAGAGCACTATTAGAAAGCTCGCTACGGCGGCCCGGACATGACACTCACGTCTTTGCCAATCTCAGCGAACAGTGCGTCTCGCGTCTTTTTATCTGCCTTCGAACCAGTGAGAAATGCCGCCACGATCACTGTGTGGCCGCTGGGCCAGGTGATGATGCCGATGTCGTTGTAGGCAGCCGTTTCGCCTTCCAGCGAATAGGACGTGCCGCACTTGTCGGCAAAGCGCACGCCGGCGGGCAGGCCGGCGCGCAAACGCACCGGTTTGGTCTGGCCATACATCAGATCGAGCAGCCGCCTGGTCGAATCGGCGGAAAGCAACTTGCGCGACCAAAGCTTCTCGAGAAAGTCCGCTGCCGCATCCGGCGTCGTTCGATTGCGCGGGTCGCCTAGATAGGCTCGATAACCACGGCGCTGCCGGGCTAGCGCTACCTCATCGGTTTCGTTTGCCGGGATGGTTTGTCCGTTGGCCGTTTCATCGAAGATGCGGTTGACGTCGCCTTCGCCAAGGTCGACGCGCATGCCGTTGATACCATGCTTGCGCAGAAACTCGGTGACCACAGGCGAGCCGCCGACCAACCGGAGCAACGCGTCGATGGCGGTGTTGTCGCTTTCGCTCACGGCGGCCACCAGCAATCGCTCGACGGTGAAGTGCATCTGCTCACCCGAGAAATGCGCGCCGATGGAAGGCACAGCAGTGCCACCCACAACTTCTGCGCGGGTGATCGTCACTTCCTGTTTCAAGCTGATGCGACCTGCGTCTACCTGCGCCAATACAGCCGCGGCGACCGGCGCTTTGAACACGCTCATCATGGGATAGGCACGATCGGCGTTGATTCGGGTTCGCGCGCGCGTATCCAGATCCACAACGGTGATGCCCAACACACCGGGTCGAGCCTTATCGGCGAGTTGAGCCAACGCTTGTTGCATGCGTGCATCTGGCGCTTCGGCCGCCATGGCAGGCGTGACCAGCAAGAGCGCGAGGCAAAGGTTCAACGAGTTGCAGACGAAAACTCTGGTGCGTTTGCTCATGAATTCACGAAGGTTGTGTGCAGCCGAAAACGTCTGCCGGGCAAAGGCTGATAGTAAATGGGCATGAGCTTATTTTTTGAATTCAGTGAACGTCAGGTAGCCCCATCTTCGCTTAACATCCTCCGCCCCACCTCCCCATAACCATTCAGCGTCGGTATGCCGATATCCTTGCATCCTCGATAAGCCATGGCGCTCGTACGTGCAAAGCGTGCCCGGTCCATGGCAACTCAAAAACCCAAGGCTAGGTCATCATGATTCGTAAACGTTTAATCGCTGCGCTGTTCGCAGCGTGCGTGACGCTCTCCGGCTCGGTGCTGGCGCAGGCTCAGCAAGTTCAGCCCGCTCCCGCTTCCGCCACCGCACCGGCCGCGGCGCCGAGTGCGACGTCCAAAGCGGCTAACAAAGCGGCCAAGAACGCTGACAAGGCCGCCAGGAACGCTGACAAGGCTTCCAAGAAGGCTGCCAAGCAAGCCGCAAAAGCCAAACAGCAGGCTGCCAAAAAGGCCAGCAAGGCCGCCAAAGTGGCCGCCAAGGCCAAGAGGAAACAGGATAAAGCCGCGCTGGCAGCCGCTCAAGATCCGCGCAGGAAGTCATCCAAGAAAGCTGCTACCCCCGCTCCGCCACCCGCCAGCGCCCCCACCAGTGCACCAGCCGCCAGTAGTTCGGCGGGCGGGTGAAGTCATCGCTGTAATGGTCATCAGGGAATTGGCGGAAAAACGTGTCAGGGTAATTTATTTCGTATTTGCTTTGACGACAGTGAAATTCTCCCTGACACCTTTTCTGCCTATGGCTAGTGGAGGGAGTCTGATGTCACGACGAGAAATGTTGAGAAACGCCAGGAAACGATAGGTGCGCGAATTCAACTAATGCTACTGAATATGCGGTCGCGCCCTGCTCTAATTTATCTTCGCCAGCGGCGGCCGACGGCGCAGTGAAGTTACAGCCGCGGATCTCGGCGATCCGCGGCTGCTCGGGCGCCGGATCAATATGTCTTTCGCCCGACGCTTAGCTTCCGTCAATGCGGAGGAATTTACGGAAATCTTGTGGCATAAAATTGCGCCCTAGGACCCGAGGACACAGCCGCAAGTGGACATGACCAGGTTCGCAGCAGATTTTAATCTCACACGCGATCATTCTCGCGAATGAATATTTCCTTCGCGAGAATAACTATCAGTGCCCCATATATCGGACGAATTACCCACAACTTGTTCTCACCGCTTATAAACGATTTGATGCGTGCCTGTAAAAACGTCGAAGATGCGTCACTTGGAGATATTTCCTTTCCTGCCAATAAATCATAAAGATAAGCGGAAAAATCTTCATTTTCCGCGTCGTGATAATCATAAACTAAGATATCGTCAATAATATTATTTAGTCTCATATCCTGTATCAGAAATTCATCTATTCCATTAGCAATAAGATGCCAGTGCATGCGCCTATCCGCCGACCGTATTTCGAATTCAGCGTGTGCACCCTCCTTATCCAAGGATATTTGCACAATTTGAGCTTCTATTAGTGTTTCAATGGAAATCATAAGAAACACCTCATTTCATGAAATTTTTTCGACATGCCACACCTTAATAAGTTAAGACCCCGATTCAGGCTCTGGTGACGGTGGGTCAGGAACCTCACGCCCCGGATGCTCTCTATTCCCACTCTCGTCCCACTCATGAACGTGCGGATAATCGGCGCCTTGATGAGGATTATCGATATCAACTTTTGGACGTCCATCAGGACCATAAAGGCGTGAGCGGCGCTTTCCATTAACCCATTCTCCTGGTGGCCCGATTGAAGGCACATCTACTTTCTTTGAAAGCGCGCCGCAAGGCGCACCACCTGGCATTTCACATGCGGGGGCGTCCATTGTTTTTGGCCACAGCCCTCCGATAATGATCGTAGGTGCAGATATTCCTCTAACTAAACTTGCAAGTCCGCTACCAAGTTCACTCCAAGCAATAGGCTCAAGAGTCGGCAACCTAGGAGCCGTCACTGTAATCGTACCTAAAGTTGTAACAGCTTTGGGCTGTGGCGGCGGCGGCGTATTTGGATTTGATATTGGAGGCGGCGAATTACATTGCTTACTCCCATCTTGCCCTCCTGCACAGTCAGTGCCAGTTGGATCGGTATAAGTCACGGGGTTATTGTCTGCATAAGCATACCGACTAAAGTTGAAAGCGTTACCGGCCGATGGCCCAACCGGATCAACACTCAAAAACCGACCTGTTGCAGGATCGTAATACCGCGCCTGCATATAGACGAGCCCCGTATCCGGATCGTTGACATGCCCCGTATAGCCCGGTCCATTGGGAGCATTGCCCAACGCTTGGGTACCGTAGGGTGCGTAGTCAAACGTCGCCGTCATGTTGCCGTTGACGTCAGCCTCAGCTAACGGTGTTCCTTGTGGATCGGTGTAGACATAGGTCACCGTGTTGGCAGCATGTCCCGCACCTGCGCCAAACAACGTGGCGAGTAGCAGCATCCAACCGGCTAACGTCCTTTTCATCGCGGTCTTCATGGGCTAGTACCTACTACGTTAGTACCTACCGAAACACGGCAAGAGGTGGCCGTGCAGCCACCGCTGGGCAAAGGCATGACTTCGGGCTGGATCGTCGGTTGACCCAGTACCATCGGCCCGCCACTGGCAACCGGGCTGCAGCCGGATATGTTGCACGCGCTCAAGGTAAACGTGTAGGTCCCGACGGGTATCGGAACACCCCAACCTGTCGTGCCAATCACATACGTCAGTGTCGCACTGCTTGGACCTTTGAAGTCTCCCGCTGTCGCTGTGTAGGTCAGGACATAACTGGAGGTGTAGGCCACCGGATTCCACGTCAGCACGGGATTGTCACTCAGGCTCGCCGCGCTTGGCACGACGAAACTGGTTGGCGTAGGGGGTGCCGGTGCCACCGTGACACCCGCCGATGTAGCACTCCACCCACGATTTCCATACGTGTTGTTGGCCGCCACCTGATAGGTATACGTGCCTCCCGCATTGGTGCTGGTGATCTGGAACTGCGTCGCCGCACTGGTAGCCAGTGTGGTCCATGCACCGCCATTAATACTCTGTTGCACCGTGTAGCTGGTGGCTCCAACAGATGCTGGCCATGACACGGTGTAGGGCTGATAGACGATGCCGCTAGGCACAGTGAGGCTTCCCACTATCGCCGGCCTCACGCCCAAGGTCGCCGATGTGGTCCAACCACCGCAAGTACTGCCGTCGCACCCCTGCACCTGATACACATAGCTGCCACCCTGCTTGCCACTGAAGGAGGTACTCGTGCCGCTGCCAGCAGAGACGGTTGTCCAACCCGTGCTATTGGGGTTTTCCTGCAGCACATAGGATGTTGCCTTAGGCGTGGCACCCCATGTCACGGTGTAACTGCCGTTATTGGGATTGGCATCAAAACTGATCGGCCCGGGTGCCCCTAATATCTCGATGTCGTTACGCGCGATCAGCTTTTTTCCAAGATAGATGTAGTCCGTACCCTGTGCATTGCCGGGCGCATAGGCAAACATCAGCTCCCCGGCTTGACTGTAAAACGAATACGTCGGACTGCCGCCTGTTGGTGTTTTGGTAATGCGTCGTCCCGAAGCGTCGTACGTATACGTTTCCACACCAGGTATCTGGAGCAGTTGATTCTTGGTGTCGAAAACATACGACGTGGTCGCCGAACCGCTGTTGACACTCTGGCGATTGCCAAAAGCGTCGTAGGTGTACGTGGCGAAGGTACCCGTCCCGACGGTGAGTGTGTTTAACCGGTTATTGGTGTCGTAATTGAGGTTGAATAGGGAACCCTGCGTCAGGCGCGTGCGCAGGTTGTTCAGCGCATCGTAGGAGTAACTCTCATTGACCGAGAGGCCACTGGCTTGGGCACTGGTGAGTCGATTCAGTGCGTCATAACCGAACGTCTTCGTCCGCGGGCCATTGGCCAGATCGTTGACGTTGGTGATGTTGCCATTGGGGTCATAGACCAGATCCTCGCTAAGGTTGAGCGTGTTGGCCGTACCGTAGGAAAAGTTACCCAGGATTTGGCGATCGTTGAGTTCTGCGGCGTAACCCACACCATTGCCATACACGAAGCTCGATAGCTCCCCGTTGGGAAAGTAGCTCGCTGCATGGGCATATGCGCCCGCCTGGGTCGCTTGGCCACGCGCATCGGGTGCATAGCTGACCACTTCACCGTTGGGATATCCCACGGTACTGAGATGGCCATTCCCATCGTACGTGTAGTTCAAACTCCAAGTCAGATTGCTGTTGGGCAACCAAAGGTTTTCGCCGGTCAGCATGTTGCGCTTGTTGCGTGGGTAACCTTGAATCGCGGTGCCGGAAATCGAGGTTTTTACATTGCCCACACCATCATACGTATAGACGGTGCCCTGTGTGGGACTGGGCGGCGAAATCGTCCACACCCGATTCATCGGATCGTAGGTGTAACTGGTCTGCGAAGCAGTCGGAGCGGTGCCACAGCCTGCACCACTGATGCTCAAGCCGGTGGCGGTGGTCTGGACATTGTTGGCCGCATCGTAGGTGGTGATTTCACTGCCGCTCTCTGGCTCAACGGTGCGGCACAGACGATGATAGCTGTCGTAGTACAGGTTCTTGGTGACGCTGTTCGTCACGCCGTTATAGGAGCCAGACTGAATGATGGCGGTGGGATTGCCGTAGAGATCCCGATAAATATTTTGCGTAATGCCGGTGGGCGCAATCACCTCAATCGCGGTGTCGTAAGACGGCTCGTCAAAGGCCAAATAGGCCGTTGTCGTGAGATTGTTGTTGGGATCGGTGACCAGCTTGCGCGCGCCGTAGGAATACTGCGTCGATGTCGTCAACGGGGCACCAAGTTCTGAATCTTGCAGGGTCTTTAAGACACGGCCTAAAGCATCGTATTGCGTCGTTATACCTTTCGTCACGCTCGGCCAGCTCACACTCCCTGCCACCGGATAGGAGGACAAAAGGGTTCGGCCTGCGAAGTCGTAGGTCTTCGCCGTCGTAATGTCGGAATTACTCGTACCGATGACGGATGAGTCAACGAGTAGCGGCCGCAGCATCGCGTCGTAATAGGTGATTTCCTGATAGTTTCCTGTCTGACTTGTGCGACGCCAGTGCAATCCTGCAATGCCCTGCTCGGTGCCTGAAATCGGCACGGTGGTGATGCTTTCCGAATTCCAGTTCACCGTATCGCCAGTCGGGTAGACGACGCTATTCACGCGGCCGCCGGCGTCGTAGCCATAACTCGTCGTGTTGCTGTTCTGATCCGTAATACTGGTGATCTCGGCCAAGTCATCGACCGTGAGCGATTCGCTAGTCTTGTCGGGATAGCTAATGGACCGCGGTATGCCTCGGTAGTAATTGCTTAAATTGGTCGCGTTTGAATCACCATCGGTGAAGCTGCTCAACTGACCGGCGGTGTTGAAGCCGTACGTCATCAACAGCTCGCCGAACCGCGATCGGGTCAGCAGCGTATCGATGGCGGTGTAGGTGTTGAGACTCTCGGTTTCACCCGTGGATAAGTTATCGACCTCTTGCGGAAGGCCCAGTACCCAATACGCGGTGTCGTTGACATACGACGTCTGCTCTTCGATCGATGGTTCGTAAGAGATCGAGTTGTAGCGCTTGGTCTTGGTCACTTGCGCATAAGCGTTGAACGCTTCGGCGAGCCATGTATACACGTCGCCGTTGGGCGCGTCGTTGATGACCTTTTGGGTTAAAGGCGACAGTTCCGTCACCTGCGATTGATTGTCTCGGTAAAGCAGGTCGGCGCCGTAGGATGTTGGCCACGGGCCGCCCGTGGGGCTGGCGTAGGTGTTGATCTCCGAACGCATCAATGTGCCACTCGAAGATCCGCTGTAGTAATCCGTTTGTTTCAGCTGTCCTTCGGTGGCGTCATAACGATTGCTAAAGGTGTAACGAGTGTCGTTGCCGTTGGGATCCGTGACGTCGGTATAGACGGTGGTAGGGCACGTGCCGCTGGTCGCACAAGTGATGACGCACGTGCTGCTCGCACATTCGTCGTTACTCCAACTCTGATTGGCCGGCGAATAGCTATAGCTCCATGTCTGCGTGGGCAGGCCCGCGCCCGATCGCACCTCGCTCGTAATGGCGGGCTGGATGTACCACTCCGGGTAGAGTGCTGCGGGAGCCGTCCCGAAATCAGAGCCGTAACAGGCTTTGGGTGTGTACGAACGGCCGCTGAGTTTCAGCCCAATGCTGAACGTGCCCGTGAGTCCGGAGGGTGTTGTTATCGTGCCGAAACTGCCGCCTGACGCTACGGGGTAGGTAAAGTACGGAAGCTGGTCAAGCTGGCAGTTGTCGCTCGATACATTGTAGGACGACGGTCCAATAGGCAGGTTGTACGACCAGGCACTTCCATCGGGTAGTTGCACGCCCGTCAGGCCGGTGCCGTAGGTGTAGGTGTACGTCCAGGTGCGAGACGCCACATTGACGGCCTTAGCGGTGATCGTTTGGATCAACGGCGAACCCGGTTCATAGGTGACATCCACTTCGCGTTTGTCGTTCGCTGTGATGCTGGACAGATAACCTGTGCTGGAATCGTAGCGGTAGGTGAGCGTATTGCCGAAGCGATCTTGGATCTGCGTGACATACATAAACGCATCTTCGCGATTCAAGATGCCTATGCCTCCTGGGGCACCCACCATGGGCGTAGGGCTCTGTGCCGAAACAGCGTTCGATGTGGCGACGTGCATAAGATCAGGAGTGAGGGCACCCGCACCGATGATCGGGTACCACGGACGATAAACAAGATGAGCGAAGGTATAGCGCGTGCCATCGGGTGCGATGGCGAGAAACCCTTCACCACCATCGTCCGCCGGCACTCCGCAACCGATCATCCAGTTGTTCTTGGTGACAATGGAAAAACTCATCCCGCTGATAGTCGGTGACAGCGAATTCGCCGCGCTGCGTGGCATCAAAAGCTGCTTACCTTCGCCTGGCACCAACAGGTTGTACCCGTACCACCATTCGTCTGGCACCCAACCTCCCTGACTGGAAGTGGAAGCAATGCCTGGTGGCATTTTGAAATTGGTGCACCGACTCGTCGTACCCACCGTAGGGGTAGTCCCCCAGACCCCTGTCTGCCAGATGGCAGTCGATGCGAGGCCCGTCGATCCGACGAGAGTTTCGATGCGGGGAATATCCAGATCCCAGTTATCGAGAGGGAGTTGCGGACTAATGCTAGACCCAGGGGCCCACTCGATAAACTGCGCCGTTCGCCCCACGGTGATAGTCGGGCCGTTGCCTCGCAAGCTGACGTCGGTGACGTTGAATGAAATGCTGCCGTCATACAGGCTGATGTTTTCGCCAAACGGATGTTCACCCAGCGGCTGGATGTTCTGGTCGACCTGGATCAGCTTCTGATATTCATCCTCGGGGTTTGCGGTTTGCGCATGTGCTGCGAGTGATACCGCCGCCAACAAAGCTGCCCAACATGCGTAACGTACCTTCATGCCATCCCCCAAGAATTGAACGCAGCCAAGCCGCAATAACCCGTTGGGGATCGCGACTTGAAGAATTGGTTTAAACCACCGAGGAAACGTGAGGGTGAGCGTGGGGTTCGTGGGCTAAAGCCGCGGCCACACAATGCGCCAACGGCATACCTCGCCGTTGCGCAGCCATGATCGAATGCCTCACAGCATCCGTGCGAATAGCATGTCATCCCTGTAGCCCCTGTGCCGAACGTTGCGCTCGGCTCGTGGGAAGCTATCAAGCCTTTGGGGGATCCACAAGTGCTCTGTTTAAGGCTGATTTTTTTGAAGCGCTCTGGGGCAACAAGCCTAGTTAGCCGCGAAGCCGGTTTCGCGACAATGCGTGCATTTTGCGATCCAAACCGTCACCGGAACGGGCCCTCGGTGGGGACCCCGATCGCCTACCTCCTCGATCAGCTTTACGT
>Ga0302302_1001559_pt1 | contig 13739 bp, 6 predicted proteins | sample III_Palsa_E1_3_FD_198766 | JGI IMG/M metagenome (GOLD analysis project Ga0302302, IMG submission 198766) | Peat permafrost microbial communities from Stordalen Mire near Abisko, Sweden - III_Palsa_E1_3 | ecosystem: Environmental > Terrestrial > Soil > Palsa > Peat permafrost | place: Sweden...
GCTGGTTGAGGAGCGCTGAGGTCTGAGCGGTGATGACTTGCAGGTAGGTGTCGACGCCGCCGACGTAGCGGTTGTTGAAGATGCGTTCGGATTCTACGGCGGAGGCGGTGGCTTGACGCTGCTGCTCCTGCTCGTGGGAGAGAACGCGGAGAGCGACGAGGTTGTCTTCGACTTGTTGATAGGCGGTGAGGACGGTTTGGCGATAGGTGGCGGTGGTGCTGTCGTAGTTGGCGCGCGCCTGTTCCGAGAGGCCACGACGACGGCCACCGTCGAAGAAGGTTTCGCCGATTGTAGGACCGAGCGCATAGATGAAGCTGGATTTTTCGAAGAGCGAGGTGATGCTGGTGCTCTCCTGGCCGGCGGTTGCGCCGATGTTAACGGAGGGGAAGTAGGCGGCGCGGGCGATGCCGATTTGCTCATTGGCTGAGGCGGTGCGGCGCTCGGCGGCGGCGATGTCGGGACGGCGCTCGAGGAGTTGGGAGGGAAGGCCTGGAGGGACGTTCGGTGGCGCGACCGAAAGCGGGAGTGGGGACGGGGGAAGGCTGAAGGATGCGGGCGGCTTGCCGATCAAGCTGGCGACGGCGTGCTCGTACTGGGCACGCCTGATGGCAACGTCGGAGGCCTGCACCTTGGCGTCCTGAAGCTGAGTTTGGGCCTGGGTGAGATCGGACTTTACGGCAACGCCGCCGAGGTAGCGGTCGTTGGTGATGCGGACGGCTTCGGCGTATTGCGCGACGGTGTCGTTGAGGAGTTTTTGCTGGGCATCTGCAGCGCGGAGCTCGAAGTAATCCATAGCGACTTCTGCCTGGAGAGATAGCAGAGCGGTCTGGAGGTCGGCTGCGGCGGCTTGCGATTGCTCGCGGGCCGCGGTGACGTTGCGGCGGACGGCTCCCCAGAGGTCAACTTCGTAGCTCAGTTGAAGCGGGAGCTGAAGATCGCCTTCACCGTTGTTGGAGGATGCGGCGCTGAAGTAGGGCTGGTTGGCGGAATAGCGTTCCGCGCCGAGGAACGGATTTAGGCCGATGGTGGGATAGCGGTTGGCATTTTGGATGCGAAGGTTGGCGCGGGCGGCGCTCAGATTTGCCGCGGCGACCTTCAGGGTTTGGTTTGCATCGGCGACCTGGGGTTCGAGTGCGTTGAGGCCGTCGTCGTGAAAGATGGTCCACCAGTCTCCGCGCGGGATGGTGTCTTGAGGTTGGGCAGCCTGCCAGTCTGAGTTCTCTTTGAAGGCGGCGGAGTCGGCGCTGGGATTGAGTTCTTTGAAGGCTGGCGCGGTGGGTACGGAGGGCGTCTTGTACTTGGGGCCGACCATGCATCCGGCTAGCGCGAGGGTGGCCAGGAGGGCTGCGCTGCTGGATGCGTGTCGGACGGGTTTGCGACCCTTCATTGCATCACCGCCGGTTGGGTGGCGATGTTTACGGCTTGACCTTCGGACAGCGAATCGGATGGAGCGAGGATGACCTTGTCGTTTGCGGAGAGGCCGGTGGCGACCTCTACGGTCTTTCCGTTGTCCTTGCCAATGGTGATGGTCTGGAGGTGCACATGGCCATCGCGTACGACACCTACCTGCAGACCTTGCGAGCGGAAGAGGAGAGCGTCGGAGGGAATGGAAAGCTCGCGGCTTTGGACTGGAATTTTGAAGTGCACGAATACGTAAGCGCCGGGGAGAAGTTTTTCGTTGTGGTTGATGACGTCGACCTCGACGTTCAGCGTTCGAGAGCTGGGATCGATCGAACCGGAGTTTCGGGTGACGATGCCGGTGAAGACCTGGCCGGGGTATTCATCGAGGGTTAGGGTTGCGATGTCGCCGTTATGGATGTCGGGTGCATAGACTTCGGGAACGGCGACGAAGACGCGCAACTGGTTGACCGAGGCGATATGGAAGAGTTCCTTGGCGGTGTTGTTGCTGGTGGCAGAGCCGGCGTTGATGAGGTCGCCGATGTCTGTGTTGCGCTGGGTGACGATGCCGGAGTAGGGAGCGTAGATTTTCTCGAAGGACTGGAGCTGTGAGAGGCGGCGGACGTTAGCCTCCGCAGCTTCTACTGCAGCGCGTTTGGCGGCCGCGCCTGAGACGGCAACGTCGGTCTCTTGTTGGGACACTGAGTTGAGCTTGAGGAGATTCGTATAACGGGCAGAAGTGGTGTTGGCGAGGTTGAGATCGGCCTGCGCGCTCTTGAGATCGGCCTGGGCTACCTGGAGTTGCTCGTCGAGTTCGGGAGTTTCGATGGTGGCCATGAGTTCGCCCTTGGTGACGTGCTGGCCGATGTCGACGAACCATTGCTTGAGGTAGCCGCTGGTACGCGCGTAGATGGGCGTGTCATCGAAGGCCTGGGTATTGCCGGGAAGCGCGATCTCCGAGCTGACTCCGGAGACGACGGGTGAGATGACGTCCACGGTTGGGATTGCGTCGCGACGTGTCTGGGTGGCGAGATGATGCTCGTCGGCTGCATCGCCGATGAAGCGATAGATGATGCCGGCGAGGACGATCACGGCGATGACGATGACAGCGATGCGGACGCCTGGGGGCAGGCCGCGCGGCGCGGGGAGCGCGTGCGCGGGATCGGGGTGGGGCGGGATGGGATGCTCCGAGGGAGCGTAGTCGGCAGAGGGTGTGGTCATGTCGGCGTTGATGTCGGTGTTGTCGTCCGTGTTGTGAAGGGGCATGGTCCTGATCTCCAGTGGGTGCTTGGTGCGGACGGGCTACCCGATCGCTACGGTTTGCTGCGGGGAAGATGCTGACACAGGAGTGGGGCGGCGGTCGCGACCATGCAGAAGGGCAAAGACCGCGGGCACAAAGATGAGGGTAGCGACCGTGGCGAGAGAAAGACCACCAATGACGGCACGGCCGAGGGGGGCGTTCTGCTGGCCGCCATCGCCGAGGCCGAGCGCCATGGGAACCATGCCGATGATCATGGCGAGAGCCGTCATGCAGACCGGACGGAAGCGCGTGGTGCCGGCTTCGACAGCAGCGAGGAGAGCATTGCCGCTGACATCCAGGCGCTCCTTCGCGAAGGACACGACAAGGATGGAGTTTGCGGTAGCGACGCCCATACACATGATTGCACCCATGAGGGCGGGCACGGAGAGCGTGGTGTGGGTGAGGAAGAGGAAGACGACGATTCCGGCGATGGCGGCGGGTAAAGCGGTAATGATGATGAACGGATCAAGCCAGGACTGGAAGTTAACTACGATGAGCAGGTACACGAGGAGAATAGAGAAAACGAGGCCGAAGAGGAGACTGGTGTAGGAGGTCTGCATGGTCTCGACCTGCCCGCTGATGCGAACGAAGTTGCCGCGGGCAAGCGACGGGCGATTGCGATCGACGATGCGCTTGACTTGTCGTGCAACGGAGCCGAGGTCGCGATCCTGCACATTGGCGTAGATATCGAGGACGCGGCGCGTGTTGTAGTGGCTGATAATGGGCGGCTCGGTGGAGCGGGAGATGCCGGCGACATCCGCAAGGATTTCGGGTGTCTTGGCGGTGGGGGAGGCGAGTGGGATGTTCTCAAGGTCGCGGAGGGATTGGATCTGATACTGAGGTGTCTCAGCGATGATGCTGTAGAGAATGTGGTTCTTGTCGTTGAGGAAGAACTGCGGCGTGAGCTGGGCTGAGCCGGAGAGGATGTTGACGGCCGATCCGCCGATGTCGCCTTGAGTGTACCCGCCGTTGAGCGCCTTGGTGCGGTCGACAGTGACGTTGAGAACGGGAGAGTCGTTGGGTTGTTCGAGGCGCAGGTCGACGAGGCCTGGGACCTGCGCAAGTTGCTGCATCAGCGTTGCAGCGAAGGCGCGGTTGCCACTATCGTCTGACCCTTCGATTTGAACGTCGATGGGCGCGGGAAGGCCGAAGTTCAGGATTTGGGTAACGATGTCCGATGGGAGGAAGTAGAGGGTTACGCCGGGAAACTCGCGGGGAAGGCGTTCACGCAGGGTGCGAACGTAGTCCGCGGTGGGGGAGTGATTTTCATTGAGGGTGACCAGGATATCCGCGTCCGCAGCACCGAAGAGCCCGCTGGTTGCGTGCTGGGTATTCAACGTGGAATAGGGAAGGCCGATGTTGTCGAGGATGTTGTCCATCTGGTTCGGCGGGATGGTGGAACGAATGGACTGCTCTATGAGATCACAGAGGCGGGCGGTCTCCTCGATACGGGTTCCGGTCTTGGCGCGGACGTGGAGGATGAACGAGCCATTATCGTTATTGGGAAAAAAATTCTGTCCCAGCAGGGGGATCAGCAAGAGGCTGAGGAGGCAGGCAAGCAGGAAGAGGGGTATGAAGAGTTTGCGCGCCTTAACGAGTTGGGTCAGGAGCGACTCGTAAGCGGACCGGACGGATTCAAAGCCGCGCTCAAAACCACGTTGGAGGCGGGCGAAGATATTTTGGGAGAGTGGGGCGTGATGGTCGACGGGCTTGAGGAGGTAAATGGCCATCGTCGGTACGAGCGTTCTCGACAAGATGTAGGAGGCGATCATGGCGAAGATGACGGCTTCGGCGAGCGGCACGAAGAGATAACGCGTGACGCCGGAGAGAAAGAACATGGGAAGGAAGACGATACAGATCGAGAGGGTAGAAACGAGTGCAGGGACAGAGATCTGGGCCGCGCCTTCGAGGATGGCTTCGCGCAGTTCGTGGCCCTCTTCGAGATAGCGTTCAATGTTCTCGATGGTGACGGTCGCATCGTCTACCAGAATGCCGACGGCGAGTGCTAGGCCACCGAGGGTCATGATGTTAATGGTTTGGCCCATGAGACTGAGGAAGATGATGGAGGTGAGGATCGAGAGGGGGATCGAGACGGCGATGATAAGCGTTGAGCGCCAGGATCCGAGGAAGAGAAGGATCATCAGGCCAGTGAGGGTGGCGGCGATAACGCCTTCGCGAATGACACCGTCGATGGAGGAACGAACGAAGACGGACTGGTCGCCGATGGGTGTGATCTTGAGATCTTTCGGGACAGTAAGTGCTACGCGCGGCAGCAGATTTTTGATGCCCTGGACAACGCTGAGGGTGGAGGCGGACCCAGACTTGAGGATGGTGATGAGGACGCCGCGATGGCCATCCTGGCGAACAATGTTGGTCTGCGGGATGGAGCCATCTGTAACGGTGGCGACATCCTTGAGGTAGACGGTGGCACCATTGACTTGCTTGAGTGGCAGATTGGACAACCCGGCGAGGGAGGAGGGGGTGCTGTTGAAGCGGACGTCGTATTCGGCAGGGCCGATCTTTGCGGTGCCACCGGGCTGGACGATATTTTGATTGCCCACGGCGGTGAGGACCTCGGCGGGCGAAAGGCCTTCTGCCTGAAGCTTTTTGGGGTCGAGATTCACCATGATCGAACGCTGTTTACCGCCGTAGACGCTGGGGACGACGGCGCCTGGAACGGTGACGAGCTGCGGTCGAATGATGTTCAAGCCGTAGTCGTTTAGTTGCTGCTCGTTGAGACCTTTCCCGGAGAGGCCGAGCTGAAGGATTGGGACGCTGGAGGCGGAGAAATTGATGATTTGTGGCGGGAGAATGCCGGGCGGAAGATTCTTGAGCATCTCCTCGGAGGCGGCGGATACCTGGGAGTTGGCGGTGTCCAGCGAGGCGCCGGGCTGCAGGTAGATTTTGACGATGTCTTCGCCGTTGAGGCTGGTCGATTCGATGTGCTCGATGTTATCGACGAGGGTCGTGAGGGATCGTTCAAAGGGGCCGGTGATGCGGCCCTCGACCTCTTCGGGGCTGAGGCCGGTGTACTGCCAGGCAACGGAGACGACGGGGATATTGATGTTGGGGAAGATGTCGGTGGGGGTGCGCAGGATGAGCACCGGCGCGGCGATCAGGATGAGGATCGCGAGGACAACAAAGGTATACGGCCGGTTAAGCGCAAGCCGAACAATCCACATGAAGCGCTCTCCAAGGGCAGGAAATCCCTCTTGTATGACTGTATCGGAGGAAGGAAAGACTCGGCGAGCGGCCGATAAGCGCACACCCCGTGCGAAAAACGCAGTGAGTGTTGCGCTCACTTGAAATGGATTAGGGGGCGGTGCGGATTGGTTCTGAAGGTGCGGCGATTACGTGATGATTGATGGCGTAGTTTGATCTGTCTGCGGATTGCGGAATGAGAAAGTATGGAGCACCGGGCGGGAATTGAACCCGCGAATACTGGTTTTGCAGACCAGCGCGTTAGCCACTTCGCCACCGGTGCTCATGTTCTGCCGCGTATGTTTGACGATACACGGCAGAGCGTTCCGCGAGAACTACTGCGGCTGGGTTGTGGTGCGAAGGTAGGGCTTCACGGTTTTGTAGCCAGGGAAGATCTTGTCGGCGTCTTCATTTGAAACGGCACCGGTGATGATGACGTCCTCGCCCTGCTTCCAATTGGCTGGGGTGGCGACCTTGTGCTTCGCGGTGAGCTGGATGGAGTCGAGCACGCGGATGACTTCGTCGAAGTTGCGGCCAGTGGTCATGGGGTAAGCGATCTGGAGCTTGATGCGCTTGTCGGGGCCGATGACGAAGACGGTGCGTACAGGCGCGTTGTTGGCCGGGGTGCGGCCTTCGCTGGTTTCGCCGGCATCGGCAGGGAGCATGTCATAGAGCTTGGCGATGGTGAGGGTGGGGTCGCCGATGAGGGGGTAGTTGACCTTGTGGCCGCCGACATCTTCGATGTCCTGGGTCCACTTGGCGTGGCTGTCGACGGGGTCCACGGAGAGGCCGATCACCTTGGCGCCACGCTGCGCGAACTGCTGTTCGAGGCCTGCGACGGCGCCGAGTTCGGTGGTGCAGACGGGGGTAAAGTCCTTGGGGTGGGAGAAGAGAACGGCATAGCCGTCGCCGATCCAATCATGGAAGTGGATCGCGCCCTGCGTGGTTTCGGCGGTGAAATCGGGGGCAATATCATTAATGCGGAGTGACATTGTGTTTTCCGTCCTTCTAGTAAAGTTTGTCCGATCGGTGGGGCTGTGAGGTAAAAGCAGAAAACCCACCCGGCTGAGCCTTGGGTGGGTTGATGTACTCGTCTCGACGTCTTGTTATCGTCTCGATTCGCTCATCCGCTCACCCGCGTGGGGCCGCAGCAACAGCAGCAACCACAGGAGCAGGGCATCGAGTTGGAGACGGTCAGGGTCATTGAGTTGTACTTCTAAGCTTAGTACCGCCGCGGGCGCCAAGCACCAGCGCGGAAGCAGTTTCGCTTCCCTTGCGGTTGTTCTTACGTTACGGCGGAGCGATTTGGATGTCAAGGTCACACGCGTGATGAGGAGCCTGAGCCCTGTGCGGTCATGGCTGCGGCACGTAGCATGGAGACATGGCTCGCATACTTGATTACTCCTTGGTAGACGTCTTTGCAGAGCGGGCGTTGGAAGGTAATGCACTCGCTGTTTTTCATGATGCACGTGGCTTGTCGGATGAGGAGATGCAGGCGCTCGCGCGCGAGACGAATCTCTCGGAAACTACGTTCATCTTTCCTCAAGACGCGGAGATTGAAGAGCGCGAAGGCGTTCGTGTACGGATCTTCACGACGCAGGAGGAACTGCCATTCGCGGGACATCCTACGCTGGGTACGGCGACGTGGCTGTACTTGAATCACCCGTCGTTGCGCGGCGCAGACACGATTATTTTGCGATTGAATGTGGGGAAGATCGGCGTGCGCTTCGATGGACAGAGTGAAGGCGAAGTGGGCGTGCGAGCGACGATGGTGCAGAAGGATCCTGTGTTTGGCGCGACGCATGATCGCGCGGAGATTGCGTGCGCGATTGGATTGAAGGTGGAGGATCTTTCGGCTGAGTATCTTCCGCAGACAGTGTCGACGGGTGTGCCGTTCTGCATTGTGTTGTTGCAGTCGCTGGAGGCGTCGCGGCGAATGGAGTTGGTGCCGCACGAGGCGCGGGCGTGGACGGCGAAGAATGATGCGCAGTTTTTTTATTGCATCGCGCCGCTGGAGAAGAACGGAGCGGGCGGGGCGGATTGGCATGCGCGGATGCAGTTTTATTCGGGGGAGGATCCGGCTACGGGATCGGCGGCGGGGTGCTGCATTGCCTGGCTGGTGAAGGTGGGACTGGATGCTTCGGGGCGGGAAGTATTGATTGAGCAGGGGATTGAGGTTCAGAGGCCGAGCCGGATTGGGGTGAGGGCGACGCTGGAGGAAGGGCGAGTTCATTCGGTAGAAGTTTCGGGGCGCACCATTTCTGTGGCAGAAGGACGGTTTTTCCTGCCCTGAAAATGGGAGTTTTCCACAGGGGACGAATCGCAAACGCCAACAGGGACGAGCAATGTGTCGTTGCGGTGGAAGCGCCACCTCAAAGTCATTGCATTTTCGCTAAAAATTCACTGTTGCCATAGGGGGTGCGGCTCCGTATGCTCAGCAAATCGTCAATGAACCAAGTGATTCGGAGACGCAATTTTTCGCCTGATTTACCGACAATCTGTGTGATAGCAAAGGGACCAATGGTGTTCTCTGCGCTGCGGTTAGACCTTTGTAAGGCCGCGCGCTGTAGAGAATTCTGAGGGTAACTGGGTTATCGCGAGCTACGAACCAGTTCTTTGGGGGTAATCCCAACTTGAGCTGTAAAGAGGCACTGCTTTCACGATGGTTGTGAAGCGGTGGGGAGGCTTTTTTGCGCCTTTTCCACGGCAATCCACAACATCCACAGCAGACGCACGGTCAGCGCTTTGGCGCGATCGTAGTGGCCTTTTTGCGGGGAAAATGACTGATTTCGCAGCTTATTGAAACGCTCAACCTGAGCGGAGGAAAGCTGCGCCCTGGGGCGTAGACGACCCCGCCCGGCTCCCAACAACGGAAGCACTGCGTCTCGCAAGTCGTTGATTTGATTTGGGGAACGCCGCATAACTTGAACTTAGTCAACCTAAAAAGCCGGAGAAAACCGGCATGGAGAGAAACGATGAGACCTCGCAAGACGATTTTGTGTGTGGAAGATAACGAACAGGTGCTTTCGGTGAGGAAGTTTTTGCTGGAGACGAGGGGATACCGGGTGCTGGCGATGGGGTCGGCGGCGGAGGCTTTGGAGTATTTGCAGGGGGCGGCGCAGGGGTCGGTGGACTTGTTGATGGCGGATTTGATTATGCCGTCGATGGACGGTAACGAGTTGATTCGAAAGGCAAAGCAGGTCCATCCAGGATTGCCGACGCTGCTGGTGTCGGGGACGGTGACTAGCTTTGACCGGGCGGCGGCGGCGGACGCGTTCCTGCCCAAAGGGGCTTGCACGCCGGCGGAGGTGCTGGATCGGATTCGGATCCTGGTGGCGCGGAAGCGGGGGCCGAAGAAGCAGGTGCAGTCGGTTTCGGTTGATGAGGTGTCGGCGCAGGTCGCAATGGCGAGTTAGGCCGGGATTTCGCGTTTTCTGGTGCGGGTTTAGGTGGGTTTCGGGTTACGCGGCTGCGTTTTAGCTGGGTTTCGGGTAGCGCATTGTGGGGTTGGAGCGAGGGGTGGGTCATTTGACCCACCCCTCTCGTCGCTTGCGGCTCGAGTGGGAAGAACGAGTAAGAGAAGAAGCAGATTCCCAGAGGGAATGACAGAAAGAAAAGCCAGGGCAACGGCAAGACCAAGAGCAAATACAGGGGTCTCTCCACTGCGCTTCGCTCCGGTCGAGATGACGAAGTTTGCGCCGTGAAGGATCAGGCTTCGACCAGGCCGTAGCGACGTTGCCATTGGTGCTTTAGGCGGGACCATACTGCGTCGATTTCGGGCCGGGGCATGGTGAGGTCTGGGTGGTCTACAAAGTGGGCGGCTTCTTGGCGGGCTAGCTCGAGGAGGTCGCGGTCGCGGGCGAGGTTGGCTACTCGGAATTCTGGGAGGCCGGCTTGCTTGGTGCCGAAGAATTCTCCGGGGCCTCGCTGTTGGAGGTCTAGTTCGGCTAGCGCGAATCCGTCTTGAGTTTGGACCATCGCGTTGAGGCGGAGGTCGGCTTCGGGGGTTACGGTGGCGGCGGTGATGAGGATGCAGAAACTTTTGGCGGCGCCGCGGCCTACGCGTCCGCGGAGTTGGTGGAGTTGCGCGAGGCCGAAACGGTCGGCGTGTTCGATGACCATGACGGTGGCGTTGGGGACGTCGACGCCTACTTCGATGACGGTGGTGGAGACGAGGACGTCGAGCTCGTTGCGTTTGAAGCGGGCCATGGTGACTTCCTTGTCGTCGGCGGACATGCGGCCGTGGAGTAGGCCGAGGCGGAGGTCGGCGAGCGGGCCGGCTTGGAGGTCGTGGTGCATGTCGGTGGCGGAACGGAGCTTGGTGCGTGGAGATTTTTTTCGCGTCTTGGTGGTGGGTTCGGGAGGTTCGATTTCGACGGCGAAGTCTAGTTCGGGTTGGTCGTCGGTGGCGCCTTCGATGATGGGGTAAACGATGTAGGCCTGGCGGCCTGCGGCCACTTGCTTGCGGATGAAGTCCCAGACTTCTGCGGAGCGCTCTTCTGGCATGCGGCGGGTTTGGATGGGGGTGCGGCCCGGGGGGAGTTCGTCGATGATGGAGGCTTCGAGATCGCCGTAGAGGGTTAGGGCGAGGGTGCGGGGGATGGGGGTCGCCGTCATGACGAGGACGTCGGGTTCCGAGTAGGTGTCGGGCGGGGTGCTTCGCGTGGCGGTGTCAGCCTTGTTCACTCCCACTCGTGACGATGAGGCCGTCACGAATGGGGCACCCGGCGTGTCAGTAGATAGCTGTGTGGTGGTGCCGGTGTTGGGTTTGCGCATTAGCTGGAAGCGCTGTTGGACGCCGAAGCGGTGTTGCTCGTCTACGATGACGAGGCCCAGGTTGGCGAAGTCTACCTTTTCTTCTACGAGGGCGTGGGTGCCGATGGCTAGATCGATTTCGCCGCGGAAGATGTGGGCACGGGTGTCGCGCTTTGTCTTGTCGTCGAGCGAGCCGGTGAGTAGGCCGATGCGGTAGGGGCGCTTGGTGCGGGGGGAGATTTTTTCGCTGAGGAGTTTGCGCGCGGAGAGGTAGTGCTGCGTCGCCAGGATTTCTGTTGGCGCCATGAGGGCTACTTGATAGCCGTTCTCTATTGCGATGAGTGCGGCTTGGAAGGCGACGATGGTTTTGCCGGAGCCTACGTCGCCTTGCAGCAGTCGGCGCATGGGTTGGGTGCGGCGCATGTCGTGAACGATTTCGCCGAGGACGCGTTTTTGGGCGGCGGTGGGTTTGAAGGGGAGGATTTGTTTGAGGGCTTCGCGGACCTGGTCGTTGGTGACAAAGGCCGTGCCTTGGCGGCTGCGAAGCTTGCGGCGTTTTAATTCGAGGCCTAGTTCTAGGTAGAAGAACTCTTCGAAGATGAGGCGGCGGTGAGCGGGGGTGCGGGCGGACATGAGGTCCGTCATGGAGGTGCCAGCGGGCGGGAAGTGGAGGTCGCGGAGGGCGTCCATGCGGGTGGGGAAGGCCAGGCGTTGGCGGAGACTTGTGGGTAAGGTCTCGTCGGTGAGTTGGGCTTCTTGCGATCCCACCCATTGCGATGAAGCCGCCACGGATGGGGCACCCGAACGTTGGTGGTTGGGAGGGACTTCGGATTCGGCGAGGTCTTTGAAGATGGTCCAGAGGATGCGGCGGACGCCGCGGGAGGTTAGTTTGCTGCCCGAGGGAGTTTTGCCGCCGAGGTATTCGTAGATGGGGACGATGCGACCCATTTCGAGGAGGATGAATTCGGCGTCTTCTCCGGTGGCGTTGGAGTCGGGGAGGATTTCGAAGGTGGGCTGGATCATTTTGAAGCGCGTGGTGCCGGGGATGGCGCCGAGGGCGTTGCCGCTGCGCGAGCCTTCGAGCTTGCCGTAGAGGGCGATTTTCTGGCCTGGCTTGAACTTGTCTTTTAAGTAGGTGCCGTGGAACCACATGCACTTTACGGTTTCGAGGATGGGGGAGGGGGCGGCGAGGAGGCCTTGCACGGCAGCGTCGGAGTCGGGGTCGGGCGGGGTGATGCCTACCGTCATTTCGAAGATGGGGGCGGAGCGGGTGCGGAGGAGGACGGTGCCGCGGACTTCGCCGAGGAGGGAGGCCATGTCGCCAGGGTTGTAGAGGCTGAGGGGCTTGGGGTGGAGACGGTCTTCGTAGCGGAAGGGGAGGTGGTAGAGGAGGTCTTCGATGGTGAGGATGCTGCGTTCCGCGAGGCCGGCAGCGATGCGAGGGCCGATGCGTTTAACGGAGTTTACGGGGGTGGAGAGTTGGAGCGGCATCGGGTTTGATGGTAGCAGTGGGGGTTCTGCGAAAGCGGTTGGGTGGAGGAAGAGAAGAAGCAGATTCCGGAGAGAATGAAAGAAAGAAAGAAAGGCAAAGGCAAAGGCAAAGGCAAAGGCAAAGGCAACGGCAAAGGCAACGGCAAAGGCAAGGGCAAATACAGGGATCCTTCGCTTCGCTCCAGGATGACGACGAAAAACAGGCGACAGGCATAGTAAGAGCAAAGGCAGACGCTAAGGCAGAACAGATTGGGGTGGGGTGGTAGCTGCTTAGGTACGGTGGGGCATTGTTGTGGCGCGAACGGCGGTCACAAATGAAATGATCGGCTAATGAAATAATGGAGGAGCGTGCGGTTGAGGCTGGCGGCACGCGGGTATTTGTTTCACGATGGACTCATTCTTTTATCGATTTCGGAATCCGCTGGTATTGATCACGATCGTGCTGCTGCAGGTGATTGCGCTGGCGATGCAGGTGCAGCGGCCGTCGAAGGACGCGGAGTTGCCGGCGAGTGCGCGGGCGATGGAGAGTGCGGGGGCTGCTCCGGATGGGAAGCATGTGTCGTTGCTGAGGCGGTGGACGGTGACGGCGGTGACGCCGCTGGAGACGGCGGTGCATGCGTCGAGTGTGAAGGTAAGGGGCGCGTGGGGGAATTATGTGGATCTGCTGCATACGCGGCAGCAGGATGCGCAGCTGAAGCAGGAGGTGGCGCGGCTGCGGGTGGAAGAGGCTTCGTTTGCGGAGGACGCGCACCAGGGGCGGAGGTTGCAGTCGCTGCTGGGGTTCAAGCAGCAGTATGTGACGAGCACGGTGGCGGCGCAGGTGATTGGGACGAGTGGGTCTGAGCGGTCGCATGTGCTGTATCTCGATAAGGGGTCGGAGGATGGGCTGAAGCCGGAGATGGCGGTGATTACTCCGGATGGCGTGGTGGGGAAGATTCGCGATGTGTTTCCGAAGACGTCGCAGCTGTTGTTGATCAGCGATTCGTCGTCGGGTGCGGGCGTGATTTTGGCGACGACGCGGATACGCGGGATTGTGAAGGGGACGGCGACGGGGCGGGTGGAGATCGATAACTTGACGGCGGATTCGCGGATCAAGGTGGGGGAGCCGGTGGTGACGTCGGGTGGAGATTTGGTGTTTCCGCGGGGGCTGCCGGTGGGGACGATCGAGTCGATTGCGCCGGACCCGCTGCATCAGCCGTATACCGCGATCGTGATTAAGACGGCGGCGAATTTGAATCGGCTGGAAGAGGTGCTGGTGATTACGGGGACGTCGGAAACGTTGCCGGCGGCGGCTGCGCAGGATGCGGATGCTGCGGAGGCTACGCAGGAAGCGAATCAGAAGGCCGCGGATTTGATTGCGGAGAAGCTGCCTAGTTTGCATTCGGATGGGGATGCTGCGCCGGTTGCGGGAGCGGTGGGGGCGGATGGGAAGCCGGTGTCGGATGATCCGGAGAGCCAGGTTGGCGGGGCGGTGGGGTATATCAATTCGGGGCTGCCGCGGCCTAAGGCGGCGGCGCGGCCGGATAAGTATTCGCCGGGGACGGTGGCGCCGGCTGCAGAGTTGACGCCGGGTGCTCCGGCATCGCAGCAAGCG
>Ga0302302_1001564_pt1 | contig 13715 bp, 11 predicted proteins | sample III_Palsa_E1_3_FD_198766 | JGI IMG/M metagenome (GOLD analysis project Ga0302302, IMG submission 198766) | Peat permafrost microbial communities from Stordalen Mire near Abisko, Sweden - III_Palsa_E1_3 | ecosystem: Environmental > Terrestrial > Soil > Palsa > Peat permafrost | place: Sweden...
TCCACACAATTCACCTGCGCACACTGTCAAAGATCAACCACTTGCAACCGATTCCTCGTGTTGCGTCCCGAACGTTTCGTCCGAGGTGAGCCGCCCATTCTATATCGTTTTTAACTGCCGTCAACACCTTCATTTCACTTTTTCGAAGATGCCGCGACTCGTCAAAAACTGCGTGGACGACTCCGGGCCGCGCATCATACGAGCTACAGAAAAAAGCACAAGCGCTAATTTGGAAATCGGCGTGCCGCCGTCGTTGCCCACCGATTTTCAGGCCGCGACGAGCCTCACGCGGGCGAAGTTGCGTTTGCCGACCTGCAGCACGCCTTCGAATCCCACGCTGAAGACGCGCTGCGCGTCCTCGACGACCTCCGTATCGATGCGCACGGCCCGCTCCTTCAACTTGCGGCCCGCCTCTGAATTGCTCACGGTGATGCCGGCAGCCGTAAGCAACGCCGCGAGCCGGATGCCTTCGGCGGGAACGGCGATGTCGTTCAATGGCAGCAACGACGTATCCCCTTCACCGCGCACTACGGCATGCCAGCCGGCAATGGCGTGCTCGGCGGCGGCCGCATCGTGAAAGCGCGTGACCAGTTCCCGCGCCAGTCGCAGCTTGGCATCGCGGGGGTTAAGGGAACCGTCCGCTATCTCGCGCTTCATCTGCGCAAGCTGCTCCAGTGATACGTCAAAGCTCAGCAGCTCGAACCAGCGCCACATCAGGTCGTCGCCGATCTTCATGGTCTTCGTAACCATGTCGATGGCAGGCTCGTTGATGCCGATATAGTTACCGAGCGATTTGGACATCTTGTTGACGCCGTCCAGACCCTCCAGCAGCGGCATGGTCAGCACAATCTGCGGCGGCTGGCCGTGATTCTCCTGCAGGGCTCGACCCATCAGCAGATTGAATTTCTGATCCGTGCCACCAAGTTCGACGTCGCATTTCAACGCGACCGAATCGTATCCCTGCACCAGCGGGTAGAGAAACTCGTGGATGGCGATCGGCTGCTGCGCCGCATAGCGTTTGGCAAAGTCGTCGCGCTCGAGCATGCGCGCTACCGTGTGCTGCGCGGCCAGCTTGATCAGATCGGCCGCCGACATCTGGCCGAACCACTCGGAATTGAAACGCAGCTCGGTGCGCTCCTTGTCCAAGACCTTATAGACCTGGCTGGCATAGGTCTCCGCATTGGCCAACACATCCTCGCGGGTCAGCGGCTTGCGGGTAACGTTCTTGCCGGTGGGGTCACCGATCATGCCGGTGAAGTCGCCGATCAGGAAAATCACCTGATGACCCAGATCCTGAAACTGGCGCATCTTGTTCAGCAATACCGTGTGGCCAAGGTGCAGGTCCGGCGCGGTCGGGTCGAAGCCCGCCTTGATGCGCAGCGGCCGGCCGCTTTTCAGGCGCTCTATCAGCTCCTCGCGCTTGATGATTTCGTCGGCGCCCCGGGTGATCGTTGCCAACGCCTGCTCAAGCTCGTTCATTAGTGGGTCTCTCAGATCGCGAAGTGGAGGAGTGACGGCCGATGGAAACTGACGGCGCCAAAACGTTAATTGTGCGTTAATCGAAAATACCGCGCAAACCCTTGATGCAAAAGGACGTTGACGCTGTTTAGACGCGGCCGTTATGGTACGACCTGTTTGTAAACGTATCTGCGGGGCGTGTAGAAATGGTGGAAGAGAAGCAGGGGGCGCGCAAGGCGCGCAAACAGGCTATTTGCCGCAAAGCGCAGCAGCAGCACTCGCATTTTTACGAGCGTTTCGCCCACTGGTCGTTTCACCAGTCCGATGTCGTTGAACCAATCCACTGGCATCGCGAACGCTGGGTACTCGCCGGTATGGCCCTGCTTATCACGCTACTGTCGGGCTTCATCATGCCTGCATGGGCGAGCGCGATGCGACCCGCCGTGATGCCCGAAGCGCACACCGTTCTGAAGCTGGCTTTGCCCAAAGTGGCTGAACTAAGCGCACCGGCGCCTGCCGTGGATGACTGGCAGGTAGTGCGCGTGCAGCCGGGGCAGACGCTTTCTGACATTTTTACCGGCCGCGGCCTGAGCATGACCGACCTGCAGAAGGTCGTTGACGCGTCCGGCGCCGCCAAGACCGCCCTGCACCATATACACCCGGGCGAGGAGTTCGATTTCCTGCTGGGCAGCAACCACGTTCTCAAAGGCCTGCGCTTCGATCAGGACGACGCCAATCGCGCGACGATCCGTTTGGACGGCGACCAGCCTACCGTCAGCATCCAACCCCGTGACATGGACATGCGCGAGCAGGTGGCCCATGGCGTCATTCACAGCAGCCTTTACGCCACGGGCGATCAGGCCGGCCTCGATGCCGCCATGGTCGGCAAGCTCGCCGACCTGTTCAAGTACGACGTCGATTTCGTGCAGGATCTGCGCGAGGGCGACAGCTTCACGGTGATTTACGATGACGTCTATCGCGATGGCGTCCGCTACGGCGAAGGCAACATCGTCGCGGCAGAATTCATCAACCAAGGCCAGCGCTACACCGCTTATCGATTCAAGAAGGCCGGCGGCGACTATGGCTGGTTCAGCGAAGACGGACGTCCGATCCAGAAATCGTTCCTGCGCATCCCGGTGGATTTCACCCGCATCTCGTCCACATTCAGTTCGGCGCGACTGCATCCTGTACTTGGCCTGATGCGTGCACACAAAGGCGTGGATTATGCCGCGCCGACGGGCACGCCGATTCACGCGGCGGGCGACGGCGTGATCAAGTACAAGGGCTGGATGAACGGCTACGGCAATTTCGTCATCATCCAGCACAGCGGCACCATCAGCACCGCCTATGGCCACATGTCGCGCTTCGGCAGCGAGCGCCTCGGCCAGCGCGTCACCCAAGGGCAGGTCATCGGTTTTGTCGGTATGACCGGTCTGGCGACCGGGCCGCACCTGCATTACGAATTCCGCGTCAACGGCACGCAGCGCAATCCGCAGACGGTGACGCTGCCCAAGCCGGAACTGTTGCCGGCCGCGCAATTGGCACGGTTCAAATCGCAGGTGGTGCGGCCGCAGTTGGCGCGACTCACCGAGCTCGACGCGCGCATCAAGCTCGCCAAAGCCGACGCCTCCGCCAGCAACGATAACTGAGTGCGGCGCCGGCGTGACTGACGATTCAGCGCTCTATATCGGGCTGATTTCCGGCACCAGCGCGGACAGCATCGATGCGGCGCTGGTCAGCTTTGCAGGCGGAGCACCTAAGGTCACCGCGACTTACGCACATCCATGGCCAGCGCCGCTCAGGGAGCGAATGCTCGCGCTGATGCAGGGCGAAGCCGCGCTTGACCTCGACGCGTTTGGACGTCTGGACGTCGAAATCGCACACTGCTTCGCCGGAGCCGCGCTGCAACTGCTGCAGCAAAGCGGCACGCCGCCAGCATCGGTGCGCGCCATCGGCTCTCACGGCCAAACCGTGCGCCATCGGCCGACCGGCGCGTATCCGTTTACCCTGCAGCTGGGCGATGCCAGCGTGATTGCCGAGCATTGCGCCATCGATGTCGTTGCCGATTTTCGCCGCGCGGACATTGCGGCCGGCGGGCAGGGCGCACCGCTGTTACCCGCACTGCACGCCATGCTGCTGGCGCGCGACGGCAAAAGCCGCGTGGTGCTGAATCTGGGTGGGATTGCGAACATCACCGTATTGAATGCCGATGGCTCCGTGCTGGGCTTCGATACCGGGCCGGCGAACGGGCTGCTCGACGCATGGTGCCTTCGCTACCGCGGCGAACCGTTTGATCGCGACGGCGCCTTCGCTGCCAGCGGCACCGTCGCTACATCGCTGCTCGATGCGCTGTTGGCCGACCCTTATTTTGCGCTCGCGCCGCCCAAGAGCACGGGGCGCGAACATTTCCATCTGAACTGGTTGGCGGCGCATCCACACATCAACGATCTCAGCCCTGCTGATGTACAGGCCACGCTGCTAGAGCTGACCGCGCGCAGTGTGTCGGAGACCATCACGCAGCAAACGCCACCCTCCGCTGACGTCCTCGTCTGCGGTGGCGGCACGCACAATCGCCGGCTGATGCAGCGACTGGCCGAACTGCTCGCGCCGCGCGTGGTCAGCAGCACGGCAGCGCACGGCATCGACCCCGATTTCCTGGAGGCCACCGCTTTTGCCTGGCTTGCGCGTCAGAGGTTGCTGGGATTACCGGGCAACCTGCCGGCCGTTACGGGAGCGCGCGGTCCTCGCGTGCTTGGCGCGATCTACTCGGCGCCCGACGCCGGCGCATCAGCGTGACAAAACCGCGGCCATAGGTAAAAGAACAGTAGGGTGGCCGGGATGATCGACAGCACGGTGATCACGAAATATTCTCCGTAGCCCGTCGCCGTCGCAATGCCTCCGGCGAAGAACCCCAGCAGCTTTCCCGGCAAATTGACCATCGAACTCAGCAGTGCGTACTGCGTGGCCGTGTGCTCGCGATTGACCAGCGAAGAAAGAAACGCCACCGTCGGTGGCCCCAGCATGCCCAGCGTGAGATTCTCGCCGGAAATCACCATGGTCAGCACGAGCAGGTTCCCCGGGTGCGCAATCAGCGCCAGATACAGCAGATTGCTGCAGCCACACAGCACGACAGTCACTCCTAGCGATCGCCACGCGCCCCAGCGCGCCACGGCAGCTCCGCCAAGAAAAACGCCGACGATGCCGATCCAAATACCGTAGATCTTGGTGATGCTGCCGATTTCGGTCTTGGAAAATCCCATGTCACGATAGAAAGGGCTCATCACGCCGCCGATCGTGGCCTGCTCGGGAATTTTGAACAGCAAAATAAACAGTAGTGTTACGCCGGCTATATGCCAGCCATAGCGACGAAAGAAATCCGCAAAGGGATCGACCACGCTCTCCCGCATCGCCGCTCGCCACCCGCGCGCAGCGACCAAACGCACTTCAGGCTCGCGCGCAGACAAGGTCGCCGCAATCGGGATACCCATGGCAATGGCCATCACCAGATAGACCCAGCTCCACGCTATGTGATCGGCAAGAATCAGCGCCAACGCACCCGCCAGAATTAAGGCAATGCGATAACCCAGCGAATACGTCGCGACCAGCGCACCCTGGGCATCGACCGGTGCAATCTCGATACGGTAGGCGTCGACGGCGATATCCTGCGTGGCGCCAAAAAAAGCCACTAATAACGTGGCGGCCACAAAAGGCATCAATTTCGCCGGCGTCAAAAAGGCCATTGCCAACAGGCCGGCCACCACGCCGAGCTGCGCAAACAAAAGCCAGCCGCGCCGACGACCCAGACGCGAAAAGCCCGGAAGCCGCCAGTGGTCGAGCAGCGGTGCCCATAAAAATTTGAGCGCATACGTCATGCCTGCGCTGGCGATCATCGTAATGTCTTTCAGCACGATGCCGTTTTCTTTCAGCCAGTACGCCAGCGTGCCGGCAACAAGCAGAAACGGCAGGCCTGAGGAAAACCCGAACAGCAGCATGGTCCACGCCGCCGGCTGGGCAAACGATTTCCAGACGGATGGCCTGGCCCGCGTCGCGTCCTTTGCGGGCCGATTTTCGCCGACCGCCTCAGTCGGCATAATCAACAATATAAGGCGCGTGATCGGAGAACCGCTGGTCGCGGTAGATCGAGCAGTTCGTCAGCCGGTCGCGCAGTGAGGGTGTGACCACTTGATAGTCGATGCGCCAACCCACGTTGTTGGCGCGCGCCTGGCCACGGTTCGACCACCAGGTGTACTCCACCGCATCGGGCTTGATCGCGCGAAAGCTGTCGACCCAGCCGCGCTGCTGGAAGAGCAGATCCAGCCAGGCGCGCTCCTCGGGCAGGCAGCCGGAGTTCTTCTGGTTCGAGCTCCAGTTCTTGATGTCGTTCTTGGTGTGCACGATGTTCCAGTCGCCGCAGATCACGTAGTCGCGGCCACTCTTCAGCCAGCCGTCGAGAATCGGCGTAAACCATTCCATCGCCTTGAACTTGAACTGCTGGCGCTCATCGCCGGACGAGCCCGACGGAAAATACAGCGACACCACCGAAAGATTGCCGAAGCGCGCCTCGATGTAGCGCCCTTCGTTGTCGAACTCGTCCCAACCCAGCTCGGTGAGCACCTGATCGGGCTCGCGCTTGGCATAGATGGCCACGCCGCTGTAGCCCTTTTTGCTGGTCGCATCGCGATAAAAACAGTGATGGCCGTCGGGCCGGAACATCGGATCGCCAAGCTGGTCTTCCTGCGCCTTGGTTTCCTGCAGGCAGACTACGTCGGCATTCTGCGTACGCAGCCAGTCGAAGACGCCCTTGGTCGCCGCCGAGCGGATGCCGTTCGCGTTGAGGCTGATAATGCGCATGAGATCTTCCGGGAAGTGATGCGCGATCATAACAACCTCGGACCGACGTCATGGATCTCGACGAGCGTTACCATGGACGCCATGGCGCGACATAGCATCAAACCCTAACAGCGTATACCGCACGTTTCGGCCTGAATTTCATTACAAACGAGGCGACTTTGTGCACGAATACCAGCGCGACTTCATCGAACTCACCCTCAACCGCGATGTACTGCGTTTCGGCGAATTCACCCTGAAATCCGGCAGACTCAGTCCATACTTTTTCAATATGGGCCGAATCGATTCCGGTGCAGCGCTCGCGCAGCTCGGTCGCGCCTATGCTGCCGCCGTGGTGGATTCGGGGATCGAGATCGACATGCTGTTCGGGCCGGCGTACAAGGGCATCGCGTTGGCCGCGGCAACAGCCATCGCGCTGGCCGACCAGCATCAGCGTGATCTGCCCTGGGCCTACAACCGCAAGGAGGCAAAGGATCACGGCGAAGGCGGCACACTCGTCGGGGCGCCACTCAAAGGACGCGTGTTGATCGTCGATGACGTCATGACAGCAGGCACGGCCGTGCGTGAATCGCTGGCATTGATCGAAGCACAAGGCGCATCGGCGGCTGGTGTGCTGATCGCGCTGGATCGACAGGAGCGCGGGCAGAGCGATCGTTCGGCAGCCCAGGAAGTGGCCGCGGATTACGGCATCCCCGTGATTGCAATCACCAGCCTTGACGACGTGCTGGCCTATGCCGGTGAGCGACCACAGCTGGCCGATGAACACGAGCGCCTTCTGGCCTACCGCGAGCGTTACGGGGTTCAGCGCTGATAGTTGCCCAAGCACCACCAGCCCTGACACCGTGTCGAAACTGGGCGTCGTCACAGCGGTGGTTATACTGGCGGCAACAGGGGGATTCCATGCGCAAATGCTTATTCGTTTTTACCGCCGCCGCGCTGTTCGCCAGCGTCGCAGTGAACGCTCAGACGCCAACCACCGGCAGCGGCATCCGTTACAAGTGGCACGACGGCCAAGACAAGTTGCACTTTAGCGACAGCCTCACTGCCGACGCGATGAAATACGGCTACGACGCGGTGAACGACCAAGGCCTGGTGATTCAGCACGTGCCGCGTCAGCTAACGCCAGAGGAACGCGCTGCGGCCAACAAGCTCGCTGCCGATCAGGCGGCCAAGCAACGTGCAGAGCAGGACCGCGTCAACGCCGACGCACAAATGCTGGAGGCCTATCCTGACGAGAACACGTACAAGATCTCCCAGCAGCAGGCACTCGATACGCTGGATCAGCAAATCCACACCACCCAGCTCAATTTGAAGACCCAGGAAAAGGCGTTGACCGATCTGCTGGGACGGGCAGCGGAAATCGAGCGCACGCAAAAATCGGTGCCAAAATTCATCAACGACAGCATCGCCAGCCAGCGCACAGTCGTCACCGGACAGCAAAATACGCTGCAACGCCAGCAGGCGTTGCGCACACAGATGGTCCAGGATCATGTCACCCAGCTGGCACACTACCGTGAAGTCAAGGCGGCACAGGCAAAGCCGGCGCAATAGCCACAGCAAGCAGATCATGAATAAAAAAGGGCCTGCTTATGCAGGCCTTTTTTATTCAGCTTTTGTGATGAGACGAAAGACTCAAAACGGCATCTTGAGTGTGAAATCGACCGCCAGAAGCTGCTTGCGGAAAATCTGCTGAATGCGCCTGAGTGCCACCGCATCGTCCGCCTCGAAGCGCAGCACCAGCACTGGCGTGGTGTTGGAGGCGCGCACGAGTCCCCAGCCATCTGGCCAGTCCGCGCGAAGACCATCAATGGTGATCAATGTGGCATCGCCGAAACTGGCCTGCTGACGGAATTTTTCCATGAACGTGTAGTGCTCGCCTTCGGCCAGCTCGATCTTCAATTCGGGCGTGGAAACACTCTTCGGCAGCGTGGCGAAAATTTCCTCGGGAGTGCGCCCTTGCAGATCGCCACCAAGAATTTCCATCAGTCGCGCGGCGGCATAAATGCCGTCGTCGAAGCCGTACCAGCGCTCCTTGAAGAAAAAGTGTCCGCTCATCTCGCCGGCGAGTTCCGCACCGGTTTCACGCATCTTCGCCTTGATCAGCGAGTGGCCGGTGCGCCACATCAGCGGGCTGCCGCCAGCGTCGAGAATCTGACCCTTCAGATGGCCGGTGCATTTGACATCGTAGATCACCGTGGCGCCGGGCTGGCGCGACAACACGTCTCGCGCAAACAGCATCAGCAGTCGGTCCGGGAAAATGATTTCGCCTGAACGGGTCACCACGCCGAGACGATCGCCGTCGCCATCGAATGCGATACCGAGATCCGCACCGGTGCTTTTCACCGAGACAATCAGGTCTTCCAGATTATGCGGATCGGACGGATCAGGATGATGATTCGGGAAGGTGCCATCAACCTCGCAATACAACGGAATCACCTCGCAGCCGACGCCTTCCAACACCTGCGGCGCCAACGCGCCTGGAATGCCGTTGCCACAGTCGACCACGACCTTGAGCGATCGCTCGGCCTGCACATCACCAACAATTTTCTCGATGTAATCAGCGGTCACATCGACCTGACGCAGCGCGCCCTGGCCTTCGCTGTTCAGTGCGCCGGTAGCAATGCGCTGATAAAGATCCTGGATTGCACCCTCGGACAGCGTCTCGCCACCGACCACAATCTTGAAGCCGTTGTAGTCCGGCGGATTGTGGCTGCCGGTCACCGCGACGCCACAGCCGGTGTTATAGCGAAACGCAGCGAAGTAGACGACTGGCGTCGACACCGCACCAACATCGATCACATCGATGCCGGCCGCGCGCAAACCATCGGACAAGGCGCCCGCCAGCTCGGGACCCGACAGACGGCCATCACGGCCGACCACAATTTCACGCAGGCCTTTCTCGCTCATCAGCGTACCGATCGACTGACCGAGTGCATGGGCAACCTCCTTGTTCAGCGTTTTCCCCACCACGCCGCGCACGTCGTAAGCACGAAAGATGCTCGGATCGAGCTTGATAACGGGAACCGTTGGAAGCACGGGCGCTGGTCGTTCGGCAGCTGTCGCGCTATCGGCAGGTGAACTGATTTTTTTGATTCTTTCGGGCAAAGCAACCTCTTCGGGTTCGGGCGCAACGAATTTTGCGGCACGCATGCGCAGACGCAGCAGGAAGATCGCGCCGCCGATGCATAGCAAGCTCAGCAGGGCCGCCAGTGGCCACACGTGCGGCAGCACAATGAAAGCCTCCGGCAGCGCCGCACTGACGTTGAATGCGCTACCACTCACTGGCTTACCCCCCACTTCGGCGACTGCTGACGCGGCGCCATGGGAGGATAGACTCATCTCGCCGTGCTCATCGTCCTGGCGAAGATCCAGCCGACCACCGGCGGGTGAAACGCTCTCGAACAGCTGTTGCAACGGCGCGAACGGCAACTCGATCCAGGCCCAGGCCGTCGGCTGCTGCTCCGATCCCAGCGGAATGACAAGGCTCAGATGACGATCGCCACTGCCTTCGGATACGCTTTGCATCAGCGGTGACCCGTCAGCAGTTTTTGCCGCCAAAAGCTGGGCTGCCTTGGCGTAGCCAAAGTCGCGGTAGTTGGCATGCAGTACTTCGCTCAGATCACCGCTGTACAGCTCAAGCTTTTTCACCTGAGGGAGTTGTTGACGAAGCGTCGTGGCCGATTTCACCGGATCGCTCATCAGGGTAGATGGATCAACAGAAGCCAGCACTTTCTGGACCTTGCCACGCTCAATGGCAATCTCGCTGGCCATGGCATGCACGGCCTGATCCTGGGCAGCGTGGACGCGCTCAATCGAACTGGCTTCGCCGGCAATCAACCAGGTCTGCCACGCGCAAAAAAGGCCAAGCAGCAGCAGCAGTGTCCCGGCCGCCAACATCAGCTGGCGCCGCCAGTCGACCTGCGAATGACGTGAACGAACCCTCGCGATATTCAAAGCCATGCCCCTTCCCCAAAGGTTCTGGATGCGGGCTCAGTCCGCACCGCATCCGACCCATCCTAATGGATTCCGGTCGAGCCGAAACCACCAGCACCGCGCTCGCTGGCGACAAATTCGGTGACAACGTTCAAACGCGCCTGCGCCACTGGCACCAACAGCAGTTGCGCGATGCGATCGCCCACTTCAATGGTGTACGGCTGGTTGCCACGATTCCAGCAGGAAATCATCAACGGCCCCTGATAGTCCGCGTCGATCACACCGACCAGATTGCCCATCACCAGGCCATGCTTATGACCGAGCCCCGAGCGCGGAACGATCAACGCGCACCAGCCAGGATCGCCGATATGAATTGCCATGCCGCTGGGCACCAAGGCGCTGTCGCCGGGCGCCAGGGTCAACGGCTGTTCCAGCGCCGCACGAAGATCCATGCCCGCACTGCCGATGGTCGCTGTTTCGGGCAATGGAATGCTGTTGCCGAGGCGCGGGTCCAGAATTTTCAGCGCTATATCGATCACTGGACGACTCATACGGTGCGGCTCGCCCGATAACGCTGCGCAACCTGCGCGATCAGCTGGCGGGCAAGTTCCGACTTGGCCGCACGCGGCAGATCGATCGCGCCATCGCCCCAGTACAAGCTCAACGCGTTGTCAGCCGCCTCGAACCCAAGGCCTTCACCGACCTGATTGGCGGCAATCAGGTCCAACCCCTTGTTTCGCAGCTTGTGCTGAGCGTAATTCGCTACATCGTGCGTTTCAGCCGCAAAGCCGACCAGAAACGGATGCACCGGTTTGGCGGACAGGCTGGCGAGAATGTCGGGGTTCTCACTGAGCTGCAATGCGAGGCCGGCACCATCGCGTTTTTTCAGCTTGTGCGCAGAGACTTCGTTGGGCCGGTAGTCACCCACCGCCGCCGCACCGATGTAAATGTCTGCCTGCGCAGAGGCATCCAGCACGGCAGCATGCATTTGCGCTGCGTTGCGCACATCGATGCGTCGTACCACGCCGGTTGGTGTGGGTAGGCTCACCGGCCCGGCGACTAGAGTCACCGTGGCACCGGCCAGCGCTGCAGCCTGCGCCACCGCAAACCCCATACGGCCCGAACTGCGGTTGCCGATGAAACGCACCGGGTCGATGTCTTCATACGTAGGGCCGGCACTCACCACCACGCTCAACCCGGCGAGCGAACCGTCGCCGAACGATGCCGACATGGCGTCGCGCAACTCGTGCGCTTCAAGCATGCGGCCGCTGCCAACATCCCCGCAAGCCTGATCACCCGATGCCGGACCAAGCAGATGCACGCCACGCTGGCGCAAAGTGTCGATATTTGCCTGGGTTGCCGCATGCGCCCACATCTGCTGGTTCATCGCGGGGGCCACGTAAAGCGGTGCAGCACTTGCCAGACACAGCGTGGTAAGCAGATCGTCGGCCACGCCATGCGCCAGCCGCGCGAGGATGTCCGCACTGGCCGGTGCGATCAAAATGCGTTCGGCCCAGCGTGCCAGCTCGATATGCCCCATTGCCGCCTCGGCCTGGGCATCCCAGAGGCTTACCCGCACGCTCTGACCCGACAAGGCCTGAAACGTGGTGGCGCTGACGAAGTGGGTGGCGCTTTCGGTCATCACGACGCGCACGTCGGCCTCCAGATCGCGCAGGCGGCGAACCAGTTCGCAGGACTTGTAGGCGGCAATGCCACCGGACACTCCCAGCAAGATGCGGCGTTGGGCAAGACTCATGTAAGGCGGGCCTGACAATCGGGCAGACCGGTAGCTTACCGGATTCATTTGCTTCATCTGCTGCCTTTGATGTGCGGCAGACGGCAGTCTGTTGAACATGAGCATCCGAGATTGGCCCGAAGGCGAACGTCCCCGAGAAAAGCTGCTGGTTCGAGGCAGCGCCGCGCTATCCGATGCCGAATTGCTGGCGGTGTTGCTGGGCAGCGGCAGCCGGGGCAAGGACGCGATTGCGCTGGGGCGGGAGCTACTCACCAACGCCGGCAGCCTGGGTGCACTGCTCAGCGGCCCGGAGCAGCAGATCCGGGCCGGCGGCCTGGGCCCGGCCAAGCTGGCGCGTATCGCCGCCGCACTTGAGTTGGCCAGACGCAGCCTGTCTGAAGAGCTGCAACAGCGACAGAGCCTGGGCAACCCGCGCGACAGCGGCGAATTTTTGCGCGCGCGGCTGCGCCATCTACCTTACGAGGTGTTCGGCTGTCTTTACCTCGACAACCGTCATCGTGTGCTGGCCTTCGAGGAGCTGTTCCGCGGCACGGTCGATGGCGCCAGCGTGCACCCACGTGAAGTCGTGCGCGCCTGCCTGCAGCACAACGCCTGTGCGGTGATCTTTGCGCACAATCATCCATCCGGCGTAGCCGAACCCAGCGCGGCTGATCGAGCCATCACCCATGAACTACGCGATGCCCTGCAACTGGTCGGTGTACGGGTACTCGATCACTTGGTGATTGGCAGCGGCGAACCGGTGTCGATGGCCGCACGCGGTCTGCTTTGAGCAGCCTGCCGTCGAAATAAAAAGCGGCGTGGATAAGCCACGCCGCCGGGCCGATTTGAATGGGGGAGAGAGCGGCGTCTCCAGATGCCTTGTCATGGAGGGGAGTCATGTCGGGCACGCGGCTATTTTGGCCATGCTGCATGACAACCCGATGACCTCGACCGTTTGAGAGGGGTGCTGCAGACCTCCGAAACTTATACACAAAGTACTGATAACAGGCTTTGCGAGGCTCTTCATGCACATAGATGGAGGTGAGCGAGTTAAACATATGAAATATATGAATTACTTCTGATGACAGACGATAAATGAGGCGACAAATGCCGGCATGAGTCTCTGACCCCGAAGTTTCCCCACAGACTTATCCACAGCCCCTGACGCCGCGATGCATCAAAATTGCCGCCCTTGCATGTGACGCCCCGTGATGCGTTGAGAACGCCACAGTTCCCGCGTATCGCGCGAATCGGTCTGTTAAGATCGGCGGTTCCTTCCGCATTCGATCTCACCCGTGAAAGCACAGCTGCGCGAACTGGTTCTGCAGGCGATCAAGTCTTTGCAAAACGACACCGTCCTGCCCGCGGACTTGGTGCTACCTGGCTTTGTGATCGAGCGCGCGCGCAACCGCGAGCATGGCGACTTTGCCTGCAATATCGCCATGCTGCTGGCCAAACCGGCCCGCGCCAAGCCACGCGAGCTGGCCGAAAAGCTGGTGGCCGCGCTGCCGGCCAACGCGCTGGTGGAAAAAGTCGAGATCGCCGGTCCGGGCTTCATCAATTTCTATCTGGCTGCCAGCGCGTATCACGCGGAAGTCAGGCAAATCCTTGATGTGGGCGACGCCTATGGCCGCAGCGAGAGCGGTGCCGGCAAAACGGTCGGCGTGGAATTCGTGTCGGCCAATCCCACCGGCCCGCTGCACGTAGGTCATGGCCGCAACGCGGTCATCGGTGACTGTCT
>Ga0302302_1001574_pt1 | contig 13672 bp, 7 predicted proteins | sample III_Palsa_E1_3_FD_198766 | JGI IMG/M metagenome (GOLD analysis project Ga0302302, IMG submission 198766) | Peat permafrost microbial communities from Stordalen Mire near Abisko, Sweden - III_Palsa_E1_3 | ecosystem: Environmental > Terrestrial > Soil > Palsa > Peat permafrost | place: Sweden...
GGAGACGAGTAGGTAAACGCCCCTGGCATTCGAAAGGATGGACTGCCAGGTGCTTGGAACATCGACGAGCGTGTGGATGGTGCTGATGAAGTCGATGTGGCCCGGGTACTCCGGCTCGGTGATAGACTTCCGAATCTCAATGATGGTCTTGGGTTGTCGATCGGCCCGCTGCACCCATTTGATGTACGCAGGTCCCCAGTCGATGATCAACTTGCCCATGTACGCATCCAAGAGGTCCACCCGCTCGGTCTCGTAGTAGTGATGGCCGATGACCGAATACCCGCCTATGGGGCACGTGACTGCAGGGTCCGTGACCGTACCCTTGCTCAAGATGCGATACAGACCGACAAAGAGCGTTTCACCAAAGGGGCCTGGCACAAAGTTGGCGATGTACTTTGCATCGTAGAAGACTGGCTCGCCCTGGATGTCCTGATACTGCTTGAACAAGCCATCTCCCTTGCGCCACAAGTCAGCAGGCGTCTTACCCAATGGGCCACGCTTCGATTGATGCCGCGCCAGGCGCGTTTCCGCAGGCGAGATGCTTACAGATTTAAGCAGTGTGTTGAAGGTGAGCATGAGGATCCCCCTGGCAGCCCGGGAATCATACGGCGAGGGAGGGGAAGCTGCAGTGGGCTGCAGAACGCGGGCAGGGGGATTTGCGGAAAAGGTGTAGTCGAGAGCGCGGGCAGATAGATTACGTGTTGACGCTTGGCCTATCGGCCAGGGACAACCTAGGGGAGCGTTCAAATGGCCAATCCGCTACTAGTTTTTCGCGTTGGCTATATGGAGCGGTACGACGGTGTCGACGACATCGTTGGCGGAGGCTCCTACGTCGAAGAAAACGGCGCTGGCGGCGAGATGTGGAACTTTCACGAGGAGGCGGGGCGCTGCTACGGCTTCGTGATGACCAAGGACACCACGCGGAAATACTCACGGAAGAAGCGCTTCTCCGGTATCAATCTCAAGCGGATCGATCCCGAAGTGCAGTGGCGTGAAAACCAAGAGCTGCCCGACGTCGATATCGTCTACATCGCGCGGCGTCCCGATGGGGGGCAAGTGGTCGTTGGCTGGTATCACAATGCCACGGTCTTTCACAAAGCCTATCGGAAGCGCTGTGAGCGCCCGAAGATGGGGGACTGGGTTGGCCTCGACTATCTATGCGAAGTCGATGCTGGCAATGCCAAATTAGTGCCTGAGGGCAAGCGCAAGCTCGTTGTGCCGCACGGGAAGGGGTTCCCCGGCCAGTCGAATGTTTGGTATCCGTCCGAGGGCAACCCTGAAGCCATGCGATTCGTCGCCAGCCTCCGGAAGTACATCGGTAGTGCGGCGGGTGCGACCGTGCAGACGACCCACGGCAAGCTAGGTGGCAAGTGGGGCAAGCCCAATGAAGACCTGATCACTCAGATCGAGCAGTCCGCCGTGCAAACCGCTAGGAAGCATTATGAGAAGCAGGGCTATGCGGTTGTACTGGTCGAGCGGGACAATCGAGGCTGGGACTTGGAAGCAACGAAAGGCGCTGAAGTGCTTTACGTCGAGGTGAAGGGACACATCGGCAACGTCATTCAATTCGAACTGACGCCGAACGAATACAAGAAACTCAAGTTGCATTGCCCGACCTACCGGGTTTGCGTATTGCGCAATGCGCTGAGCAAAGACACGGCACTGGAGATCTACGCTCCCAGGGCCGTGGGCGAAGCGTGGGTGCTCAAGCGCCTAGATAAGCCGGGGGAGCTCCGGTTCAACGAACAGGTGGCGGCGCGGGCCTTTGAAATGAGATGAACTGCTCTCTGTCTTCGGCATCAAGTGTCAGACTGGGAGCGATAGGGCCAGTCGTTGACGAAGATGGGGCCATCCATGAAGCTTAGCCCAGCGGATCGAGCAGCGCGTGGCCTAAACACCTTTTGCGCAGGCCCCGCTAGCACTGAAAATCGCGCAGGCACAAAGCGCTAGCCGTTAGCGCAAGCGAAATCTTGAGAGAGAATTAGGAGACATGATTTTTATAGCGGCTTACTTCGTTGCGCTGACGGCACTCGCCATTACCTTCCAAAGTAAAGGCTGGTTTCGGTTGAATCAATTGCCATTGGATAGGCAGCCAATGTTCTGGGCGGGCTTTGTCATTCCGGTGGCATCGTTCCTGTACTTCGGTTGTTTTGCTTGGAATGGCTACACGGTGGATGTGAGCTCCAATGGCTTTTCAACATTCATCGACATTAGTAAGCTCCCGTTAGCCTTGCTTTCATTGTCGATTCCGTTATTGGCCATCATTGCCAACGCTCATCGGGCGACGCAGACCGACGCACAGATTCAAGCCATTACACGAAAGAATGCATCAGACGCGTACTACGCTCACGAAAAGAACTTTATCGAACGGATTAAAACCCTGGAGCTTGGCGAAGTCGTAATCTTCGATAAGCAAAGCGGCCCGAAGAAGGTTGTTATAGCGTTGCCGCATCAGCTGTATCGATCAATCTACACGAAGGCGACGATCAATCCGGTGGCCGACTATTCGCCTGATCCAACCATTGAATATAATGTTCGCGGGAAGATTACGAGCATCAATGAGATGCTGACGAGGCATGTGGATTCGTTCACAACGAACGGCTGTGGTGGTGATGTAAGTAGTGAAATTGGGATTTTATGTCCACTCCTTCTGATGACCTATGAAGTGTTTGACCATCTCGGCGTCGGCAACATCTCGAAGAATCACTTCTTTGTAAGCGGTCTCAAGGGCGCGCTTCAGCTCAATATTGGTTCTGAGCCGGACCTGAAGGAGCTTATGCAACTACTTTTGAGACTGTGCACATCGGTGATCGACATTATCGGCACAACACCATTAACAGATACTGCTGGAATACGTCGATATGCCTACTCCCAGCATCGGTATGTGTTCGCGCTGGACCAAGCTACGTATCTTGGCGAGAGGACGGTCCCGACATGGAGAGAGGCTATCATCCCAACCAAGGCAGTCACGAGTAACGCACCTCCCGCGACCGAACAAACAACGATTGTGGCCGCTAGTCGCTGCCATGGGTTGGCCGATCACTAATGCCGTTTGGCTGCGAGTTGGCTCTTCTTAATTCTGCTCATCGCAACGACCCCGCCTGCGGGTAGTAAGCGGGCTAGGGCGATTAGCCCGTGTTATCGAGAGTAGGCATTCACGCGTTACGTAGCGGCCCAGCCCACCTCACGCATGAGTAACGCGACAAGGTGCACGCTCAATTCGGCGTCAGCCTCGACGATATCCCGCAACACTAAGCCTTTCGTTGAATGCTTTTCTTGGGCAGCCGATTTCCCGCGTGAATGAAAGCGATTCACGATGGACGCTGCTGATTTGGCGATCAGGTAGCGCGCAGGTATGTCCTCGATCACTTCAGCCAGGTCCTTCCCATGGGCGACTGACCCAATCCATGCCGTCAGGATGACCTTAGCTGTTTCTCTTGCTACATCAACGATGGGAGCAGGCTGCTGCTTATGCAGAGCATCAACCAACGCATCCAGCGCTTGGCGTACGGGGGCTGCGTGAACTGCACTGTGGTCCTGATTTTCAATACTCGCGATGAGTTCGGGCACGACACCGATGAGCGACATGGCGCGAAGTGTGAACAAGATATGGCCGACTGCTATACGCTCCAGACCCACGACACGCCAGCGCGTCTGGAAGCCAGCGCTCCCTAATTCCAAGGCCTGATTAAGGATCTTGTCGGGTGGAGCGGACGGACCCCATGCATCGAACGACTGCTCGGGAGTCCATTGGACCCCCAGCAACGGTCTTGCAGCGTTCGACGGATAGGGATGATACGGGCCATGGTCTACCCGGCCGGGCGGCCAACTGTTTCCGAGTGGTCCGCCGACGTACAGGCGCCCGCGCTTGATACGCGTCACGGGATCGAAACTGTCCTCGCGAAAGATCATCATCATGCCACCAGGCATCTCGATGAATCTGCAATGCGCTTCGCTCACGACCGGAGTCGGGCTGACTACCCGAAGGTCCTGAGTGTCACCCTCATAGAACACACCACGTTTGAGCGCCAACTTTTCCATCATTGCGGTGCTCCTTCAGGTCGGCGAACCTCTACGGCACGTCATCGGGCAGGGTAGGGGGCGTGAACATGACGAGCCGCTCTCCCTCTTCGGGTACATCTTCCACAGGTGGTAACGCCTCAAGCCGGTCCTCGAGCGTGCTGGCTACGGAATCGGCAATGTGTAGAAAGCCTCGCAATCGCTTGATCCGGCCCTGAAGAAGTAAGCGGACCTCTTCATTCGGGTCCCGAGCTTTGTTCACGTCGTAGGCGTTCGAGACGAACCGAATCACGCGTTCGGGGGCACCATCTTCGATAGCCATCGCGTGCTGCACCCACGCCTTCGATTTATCGAGCGCCGCCTCAGCAGCCTCAGCAAGACAGTAGCCAATTAGCGCTCGGGCTGAATAGTCCAAGCCGTCGACAAGTTGCAGCCATTTCACTTGGTCTGGAGTTTCCGCCGCCTCCCCCATCGGTGGGCGGGAGCCACGATAGTAGCGAGGCATGAAGCTCTCCGGGTCGAGACTTTCGATCGCTCGCATAATCGGCTCGAGGTCCTCGAAGGGACGCGCTCCGTTCGGCAGTTCTGAGCGGTGCTTCCACAGAGTTAATATTGCCGCAAAGCATTCGCGTTGCGCGGTGATCTTATCGTCGCCCGACGCGTGCTCAACTTTCGCTATCAGCTCGGCGATGTAGTGCGCCATCCAACGTCCGAGCGTATCGACTGAATCGTGCAGCCCAAGTTCTTCGACAAGTTGTCGGCCGAGCGCAAAGATATTGTCAGAGGCTCCGGCATTTTCCGTCTCGCCCAAGGAGGTAGAGTTTGGCGGTTGTTTTGATTCGTTCGTCGTCATCTCTTTCACCACTTTCATAGGGCTGATGGCGGCGATGCCGCCCAATTTGTACCTCGATGATAAGGTCGCGATCCAGTTCACTCAGCATGGAAGCTACAAATGATCCGGATACTCGAAGGCGGCTGCCTCTTTCGGGATTGCCGCTTTCATTGCGTCTCGCTTCGTCATGGTGGCCCCAAACCTGGCTCTCCATTACCCGCGATCCGCTTTGATCGTTCCACATTCGAAGATCCGAGTCGGTATGTAACTGCATGCCGTCCACAATAAACCGTGCTGGCCGCGGCGGCGGAAAAGTGATACCCCCGGCCCAGCGATCGAATCTGTCCAACTCGCGCTCGCCGCCGCGATCGGCTATCCAGCCTTTCAACTCGAAGCCTGCTTCATCGATTTCCATGTCGCTGTCGGCACTTGGTATCGCGTAGTCGTGAACATTTTTGGTGCTGGCGAGCGCACGTAAGAGAGCTTCGGACTTGTCCGGGGCAACTAGGGCGCTATGGATAGACGTCGATTGCTCACGGCGGTGGTCGGCTTCTGTCCAATAGCCCCATAAATTAAGCAGTTCACTGCTGCCCAGTGCGTCTTGAAAGTCAACGTCGGTTACCCGCTGGTAGTCCGGATGCTCCTTCTCGCGCTCCAACCACGTGCCCTTTTTAAATGGCTCGGGATCACGCCGGTCCCAAAGCCAACGGCCGTCCGAGCGCGTAAGGTCGTGTCCATTCAGCCAGTCCGCAAACGTATCGTCATCGTCATAGCGGGGATGGCGGTGCAGTGGCGTAGTTACAAGCAACCGCCCCGCAACGATCATCATCGCGTGGTATGCATGGTAGAAATGAAGACTATCGGCACGCGGGTAGGAGCCGTGATCATGGTCGGTGTCCCGTTCTTCGTAGAGATTGCGGCGAACCCGTGGGTCATCGTCCCAACGACTTGTGCCCTTATAGCTAAAGTCTTTTCGAATGACTTCCAAGGCCTCGGACTCCATCACTCCTTGCGACAACGCAAACCTGTGGCCAAGCGGGGCATACCAATAGGGGCCGATATCGATTCCAAAATAAAACTGGTCATCATCATCATCCTTACCTCGCCGCGGTTTGCGCGGAGCGTGTTGCTCATCCGTGTCGGACTCGACGATCGCTAGCGGCGACGTGTTGATGCATTCAAGGCGCATCGCGAGGTTGTCATCGTCAGCAAGAAAGCCGCTTGCAATAAGCGCGCGTGCGGCACGCGCCGCGAATAGCCGAATCAACACGTGTAACTGACCGGACTGACTCCAATCGAGAAGTTGTTGAGCATAGGGGGCTACGGCGCTTGGTGCTTCTTGAGATGCTCTTGCTATACCGATCAGGAGCCATTGCGCGGCGTGTAATTCATAAAACGGCAGGCGCGCGTCCACAAAGGGGCCACCACGCCCGGTAGTGGCCATCTTCACCACGTGATCCATAACTTCCCGTCGGCCAAGACAGCAACATTCTAAAATGGCGTGCGCAGCTTCCCATCGTACTACGGCCTCCGGCGCTGCCGCTGCAGACCAGATGTAGCCAGCAATCGATCCCCTAATATCCTCAGGCGGTGACAAGCGTGCATTCCAGGGTCCATCCCCATCGTTGTCTTCCAGCACCGGATTGAATAAATCGAGTGCGTACTTCAACGCATCGAGCGCTTCGTCGGGCGATAGTTTGGTCGTGAGCAGTCCAATAAGGGAGAACAGTTCATTTGTCTCGGGGAAGTCGAGCGTTTCGCCCGTGGCGGTCAACACGATATCGACAACATTGGCTTCGCTGATGCCTGCCAATGAACAGGCCACTTCGAAGGGAAAGACCTCGTAGTAGCGATACTTCCTCACCTTCATGCAATAGCGTCGGCAAAGGGCCCGTACGGTGTTTGCAAGTGCCTGAGAAATCGCCGGTCGTGCCTTCCAACTCTCCGGCATCTTCGCCAACCAAACTTTAAAGCTATACAAATCGAACTCAGGGGTATTCGCGATGGCGTCGATAAATTGTGCTTCTGATCCCACTGCGACACGCTGCATGACTTGCGTGAAGAACATTTCATGGGACCAAGGCGGTTCTGTTCCCTTGAATGCGAGATAGGCATGAGAGAGCCCTTCCGCTGTTGCGACATCCTTGTTCGCAAAAATGTCGTCCCATGGGGTATCGCGAGTCTCACTGTGCGCGAATGGCAATGGCGGGTGGGGCGAGGTTCGCGCCTTGTCGATCGCTTCCTTTCGCTCAGCCGATGCAATGGCGTCAGCCAAACCTGCTATAGCCACGTCGTGTTTCGTTGCGGCCCGCTGGAGGCGTGTTAAATCGGAGGAATCGAGAGCCGAGAATTGGGCATAGCGATGCACCATGTGGCTCACCAGAGCTTTTTCTTCAGCAGTGTCCGCGTTGGTGAGCGAAGCATCGAGCAGTTCGTCATAGTCCCATTGCGCACGAAAACCAATCAACGGTAGCGCATCGCGCGGATCGATCACGGTTCGTTCGATCAAATTGCCGATGGCAACGGGCAATAGCCGCTCGTGCCAGCCAAACTTTCGGTCACGCCATCGACTCAAAATGGCGATAGCGGAGGACGGACACAAACCGCAAAGGGCGATCACGGTGCTGTTCCATGGAAAATGCTTATCCCTTACGACGTAGACATAGGTCAACTCCGCGCAGCGTGCGAGCTGATAAGCAACTTTGGGATCGCACCTGTCGGTACGCGCCGAGCGATCGGCAAGATCGAGGATTGCATCCCATCGGGCGAGATTTTCGTCACCGATTTTTCCCGCAACTTCGACCGCGGCATTGAAATAGGCTTTCGCATCCGCGTTGCTCGTCGTCAAAATCGCGCGAGCGACCCCAATGTATCCGTCGGACTTATTCTCCGCGTCGGACCGATCTTCCAAGGTTAAGGCGTAAGACTCCGTTGCGAAGGCAATGGCAGTCGCTTTCGTTTCAGGCCGTTGCGCGCACAGCCTACAAAGTGCGTTGAGCGTCAGCGTATACAAAGGTCGCTTGAGTTGACGCTTCCACTGATCGAATGTCGTGAGGGCATCAGCATCCAGTGTTTCGTGTTGAAGCAAAATGCTCATTCGAAGCAGGGCAATCTCATTGGCGACGTGGGCCTCCTCGCGATAACGATTTCGTTCCGCAGTCGCGGACGTTTTAGCCGCCTTTTCTATCTCATCTGCAATGTCCTCTTTTTTTATCTCTGAGAGAAAGCTTGATGCCCAAAGCCGATGCCAGGGAAGTAGTGTGCCGATGTCTTCTTGGAATTCCTGAAGGTCGCTCGAGGTTGTGTGCCGGTTCGCTTTTTCGATCTCTACTTTCAGATCACCATGCGCCAGATCGATCAGCTCGATCGACCTTCCTTCGAGGGCCGCGTGCAGGCAGTAGCCGCGCAATAGGGGAGTGCGAGAGGTGGAAAAGCGCGACGCAAGTCCCCGAGGCGGATCGCTGGGCAAATGCCGCGCTAGGACCGAAGCCGCTTCAATGTGCGTGCAGAGACCGGTCTTTAGCGCTGCCTCTACCACAGCCGTGACGGCATCAAGCGCCACTTCCGTTTCATCCGATTGCCCGGGCTGGCGAAGTGGAATTCTATGCTTCGAAAGTTGATGAAAGACCTTGTTGATAACGTCGCGCGGCGGGATTCTATTTACTTCTCTCAATTCCGCCACGATCGCGAGGGTCAGGCGAAGATTGTGGTCGGCCGCGTGCGCCATTGCGTCAATGTCTGACCAACGACCGTGATCAATCAGACGATGGATGAGTCCGCTACCGACACGATAAGAAACCTCTCCCGGTCGCCAGCGACCTAGATATTCCACCGCGTCTGCTGGGCCATGAATATTTAAGTGCGCCTGGGTAAGCTCGAGGATGTCTAGATCAGAGATCGGTTCGTCTTCGCGCTCTTCCGACGGTAAGCGCCCCCAATTTTGCAACCATTCGTGCGCCATACGTAAACGGCTGCGTGCATCGCCCGCCAATTCCTTGCGCCCTGAAAGGAGGGCCGCTTCGTACGCGTGATGCGAGCCGAGCCAGCGTGAGCCAAAGGTGCGACGGGAAACAATTTCCTGTATGAGATCAAGTTCGAGAAAATCGGACGCAAGATCGGTATTTGCTTGAAGCAGCTTCCGCTGCCGCTCATCACCCGCCGTTTCACCGCCCGCTTTCATCACAAGTTTCGCGGCGTCCAGGTGGCGCCCCGAACGAAGGGTCGCTTTCAGTGCAAATTGCAGACGTTGCAATTCGATGTCGCGCCGCTCGAGAGGACTGGTCTCTGGAAGTGCAGCGGACGATAGTGCCACTTCAACGAGTTCGGAGAATTGCCCAGCTTCCAACATCAGCTGGGGCAAAATTGAGGCGACGTAAGCACTCCGGTTAGCCAACGGTCTCAAGCCGGAAATGAAGTCCGCCAACTTTTGCGAGGTAGGTTTGAATTTGTCGCGAAACCATGTCTCAGCGGGCTCGTCTAAAAATTGAATCGATTCGCCGGTCACTAGCAGCGGACGGCCGATATCGTAGGCAAAGCTCTTGATTGCATCCGCCTCGACGCCCGATACGGTGGAAAGGATAGGGATCGGGATTAATGGCCGCAGCGCAGCCAGCCCTGCACAAATTTTTTCAACGCGTTCCTTTTCAACGGGCCCGGACGCATCCTTCAGCTTTGTAATGGCGTCATCCAATAGCGAGGCAATGGTGTCTTCCACACTGGTGGGATTCGGCCCGAGTAACCGCAGCATCTGTTGTAATGGCAACGCGCGCGACAGGGCCAAGGCTTGCACGCGTGGGTTGTGTGAGCTCAGGCGGTGAAACTCGTCGATGTCGTGTTCGCTCGCGTCGGGAAAGGTGTGACGCAAGACTGCGGCCGTCTCGCTCCGACTGAAGGGCCGTAGCTCAACGGATATCGCTTCGGATGGTGGATCCAGGTGGTCCTGACGATGTGAACGACATAGAAAGACGAGGCGAACGCCTTCGGGAAGACCCACGCGAATCAGGTCACGCACGAAGGACCGAACCTCGCCGATCTCGGTCGCAGCCATCTGCGCGTTGTCTGCCGCGTCTACTGTGATACACACAAGGGCAGTAGGATTCGAAGCGCGCAAGATTCTTGCCGTTTGGCTCAGCCGATAAACGAACGCCCGCGCATACGCCCCGGCATCCGCGCTTGCCGTAGGGATCAACGGGTGGCATAGGCCTCTTACCGCCAATTCGTTGGCCATTTGGACGAGGGCGTCCTTATGACGATGACGATAGCCCGTCACACTTCGATACTGTCCATTGCCAAAACAGTCGTAGAGAATGCTGACCGACCCGAGAGGCAGAAGTTGGCCAATGCGCGTTGCAAACACCGACTTGCCGACCCCACCGGGCGCGTGAACGATCACAGGGGCGTTGGCGTGGATGATTTGATCGACGATGTCGATTTCCTGCTCGCGTGCAACGGCATCGCTCAAGTGTTCAATGAGACACGGTGCCGGGAATAGACGGCTTTCGTCGGTTTTTAGCGCGCGTAGGACATCGATTTTCGTGATCGTTGGATTATTTTCGCCTTCGGAAAGCGCGCGTCGCGTCACAAGCTCTTTCAATTGTAGTGGCGCATCCACGTCGGCATCGGGTAGATAACCACTAACTTCCTGAAGCAGGAGGTTGCGTTGATCCCAATAGCCATCCTGGCGATCTTCGAAGTGGAGCAGCTTGCAAAAGGCGGCGAGTTCGCTTCCAACGAGCCCGGTCATGGTTTGGAGCTTGGTCAATTCGACAGGGTGACGTACAGTGGCTTCGGCTGCCGCATCGGCGACGGCTTCGACAATGTTCTGACTGATCGGTCGGTTCGTGACAAACCAAAACTGAAGTTTTTTCGCCAAATCAGTTTCAGCGTACGCCTCTCGCAATTTGGCGTAACGCCTCGAGAAACCTTTTAAGGTTTTTTCTAGGCCGCTGGCTGTCCACGGTTCGTTGGCATGCCGCGTCGAGTGCTTGAGTTGCATGTAACGGATTAGGCGTGCTTGTGCGATGTCCTCGCTGCCGAAATACTCCGCTATGTCGATCAGTTCTTCGCCTGCCTCAATCGTGTCGGCACCGGGTTGCTCGCCAGGTGACGGCCCTTCGATGCTAATAGCGACTAAGTCATTCTCACTGGCGAGCAACTTCAGACAGCGTCGAGCCGCCCAGAGGTAGTGGAACTGATCACCATCGCGGCTGGGACGAACAAGGTTGATAGTCGGCATCCTGATCTTCTACCTAGACTCTGTCGGTTTTGCGCATGTCACCTCAATGTTACCGAAGGAGATGGCCAAGCTGCGGAAGGGTGAGGACTGGTAACGCAACCAAGCCATCTGTGTTAAGCAATTGTGCGAGTGCAAGAGAGAGGGAACTCCTATGCTCACCCCACGTTCTCTGCCTGCCGTTTAAGCGTCTTCAAGCAGACGTGCTGCCGGATTGTCGGCCACGCCACCCGCCTGAAAATATCCCACAACACTCGCCACCGACCGGTGCTCGGTCATCGCCATCAGCGCGGGCAGGGCGACGCCCTGGTGCGCGCCTTCGGTGATAAAGCCCGAGCGGAGACTGTGCCCGCCAAAGCTCCCTTTCAGACCGGCCTTCGTCGCCCGACGCTGCACGATCGCACCCACGGCCGCCGGTGACAGCGCGTCGCCGATCCGGTTCGTCCACAACCGCCGAAATACCGCACCCTCGGTCAGGCCACTCGCGCTGAGCCACGCCGTCATTGCCTGACCGGCGATGCCCAGAATCGGTTTATCCGGCGTCGAGGTCGCGCTCGGGCCGGCCTGCTGCGTTTTGCTGTGCTCCAGTCGATACACGTATTGGTCCGGCCCGATCAGCCGCAAATCGCTGAGATCCGCCGCCGCTACTTCACTACGGCGCCGGCCCCCGCTGGCAAAGGCAAAGTAGAGCAGGGCGCGGTCGCGCAAGCCTTCTAAGGAATCGTCACACGTGGCAATCAACGCCTCGAGGCCGGTGCGCACGATCGCCGTTTTCTTGCTCGGCCGTTCGCCACGCTTGACGGCGGCACGACGGGCGCGCGCCAGCAGATGGCGCACGGCCGGCTGTTCGCACGGATTGGGCTGTTTCTTGAGTTGATGCACCGACGACAGCGCGGCGATCCGGTGCACGACGGTACTCAGCTTGTATGCGCCGACGTGCTGCTTCAGACCAGCGGCGACCAATTGGGCATCCAGCGCCGCCGGCAGCTCCCACACCAAGCCGGCTTTGGCGCGGCGCGCCACGTGGTCGACGATGAATTGCACCACCGCGGGCTCGGGTACCGGCAACGCGATCGGCGTCCCAAAGCGCCCCTGGAACCAGGCCGCCCAGTAGCGCAGGGCGCTGTGGTAGCTGCGCGTGGTATTCGCGGACGCGGCTTCGGCCAGAATTTCGCGCACGGCCTCGGCGGCGCTGGCGGCCAACGCGTCCGGCGCCAACACGGGAAAGCTCGACAGGGCAGGCAAGTGTGCGTTATTTTTCATATGTACCACATATGTTTTAGAACGATATTATGCTTATACCGACGATAATCATCACTTATCAACAGTACATCAAGATAAGGGCAGGGCGCCGATAAGGGAGACACGCGATATGGCCAAAGGCATCACCCAAGAACAGGTCAGCGCCGCCGCCGACGCCCTGGTGACCGCGGGCGAGCGGCCGACGGTCGAGAAAATTCGCGCGCAGCTGGGCACCGGCTCGCCCAACACGGTTATCCGTATGCTGGAAACATGGCGCGGCGCGCTCGCCGAACGCCTCAATCAAGTGCTTTCATTGCCGGATGTACCGGTAGAAGTAGGGCAGGCGTTTGCTGAGATATGGCGATTCGCCATGGTCCATGCTGAGTCCGCAGCCCAAGCCGCTATTGCGCAAGAACAAAATGCCCTGCTTGCGGCCCAGATCTCACTTACGCAAGAACGCAAGATATGGGAGCTCGCGGTCGCTGAAGCTCAGGATCTGGCCCAGAACGCAGCTCAAGCCTGTGGGGTCGCTGAAACGCGGCTGGCCGACATTCAGCGACTCGTGGAGCACCAGGCGGCCCAATTAACTGAACTCACCCAGCAACGCGATGGTTTGCAACAACGAGCGGAGCAGCTTGCCCAGGCGTTCGACACTCACAAAAGCATTGTGGCGACCGAACGTGAGGCCCAAGCGGCACATGTTCGTGCCGTCGAGGATCGCGCGCACGCTGAAATTGACCGTGCTCGGGAAGAAACTAAAGCGTTTCAAGCGACTTTGCGGCAGAAGGAACGGGAAGTATTGGGCATCACCACTAGGCTAGAAACAGCCTTAGCTTCGGCTCGCACAGCAGAACACTTGGCCTCCGAACACGCCGCTCGGGCCAAAACGATGGAGCAGCAATTGGCACGGATGGATGGCCTTCCCGCAGCCTTGTTGGGTGCTCAACACGCGCTACAAGCTGCTACGAAACGCGAAGTGACGCTGCAAGCCAAAATCGATCAATTTACTGTTGGAACAAAGATCAAGTCGGAACCCAGGAAAAGAAAACCGCGAGCTGCGGGGTCTGGGTCGGACTAGGTTTCACTCTCGAGCAGACCATCGAGTTGCTTCTCAAAGCAACCGCCTCGACATCCCTTGATACAGATCTTGAAGCGAGGCCAATCCTGTCAAAAAATGACACGATAACGGGGAATGACATGGTTAACGGTCAAGTGACAACGTAAAGAGGACGACGACAACGGTTAACTGGGTAACGACAGCCGTGCCAAGCCGCCTAAGCCATTTTCTATAATTTTACATAATATACATTATGCGAAATAGTCTAATTAAGTTTATGCTCTTGATC
>Ga0302302_1001595_pt1 | contig 13596 bp, 15 predicted proteins | sample III_Palsa_E1_3_FD_198766 | JGI IMG/M metagenome (GOLD analysis project Ga0302302, IMG submission 198766) | Peat permafrost microbial communities from Stordalen Mire near Abisko, Sweden - III_Palsa_E1_3 | ecosystem: Environmental > Terrestrial > Soil > Palsa > Peat permafrost | place: Sweden...
CCGGGGGGCAAGTGGCGACTCTTCAGCTTCTTCCAACAACTGTTGGATTGCAATTTCGCGGCTGCGCCTGGCTACATTGAGCCCTACGCCGGGGGAGGCAGTCTTGCATTGTCCCTGCTCTTCACTGGGCAGGTTTCTAACATCTGGCTGAATGATCTCGACCCTGCTATCCACGCTTGCTGGTCAGCCATGCTCGACGAGCCTGACCGCTTTTGCGATGCTTTAGCGCATGTTCCAATCTCATTGGAGGAGTGGCAAACTCAAAAAAAGGTGTACCGCAGCGGTTTACGCTCGGGCAAGTTTCAACTTGGCTTCGCTACGTTCTACCTCAACCGGACCAACCACTCGGGGATTCTAAACGGCGGTGTAATCGGTGGAAAATCCCAGGCTGGAGAATGGAAACTCGATGCGCGTTTCAACCGAGACGAACTGATCCGTAGGATCGGTCGCATCAAGGAACACAGAAAGCACATCAAGCTCACAAACCTGGATGCTCAAAAACTGCTTGGCACGCTACGTCAAAGTGAACGAAGTCTCGTCTATCTGGACCCTCCATACGTCGGCGCTGGAAAAGCACTTTATATGAACGCTTATGGAGAGAATGATCATCAATTGGTTAGAGACCGTGTCTTAGCGTTAAAGCGGCTATGGGTTGTCTCATACGACGATGTAGCTCTTATCAATAGCTTGTACAAAGGCTTCCGTCCACGTCATATTAGCCTCAATCACACCGCTCGGGTAGCCAAAGTCGGACGAGAGGTTCTGTACTTTTCAAACGGATGCGTCATCCCAGCAGCTCATTGAGGGAAAAATTGTGGTCACGAAACCAACGCAATCTGGGACAAAGACGAATGGGCAAGAGTCTCATCGCAAGCGTCCTAATCGTGGCGTTATTCTCCTGACTCATAAAGGGCTGCTTGACTTACAACTCGCCGAAGTTGATTGCAAGACTGTCGGACAGAAAGCGGTCGGTCTCCTAACGCTCCCCGCATCGTGGACCCTTCCATTTTTCGTGGTCGCTTCTGACGTAGCTTCTGCCATTTCCGACCCAGCTAAACTCCAGACTGTGTTGGCACATGCGGCCGCTAGTGCTAGGCTCAAGACCGACAAGGTCATCATTCGTTCAAATGCAGTAACAGAGACCATTGCTGACAGAGGCACTCTAGCCTCTGAGAGTGCAGCGTGGGACGATGCTGCAAATACGTTGCTGAGATTGCAAGCGAAAACGCAGAGTCAAGTCGAAGGAGAAGTTCACTGGATCATTCAGAATGTAGCGGTCTCGTATGCTCAGGGTCAGCTTTCCAACGAACGTCGTGTGAGTCGCGAAAATCGTGATTGGGTTCTCGAAGTCGAAAAGGGAATGCCTCAACAGACCGCTCAGCCGATTGGAGTGCGTGCATGGCGAAGCGGGAAAAATCTAAATGTCGTACACCTAAGGTGCGATTCATTCCTACAAATAAGCGTTGCTCTGCGGCAGGTTGCACACTGGGCTTCGCAAGATAACCGGCGCTTCCTTTTCGAGTGGATTTGGGACGGGGGGAGCGTATGGATTGTCCAGTTAGACGTAGCTACTTCCGGAGACGGCGTCAAGCCCGCATCGTTATTGCCGACCTCCGTGACACTATCAGCGCCAGAAGGATTGAAGGTATTTCGAAACGCATCAGACTCTGACTTCGCAGGCCTTCGCAAGCTTTCCAATACTCAGACCTACCGTTCTTTAGGCTACACGATGCCGCCCTTCTACGTGCTTGATGCAGGCTGCGGAGTAAGCGACTTTTTAGCCGGCGGTGCGATCAGCGGCGATCTTCTTCTAGACTTTGAGCAGCTTACAAAACGGTCACTTGTCCTGAGGACCGACGGCTCCGCTCTTCCCTCCGATAAACGAGAAATGCTGCCTCGGAGTGAAGAACTACGAAACGTGGCTGAGGTAGTCAAGTGGCTGACGGAAGAGTTTAGACCAAAGTGTATTGAGTTTGGCTTAGAGATCGCACCGCTTAGTCTGATTGCCCACCATTTCATTCCATCAGTCGCTTCAGCATGGGCGCGCGCCGAACCTGGGAAGCGTTGGGTCCGCATCGAAGCCCTGTGGGGTATTCCTGAAGGGGTGTACTGGCATTCTCACGATACGTTCCAAATCGATGTCGAATCACTTGACCTGTCGAGTGGATTTAGAGGCGATGAATATCCTTCGCAATCGCATCTCCGCTACAAAGGGACCTTTATCGCTCCAGATACAAGCGGTGCTTGGGTTCACCATCAAACGGATCAGTCGGCTGATTGGAAACCGAGCATCGAAAAATCCAGTTGGCTAAGTGAAATCGCCTATACGACGCGACAGATCGCAGAGAAGGAGAATGCCGCGGTTGAGGTGATGTGGTTCGTCGACACTCATAGGGGCGCGTGTAAGCATCAAGTTCTCCCCTGGTATCACAGCAAACCTCTTTCGTTAGACGTACCAGTTGGAACCCCACGAAGGCGAAAGCTGACGTCTTCACAAGATCTGACCATTCGGACTCAGCAAGACTGGCTCGACCTTAAAGCGCTGGTCCAAGGCGGTCAACGGATTGAACGTGTTCTCGTGGAACCTCGGGATAGTTGGTTGGTGCGGAACCTGACTTTCGCGGAGGACCTCGGAAGTTTTTCGGCCGAAAACAATATTGTTGTCGTTCTATCCGGAGGAATTCTCTCCCACGCGTTTCATGTGCTGGGCCGCAAAGGTGCACACGTCGAATGCGTCGACCTCTACGGAACGAACGAAGAACGAGTCGAATACAACAAGGTCGTGAGAGACAAAGTGCCCCAGCATATAGCCTCTCGCGGAGAACGATACGAAACCGTTAGATTAACCGGTGATGCCCTCCTAATGGCTCTCCGTAGAAAGCTGGTTGAGGAGGCCTTTGAAGCGCTGGACGCGAGTAGCGGAACGGATCTTCTTGGCGAATTGGCCGATCTGCAGGAAGTAGTGCTTGCGATTACGAAGGCTGTCGGCTCTACCGTTGACGATCTGGAAACCGAGCGAGTTCGCAAGCTCAAAAAGCGCGGCGGGTTCGATAACGGCCTGATGCTCCAAACAACATCGAGCCCCCGGTCTCTGCCAGTCCCCAGGCCAATAGGACCGCTAGTGACAGAGATCGCAGAGGACTCGATTAGGGTTATAAGCAATCCTGTGGAGATTCCGGTCAAAGCACGCTACCGCAGACCCGATCGCCGGGTAAGCGGCAACTCTTCTGAGGAGCTCCTCGCCGTCGAATTAGAGCTTAACCGACTTGAGAAGGAGACGGAAGCGATAACGTATAAGCTAGTCGAGGGCTCTGAAGTAAGCGAACTGCTCGTGGAGACTGAGTTGCGACGGCATGGGTCTGATCTGCGAGTGGTAATCAAGGTTCGGAAGAAGCCCGGGGATGATGTTCCGGAGCAAGGAAAACTCAAATTCGATCCGTAGCAAAACATGTAGTTTAATTAAAGCTTCTCAGCAGAGCGCGACGAGTGTCCGTTTGCTCCAGATCCCGTGTAGCCCATCTTCATCCTCTAAAGTTTTCGCTGCGTTCCATACATAGATTTAGGGGACAGGTTCGCAGAGGTAGGCACCCTCAGTGGTCGGAATTGCTCAGGCCAGTTTTCCCAAGCGATGGGGACAGTTGCCACTCTACGACTCGTATTGGTGCATCGCGCTCGGGCGAATCTACGCTAGCTTCCGACAAATTTCGCTTGTTTACTATCCGGAAGCGTAGTATTCCCACACCGACTGCCCCGCTCCCACATGGCTTCGAGACCCATAGGAGCATCGCGCCGATGGTTAGAGCAAAGACTCCCGTCGCTTTGTTTGTCGGTCAGGCAGCGGAGTACGTCCGCATGTCAACGGAACATCAGCAGTATTCTCCCACAAACCAATTGGACGTGATGTCCCACTACGCGAAGGGGCACGACCTCTCGATCATGAAGAGGTATGACGACCACGGTTGTAGCGGGTTGAACTTGGCGGGACGAGACGGGCTTCAGCAACTGTTGAAAGATGTAGAAGAAGGGACGGCCAAGTTTTCGACCCTTCTGGTGTATGACGTGAGCCGTTGGGGCCGGTTCCAGGATTCCGATGAAAGCGCTTACTACGAATACATCCTCAAGCGTGCAGGGATCACAGTTCAATACTGCGCTGAGCAGTTTGAGAACGATGGAAGCATGTCCTCATCCTTGCTGAAAACCCTAAAGCGAACGATGGCCGCAGAGTACAGCCGTGAGCTCTCCGTGAAGGTGTTTGCGGGACAGTGCCGCTTGATCGAACTCGGTTTCAGACAAGGTGGCCCCGCAGGGTATGGCCTACGACGCCAACTGATTGATCGTACCGGCGCAGAAAAGTGTCTATTGCAGCCGGGGGAGCGGAAGAGCTTTCAAACCGACAGGGTGATCCTCGTTCTTGGGCCAGAGACCGAACTGACGATTGTCCGAGAAATCTTCCGCCGTTTCACTGTTGACGGCGAGGTCGAATCCCTCATAGCGGCCACACTCAATTCGCGCGGTCTCCTCTCTGATCTCGGCAGACCATGGACGAAGGGGGTGGTGCATCAGATTCTGACCAACCCCAAGTACATCGGTAGCAACGTATATAACCGGCGGTCGTTCAAACTCAAGAAGAAGCGGGTCGTCAATCCGAGGCAAATGTGGATTGAACGACAAGCGGCGTTTTTGCCGGTCGTCTCGCCAGAACAATTCGCAGCGGCAGAGGCCATCATCGCGGCTAGACATCATCATTCAACTGATGAGGAGATGCTGAGTCTCTTACGCATCCTTTTACAGAGTTCGGGACGGCTCTCCGGCATTCTGATTGATGAAGCAGAGGACATGCCTTCCAGCTCCCTGTATGCGGCTCGCTTCGGAGGATTACGTCGAGCGTATCAATTGATTGGATGGAATCCCAACCGAGATTTCAATTATGTCGAGGTGAACAGGCGTTTACGGTTGCAGCACGCGGACCTCGTTTGTGGATTGCAGCAAGAACTCAAGAGCGCTGGAGCCCAGGTTGAGCATGATGAGCATTCAGGCCTTCTTACGATCAACGGTGAGTTCACAGCCTCTGTGACACTGGCAAAGTGTCAGGAAACTAAGGCTCAGGCGCTCCGCTGGCATATCCGCTTCGACACGAGTGTAGTCCCGGATATCACCATCGCGGTTCGATTACGACCTGGGAACGCAGCCGTGCTTGACTACTACCTTCTCCCGCGCACAGACGTACTTTGGTCGAAGTTGTGCCTAGCTCAGAACAACGGAGTGGTTCTGGACTTGTACAGGTTCGATAACCTGAGCCTTTTTATGGGGCTTGCCCGAAGAGTTTCATTGGAGGAAGTGGCATGAAAAATCAAGTGATTGAGCAGATTCCGATTGAGCAAATTCGCGTGATGAATCCGAGATCAAGAAACAACATCAAGTGGCAAGCGATTGTTCAAAGCATTGATTCCGTTGGGCTAAAGCGGCCAATCACGGTTTGTCGAAGATCCGCAGCGGACAGCGACGGAAAACTCTTCGACCTCGTTTGTGGCCAGGGTCGTATGGAGGCGTTTGCAGCTTTGGGGCAAGCTACCATCCCCGCTGTGATGGTGGATGCCCCAGAGCATGATCGGCACCTGATGAGCCTTGTCGAGAACATAGCGAGGCGGCCGGCCTCTACGACCGCCATTCTCCAAGAGGTGAAGAACCTTCGCACGCGGGGATACAAGACCGAAGAAATTGCCCGAAAACTCGGTTTGGATCGCACGTACATCTTCGGCATAGCCCACCTCATCGATACCGGCGAGGACTTGCTCGTTGAAGCGGTAGAGTCTGGTCGCATTCCGTTGACTGTGGCTATCGAAATAGCCGCTGGCAACGATCAGGAGGTCAGTCGGGCACTATCGGAGGCCTACGACAAGGGGGAGCTGCTAGGACACGAAATCTCTGCCGCACGACGGATCACGATGCAGAGAATCATGAAGCATCGTCATGAAGGTAAGGCGACGCGTGAGCTGAGGAAGCTTACGGGTGAATCGTTGGTCCGTGAATACAAGCAGAAGGTGCGGGAACAGAGAACGTTGATCGCGAAGGCATCTCGCACGAAAGAACAACTGATCTTGTTTACATCTGTTTTTAGAGCCCTCTTTGCCGACGAGAACTTTCGAACTCTCCTCCGGGCGGAGGGACTCAATAGTGTGCCCGCCGAACTCGCCGCGAGGCTGAAATGAGCACTCTATGAGCAAACGCCTGCGTTCAGCCTTTCAGGGAAGCATCATCAGCCTGCCAATCTCTTCGCTCATCTCTCAGCGTGAGATTACGCCGGAAGCCAAAAGATCCGTCATTTTCCGCCAGGTCGTCTCTTCGGTCAGGGAAATTGGACTGATTGAACCGCTCATCGTCTTCCCCCAGGAAGACCGGGGGTTCCTGGTGCTCGACGGCCACCTGCGGGTTGAGGCCCTGAAAGAGAACGGTATTGACGAAGCCAAGTGTCTCCTCGCTACCGATGACGAGAGCTATACCTACAACAAACGGGTCAATCATATCCCGCCCGTGGCGCAGCACTTCATGCTGTTGGCGGCGCTCAAGAGCGGCGTTTCTGAGGAACGTATTGCCACTGTGCTTAATGTGGACGTGTCGAACATTCGGGATAAGACCAGAATGCTCGACGGTATATGTCCCGAAGTCGTCCAGCTGTTGCGCGACCGGAGCTTGAGTCCCGTACTCTTCACAGTTTTGCGGAAGATGAAACCGGCGATTCAGATTGCGACCGTGGAATTGATGTTGCTGCGAAATGATTGCTCCGTATCGTTCGCCAGAACTCGCCTTGCACTCACGCCTCCAGATTTGCTGATAGCCTCTGCTGTTAGCCGACAATTGAAGGCCGACTCCGCAGGAGCCCAAGCTATGTTGGAAGAGGATACGGAACTTCTGGTGCGAAATCTCAAAGCTGTTGAAGAATCCTACGGCGCAGACATACTCACGCTTACCGTGACTTCGGCTTATGCTCACAAGTTGTTTGCAAAACCCGCCGTCCGCCGATATCTGGAACGTAATCACCCAGGTCTCTTTGAGACGGGGAAGGGACTACTTGCGCAGCTGAAGCCAGCCGAAGCGCAGCAGGAAGTGTCCGGCGAGCACATTCCACGTCTCGTTCACGCATGAGAACCCTGAGTCTCAGCGATGATGTAGCGCGAATGCGAATGAGAAGTCCGAGCAGTACGGACCAGAGAATCCAATCAGCATTCCCTCAAGACAGCCTTCAGACTCGATCTGTCGCTTCCGACACTCAGCCTCAGCAACGGTGAACTTATACAGCACGTATCTTCTCGTCGTCCACCTCAGCCATGAGCGCCGATCTCAGTTTGGCGATTTCGGCTTCTGCTCTGTGCCTCACATGAGCTTCAATGGTCATCATCCCGGAGCAATCAAGGAACAAAGCCCGTTCGCGATCCGAACCACGCGGGTCCGATAGTGTGCCTTCATTCGTTTCGGTCATGATCTTCCTACAATTTGGCAATCCCAGGATTTCTATTTGGCAAGTCTCAACGCCTAATCTGTTCAGGATGTTCCCACGGCTGCCCTATCGTCGACCGGCCATTTGGCTTGATCGGCTGGATCGGTTGGCACCCATTGATCGAATCTGCACGAACGAGGTCGTCAAATGCACCACTGCAACGACATCCGCCAGCATCTTGCCGCCCATTTCTTCCTTAGTCCATTCCCGAAGTCAGGCCCGCCCGCAGCTCCCGTCCGACGGCCAAACATCGCTATGGCCCGACGCTGTTATCGCCGCTTCCATCATCGTCTCCATCCGGCTCGCGCGGGAGGACATCTCCGCCCGCTCGCCCAGCATCGTCGCCGCCATCGGCGGCAGCGTTCAGCTCGTCAAGACATTCTCGACGCCGTGCGTAGAAAATTTCCGTACGCTTGAGGGCAGGGAATCAGTTGGGTTTGGAATGTTTTACGGGCTCGAAACCGGCGTCCTCGATGGTCTTACGATCCACAGTCACGCGAAAAATCGGAGCGGTTCCAAGCGGCCACGTGTCTGCCTGCAGCTCTTGTTCGTCGTGCGCAGTGACTACACCGGCCAGGTCCAGCCTCCGCAGCAGGTCGCGGCGAGAGTCAAAGGTGGTTCGCCAAACGTTGCCCTGGTGATCCAGGTCCACCGCCATCGCGCTGAAACGATCAAAGTCGATTTGAAAGAGAACCACCGTCATTTTCATAGCCTAGACCTCTCACCGCAGCCATGCGATGAGTATTTAGACAGCAGACGGCCTATCTAAGGTGGCTTCTTACATCCCCGATTTGCCGAGTGTCGTCCCGGCCAGCTCCGCATCAAGGCTCCTTCGGCCCGCACAAGTGCGGCGCTTCGCGACCTTGACCCAAAGCGCTCAGGCCGGGACGTTTCGCTTATCATTCGGGGTATGTAGGAGTGAGAACCATGACCGAACGTGTACGCCTTCCACGAATGTCACCGCAGGAATCTGCTGAATATCACGCACGACAGGAGGCAGTGATTGCGTTGGGGGTGGCGAATATCAGGCACCAGGAGAAAGAGCTGATTCGCCAGGGTATCCTCGATGCTCACGGGAATCTCATTAAGCCGTTTGTGCCGCCGATGGAACAATCTGGTCTGCACAGCGAAACCGACGAATAGGCTGCCGAGCCTCAGAGCAAGGACAGAAACCGCTTCCTCGAAAAGGGTCCGTCTAGTGATGGTGCGTAGCGAGCATGACCAGGAGCCCAAATAGCAACGCTCCAAACACCCCAAAGATGAGGCCTCGATAGAAGCCTTCTGACTCAAAGTTCCGTTTGCGACCCTCTATCTCGGCAATGTCGAGCTTCAGATTTCGAGCTCGCCGGTCGTCCATCTCTGCAATGAGCTTCGATCTAAGCTCGTCCATTTCAGCCTCCGCGCGTCGTTTGACCTGCGCGTCGATGGCATCATCCCAGAGCAAGTCCAGGAATAAAGCCCGCTCGTGGTCGGTTCCGCGTGGGTCGGGAATCGTGCTTTCCGTCGTCATGCCCATCGTCCACCTCCATGTACTGAAACCGTAACACGTACTATAGTAGCTATTACAACCCTGTCCGATCCGGAACCATGGCTGTGTGGCCAGACCGATCGGAGCAGCCGTTGAACGCATCGCCCATACCCCCGAGGAAGCCTTCGGAAGGGTGGTGACGGAGCTGCGCACCAAGCGTGGCATGACTCAAGAGGATCTTGCTCATGCGCTCGGCTATCACCTCAGCTATATCGGTCAGGTCGAACGGGGCAAGAAAAGCCCGACGCTTCGGACCATGTTCAACATGGCCCAGCTTTTCGATCTACCCGCGAGCAAACTGCTCGCCAGGGCCGAAAAATATCAGGCCAAAAACCTTCCGCCGCGCAAATAATTTTCATCGTTTACTTCATCGCCGGTATCGAGCGGCCCATGGGTGAACTGTGCGGTCTTTGTCGATCTCTCATCAATCCCGGTGCCATCGTCTGTGCCAGTTGTGGGGCTCTCCGAAGACGTCGGCTGAGACCTGGTATGGGTGTCCTTTCCCTCTTTCTTCTCGCGGTTGGAGTCTTGTACCTCCACCTACTTCCCATCGCAGGGTTGCTCCTGATTGGCGCGGCGGTTTTGATTTTCGTCAAGGCCAGACGGGTCATCTGGTGGCGCAGGTTTTGAGGCGGAAATCTGCGCACAAATACTTCGCCGTCCCTATTGGGAACGTACACTTACCGCACGAAGGAGCGAGCGTGGCGAATCCAGATTCAGGGATGGCCGAGACAAAAAAGATTGAGGTGGCAATCGCCTTAATGCAAGCCATCGTGAGTGCCCTCGTCGATGAATCGAGCACCGTTTCGATTCAGGCCGTGCAGGCAAATGAGGCGACCTATCTTCTGGTTCAGGTTGCGTCCGAGGATGTCGGAAAGTTGATTGGCAAACAAGGCCGCACAGCCCGCTCCCTCCGCGTCATTCTTTCCGCAGTCAGCATGAAACTTTACCACCGTTTTCAACTGGAGGTTGTTGCAGAACGTACGGACGGCCAGGTATGAGAGCGATCTTCATTCGCCACGGCCAGAGCACCGGAAACGCAGGCATTCCTACGCATGATCTTTCGCTGCTGGAATTGACCGAGCTGGGCTGGAGTCAGGCAAGGGAAGTGGCCGAAAGTTGGACCGAGACTCCAAACCTGATTATCACTTCGCCATATCTCCGCACCCAGCAAACTGCCGCGCCGACCATCGAGCGTTTTTTCGATGTGCCGGTTGCGGTTTGGCCGATTCAGGAGTTCACCTACCTGCAGCCCAGTCGGTGGAATGGAACCCTCAGCTCGGAACGGATGCCGGTGATCGAACGGTATTGGGCTGAGGCCGATCCAGAGTATTGCGACGGGCCAGGTGCGGAGAGTTTTGCGATGCTTCGCCGTCGAGCCGAAGAGACACTGGAGCGCCTGGCCGACATAGACGAGGATGCGCTCGTCTATGTGTTTAGCCACGGCCAATTCATTCAGGCGGTTCGGTCGTTGGCGATCAACCGCGAGAAAAGAGATCGGGAAACGATGCGGGATTTCTGGCAGCGGGGCAATCCCGCGATCGCCAATGGGGAGCTGGTGCGGCTGGAATGGACCGGGAACCTCTGGCGTTGAAAGTCGTTCCCAGCAAGCGGCGGCATGAACGCATAATGAACACATTATGAACGGTTCTAGAGACAGGCATTGTTCATGGGCTTTTCTAATCAGCGGTTTGCGATTGCATTGTGTCTTTTGCGTGCTCTCCGTGTGTTCTTCGTGTGTTCTCGGTGTGTCTTCTGAGTGTCCGAGGAGACCTAATCCGAACCATGCTATAGTCCTCCCAGACCTGTTCTAGTGCTTCTAATCAATAGGGCAAGTCGCGTATTGTGCGTACAGCACGGGCCGCTTCGCTCCCCCTGCTGTACACCCACCGATGCCTACTCAATCCGCCTACAGCTACTCAAGTGGGCATCTATACGACTTTGCTCAGGGCTTCGCCCCGAGACCCCAAAGGAGTAACCGGCCTCCATGTTCCAGAAAGCCGCCAATCCCAAAACTGCGAGATTCTACGTCCGCTTCAAGCCCGAAGATAAAGCTCTCTTAGCTGCCCAGGCTGAGAAGGCTGGCATCACGATGAGCACCTATGTACGACGACGCGCGCTGGGGATGCCCGTGAAGGGGCGAGATATGGAGAAGGCCATCAACGAACTAAGGAGATTGGGCGGACTGCAAAAGAAACTCGCTCTCGTGACGCCAGCGGACAGCCCGGTTTACCAAGACATGTTGAAAAGCATCGTGGACGCGATTGCGAAGCTGGAATCTGAGGGGGCGTAATGCTGGCTCCGATATCCGGCTCGCGGCGTGACGGTGGAACGAGCTTTCGCGCTCTCAAGAATTACTTAGCTTTCAAGAAAGACTTGAAAAGTGGTGAGTTGGCGCGACGAAGCGAGATGGTGATCTCAGACAGCTTGTTGTCCGAACGGACAGCGCAGGCAGAGATGAAAGCTGTGGCAAGCGAGAATCTGCGTGTGAAAGATCCGGTTTATCACTATCAACTTTGCTGGCAGGAAGGTGAACAGCCGAGTAAAGCGCAGTGGAAAGCAGCAGCAGAAAAGAGCATCCGCTCCCTCGGCTTCGAGGAGCATCAATATCTGATTGCGCCGCATACTGACACAGATCATTTCCATGTTCACATTATGGTGAACCGCGTACATCCAGAAACATATCGAGCGCACTATCCAGCGTTCAGCAAAAGATCACTCGATCAAACAATCCGAGAGACTGAAGCCGAGCAAGGATGGAAAGAGTCGAAAGGGCTATTTCGTTGGGACTGCGAGCAGAAGAGAGCGATACAAAACACGCCAGCGGAAATGCGAGCCGCGCAGAAAGAAAGCGCATACAGCGGCCATGATAAAAGAGCCAACAAGCTAGAGATTCATACCGACACAGAGAGCTTGCAGGCATATGCGAAAGGGATTCCGGCGAAAGAACTCGCGGAGCTAATGAAAAGCAATGCGAGCGCTACGTGGCTCGACATACATTCGTTGATGTCAAAATACGGTCTTGAAATAGAACGTGGAGACAAAGGCGGATATAAAATCCATGCGATCGGCACTAATCTCCGAGTTAAAGCCTCGTCTACTTTCCGGGAGACGTTTGCTGGCAAGGCGAACAGATCGAGACTCGATAACTTGCAGGGTTGGGATTCGAAGACCACTGTAAAGTCAGTGGCGAGCTACAAGCCTCGTCCACTCAAACGAGACCCCGCCGAACGCGCAGAGAAGCGGGAGCAACGGGCGGATGAGCGCAAGGTACTTCGGCGCGAATACGAAACGTATCGAGCCGAACTGCGGACCGAGCAAAAGACTGGACTTGCGACCGGAAGAGCCCAGCTCAAAGAGATCACTGATTCGCACCGAGAGCACCGGAGCAAGGTCCGGCAGCTTGGATCGACGATGACGAACGTCGAGCGGAAGGCCGCACTATCGCTCTTGGCGATGAAAGCCGCGACAGACCGAGAAGTCATTCAACTCCAGCTCCGCAAAGACCGCGCAACCACGGGATGGAAAAGTTACCGAGATTGGGTGACGGATCAAGCCCAGGCAGGACGCCCAGCCGCTATCAGCCAGTTGCGCGGCTTTCTGTACGCCGAAAAACGTCCATCATCGAGGTCGACTCTGCCGGCAGTGCTAGTCGTCGAATCGCCCGACGAAAACTTCAACAGCACAGTTCACCGGCATTCCCTTGGAGAACTCGATTACGTTGTGGATCGACGAAATGGGGATGTTCGCTATGGGCGAGCGGGTGAATTGCTGTTCATCGACCAGGGGAGCAAAATCAGTCTCTATCGGGAGAACGAAGCGGCGTATATTGCTGCTCTCCAGCTAGGCCAGGCCAAATTCGGCAGCCGCCTGCACGTCACCGGATCGGCGGCCTCGAAGAAGGCCTTTGCCTTGGCTGCTGCCAAGCATGATGTGCGCGTCGAGTTCACGGATTCCCAAATGAACGACTGGATGCGGGAGGCGAGGGCGGCTGTCGGCGTTCCCAGCCCCGCAATGGGGACCAGGAATGTAATCCCCGCGCAGCGGCAGCCTCATGAGGAAGCCCCTGAGACGAGCCGGGAACGCAAGCGGCGCGAGACAGCCGAGGCAGCACGGCGGAAAGAGCTCAGGATTTCGCCTTTGGTTCAGATGAGCAAAGTTGGACAGGGACTCTCGCCTGATGCAGTCAGGCAGGATATGAACGTCGCGCGCGAAGGTCTGCTCGCCGGCTTGGATGCCCATGCGTTGGGCAAGCAGATCGCAGACTTGCGAGGCTTGAAAGAGGACCGAATCTACGCGTTCGACCTGGTTCGTTCCGTTCAGAACCAAATCCGCTCAGAACTTGAACTCGCCGTCGGGATGCAAAGGGGCATGGAGCGCTAAGGCGATTGGCCGACCGGAACCTGCCTCTGCATCTTCCCGGCCCGCACGAATTCGGGTAGTGTTTAAATAATGCGCGACATAGATATCCGCCGGGCTCTGCGCACGGAAATGCAACGTCTTCATGCTGGCGAAACTGACATTCGTTTCGTCGAAGAGCTGGGGATGTGCCAGGGCGTGGCGCGGGTCGATC
>Ga0302302_1001604_pt1 | contig 13571 bp, 16 predicted proteins | sample III_Palsa_E1_3_FD_198766 | JGI IMG/M metagenome (GOLD analysis project Ga0302302, IMG submission 198766) | Peat permafrost microbial communities from Stordalen Mire near Abisko, Sweden - III_Palsa_E1_3 | ecosystem: Environmental > Terrestrial > Soil > Palsa > Peat permafrost | place: Sweden...
AACATGACTACCGGCAAAGGAATGGCTATACCACAGGATATAATTGAGCATTATGTGGATAGCAAGAATTGTGTGGCGGAGTAAGAAAGTGGTGTGTATTTCCCCTTTTTAATTTTCCGAACACCTGTGATGAAAATCGACCAAATACTAAGCAATATGTCGATTGACATCCCGATCATCCGTAATAGATTGGGTAGTAAAATCACTAGCGGCTATCCCTTTCTTCTCGAGTTCACCTATAAACAAGGTGAATTCAGTTACAAACATATCCAACGACGTGGCAGACAGCTTAATATAATTTATTAGTCTTTTTAACTGAGCCGGCGAATTTATAAAATCGCCGATAATGCCAGTTAGTCCAATAATGTTGGCTACAGGCTTTCTTACCCTATGAGACGTCATAAACGTCATTTGTTCAAGGCTTTTCATATGCTCTTTTAAATATTCATCTGCTTTTCTTATTTTCTTGTAAGCCTGCTTTAATTCAAAAGCGAATTGATCTTTTACTTCGTTTTGGTAAGTAAGTTCCTGATTCAGCATTATTAATTCTGCAGCGCGTTTTTCCTTTTCTTCATTTTGAAATGCAAGCTCAATATTGGCTACAACTAACTCCGCTGCACGTTTTTCTTTTTCGCTATTCTGAAAGGCGAGTTCAATAACCCTGTTTTCCTTCTCCTTGTTTTGAAATAAAAGTTCATTGTTAGCAATCACCAATTCAGCTGCGCGCGCCTCTTTCTCCTGGTTTTGAAATAGCAGCTCTTTATTAGCGATGATCAATTCAGCGGCACTACTGGCTTCTTCCTGGTGCAGGGTACTTTTAAATTCTTTTGTTTTATGGGAATATGACATATGAAAGGTTGAGCTAAAATGTGATGGTAAAGCTGTTGTAATAACAAGTTTAGGATGAATGCGAAAGGGCTTAATTTATTACGTCAAAAGTTACAGTTATATAACAGTAAAACCCTATAATGTTTTGAAATACTGACAATTATTATCAAATAGTGGGCTAATGCGCGTTATAAATGAGCGCAAGTAGATATCAAACAATCCTGTTAAAAACATCTATATTTGAGTTAGTTATAAAGTCTAGTAACCATCATATTACCAATGAAAGTTTATCATCTTTTATTAATTGCTTTTGGACTATCCTCCATTACAAACAGTTTTGCTCAAACAACTTATAAGGTTTCCTATGCTGAGCTTAAAACCTATCAGGGTATATATCAATACGAAAATCATAAACTTTGCAAATAGCGGCATCGCCTATTGATACCATGCTATATGCGATAATTGGCACTTCGATGTATAAACTAAGGCCTTACAGTAAGGATGTTTTTTTAAATGGAGGAAATACCCAGGTTCAGTTTATTAGGGATAATGGTAATACTATTGGCTATAAGCAACAAAATGACAAACCGGATACTGTTTATAAACTGATCACTCCGAAAGTGACATTCTCTGATAAAATGTGGTATGCAAGGCAACTCAATGGGGAGAAATTTGTTTACCAATACACGGTCCCGAAACAAAAAGACGATGGATTAAAAACGCGATCTTTAGTTAATTCAGGTTTAGATACCGCGCTTATACGAACATTGATGAACCGAATTGTTGACCATACCTACCCCGGTATTCATAGCATATTGATTATTAAGGATGGTAAATTGATTTTAGAGGAATACTTTTATGAGTATGATGCTGAAACGCTACAAGAGCTCAGATCGGCCACTAAAAGTTTTTCCTCGGCATTGGTAGGTATCGCCATAAATAAAGGGCTTATTAAAAACCTGAATACACCTATGCTTACTTATTTGCCGGAATATCACCCGGGAAATCCCGACCCAAGAAAAAATAAGATCACCATAAAAAATTTACTTACCCAACAGTCGGGTTTTGCTTGCTATGATTATGACCCAAAGTCGCCGGGAAACGAAAGTAAGATGTACCCTACTGATGACTGGATTAAGTTTATACTCGACTTACCAATGGCCGGTAACCCCGGCGAAGCTGCTTCGTACTGCTCGGGAAACATACAATTACTGGATAAGATCGTTGAAAATGTGTCGCACCAGCCGTTGCATGATTTTGCCCAGCAGAATCTTTTTAATGAGTTAGGTATTACTGATTTTATATGGAACTATGCCCCTAACAAAAGCCATCAAGATGACTACGGCCAGGTATGCCTTACCCCCCGCGATATGGCTAAATTTGGACTGTTGTACTTAAATGGCGGCGTGTGGAACGGCAAACAAGTAGTACCAAAGGATTATGTAGCACAATCATTAAGTAAACAGAGTGTGGTTGATGGAATAAATTACGGTTACCTATGGTGGTGTGAGGATTTAACCGCGCCTAATGGCGTAAAATACAGAGGCATCGCGGCTAAAGGTAACGGTGGTCAGCGTATTTTTATTTGGCCCGACCAAAACATGGTAGCTGTTGTAACCGCAGGCAATTACAATACGCAATCGCCTGCTAATAAATTACTAATAGAATGTGTATTGGGTGGATTGAAGAAATAAATCTATTTCAAATATAATTTGCGCTCGTTTATAACGGGCATGAGAAAATATAAACTCCCGCAGGATCCTCTTAGAGAAACCCTGCGGGAGTTAAAAATAAAAGCCGGATTTAAAGTTCCGAAACTAATTCGGCGATCCTATTGGAAATACCTACTTCATTATCATACCAGGCAACCACCTTAACCAGTTTCCCGATTGACTTTGTGAGATTGCCATCTACTATGGAGCTATGGGTATTGCCAAGTATATCAGCCGATACGAATTGTTCTTCGGTATATTCTAAGATGCCTTTCAACGAATGATCTGCGTAGTGCTTTAATATGGTATTCAGGTCTTTAGCCGAAACCTCTTTTTTAAGGTTGATTGATAAATCAACAATTGATCCGTCAATTACCGGGACGCGGTATGAAAAGCCGTCCAGTTTACCTTTCAACTCGGGTAACACATCCCCTATTGCTTTGGCCGCGCCGGTGGTGGTTGGAATGATAGAATGAGGTGCAGAACGCGCCCTCCGGAGGTCTTTATGTGGTGCATCCTGTAAATGCTGATCTGCTGTAAAAGCGTGTACAGTTGCCATAAAACCAGATTCAATTCCAAACTCTTTATCTAATATATACAAAACCGGGGCTATACTTCCCGTGGTGCAAGAAGCTGTTGAATAAATTTGGTCGCCGCCGATTAAATGATTGTTGACACCATGTACAATTGTTTTTATCCCACCTGTTGCCGGAGCGGTGATCAATACTTTTTTAGCGCCAGCATCAATATGCGCCTGCGCGGCGGATTTATCTGTAAAACGACCGGTTGATTCAATCACTACATCAATGCCCAAATCTCCCCATGGCAGATTTTTAGGATCCTTTTCGCTCAATAAAAGAATTTTCTTTCCGTTAACCAGCATCGAACCACCATCCTCTTCAACTATGCCCGGGAAGCGGCCGTGCGCGCTATCATATTTCAACAGGTGGATGAGGGTTCGTAAATCTGTAAGATCGTTTATCGCAACAACCTCTATATTCGGTTTGTTTTGTAAGGCCCTAAGCGTCATACGCCCGATGCGGCCAAAGCCATTAATAGCTATTTTCATATTTATGTAGTTTTAAAAGTCTTCTGTATTCTGATGGTGTAACCATCAGGTGCCTTAAAAATAGCCGCCTCATAGATACCAGTCCCCCCATTCCGCAGCGCAAAGCAATTTCTTCAAGCGTTTCATCAGTTTTCACCAGCAAATTACAAGCTTCATCAACGCGGAGTTTTTCAATAAATTTCGCGGGTGAAAGGCTTGTTTGCCGGGTAAATACACGGGTGAAGTTTCGGGGGCTCATATTCATTTTTTCCGCTAACAGGGTAACCGGTAAAGGCTCATTCAGGCGTCCTGCTAGCCAACCCTTTAATTGTTCGGCCAAAGGCGAACTATCAACCAGATTCCCGAACTGGATTTGGTAAACCTGTCTGCTCAAATAAAAAAATATGAGTTTACTGGCTATGTGAGATGCAACACTTTTGCCGCAGTCTTCCTCTACCATAGCCAAAGCGAGATCAATCCCGGAAGACACCCCGCCAGATGTATAAACTTGTCCGTCCCTTGTATGAAAGAAATTTCGATCGAGAGGCAATCCCGTTTTTTCCAGAATAGCAGAACCAACGCCTACGAAACCAATCCTTCGGATGTTGCCATGTTCTCCTCTCAGCCATGAAAAGAAAAGGTCATTGCCCGGCTCGTCAGCATTTCCAGTTAACAATAAGGTATCAATACCTCCATAAAACTCGGTCAGGCTATCAGTAGGCGAAACGAGCTTTATATCATAGCAGCCCCGCAGGTTATTGGCATGTGTGAAAACATCCGCCGCCCCGGCAAAGTCCATTAACTGATTACGGGATAATACTACAATTACGATCTTTTTCCTGGGCATATTCAAAATTAGCATTAATAATAGCTGTCTCAAAGGACTTAAATTATACAGTTTAGGCCACAGTTAAGCCATGAATAGTCCTATTACTGCCACCAATTGTGCATTGTGATTTATAAGCGGATTATATTTCTTTGTACTAGCATATTGTGAACATTCATAGTATGTGACAGACATTTTATCTACCAATTTAACATGCGAATAGTTACACTTGAAGAACACATTTCCTTTCCGGAGATGGCCAACAAAATACCCAAAGAGGCTTTGGGCGGTTTTGGTCAATCAGCAGTTATGCAGCGCATAGCTCCAAAACTGGCCGATATAACTGGCGAACGTTTAAAATCAATGGATGATAATGGTATTACGGTGCAGGTACTTTCTGTGGATAGTTCAGGCGCGAACCTTTTAAAACCACAGGACGGGCCGGCTTTTGCAATGCAATATAATGATTTGATTGCACAGAGGATTTCGGGTTTTGAGAATCGGTTTACGGCTTTTGCTCATTTACCGATGACAGCTCCACTTGCCGCGGCCGATGAATTAGAACGGGCAGTGAAAGAACATCATTTTTGTGGCGCTATGATACGAGGGCTAACACAGGATAAGTTTTTAGATCAGCCCGAATTTGCGCCGATATTTGAATGCGCCGAAAAGTTAGACGTCCCAATTTATCTCCACCCCGGCCTTCCTCCAAAAGGAATAGCTGATATTTATTATAGCGGGCTGCCTAATTATTCAGGTATGGCAGAAGCTTTAGCCTGTTACGGCTGGGGATGGCACTCAGAAACTGCGCTACATGTTTTACGCCTGCTCTTTTCGGGTATTTTCGATAGGTATCCCAAATTAAAACTCATCATCGGTCATATGGGAGAAATGCTACCAATGATGATGGCAAGGTCAGAAAAAGCATTTAAGCCTGGAAACGGAGGTGCCAATCAACGCACGCTTACCGATACTTTTCGCGACCAGGTTCATATTACTACCAGTGGTTTTTTTACGCAGCCACCATTAAAAATTGCTTTGGATACTTTTGGCATTGATAATATTATGTTTTCTGTTGATTATCCGTTTAGCACAAATGAGATGGGTATTGAGTTTTTGAATGAGATTGAGCTTCCTGATGAACAGCTAGCAAAAATTGCTCACGGTAATGCGGACAAACTGCTGAAGTTAAATTTATCAGCATAAAAGGTGAAATAACAGTAAAAAACTATGAAAACAGTATTAATTACAGGGGCAAACAAAGGAATCGGCTTTGAAACCGCCAGGCAACTGGCACAACTTAACTATTTTGTATATTTAGGTAGCAGGGATAAGCAACACGGACTTGAAGCCATTAAGAAAATTACAGATCAGGGTATAACTAACGTAGAATCAGTAGTAATTGACGTGACCGATATTAACTCTGTTCGCCAGGCAAGACAGGAGCTGGAAAGTAAAATTAGTGCTTTAGATATTTTGATAAATAACGCAGGTATTGCCGGCGATCAACCTCAAGACTTTTCTACAGGTGATTTGGAAAACTTGCGCAGAATATTCGATACTAATTTCTTCGGTGCCGTACAAACCACACAGGAATTTCTGCCGCTGCTGAAAAAGTCCGGGCAAGCATCCATCATCAATGTTTCCAGCGAAATTGGCTCTCTTGGTGTGCATACTGCACCGGAAAGAAATCTGAACAGGGCTAAGTATCATGCATATGGTTCTTCAAAAACAGCGTTAAATGCTTTTACGGTGATGTTAGCCAATGAACTTCGTGATACAGGCATTAGCGTTAATAGCGTTACACCTGGATATACGGCTACCGATCTAAACCAATTTCAGGGTGCAAAAACCGTAGAGGAAGGTGCAATACCCATCGTAAAACTGGTAACACAATCTGATCAGGGCATTACCGCAAAGTTTTTTAGAGATGGTGGTGAAGTTGCTTGGTAATTGAAGTAATAAAAACGATAATAGCCGCCTCATGATTACGTGTGAGGCGGCTATTCTATTAGCTAAATTTCTCGATGGCTTCGAATGTAACCGGGGTAAAGAAGTTTATTAAATTACCGTCCGGATCGCGGAATAGTAACGAGCGGTTTCCCCATGGCATTGTTGTTGGCTTTTGAACAACCTCGCCGATAAAATCTTTAACCCTTTCATATTCAACATCTACATTTTCAACCCGAAATTCTATAATTACGCTTTTGTTGCTGGCAGGCAGTGCAATGTCTGCGCCGAAAAATGCCATTGTTCTCGTGCTTCCTATAGCTAAAGTAGCCGTGGTTGTAACTATTTCTGCAAAATCTTCAGTATACCATTTGGCAGTTAAACCGGTAATCTTTTCAAGGAATTGAACTAAACGCCTAATATCAGCTGTTATAATTCTTAATGATGTTAAATACATAATGTTATCGTTTAATAATATTACCAAAGGTAAAATGGTGTAATGACAACAGTATGTCAGGAGTGTTGGATATATTTTCTTGTCTTTATTATTGGGATATCCGCGTGTTATTGCCGCGAGGTACGAAGTAATCTCGTTGCTGTACAGAGCAAACTCACAAGCTGGACGTTGCAGTGGCATGGGTACTAAAAACTTTAACTCACCTCATAAAAAAAGCCTGCAGTTGTTAATTTGCAGGCTTTCCAGTATATTTTCATATCAGCGGAGAGCTAGGGATTCGAACCCCAGGAACCTTTCACAGTTCAACAGTTTTCAAGACTGCCGCAATCGACCACTCTGCCAGCTCTCCGGGGACAAAAGTACAAATCCGGGCCGAATTGACAAATATGATATTGCTTTTTTTTTAATACAGTGTAAATAGTAGATTAAGTGTATGATAATGACACCATTAATTTTACAATTTATGCCCTTTTTCGATGCGAAAAGCATTAAAATTGGGTTTTACGACCTTAATATTGCGCTTCGCAAAGTCAATATTGGCATTTAATTCGAATCCCATCAGAATAATTAACGAGTTTAAGTACAACCAAATCATCACAACGATGAGGGTTCCTATCGAACCATATATCTTATTATAGGAAGCAAAATGGTTAATATAGTAAGTAAATCCTAAGGATGTTATTATAGCCAGACCCGTTGCCAGAAGAGAGCCCGGATTAAAAAAGTTCCAGCGTTGTTTATGCGCGGGGCCGTACCTGTATAATATGGACACCGTCACAAAAAATATGGTAACTACAATAATCCATCTTATTAAAGCAAAAATGTAAATCCAAAAATGATGTTTGGTAAATATATGTGCCTGCAAAAAACTAAGTACCGCCTGCCCTCCAATCATAATAACAATGGCTATCAATAAAGATATACTAATGTAGATAGTAAGCACAAGGGCTATCCAACGCCTTTTAAGCCACGTACGGGTTTCTAATACTAAAGAAGACCTATTGAACTGTCGCATCAAATTGGCGACACCATTGGTGGCAAAAATCAAAGCTGATAAAAAACCGAATGAAAGTAATTTACCGTTTTGATTTTTAATAATATCAACAATATTTGAATTGAAGAATTGGGTAGCTTTTTGGTTGGGCAATACCAACGAAATAAGGTCGATGAGGTTTTGCTGAAAATTATGAATAGGGATATAAGGGATGAGCGTGAACATAAATATAGTTGCCGGAAAAATAGCCAGCATAAAACTATAAGCCAAAGACGATGCCTTGTTTACCAGCGTGCCGGTAAGAAATTCCTCAACAAAAAAAACAATTACAGAATATAACGAAAGTGAACCAAAGCCGGCGGGCTTAATGGATTGAGTCCACTGTATAAATGATTTGTAAAACTTAAATCGTAATAAAAAGCGGTTCAGCCATCTCATCTACCTCAAATCTACTTAAAATATGGCTTTAATTTATTAGCTAACTCTGTTGGAATAAAGCAAATACGATTAGTTTTCATATTAACAAATACCAATAACGTTTCCCCGGTATTAATCAGTTCTCCGGCTTCATTGGTTAGTTCATACGTAAAGTTCATGCGTGCACGTGGCATTTCGGCAATAATAACTTTTATACTGATTTCCTGATCGTATAATGCCGGTTTTAAATATTTACAATGCAGCTCCACTACAGGCATCATAACCCCTTGATCTTCCATGGATTTATAAGTCATGCCTAAACTACGCATCATTTCAACACGTGCTACCTCATAAAATTCCGCATAGTTACCATAGTAAACATAGCCCATCTGATCTGTCTCGCCATAGCGAACACGGATTTTAGTTGTAAACTCAAACATTAGTGTTTAATATTTCGCTCGTTAAGTGCCTGTTGAAAAGCATGCGCGTTTTTCAAATGATCGGTAACGTTTGTAGCAAATGCATGGTATCCTGAGAAATCCGCTTTAGCACACATGTAAATGTAATCGCTCTTTTTGTAATCAAGTACCGAGTTAATCGCATTAATTGAAGGCATCATTACTGGCCCCGGAGGTAACCCGGTATGCAAATAAGTATTGTATGGTGAATTAATGGTTAAATATTTATTCAGTACGCGATGAATGGTAAAATCATTCTCCGCGAATATTACTGTAGGATCTGATTCCAGTTTCATGCCTTTTTTCAAGCGATTCAAGTATAGCCCTGCTATAGTTGGCATCTCATCATCATGCAATGCTTCTGCATCAACAATTGAAGCTAATATGGATACCTGTACCGGGCTTAAATGTAACTCGTTGGCTTTTTGCGTACGCTCAGGTGTCCAAAACTTAAGATAAGCGCCATACATCTTTTTAATGAATTTCTCTGGCGACGTATTCCAGTACAATTGATAGGTGTTCGGTAAAAACATGGTATAAACGTCATCCGTTGTAAACCCGTATTTTTTTACAAAATCAGCAGAATCAAGCAACTTGATAATTGTAGCCGAATCCGGCTCGATCTTTTTGCCTGCAAAGCCTGCAAAGTCGGTTTTTAACCGCATGGTATGGAAAGCTAATGTAACTGGGGTTTGCGTGCCCGAAGCCAGCATATTGATTAATTTCCTGTTACTCATCCCCGCATGAAGATGATATCTACCTGCCTTTACCCGGGTAGAATATTTCATATTTTGCGCAGCCCAGTTAAAGGTTGTGGTATCTTTTACTATTCCTTCCTCACGAATGGTTTTATAAACATCCTCATAAGTAGCACCGGTATGTATATATAAGAATTCTTGCTTATCGGTAACATTTGGTCCGAAGTAATTCAAATAATAAATAACGCAGGTAACGCCAAGGGCTATTACAATTATAAGTATCAGGGTGATTATAAATTTTCTTAATAAACTCCCGTTTGACTTTTTCTCAGCCATAGTAGATAACGATTTTTTGTTATTGTTTAATTTTTTGTAAAGCTATTAAGCCACCAGCTAAATTCCGAACATTTTGGTAGCCTTTTTCCTGTAATAATTTACATGCGGTTTCGCTGCGCATACCAATTTTACATATAACAACAATTTCATCAGTTTTGTTATAATCCAATTGATCTATACTGCTGGGTAGTTTAGATAAAGGTATGTTTTGGCCACCAATATTATAGGTCGAAAACTCAATTACTTCCCGAACATCCAAAAGATTAATAGCATCTCCGTTTTGTAATCGGGAATAAACTTCAACAGCACTAATTGGCAGGGACATCTGATTTTTTAGCTTGGGAAACCGTAAGATTTATCCTTGTACCTAAACTGGTTTTACTGGTAGAATCTGTTTTTGCAGGATATTGGGCTGTAACCACTACACTGCTCGAATCAGTAATCGTTCCCTCGTAGGTAATCGTTCCAACGCCTAAGCCCGCACCTTTTATCACAAATTTAGCGGCATCAAGGTCTTGATTTACCAAATCCGGTATATCTACTTCACTTGCACCGGCACCATTACCTATTACAAGGTCAACCTTTGAGCCTTTTGGTAGTTTCGTGCCCGGTTTGATGATCTGCCCGGCAAAATGAACTTCTAATATATGGTTAGCAATATCTGATTTTGTGGTGGTATCGCCAACCTTTAAGCCATAGTTTGATAGCGTAGCCACAGCCTCCATATAGTTCTGGTCTTCCAAATCGGGAAGGGCTACGTTGGGTGCTAAGCGGGTAACCATTGTCAGGTAAATAATACGGTTAGCTTTTACCATGGTACCTGCATCCGGATCTTGCTCAACAATGGTTCCGGGTGGTTGATCTGGTACATAAACGGAATCTATCTGGTAACCAAATCCCTGGTCGGTTAAGGTGCTGATAGCCTTGTCTACCGACATTCCTTTTACAGGCGGTACAGGCGCACCCGAACCATGGCGGGTGTAATAATCTAAGCTTAAATAAGCTATAAAAACCAATAACAATACGGAACCAAGTGCCGCGAAAAACGTATTACGGAATGATGTGGTTTTTAAGTAAGCCCAAAATCTGTTCATGTATCAGTAGGATATTAGCGTACCAAACATAGTGAATATTTCGAATTGGATTTGCTTTAAATTTATATGTAGCTCAGCTACATATAAATTTAAAGCAAATCCAATTCGAAATACCGCATCAAACAAATATCTTTGAATTATCATGACAGTTAAAAATATCGCCCTTTGTGCCGGTGGTTATACCGGGGAGTATGAAGTATCTATCAACAGCGCCAAAAATATCGCCGCTAACCTCGATCCCGCTAAGTACAAGGTTTATACTGTGCTCATTAACCGCGACAGCTGGTTTCACGATACCGGCCACGAACACATCAGCATAGACAAAAACGATTTCAGCCTGACTATAAAAGGTGAGAAGATTAAGTTCGATTTCGCCTTTATAACCGTGCACGGTACACCCGGCGAGGATGGCAAACTGCAAGGTTACCTGGATATGATGGGCGTTCCCTACAACACTTGCGATGCAACTACATCCGCCATTACCATGAATAAGGCCTACACCAAAACGATAGTACACGGTATACATGGCCTTCACGCCGCACGCAGTATGCAGCTGCACCGTAAGGATGGCCATGATGTGGCAACCATAGCCGCTAACCTCAAATTCCCGCTGTTTATTAAGCCGAATAACGGTGGCAGCAGCGTGGGTATGAGCAAGGTGCATAACATAGCCGGGCTACCAGAAGCTCTCGAGAAAGCATTCCACGAAGATGACCAGGTGTTGGTCGAAGAATTCATCAAAGGCCGCGAGTTTAGCCGTGGTATAGCACGTATTAAGGGTAAGATTACCGTGCTGCCTGGTACCGAGATCATTAGTACTAAGGAGTTTTTTGATTACGAAGCCAAGTATACACCCGGCGTTTCGCACGAGATAACCCCCGCTGATCTGAGCCCTGAAAAAAGCGAGGAAATAGCCGAGATATTAACTGAGATCTACCTTCGCCTTAACTGTAAAGGCATGGTGCGTATAGATTTTATTTTGTTGGATGATACCCTGGATTTCTATTTTATCGAAGTAAATACAACCCCCGGCCAATCCTCAGCAAGCTTGATACCGCAGCAGGTGAGGGCAGCGGGGCTGGATTTAATGGAGTTTTACGGCGATCTGATTGAAGGCGCTTTCTAAATACTGTACCACGGTACAGCTGAAACACTCTGGTACATTTGGTACACTTTTTAGCCCAAAATCGCCCTGAAAAGTACTAAAAAGGGCTTTTTTAGATCGATAATTCGACTAAAATCGAGCTAAAAATGACTGTTTTTGCCCTGAAAAGTATCAAAAAACGCTTGTTTTAGCCGCTATTTCGACCAAAAATGCTAAAAATATTTGCATTTTTTAAGGTTTTTTGCGATATTTGAATATACCCGAAGCCTATAATTGTTCCGTTCTGAAACACTTTCAAGGCTCCCAAATTTATCTTCATGTATTACTCCAACAAACCCGACCATTACGTGGAACGTCCCGCTGTGATCGAAGAGATCCGCGATGCTATCCGTGGCATTCACCCAGTTACTAAACCTAATCAGCCTAAGCCAACCGCCTGGCAGCTCAAGCATCCTAAAAAAGAGATCAATGGTTCCGAACCCGAGTTTATCATCAAACGCGCCGGTAAATGGCTCAGGGATGGCGCAAAACTACCCGAGCCCAAAATGCTGTTTGACAGGTTTTGGTTCGAGGGTGAGCTGTGTATTATGTTTGCCGACACCAACTCAGGCAAATCCGTACTGGCGGTGCAGATAGGGGATAGCATCAGCAAAGGCGAACCCATTATCCCGCTACAAATCACGGCCGCACCATGTGGTGTGCTGTATATTGATTATGAGCTGAGCGATAAGCAATTTCAGCAGCGTTACAGTACAAAAAACAATTGGAACTACAAATTCAGTAACAAATTTTGCCGTGCGGTCAACAATCCGCAGGCCAACAAAATGTATAAGTTTAGTACATACCAGCAATATCTCGAAAACGAAATCGAAAATTCCCTGCTCATCGCCAAAGCCAAAGTGCTCATCATCGATAACATCACCTGCCTCAATTACGATGCCCACCATGCCACCGGGGCCCTAAACCTGATGCGTAGCCTGCAAGCCATCAAAGCGAAATACAACATTTCCATTTTGGTGCTGGCGCACACGCCCAAACGCAACCCCGTAAAACCCATCACTAAAAACGACCTACAAGGCAGTAAAATGCTCATCAACTTTTGCGACAGCGCCTTCGCCATCGGCGAAAGCCAAACACAATCCGGTACCCGCTACCTCAAACAGATCAAACAACGCAGCACTACGGCTCCGAAAATATCTGCCTTGGTAAAATTGAAAAAACGGGCAATTTCCTGCGGTTTAAATTAGATGGTTATGATTTAGAGACTGCGCATTTGAAACGAAAAAACGAACAGCATCAAAAGGAAATTGAAGCACAAGTGATAGCACTAAACAAGCAGGGGATAAGTATCCGAAAGATTGCGACAGCCCTAAATTTATCGCCAAGTAAAGTTAACAGGATCACCAAAATGAACCTCACTGGTTTAAGAGTTAGCAACGCGCTCTTAAATCCACCAAGGAAAACAAAGACTCCGTCTGGCTTATGAAATGAAAATTTTGTGGTATACCAAATATTCTGTTCTTTTATCCGGACGGAGTCCTTCATCTTCTATTTTGATTTAAGAGCGCTTCGCTAACTCTTAAACCAGTAAACGAATTAGGCAATCAAGATATTGAAAGAATAGGAATGAATATACGTGATTGGGTCA
>Ga0302302_1001610_pt1 | contig 13549 bp, 9 predicted proteins | sample III_Palsa_E1_3_FD_198766 | JGI IMG/M metagenome (GOLD analysis project Ga0302302, IMG submission 198766) | Peat permafrost microbial communities from Stordalen Mire near Abisko, Sweden - III_Palsa_E1_3 | ecosystem: Environmental > Terrestrial > Soil > Palsa > Peat permafrost | place: Sweden...
TGCAGTTGAAGGACGCAGCACAGGTTCGCGATTATCAACAGTTTCTTTATAACTATTCGGCGCAGCAGCATGCTTTGGGCCGTTTCGAGCGCTCGCCAGATCTTACACAGCTTTATCCGATGATGGACTGGGTAAGTCATCTGAATCTGGTGCCCGGCGACGTCAAGCTGCAGTCCTGGCTGGCACTGGGTTTTCTGCTGGTTTGCATGACCAACATCGTGGCGTTGTTGTTGGCTAAATTTCTTAGGCGTAGTGGCGAGGTCAGCGTACGTCGTGCGATGGGTGCGCGAAGGAGTGACATCTTCCTTCAGTTCGGTATCGAATCTTTATTGATCGGCAGTTTTGGCGGTGTATTGGGCATTGCGATTGCCGAATTGGGGCTATGGAGTATTCGCCAACGCCCGGACCAATACGCGAAGGTAGCGCAGATGAATTTTTCGATGCTGCTGCTGACGGTCTTGATGGCTATCGTCGCCAGTGCGCTTGCTGGTCTGCTTCCCGCCTGGCGTGCCAGCCGTGTGGCGCCCGCCCTGCAGTTGAAAACCCAGTGAGGTGATGTCATGCAACTACGTCCCATTCTTTCGAGTCTGCGCCATCACAAGCTAACTGCGTTTTTGCTCATACTACAAACGGCTTTCACCTGCGCCATCGTGATCAATGCACTACCGATGATCGCTTATCGCATCGAGCGCACAAGCACGCCTAGCGGTGTGGATGAAGATTGTCTCTCGTTGGCCTACGTCTCCGGCATACAGAAAAACGTCAATCAGCAGGCCCAGCATGCGACTGATCTTGACGCCTTGCGGCGTATTCCGGGTGTGGAGTCCGTTGCGGTCATTGGTAGCGGGATGCCCTTCAAAGGCGGAGAAAATTCCTACGGTATCTGTCCTTCAGCCAGCGCCATGCAAGAGGCCATGTCGGCGCAGTCATTCGACAAAACAGACTGCCAGCATCCGGACGTTTATAACGGTTCGCCGGGTTTTTTGCAGGTCATGGGTCTTCACCTGGTGCAGGGTAGCGATTTCGCCGAAGGTGACTATTCGACCGGCGATGTCCCCACCGCCATCCTCACCCGCTCGCTGGCAGCAAAGTTATATCCGGGCGAGAGCGCTCTGGGCAAAACGATGTTCCAGGGCAAGACGCAGATCAGAGTCATCGGCATTATTGACGACGTGCTACGGCCCATGTTGCGCGATGCCGGACAGGATCATCTCGTGATGCTGTGGCCGCAGCTGCCGGACGACACGGGCAGCACGTATCTGTTGCGCAGCGCGCCGGGTGATCGCGAACGGATTTTGAATGAGGCATACCAACGTACTTTTGCCGCCGTACGCCATAAATACTTCCAGCGCGATGTCACCATGATCAGCTTGCTGATCGCATCGGGCCTGGGATTACTGTTCGTTACGGCGCTCGGCATCACCGGGCTGGCTAATTTCTGGGTGCAGCAGCGGCGTCGAACGATAGGCATCCGCCGTGCCATCGGTGCGACGCGCGGCAACATTCTGCGCTACTTCCAGGCCGAAAATTTCCTCATCGTGAGCTTCGGCATCGTGCTGGGAATACTTCTGGCGTTTGCTTTGAACCTCACGCTGATGAATTTCTATGAATTGCCTCGTCTACCGCTGTATTACCTGCCGATGGGTGCGGTGATGCTTTGGCTGCTCGGTCAGCTCGCGGTGCTCGGGCCGGCGCTGCGCGCGGCAGCCGTACCGCCCGTCGTTGCGACCCGGTCGGTTTGATCGATATGACGTCAGGGAGCGACTGACCGATGTTTCGTTATTACCTGGGTCTGGGGCTGCATAGCCTTAGGCGAAATCCGGCACTTACCGTGCTGATGGTCGTGCTGATTGGGGCGGGTGTGGCGTCGTCGATGATTACGTTTGCGGCGCTGCGTGCGCTTACCGCTGATCCACTGCCGCAAAAATCCGCGCAGCTCTTCGGCCCGCAGATCGACAACTGGGGGCCTGCCAACCGGAGCGAAGATGGTGAGCCGCCGCGCGCGCTCAGCTATAACGATGCATTGGCGTTGCTCAATGCGCACAAAGCCTTACGCCAGACGGCCATCTACCAGATGACTCTGTCGCTGGTTCCCTCCGATGCCAAGCGCGCGCCGTTTACTGTCAAGGGTTACGCCGCAACGGAAGCGATGTTCGCGATGTTTGATGTGACCTTTATCGATGGTGGCGGCTGGGGTGCAGAGGATGATGCCAAGGGCGGAAGCTCGGTTGTTCTGAGTAGAAGGCTCAGCCAAAAGCTGTTCGGTGGAGTGAACAGTCTTGGTCGCAGCGTGAGCCTGGGTGGTCACGACTACCGCGTCGCCGGTGTTATGGGGGACTGGAATCCACAGCCGCGCTTTTACGCGGAGGGGTCGATCAACATCGTCAGCGATGTGGGCGATCCGCCTGACTTTTTTGTGCCGTTTGTGACCGCTGTCAATTTTCAACTAAACGATAGCTGGGGCGAAAGTTGTGTCTCCGACTACAAGGGAGTCGGCTGGAACGACCTGCTGCGTTCGGAGTGCGTGTGGATTTCCTTTTGGGTACAACTTCCGACCTTGGCCGACGTGCAGCAATACAAGTTTTTTCTGGACGGCTACGCCGCCGAGCAGGGGCGCATAGGTCGGTTTCAGTGGGCGCCCAATAACCGGCTACGCAGCTTGTTGCAGTGGCTGGATTATGTGCACGCAGTGCCGGAAGAAACGCGAATCTCGTTTTTGCTGGCGATCGGGCTGCAACTGGTCTGCCTGGTCAACACGGTTGGCCTGCTGCTGGCCAAATTTATGCGGCGTCGTGGCGAGATCGGCGTACGGCGGGCTCTTGGCGCTTCGCGGCGCGCGATTTACGTACAGTTTCTGATCGAGGCTGGCATGGTCGGAGTGGCCGGCGGTCTGCTGGGGCTGCTGCTGACCGCTTTGGGTGTATTCGGCATGGGATCGTTTTTTGACGCGCGCGTGGCGCGTCTGGTTCATATCGACGTGAGCTTGCTCGGACTGACATTGCTTACGTCCATCGTGGCGACGGTGATCGCGGCCCTTTACCCCACTTGGAGAGCGGCGCAGGTACAGCCGGCCTGGCAACTGAAGTCCAACTGATATGGCGACCATGCAGATCAGACCTATCCTCGCCGCGCTCAGGCATCACCGCGGCGCCACCGCGCTTATCGTGCTGCAAATCGCGTTGACGCTGGGCATTGTCTGCAATGCGCTGTTCATCATCCAGCAGCGTCGGGAACACATGGCGCGACCTACGGGCATTGATGAAGCCAACCTCGCTGTTGTGCACAACCAGTGGATCGGCAAGTTCACGACAGACCAACTGAACGCGATGACGCTGGGCGATCTCGCCGCGCTTCGTCAGCTGCCCGGAGTGGGCGACGCCTATGCTGATTACACCTATCCCGCCGTGGGCCCAGGCGCACAGTTGCTGAGCGTCCGCTATACGCGCGAACAACCGAAGAAGACCTCGTACGCGGAGTCCTATTACGCAGACGAGCACACGCTATCCACGCTTGGCCTCAAGCTTGTGGCCGGCCGTAATTTCAGGCCGGACGAAATCAGAGCCATCGGCGACGCCGACAACTTTACGCCGGCGGTCATCATCATCACTCAGGACCTTGCCGAGCGGCTTTTCCAGCAACAGTCGGCGGTGGGTCGCGCCATATACATTCGCGATATGCCCAGTACGATCGTCGGCGTGATCGAGCACCTGCAGGTGCCGGCCATCGGCACACACAGCTTCGCCTATTGCTCGATACTTTTGCCGTTGCGCAGCGGTGATGTCAACAACGGCGGCAGCTACTACCTGTTGCGCGCCAAGCCGGGCCAGCTCAACAACGTTGTGCGCACCGCACCCGCCAAGTTGTTGACACTCAACCGTATGCGCGTACTCGATGAGGAGGGCGGTGCCCAGCCTTACAGTGTCCTACGTGCTGTCGGTTATGCCAGCGATCGCGGGATGGCACTCCTGCTGGGCATGATCTGCGCGGTGCTTCTAGCGGCGACCGTTGGAGGTATCGTCGGCCTCTCCAGTTTCTGGGTCAGCCAGCGGCAAAAGCAGATCGGCATCCGCCGCGCCATCGGCGCCACGCGCGGCGACATTCTGCGTTACTACCATACCGAAAATTTCCTCATCGTGAGCTTCGGCATCGTGCTGGGAATGCTGCTGGCGCTCGCGCTGAACCTCACGCTGATGAAGTATTACGAACTGCCGCGCTTGCCGCTGTATTACCTGCCGATGGGTGCAGTCGTGCTTTGGCTTCTCGGACAGCTGGCTGTGCTGGGTCCAGCCGTGCGGGCTGCTGCGGTATCTCCTGTTACCGCGACGCGATCGGTGTGAGGCGCTGAGATGTTTGTATTCCATACATCGGCACGTCGAGCTCGGGATCGCATCATGGAGTCCGCATGTTTTTTCACTATGTAGAACTCGCACTGCGCAGCCTGCGGCAAAGCAGGGTGCTCACGGCGCTGATGGTGCTTTCGCTGGCGCTGGGTATCGGCGCGTCAATAAGCATGCTCACGTTGTTGCGTCTGCTGGCCGGTGATCCGCTGCCGCAGAACAGCGCGCATATTTTCGAAGCACAGCTCGACCCGTTGCCCAGCGAAGGCTACCTGCCTGGGCAGACCAAGCCGGGCGATGATCTGACCTATGTCGACGCGATGAACCTGCTGAACGCGCACAGGGCCGGCCGGCAGGCGGCTGCGGCAGCATTCCACGCCAGGATCGCGCCGCAACAGACCGCCCTGGCCCCGTTTTTTGGCAACGGCGTGATGACGACGGCGGACTTTTTTCCGATGTTCGATGTGCCGTTCGAGTACGGCGGTGGCTGGAGCACCAGTGAAGAGCACGCCGGCGCTCAGGTGGCGGTGATTGCTGATTACATCAACGACAAGCTTTTCGACGGTGCAAACAGCGTGGGCAAGCTGATCCGCATCGACGATCATGACTTTCGCATCGTTGGCGTACTCAAGCATTGGGCGCCGCAGCCGCGCTTCTATGCCGGCGAAGGCTACGGCGTGGGCGATGCGGTTTTTCTGCCGCTGCCATCCGCGCTCGATGTCGGCATCAGCACGAATTATTTCAGCTGTTATCTGCAGGGTGATCAGCGCGATTTGCGCACCGCGCCCTGCACGTGGCTGAGCCTATGGGTGGAACTGGCTGGCGACGCGGATGCCACGGCGTACAAAACGTTTTTGTCGCACTACGCGCAACAGCAGGTTTTGCTCAACCGCTTCTACCGTACCGATGTCGACGTGCCCAACCTGATGCAGCTGCTGCGCAACGATCACGTCGTGCCGGAGGATGTGCGTCAGCTCAATCGCGTTGCCTTTGGGTTCCTGCTGATATGCGTGGTCAACACGGTAGGGCTTTTGCTGGCCAAATGTCTGCGCCGTGCGCGCGAGATCGGCGTACGTCGCGCATTGGGCGCTTCGCGCGGAACGATCTTTGTGCAGTTTATGGTCGAGGCGGTGATCATCGGGCTGGCCGGTGGCGTGCTCGGGCTGGCGTTTGCCGAACTGGGCCTGTGGGTGATAAGACATCAACCCGCGGAGTACGCCGGCCTTGCGCGATTGGATGTCCACATGTTTGCGCTGACGTTTGTGTTTGCGCTGGCAGCGAGCCTGATGGCCGGTGTGCTGCCCGCGTGGCGCGCCTGCCTGGTATCGCCCGCTGCGCAAGTGAAGGCGGGTTGAGATGATGCTTGACCTGCGTCCGATACTGGCCAGCCTGCGTGCCCATCGTGTGCCGGCGCTTCTGGTTGTGCTGGAGATCGCGCTGGCGTGTGCAGTGCTGTGCAACGCCGTGTTCATGATCGGTCAGCGCCTGAACGACGTTCACCTGCCCAACGCCATCGACGAGCAGAACATCAGCGTACTCACCCTGAGCGGCACCGATTCAGGGCGAGCCGCAGGCGAGGTCGCACAGGATCTCGCTGCCTTGCGCAGCATCGTCGGGGTGCAGGCGGTCGGCAGCAGCAGTTCCGTGCCGCTCGATGGGCAGGGCGTGAACGATGATTTCGGCACCCAGCCCGATGCACGCACGGAAGACCCGAGTTCGGTCGGCATGGAATACAGCTTTCTTGGCGAAGGTGCGGACAAGGCGCTTGGCCTGCGCCTGTTGCACGGCCGATTTTTCACGGCGGACGAATACGCGGACAGCCATCTGCGCCCGGAGCTGATGCCCAGCGCGCACGTGGCCGTAATCACCCGCAGCCTCGCGCAGCGCCTGTGGCCGAACCAGTCGGCGCTGGGCAAGGTGATGTATTCCAAACCGCTGTGGTACACCGTCGTCGGCGTGGTGGCCGATGTGCTGTGCCCGGACGATAGCGAGCGCGCGCTGCAAAATCGCGGCTTCTATTACAGCGTGTTTTTTCCGATCGATCCGGCCGGATCCGTGGGCGTGTTCGGGCCGGCGACCACGCAGACCAACTACCTCGTGCACAGTGCGCCGCGCGAGCGCGACCGCATCATGCGCGAGGCACGAGCGAAGCTGACCCAGCTCGATCCCTCGGCCGTGCTGGAAGTGCGGCGCTTTACCGACATCCGCCAGCACTATTTCGCGGATACCGACAGCGTGGCCGGAATACTGGCCTTGATCTGTGCCGTGATGCTGGTCGTGACGGCTTTCGGCATCGTCGGCCTGACCAGTTTCTGGGTGCGGCAACGAAAGCGGCAGATCGGCATCCGTCGCGCGGTGGGCGCCACGCGCGTGCACATTCTTCGGTATTTTCAAACCGAGAATCTGCTGCTCAGCGCGGCCGGCGTGGGCATCGGCATGGCTCTGGCCTTCGGCATCAACTTGTATTTGATGCAGCACTACGAGATGAACCGCATGCCCTGGTACTACCTCCCTGGCGGTGCGATGGCGCTGCTGGTACTCGGCCAGCTGGCGGTGCTGGGACCGGCGCTGCGCGCCGCTGCGGTGCCGCCGGTAGTGGCAACGCGCTCCGTATGATGACCGTGCACTCTGGCACGGGAGTAACGGCGTGCGGGCCGTCACAATTAGGTGAGTTCATTCAAGGGGAAAGATGATGAAAATGCTGCCGTTGCTGATGGCTGCGAGCCTGCTGGGCTCGGTGACGGTACCTGCCTTCGCGCAGGCGCCCGCGGCACGGCCCACGCCCACCGACGTGGCGAGCCGGGTCGCGACGCTCAACGCGCTGCTGGCCGATCAGTGGCAGCATCAGCTGGAGACCAGCCCCGAGTTCGCAACGACGCTGGGCGATCTTCGCTACAACAGTCAGTGGAGCGACGCCTCGCTGGCGCACGCGGAGAGCGAGCACAAGATCGCCGTGAGTTTTATCCATCGAGCCAGGGCAATCGATACCACCGGATTTTCCGATAGCGATCTGCTGAACCAGCAGCTGATGGTGCGCCAGCTGCACGACGGCCTGTACAGCTACGACCTCAAGCTCTATGAGATGCCGCTGGATCAGATGGGCGGTGCGCATATCGCGCTGGCTGGTTTCGTCAGTTCGATCCCTTTCGACAACACCAAGGAATACGACGATTACCTCACGCGTCTGAAGGCCGTGCCGAAGCTGTTCGATCAGGTGACCGAGGTAGCGAGGCAGGGCCTGAAAGACAAGATGATGCCGCCGAAGTACGTGCTGGAAAAAGTGGTGGTGCAGATCGACAGCATCGAAAAATCCGCCGGTATGGACAGCGTGTTTGCCGAGCCGCTGAAGCATTTTCCGAAGTCGGTATCCGCGGCCGATCAGAAGCGCTTGCACGATGCGATTCTCGCCGCGATCGAGCACGACGTGCGTCCGGCGTACAAAAAGCTGGGCGAATTTGTTGCCAAGGATTACGCGCCCTACGGACGTACCGAGCCGGGTATCTGGAATTTGCCCAACGGCGATGCGATCTACCGTTTCGATGTCGAGCAGATGACCACCACCGAGGAAACGCCCGAGCAGATCCACGCGCTGGGTCTGGCCGAGGTGACGCGCATCGAAGCCGAGATGACCACCATCGCCAAGTCGCAGGGCTTTGCCGACCTGGCCAGCTTTCGCGCCTCGTTGAAAACCAATCCGAAAACACACGCCACCTCGCGCGAGGACATTCTCAATCGCTATCGCAATTACCTCGCGCAGATGCAGCCGCAGTTGCCGAAGCTGTTTGGCCTGCTGCCGAAAACCGGGGTGACGGTGGTGCCGGTCGAGCCATTCCGCGAGAAGGAAGCGGCCGCCGCCGAGTATCACCAGGGCACGCCGGACGGTTCGCGGCCGGGGCAGATTTTCGTCAATACCGGTGACTTCGCCAATCGCAGCATTCTGACGGTCGAGTCGACCGCGTATCACGAGGGCATTCCCGGCCATCACCTGCAGATCTCGATTGCGCAGACGCTGCCGGCGCTGCCGCCGTTTCGCCAGCAGGCCGGATATACGGCGTACATCGAAGGCTGGGCGCTTTACGCCGAGCAGCTGGGCAAGGACATCGGCTTCTACCAGGATCCGCTGTCGAATTACGGCCGTCTATCCGATGAGCTGCTGCGCGCCGATCGCCTGGTGCTCGATACCGGCGTGCACGACAAGCATTGGACGCGTCAGCAGATGGTCGACTTTTTCCACGCGCATTCGAGCGAGGACGAGCCGGACGTGCAGGCCGAGACCGATCGCTATATCACCTGGCCCGGCCAAGCACTGGCCTACAAGACCGGCGAGCTGAAAATTCTTGAACTGCGCGCGCGCGCGAACAAGGAGTTGGGCAGCCAGTTCGATATCCGCGCCTTCCACGACGAGATCCTCAACGGCGGCGCGCTGCCGCTGGACGTGCTGGAGACGCGGGTCAATGCGTGGATTGCCGCGGTGAAAGCAGGCAAGGCGCCCGCGCATCCGGCAGCGGCGGGTTGAATCGAGCGCGCTGGCCGGGCTCGACCCGGTCAGCGCGCTTGCTCATAAGGAGAAACAGTGATGAGACGTTTGCTACTTGGCGGCATGTTTGCCTTGGTCAGTGCGCTGGCGCAGCCGGCGCTCGCCGGCTGGGTCTACCAGCTCAATTCGGACGACAGCTTGAGCTGGCGCATCGCTGACCACGCGCTGAAGCTGCATTCGGATAACACCTCGGGCATCACGGTGACCAAGGTCGGCACCGAGCCCGTGTGGGGTCTGCGCGAGGGCGATGTGATCGTTGCCGTAGACGATCATCCGCTGAAGCACGTCAATGAGTTGATGAACTGGCTGCGTGCCAGCAAGCCGGCGACCGTGGTGCTGCATGTGCGGCGCTTGGGCGCGCCGCTTGCTTTGAGCGTGACGGCGGCAGAATACGGCCAAGTCATTTCGCCAGTACCACCGACACCACCGACACCACCGACACCACCGACACCACCGACACCACCACCATCGCCACCATCGCCACCATCGCCACCATCGCCAAAGGACAGTGGCTGGTACACCTACGAACACACGACCGATGACGGCCTGAGCTGGCGCAACCCCGGTCACGCGCTCCAGCTGACGTCGAGCAGGACCACCACGGGTATCACGGTGACCAAGGTGGTCCCCGAGGCGCTATGGGGACTGCAGGACGGCGATGTGATCACGGCGGCCGACGGTACACCGGTGAAGCACGTCAGCGAATTGATGGACCGGTTTCGCGCCAGTCGGCCCGCAGCGGTGAAGCTTCAGCTGCTGCGCGGCGGCGCATCGGTGGAGGTCACTGTGGCTGCGGCCGACTACGCGCACGTCATTTCTCCCGCCTCGCCTTAATCACCTAAAGCCAATGATGAACGACATCACGCATCGATTTCGTTGCCATCGCTGGCCAGTAGTCCGATAGTCATGCAAACCTTTGCGGCCGGAGCGGCATCTATGTCCGCATGTGCAGAAAAAAAATGACGCGTAGCGTACTGATCATCGACGACAACCCGGCCGTGGGCGAGGCGCTTTCGCTGGCGCTGTCGTTACACGATATCCGCCCACTCACCGCGCTGACGCCCGATGAAGGGCTGGCCATGCTGCAGCGCGAGTCGATCGACGCGGTGATCCAGGACATGAACTTCACCGCCGACACCACCTCGGGCGAGGAGGGCGTGGCGCTGTTCCGGGCCATTCGCCAGCAGCATCCCGATCTGCCGGTGATTCTGCTGACCGCGTGGACGCATCTGGAAACGGCCGTCGAGCTGGTCAAGGCGGGGGCCGCTGATTATCTGGCCAAGCCATGGGACGACAGCAAGCTGATCGCCACGGTGGAGAATCTGCTCGAACTGTCCGAGTCCACGCGCGAAGTGGCGCGCACGCGGCGCGAGCGCCGCCGCCGGCGCGAGGCGCTGCAGGGAAAATACGAGCTGGATAATCTGGTGTTCGCCTCCGAAGCGATGGCGCGCACGCTGGAGCTGGCCTGTCAGGTGGCCAAGGCCGATGTGCCGGTGCTGATCACCGGACCCAACGGCACCGGCAAAGAGCGCATCGCCGCGATCGTGCACGCCAACTCGGCGGTCCGACGCGGCGCGTTTGTCGCGGTGAACTGTGGCGCGCTGCCCGGCGAATTGATCGAGGCCGAGCTGTTCGGCGCCGACGCCGGTGCCTACACGGGTGCGAACAAGGCGCGCGAAGGTCGCTTTGAACTCGCCGACGGCGGCACGCTGTTTCTGGACGAGATCGGCAACCTGCCATTGCCCGGCCAGATGAAGCTGCTGCGCGTGCTGGAAACCGGCCAGTTCGAGCGGCTCGGCTCCGGTCGCACGCGACAGGTGAAAGTACGCGTACTGAGCGCCACCAATGCGGATCTCAAGGCGATGATTCGCGCCGGCACGTTCCGCGAGGATCTGTATTACCGCCTCAACGTGATTGAAGTGAATCTGCCGCCGCTGACCGAGCGCAGCGACGACATTCTGCCGCTGGCGGAATTCTTTCTCGATGGCCGCGCCGAGCTGGGCGACGCGGCGCGTGACGCGATGCTCAATTACCCGTGGCCGGGCAACGTGCGCGAACTGAAGAATGCGATCGAACGCGCGGCGCTGCTGTCCGCTGGTGGTCCGATCACGCCGGAGCTGCTCAATCTCGCCGCGCACGTGGCGACTGCCACGCGTAATCTCGATGAGCCCAGTCGTGAAACGGTGGAGGCGGCGCTGCACAAGGCCGACGGTGTGGTCAGTCGGGCCGCGCACAATCTCGGCTTGTCACGACAGGCGCTGTATAGACGCATGGAGCGGTACGGTCTGGTGGCACCCGCCTGATGACGTATGGACGTCCAAATGAAGTGACGGGCACGGGCGCATGTGGCGCTGGCTGAACTCGCTGCAGGCGCGCCTGACGCTGTTGCTGTCGCTGGCCAGCGTGGCCGGTGCGCTGGTGTATATCGGCGTCACGCAATGGCCGTTGCCGCAGTTTCTTATATGGATGCAGAAGCAGTTGACGGTGAAGGATGTCACCACCAACGCCGCGACCAAGGTTCCGCCGGGCATCCATCTGGGCATTAACAGCGCGCTGGCCGTCTGCGCGGTAGTGCTTCTGCTGCTGGCGTTCTGGCTGGCCGGCCGGGCCATGGCGCCGGTAAGTCGGCTGCTGCGCGCGCTCGAAGGCGCGGTGGCCAGTTATCGCGACGGTGACTTCAGCATCTCGATCGCCAGCCATCGCCGCGACGAGCTGGGCGAGCTGATCCATATGCATAACGCGCTGGGCCAGACCCTGCGCGAGCAGCGCCAGCATCTGGCCCAGCGCGAGCTGCTGCTGGACACGGTGGTGCAGAACACGCCGGTGGCGCTCGTGCTGACCGACAGCGTGGATCGCGTGGCCTACGCCAACATCGCTTCGCGCCATCTGTTCAACGAGGGGCGCAGTCTGCACGGGCTGGAGTTTGCGCGGCTGCTGGACAGCGCGCCGGAGGCATTGCGCCGCGCGGTGGAGAACGGTGAGGACGCGCTGATCAGTGTGGAAATGGACGGCAGCGAGGAAACCTTCCACATCTCGCAGCGCGCCTTTCGCCTGCAGGGCAGGCCGCATCGGCTGCAGCTGTTTCGGCGCATGACGCGCGAGCTGTCGCGACAGGAAGTGGCGACGTGGAAGCGCGTGATCCGGGTGATCAGCCACGAGCTCAACAACTCGCTGGCGCCGATTTCCTCGCTGGCCCACTCCGGTGCCGAGCTGGCGCGGCGTGGCAATATCGATCGGCTGCCCGGCGTATTCGCCACCATCAGCGAGCGCGCCAGGCATCTGCACAGCTTTATTTCCGGCTACGCCAGCTTTGCCAAGCTGCCCACGCCGCAATCCGTCGCGATCGAATGGGCGCCGTTTCTGGAAGGCCTGTCGCTGCATTGCCAGTACCGTCTTGCCTCGTCCGTGCCAACGCGGCCGGGCCACTTCGACGCGGTGCAGATCGAGCAGGTTTTGATCAACCTGATCAAGAACGCGCACGAGTCCGGCAGCGGCGAAGACGACGTCACGCTGTCGATTACCGAGGTCGGCCGCGAGCTGCGCATCGAGGTCGCCGATCGCGGGCCGGGCATGACCGATACCGTGCTGGCGCAGGCGCTGCTGCCGTTCTATTCGACCAAGCGCGCCGGCACGGGTCTGGGCCTGGCGCTGACCCGCGAAATTGCCGAGGCGCACGGCGGGCGGGTGCTGCTGGCTAACCGCGAAGACGGCGGCCTGCGCGTGAGCCTGCTGCTGCCGCAGACCACGGTGCGTTAGGCTTTTTGCAAACGGCGGCAGCGATGGGCATGGCGTTGTAATGCGCGCAGAAGTTCACGCGTCGAAACGGCGTCCTTCACGCCACCATTCCGCGTAACAGCGGCTCACCTATACTGCTGACTTCTTCACGGATGGGGGCAAGCCATGGGTCAGATTCTCGCGTTAGTGATTGTGATCGTTGTAGTTATCGGCGTCGCCAAGCTGGTGCGCATCGTGCCGCAGGGATTCGAGTGGACGGTGGAAACGTTTGGCCGCTATACGGGCACGCTCAAGCCCGGCCTGCATCTGCTGATCCCGATCTACCAAACCGTAGGCCGCAAGATCAACATGATGGAGCAGGTACTCGACGTGCCCTCGCAGGACGTGATCACCAAGGACAACGCGGTGGTGCGCGTCGATGGCGTGGTGTTTTACCAGGTGCTTGATGCGTCGAAGGCGGCGTACGAAGTCTCCAATCTTGAGCAGGCGTCGCTGGCGTTGATCATGACCAATATCCGCACCGTGCTCGGTTCGATGGATCTGGATGAAAGCCTGAGCCAGCGCGACGGCATCAATGCCAAGCTGCTGCGCGTGGTGGACGAGGCGACACATCCGTGGGGCGTCAAGGTCAACCGCATCGAGATCAAGGACATCGCGCCGCCGCGCGACCTGATCGACGCGATGGCGCGGCAAATGAAGGCCGAGCGCGAGAAGCGCGCAAATATTCTCGATGCCGAAGGCTTTCGGCAGGCGGCGATTCTCAAGGCCGAGGGCGAGAAGCAGTCGGTGATTCTCGCCGCCGAAGGCGAGAAGGAAGCCGCGTTCCGCGCGGCCGAGGCGCGCGAGCGTTCGGCCGAAGCCGAAGCCAAGGCCACCACGATGGTGTCCGAAGCGATTGCCGGCGGCAACGTCAACGCGCTGAACTACTTTGTCGCCAACA
>Ga0302302_1001622_pt1 | contig 13494 bp, 13 predicted proteins | sample III_Palsa_E1_3_FD_198766 | JGI IMG/M metagenome (GOLD analysis project Ga0302302, IMG submission 198766) | Peat permafrost microbial communities from Stordalen Mire near Abisko, Sweden - III_Palsa_E1_3 | ecosystem: Environmental > Terrestrial > Soil > Palsa > Peat permafrost | place: Sweden...
CCCCGACCCCGTTCAGGATCACACGAATTACTGCTAGTGCTGGCCGTAACCCCAGGGGTGCCAGTGGTGCGGCCTGTGGTGCCAGCCGCCGCCCCAGCCGCCGCCGCCCCAGCCGCCGCCGCCCCAGCCGCCGCCGCCCCAGCCGCCGCGGCCCCAGCCGCCGCGGCCCCAAGGGCCATGGCCGCCGCTGACTTCCGTCAGTTCCGCGGGCGTCAGCGTCTGAAGCTGCTCCTTCGCCGGGACCAGATTATTCGCCTTGCGTGAAATCATGACATTCCTCCCGATCTTTTATCGCTAAGGTCTGCTTGACGTCACCACTGTAGCTATTCAGCCGACGTTCCGCCACACCAATGCCGCTTAATTAAGCGGGACGGAATTAGTGTCCATATTTCCACGGGCCGGCCCGCCCGGCTTCTGTAGATACTCGCCCAAAATCGGCAGCATTCTCTTATTTTCCGATCTTATCCATTATCTTCTGCGCTGCGGGTGGAGGGGAGGGCGGAGCTGGCAGTCACCGGTAGCGTACGGCTGACCAGCCAGTTTTGGATCGGTGTGCTGACCCGCCTAGTGCCGGGATTTGCTAGACGAGACACTGACGGAAACTGGCCGCCGGGAGAAGCGGTCCCGTCTGCTGCCTGCCCATGTCGTAGTATTTCGTGCTGGCTGATTGCGGTCTTCCGGGACGGCTAGACGGAGATGATGCGGCGGCTGACCGGGGCCTGCAGTTCATGCGGGCAGATGGCAAAAGGAATGGACGGTTCCCGCTATCGGGGCTATTTCAAGTGAAGCTGGACGTGCCCGAAATACCGGCCAATATTAGCAGCGCCATTCCCGCAGCCGGGCAGTTCCCTTTCACGCCGGGTTGCGGCCGGAGCAGACCGCGTCCGAACATGGCGGCATGGCGGAACAGCTTCCCCTCCCGGCCCTGTTGTCCCAGGCGCTCGTGGCGTTCACGATCGAACTGGACAACGAGTTCGAGCATCAGATGCCGCACACCACGACAGACCGCGGCGCCTCCGGACCGCACGACGGTCCCTGGCTGGTGTCGATGGCCATGTGGTTCAACTGCATGCAATTCGTCGGCGAGGAACCCATGCCGGTCGCCGGGCTCCTGCGGCGGGCCCGGACCGGGACGAACCTGGACGGCATGCGGCGCTGGGGGTACGTCTTCCTGGAATCGGCCTCCGGCGACGCCAAGCGCAGGCCCCCGCCACGGGACCTCACCATCCGCGCCACCCGAAAAGGCCACCGCGCCCAGGAGGTGTGGCGGCCGCTGCCCGCCGTCATCGGGGACCGATGGCGAGAGCGTTTCGGGGCGGCCGGGGTCGGGCAGCTCCGCGCGTCCCTGTGGGCGCTGGCCGCGCAGGCGGAGGCCGAGTTGCCCGACTGCCTGCCGATCCTCGGCTACGGCTTGTTCAGCGGCAGGAAGCAGACCTATCCCCGCCGGACGCCGGAAGCGGGACCGGACCCTGGCCCGGCAGGCCTGCCGCTGCCCGTTCTGATGGCCCGGGTGCTGCTCGGCTACGCCATCCGCTTCGAGCGGCGCTCCCCGCTGTCCCTGGCCATCTGCGCGAACGTACTGCGGATCCTGGACAGCACCGGGGTCCGGGTCCGCGACCTGCCGGCCCGCAGCGGGGTGTCGAAGGAATCGATCGCGATGGCCATGGGCATCCTGACCAAGCGCGAACTGGTGACGGTCGGCACCGATCCAGCGGGCGGGCGGTGGAAGGTGGCCCGGCTGACCACGCGCGGCCAGACCAGCCAGTGGGCTTACGCGGACGGGATCGCCGCCCTCGAGCAGAAGTCGGCCGAGCGGTTCGGCGCGGATGCCGTCGCCCGGCTGCGAGAGGCCCTGGAGGCGCTCGTGGGTGACCCGGGCGATCCTGCGGCGTCCCCGCTGATGCAGGGTCTGGAACCGTACCCGGACAACTGGCGCGCGGACGTCCGGCCGCCGCAGACCCTGCCGCACTACCCCATGGTCCTGCACCGCGGCGGCTTCCCGGACGGCAGCTGACCCTGGCGCTAGGCTCGTGCCGTGCTCCGCACGGGTGCTGCGCGCCGACGCGGCCGCCTTCGTGAACCACGTCGCCGGGCAGCCGGCCCTGCCCGGCGGCCCGCTCACCGGGAAATGAGGATCATGACGGACCAGCCTTCGCGGGCGATGCGGGCCAGCTCCTTCGGGACCGCGGCCGGCCTGTACGAGCGCGGGCGGCCGCCCTATCCACCGGAGGCGCTGGACTGGCTGCTGCCGGCCGGGGCGCGCCGGATCGTGGACCTGGGCGCGGGAACCGGCAAGCTGACCCGCCAGCTCGCCGCACGGGGCCTGGACGTGGTGGCCGTCGAGCCCACCGACGGCATGCGGGCGGAGCTGACCCGGGTGCTGCCAGGAGTTCCCGCGTTGGCCGGCTCGGCCGAGCAGATCCCACTGGACGACGGCGCCGTGGACGTGGTGCTGGCCGCCCAGGCCTGGCACTGGGTGGACCCGGCGCAGGCGGTCCCGGAGGTCGCCCGGGTGCTGGCTCCGGGCGGCACGCTGGGCCTGGTATGGAACGAGCGGGACGAGCGGGTGGACTGGGTGGCCGAGCTGGGCCGGATCATCGGGGAGACCCGCGGGCAGGATGAGGGCGCAGGCGCGGCGAACACCAGCGATCATCCGCGGGTCGGGCCGCCGTTCACGCCGCTGGAGCGGCACGAAGTGTCCTGGGTCCACCAGCTCAGCGTGCCCGAGCTGCTGGACATGGTCGCCTCACGCAGTTACATCATCCTGCTGCCGGACGCCGAGCGTACGGCCGTCCTGGACCGGGTGCGGCAGCTGACACAGACGCACCCGGCGCTGGCGGGCCGGCCGGACATCATCCTCCCGTACCGGACCCTCTGCTGGCGGTGCCGGCTGGCCTGCCGGGGACAGCTGCCTGAACCGGCACGCTACGAGTAATGCTCGGCCGGCTGGACCTGCCCGGCGAACAGCTGCTGGTAAAAGCCTCCGCGCTCGAGCAGCTCATGGTGGGTTCCCTGGTCGACGACCCTGCCCCCGTCCATGACCACGATCGTCTGGGCCCGGGTGATCGTGCTCAGCCGGTGGGCGACCACGATGGAGGTGCAGCCGAGGGAGGCCAGATTCTGGTAGACCGCTGCCTCAGTTACGGCATCGAGGGCACTGGTGGCCTCATCGAGGAGGAGAATCGACGGACGGTGGGCGAGTGCCCGGGCCAGGACCAGCCGCTGACGCTGCCCCCCGGAGAGCGATGCGCCGCCTTCTACCAGCACTGTCGCATACCCCATGGTCATTGCCTCGATGTCCCGGTCGATGCAGGCGAGCCGGGCCGCGCGCACCACGTCCTCCAGCGCGAGGCCAGGTGCGCTCAGGGCGATGTTGTCCTGGACGCTGGTCCCGAAGACATAGGACCCTTGCGTCACGATCCCGAGCTGGCGGCGCACCGAACGGGCCTCCAACTCGCGCAGGTCGGTCCCGTCGTAGCGGACGGATCCCGCCTCAGGCTCATACAGCCCCAGCAGCAGCCGCGCCAGCGTCGACTTGCCCGACCCTGAGCGGCCGACGATCGCCACGAGCTGGCCCGGCTGGATCTGGGCCGAGACGCCATCCACGGCCAGCGGGGCTTGGGAGCTGTACCGGAACGACACGTCCTCGGCCTGGATGTGGCCGCTGAGCCGGCCGGCGGGCCGGACGGCGCGCCCCTGCTGCTCTTTCGGCGTGTCGAGCACGTCGTTGATCCGGGCCATATAGCTGCCGAGGAGCTGAACCTGGAGCCCGGTGGTGACCAGCAGACCGAGCGGCTCGAGGAAGCCAGCCCCGAGCACGGTGAGGCCGAGCATGGTGCCCAGGCTGAGCTTGCCCTGGAGCACCAGCACCGCGCCCGCGGCGAGGAGGGCCAGCGGCGACACCAGCTGCAGGGCCGCCGCGACCGAGTCGACCAGCGCGCTCAGCCGCCCCCTGCCGACCGCGACCTCGATCTCCCGGCCGAACAGACCGGACCAGTGCCGCACGGCGCGGTCCTCGGCACCTGCCGCCTTCAGATCCTCGATCCCGGCCAGCAGCTGGAACGCATAGCTCTCCGAGCGCGCCTGAGCTTCCAGGCTCTCCTTCATGAGGCGCTGGTTCTTGCTGCGCGCGAGGATGATGACGGTCACCTGCACCGCGCCGAGCCCGAGGACCAGGAAGCCCAGCGGCGGGCTGATCACCAGCAGCAGGACAAGGTAGATGGCGGCCGTGCCACCGTCGAGGATCGCGGACAGGGATCCCTCGGTGAGGATCTCCCGGACGGTGGCATTGCTCTGCAGCCGCATCATCAGGTCACCGGCGGACCTGTTGAGGAAGAACGCGTACGGGAGGTCGGTCAGGTGGCGGACGAACCTGGTCGTGAGCTGCCGGTCCAGGTGCGTACGCAGGTACAGCAGGACGTGGCCGCGGACCAGGGAGACGAGGAAGTAATACCCGGCCACCGCAACCATCGCCACCGTCAGGACCACCAGCAGGTGCCGGTCGCCGTCCGGGACGATTCGGCCGACCACGACCGCGGTGAACAGCGGGACGGCCAGCGCGAGGAGCTGCAGCAGGACCGAAATAACCAGGACACGGCGGGCCAGGGCGCCCTGCCCGACGATGGGCCGCAAGTAGCGGTAAGGGCTAGCGCCGGCCTTCCCGCCGCGGCTGAAATCGGCGCCCGGCTCCAGGATGATCGCCACACCGGTATAAGACTTGCCGAACGCGGCGGCGGGAACGGCCCGGCGTCCAACGGCCGGGTCCACCACCACGACACCCTTCCTGGTGACCTTCTCGAACACGACGAAATGGTCGAAGTCCCAGTGCAGGACCGATCCCCGAGGCAGACAGGCGAGGTCGTCGATGTCTGCCTTCACGGCCCGGGCGGTCAGGTTGTACCGGCGGGCGGCCGCGAGGATCCCGCTGGCGTCCGCGCCGTCCCGCCCGGTGCCGGTCGCCTCCCGCAGGTCCTCCAGGGGGACGTGCCGTCGGTGATAGGCCAGAGTCATGGCCACGCAGGCGGCTGCGCAGTCCGCCAGCCCAAGCTGCGCCACGTAGGGAACGGCCCTACCCATCGGCGGCATCCGATGCCAGGCCCGCAAAGAGCGCGACGATCAGCCGCTGCGAGCTCACCTGAACCGATGCGGTCCCCGCCGCTCCTTCGGCCACGCGCTGCGGTACAGTCGCCCGCACCACAAGCAGCGCTCCCGGAGCCGGGCCGGCCCCGCCGACGGCGGTCCGCAGCAGGCGGCCCGCAGCCGCCGCGCTGGCCACCTCCGGCCCGGCGCCCGTGACAGCGACGGTCACGGGACGGTGGCCGCGCAGCGTCAGCCTCAGCGGCATGCCCGGATGCAGGCCAGCTGCGAAGACGGCCGGCACCACAGTCTCCACGGCTCCGTCGCGAACCACGGCCGGGCCCTGGGCCACCTCCCCGACCCGGATCAGCGCGCCTGCGGTCAGGCCGACTGCCACCAGGACCAGCACTGCCCAGTACGCTCCCGCGATCCACCATGGGCTCACCCGCGCCGCCCGGTGGGAAGGCCGCTGGGTCTCGCGGCTGCGCAACGCCTCCGCACGGAAGATCAAGGCTGCCTCGCTCATCAGCTCATCTCGCGGTGCCGGGCCGCTGCGGGAAGCGATCCGGCCGTAAGTAGCGGGCCAGTTCCTCCGGCCCATAAGGCACGAAACAGCGGTCGCGTTCGCCGGTGCGGGCGTGCCCTGCGGTCGGCCGGCCAACCGGGAAGCTGCGCGGCCTGACGCGAAGAAGCCGGAGGGCAGAGCGTGCCGCTCCGCCCTCCGACCCCGTTCAGATCACACGAATTAACACGGCGAACCGACACGAACGACGGTGAAGTTGCCGCGGCGGTGACACCTGTGGTGCCAGTCGCCGTAGCCGCCGCCGTAGCCGCCGCCGTAGCCGCCGCCGTAGCCGCCGCCGTAGCCGCCGCCGTAGCCGCCGCCGTAGCCGCCGCCGTAGCCGCCACCGCCACCGCAACCGCCGCTGACCTCCGTCAGTTCCGCGGGCGTCAGCGGCTGAAGCTGCTCCCTCGCCGGGACCGGCTTCTTCGCCTTGCGTGAAATCATGACATTCCCCCTCATCTCTATTCCTAAGGTGTGCTTGGACTCGACCACTCTAGCTATTCAGCCGACGGTTCGCCGCACCAATGCGCTTAATTGAGCAAGACCGGAATTAGTATCCATATTTCCGCAGGATAAGACCGGGCAATAAGAGAACACTGCCTTTTTTGGCGCGTACCTACAGAAGCCGGGCGTGTCGGGACAAGATACTGACGGAAACTGGCCGCCGGGCGAAGCGGTCCCGTCTTCTGCCTGCTCATGCGTGGTATTTGGTGATGACTATGGCGGTCTTCCCGGACGGCTATGCGCCGGTGATGCGGCGGCCGCCTGGGGGCCTGCAGTTCATGCGGGCATGGCATAAGGAATGGGTGGTGCCCACTACCGGGGCTATTTCACCGGCGCGGGACCGGCCGGGTGAAGCACCACTGAAGATGCTGTTCGAGCGGATGGCGGTGCCACTGGCTGTGGCGGGAACGCCCGGTACGTGCCTCGGAAAGCGCCGGCTGATGGTCATTTATAGGGTGAAGCTGGACGCGCCCGATATACCGGCCAATATCAGCTATACCGGCCAATATCAGCGGCGCCAATTCCCACAGTCGGGCAATTCCCTGGTGTCCACGGTGATGTGGTTCACTGCATGCAATTCGTCGGCAAGAAGCCCATGCCGGTCACCGAACTGGAGCAGCGGGCCCGGACCCCGACGAACCTGGACGGCATGCGAGATCAGCCTGCCGTACGTGACCCACTGCTGGCGGTGCTACCGGCCCTGACGCAGAGCGGGCGGCGTCCTCAGAGGTTGAAGCCGAGGGCGCGGAGCTGCTCGCGGCCGTCCTCGGTGATGTGCTCCGGGCCCCACGGGGGCAGCCACACCCAGTTGATCCGGAAGTCGGCCACGACGCCTTCGAGCGCCTCGCGGGCCTGGTCCTCGATCACGTCGGTGAGCGGGCATGCCGCGCTGGTCAGCGTCATGTCGATCGACGCGTTCCGCTCCGCGTCCAGGGTGACCCCGTAGACCAGGCCGAGGTCCACGACATTGATCCCGAGTTCCGGGTCCACCACGTCGCGGAGCGCCTCGAGGACGTCCTCGGTTTCGGAGTTGTCGGCCGGGGTGCCCTCGGCTGGGGCGCCCGTCGCGGCGGCCTCTTCCGGTGCCGGGACCCCGGTGTCCTGCTGGGTGGTCGTGTTCTCGGTCATGATGCCTGTCCTGTCGTCTCGTCCAGCGCCCGCCCGGTGGCGTCCTTCCAGGCCATCCAGCCGAGCAGTGCGCACTTGATCCGCGCCGGGTACTTGGCGACGCCGGCGAAAGCCACCGCGTCCTCCAGCGTGTTCTCGTCCGGCTCGGTCTCGCCCTTTGACTGCATGAGATCGAGGAACTCCTGCGATATCCGCATCGCTTCGCCGACCGGCTTGCCGATAACCAGATCGGACATGACCGAGGCGCTGGCCTGGCTGATCGAGCAGCCGAGCGCGTCGTAGGACACATCGGTCACTACCGGATCGCCGTCGACGTCCTTGAGCGCGACCCGCATGGTCACCTCGTCCCCGCACGTCGGGTTGACGTGGTGGACCTCGGCGTCGAACGGCTCCCGCAGCCCCTTGTGGTGCGGGTTGCGGTAGTGGTCCAGGATGATTTCCTGGTACAGCGACTGGATCTGCATATGCGCCTTAGCCGGATCTGTGGTCAGTTAATTCCGTTCGGGCCGGTCAGATCACGCCGAAGAACTTCTGCGCCTGGCGGATGCCGTCCGCCAGCGCGGTCACTTCCTCGTGCGTGTTGTACAGGTAGAACGATGCGCGGGTGCTGGCCTGTACGCCAAGCGCCCGGTGCAGCGGCCACGCGCAGTGGTGCCCGGCACGCACCGCGATGCCCAGCTCGTCGAGGACCTGGCTCAAGTCGTGCGGGTGCACGCCATCGACCTCGAACGAGATCGCCGCACCGCGGTCGGCCGGCTCGGTGGGCCCCAGGATCCGCAGCCCCGCGATGTCGGTGAGCTGGGCCAGCGCGTCGGCCAGCAGAGCCTGCTCGTGGGCGTGGATGGACTCCCGGCCGATCTCGTTCAGGTAGTCGGCGGCCGCCAGCCCGGCCGCCTCCGCGATGGGCATGGTGCCGGCCTCGAACTTGTGCGGCGGGGCCGCGAACGTCGAGTGGTCCATCCAGACGGTCTCGATCATCTCGCCGCCGCCCAGGAACGGCGGCATCTCGTCCAGCAGTTCCCGGCGCGCCCACAGCACCCCGATGCCGGTCGGGCCGCACATCTTGTGCCCGGTGAACCCGACGAAGTCTGCACCCAGGTCCTGCACGCTGACCGGCATGTGCGGCACGGACTGGGCCGCGTCGGCCAGTACGAGCGCGCCCACCGCGTGCGCCCGGTCCGCGATCAGCTTGACCGGGTTGATCGTGCCCAGCACGTTGGACTGGTGGACCAGCGCGACGAGCTTGGTCCGCTCGGTGATCAGGTCGTCGAGGTTGGACAGGTCGAGCCGGCCCTCAGGGGTGACGCTGAACCAGCGCAGCGTGGCCCCGGTGCGCTGGCAAAGCAGCTGCCACGGCACGAGATCGGAGTGATGCTCCATCTCGGTCACGACGATCTCGTCACCGGGCCCGAGCCGGAACCGACCCGCTGAGCCCGCTGAGTCCGGGGCCCCGGATGACGCGTTGCCCAGCGCGTAAGCGACCAGGTTGATCGCCTCGGTGACATTCTTGGTGAACACGATCTCGGAGGCGGAGCGGGCACCGACGAAGCTGGCCAGCTTGACCCGGGCGCCCTCGTAGGCCGCGGTCGCCTCTTCGCTGAGCTCGTGGGTGGCCCGGTGGATGTTGGCGTTGTGCCGCTCGTAGAAGCCGCTGATCGCGTCGATCACCTGGCGGGGCTTCTGTGAGGTGTTGGCGCTGTCCAGGTAGATAAGCGTCTGGCCGCCGCGCACCTGCCGCTCCAGAATCGGGAAGTCCTTGCGGATCCGCGCGACGTCCAGGGTCATGCCGCCGCCTCCGCCTTGATGAACTTCTCGTACCCGTCGCGCTCCAGCTCTTCGGCCAGCTCCGGGCCGCCCTGGCGGACGATCCGGCCGGCCACGAACACGTGCACGAAGTCAGGCTTCACATAGCGCAGGATGCGGGTGTAATGCGTGATGAGCAGGACGCCGTGGCCCGGGTCGGCGCGGAACCGGTTGATGCCCTCCGACACGACCTTCAGCGCGTCGATGTCGAGCCCGGAGTCGGTCTCGTCCAGGATCGCGATCTTCGGGTTCAGCAGCTCCATCTGCAGCACCTCGTGCCGCTTCTTCTCCCCGCCGGAGAACCCCTCGTTCAGGTTCCGCTCGGCGAAGGCCGGGTCGATGGACAGGCCGGCCATGGCGCTGCGCATGCTCTTCATGAAGTCACGCAGCTTGGGTGCCTCACCCTGCACGGCGGTGACCGCGGTGCGCAGGAAGTTCGACACCGACACCCCCGGCACCTCCACCGGGTACTGCATGGCCAGGAACAGGCCCGCGCGGGCCCGCGCGTCCACGCTCATGGCCAGCACGTCCTCGCCGTCCAGAGTCACCGAGCCCTGGGTCACGTGGTACTTGGGGTGCCCGGCGATGGCGTAGGCCAGGGTGGACTTGCCAGAGCCGTTCGGCCCCATGATCGCGTGTGTTTCTCCCGCGTTGACGTTCAGGTCGACACCGCGCAGGATCTCGCGGAGCGTACCGGCCGCCTCCTCCACACTCACGTGCAGGTCGCGGATCTCAAGGGTCGCCATATCTAAGGTCTCCAGAAATTCTTCAGTTCAGTAACTAAGTCTGCGGGCGGTGCTCACGGGACCGCCACGTATACGTCGTCGCCTTCGGTCTTCACGGGGTAGACCGGCACCGGCTCGGTGGCCGGCGGCCCGGTCGGCTCCCCGGTCCGCACGTCGAAGCAGGATCCGTGCAGCCAGCACTCCAGCGTGTGGTCGTACACCTCGCCCTCGGACAGTGGGACCTCGGCGTGCGAGCAGACGTCGTGCAGCGCGTACACCTCGCCTTCGGCCTGTACCACCGCGACGGGGATGCCTTCCACGTCCACGCCCAGCGCGCCGTCCTCGGGCACGTCCTTCAGCGAGCAGGCGAACACGAACCTCTGGCCTGCGCTGTCCTGCACCGTGTCGCCGGGAGCTTTGTCCGGTTCGGCCTGGGTCATCCAAGCTCCGCCTCAACCGCGGCCGAGACCCGCTCGCGCAGGTCCGGCACCCGGATCTTGTCCAGCAGCTCGCCGAAGAAGCCCTGGATGACCAGGCGGCGCGCCTGCTCGAAGGGGATACCCCGGGCCATCAGGTAGAACAGGTGCGTGTCCTCCAGCCGGCCGTTGGCGCTGGCGTGCCCCGCGCCGCGCACTTCACCGGTGAGAATCTCCAGGTTCGGCACCGAGTCGGCGCGCGCCCCGTCGGTCAGCACCAGGTTCCGGTTGTACTCGTAGGTGTCCGTGCCGTTCGCCTCCGCGCCGATCAGCACGTCGCCGATCCAGACGCTGTGCGCGCCGTCGCCCTGCAGCGCGCCCTTGTACAGCACGCGGCTGCGGCAGTCCGGCGCCGTGTGGTCGACGAACAGCCGGTGCTCCAGGTGCTGGCCGGCGTCGGCGAAGTACAGCCCGTTCAGCTCGGCGTCCCCGCCCCGGCCCGCGTAGGAGACGGACGGGACGATCCGGACCACGTCACCGCCGAACGACACGACGGTGTGCGAGATCCGCGCGTCCCGGTCCAGCCGCGCGTGGTGGTGGGACAGGTGCACGGCGTCGTCGTTCCAGTCCTGGAGGCTGATCACGTCCAGCGACGCGCCGTCCCCGACCAGCAGTTCGACGTTGTCGGCGTAGGTCGCGCTGCCCTGGTGGTCGAGGACCAGCGTGGCGCGGGCCATCGGCCCGACGTCCACGACCGTGTGGCCGAACGCGGCCCCCTCGGTACCTTCGCCGCGCACGCTGATGATGGTGGGCGCGGACGTGACCGTCTCCGCGGGCACGGTGATCACCGTGGCCGCGGCAAAGGAAGCGAACGCACGCGCGCTGACCCGGTCGCTCGGCACGTACGCCGACCCGATCCTCGGATCACCGCGCTCGGCCTTCTCGGCCTTGACCTCAGGTGACGGCGTGACCTCCAGGGTCCAGCGGCCCTCGGGCAGCGGGTCGGCCCCGTGCAGGCCACGGAGGCGGCGCAGCGGGGTGAACCGCCACTCCTCCTCGCGGCCCGTCGGGACCGGGAAGTCCGCCGGGTCGTACGACTGGTGCTCATGCAGCCTGGAGACGGGCGCGTCGGACTCGAGCGCCCCCTGAAGAAGCGACATCAGCCGACCGCCCCCTCCATCTGCAGCGCGATCAGCCGGTTCAGCTCCAGCGCGTACTCCATCGGCAGTTCGCGCGCGATCGGCTCGACGAAGCCGCGCACGATGGTGGCCGCGGCCTCATCCTCGGTCATGCCCCGGCTCATCAGGTAGAACAGCTGGTCCTCGGAGATCTTGGAGACGCTGGCCTCGTGGCCCATCTCCACGTCGTCCTCGCGCACGTCCACGTACGGGTAGGTGTCGGACCGGCTGATCTTGTCCACCAGCAGCGCGTCGCACTTGACCGTGGACTTGGAATGCTCGGCGCCCTCCTGCACGTTGACCAGGCCCCGATAGGAGGTCCGGCCGCCCGCGCGGGCCACCGACTTGGACACGATCGTGGACGACGTGTTCGGCGCGCAGTGCACCATCTTGGCCCCGGCGTCCTGGTGCTGGCCCTCACCGGCGAACGCGACCGACAGGGTCTCGCCCCTGGCGTGCTCGCCCATCAGGTAGACCGCCGGGTACTTCATCGTCACCTTGGAGCCGATGTTGCCGTCGATCCACTCCATCGTCGCGCCCTGCTCGGCGATCGCGCGCTTGGTGACCAGGTTGTAAACGTTGTTCGACCAGTTCTGGATTGTGGTGTACCGGCAGCGCGCGTCCTTCTTCACGATGATCTCGACCACCGCGGAGTGCAGCGAGTCGGACTTGTAAATCGGCGCGGTGCAGCCTTCCACGTAGTGCACGTAGGCGCCCTCGTCCACGATGATCAGGGTCCGCTCGAACTGGCCCATGTTCTCGGTGTTGATCCGGAAGTAGGCCTGCAGCGGGATGTCCACGTGCACGCCCTTCGGCACGTAGATGAAGCTGCCGCCGGACCAGACCGCGGTATTCAGCGCGGCGAACTTGTTGTCGCCCACCGGGATGACCGTGGCGAAGTACTCCTGGAACAGCTCCGGGTGCTCGCGCAGGGCCGTGTCGGTGTCCAGGAAGATGACGCCCTTCTCCTCAAGGTCCTCGCGGATCTTGTGGTAGACGACTTCGCTTTCGTACTGCGCCGCCACCCCCGCGATGAGCCGCTGCTTCTCGGCCTCGGGGATGCCGAGCCTGTCGTAGGTGTTCTTGATGTCGGCGGGCAGGTCATCCCAGCTCTCGGCCTGCTTCTCGGTCGACCGGACGAAGTACTTGATGTTCTCGAAATCGATGCCAGTCAGATCCGCGCCCCAGGCCGGCATCGGCTTGCGCCGGAACATGCGCAGCCCCTTCAGCCGCAGGTCCAGCATCCACTCCGGCTCGTTCTTCAGCGCTGAGATGTCGCGGACTACGTCCTCGGACAGGCCGCGGCGCGCAGCCGTGCCCGCCACGTCACTGTCGGCCCAGCCGAACTTGTACGTGCCCAGGCCGTCAAGGTTGTCCTGTGGTGCGGTCGTTGTCATATGAAGAGCCCATCCCTCGTTTTGTCAGCGGCTCGTGATAGCTTCCGTCGCGTCTGGCTGGTATCAAACCGGATCCGCCCCAGGGCATGGGGTGGCGGCGCAGGGAGACTTCTAGGGGTTGCCCGAGTCTGTGAGCCGTGAACCAACAGCGTGACCGGCAGGTCACGGCTGGAATCCAGGCCTGCCCAAGGCTTGGAGGATGCCAAATGAAGAGCCCTCCGGAGCTCGCAGCGGCTCAACATGGCTGACCGCCACGGCATTCCGCACCCGCCTGAGCGCTTATGCCCTGGCGGTCAGCCAGGGAGTGGCCGGTGACGTGCGTGGTGCAGATGCCGTCGCCGTGGGCGATCGTAGCCAGCCGCTGTACCGGGCGGCCCAGCAGCCGGCTGAAGGCCTCGGTCTCCGCCTCACACAGCTGCGGGAACTCCTCGGCCACGTGCGCGACCGGGCAGTGATGCTGGCACAGCTGCTCACCGCCGGCCAGCGCCGCCGCGGCCTCGCCGGCCATTGCGGTCGCACCGGCCGCTGCGCCGGCCGGGGCCGGGGCCGGGGTGGGAGCTGGTGCCGCGGACGCGGAGGCGGCGTAGCCGTCCGCGGACAGCGCGTCGGCCAGCGCCCGCACCCGCTCGCCGGGCGCCACCCCGGCCAGCACCGCGCCGTACCGGCGCTCCAGCTCGGAAACCTGGTGGCGGGCGAACTTCT
>Ga0302302_1001632_pt1 | contig 13445 bp, 10 predicted proteins | sample III_Palsa_E1_3_FD_198766 | JGI IMG/M metagenome (GOLD analysis project Ga0302302, IMG submission 198766) | Peat permafrost microbial communities from Stordalen Mire near Abisko, Sweden - III_Palsa_E1_3 | ecosystem: Environmental > Terrestrial > Soil > Palsa > Peat permafrost | place: Sweden...
GCGGTACGCCGCCTCGTGGAGCGCTGCAACCAGTTACCAGTGCATCCGCGTCATCCGTATGCGGGCGATCTCGTTTATACGGCATTCTCGGGCTCGCATCAGGACGCGATCCGCAAGGGCTTCGCCCAGCAGACGCCGGACGCGGTGTGGGAAGTGCCCTATCTGCCGGTCGACCCGGCCGACGTGGGCCGCAACTACGACGCCGTGATCCGTGTAAATAGCCAGTCCGGCAAAGGCGGCTCGACGTATCTGCTCGAACGGGGCATGGGCTTCACGCCGCCGCGCCGGGTGCAGATCGAGTTCAGCCACACAGTGCAGGCCACCGCGGATAGCAGCGGCGCCGAGATGAGCGGCGATGCGATTTGCGCGTTGTTCGCCCGCGAGTACTTCGAGACCGATGGACCGGCGCAGCGCGTCAATGCGTCGACGGTGCGGTGGGACGATCGCGACCTCAATGTGGCGGCGGCGAAGCGGCCGCGTGAGCAGTCCGAGGCGCAAGAGGCGCAGCATGAACCGCACGAGCAACACGCCCGGCGCGTCGCCGCCGCCCTCGCCACGGCCGCGGGGCAAATGATCGAAGTCACCTCAGTGGAAAGCGCACGGGCCACAGATGGCCGCACGGTAGTGTTCGTGGGCTGCAGGGTCGGGGAGCAGGCGGTTCGCTTCGGCGTTGGAGTTAGCTCGGAAGCCGCGGCGGCAGTCGTGGATGCTGTTGTCAGCGCAGTGAACCGGACAATCGGAACCAGCGAGGCAGCCGGGACCAGTGTGGCAGGAGTGGCAAATCCGGCGGTGTGGCAAGAGCCTGACCGCAGAGTGGCGGCCTGACGACAATCGGCTGGTCAGCACAGACGCAAAGGCAGGCAACAATCTGAAGAGAGCGCAGCACAATCTGCCGCGCCTACGAGCACGGGTCGCTCACCCAGCGCCCCGGCGAGAGAAGCCCACCGGCCTCACTCGATCGCGCAACGCGTCGCCTGCCATGCGACCAGCCGCCACTCACCGTCTTCCTGTGCATGCAGCGCGGTGTAGGCAATCGGGAACAGCAACGCGCCGTTGTTCGCCTCCATCTCGATGAGCGCGCGCCCGGTGACGATCACACAGGTCTCGCGCCCGACCGGCAGCACCTCCTGCGACTGGATCTCGATCTGGCGATAACGACGGCGCCCCGCTGTGATTCCGTCGACGAACTGCCGCTTCGTTTCCCGTTTGCCATTCGTGTGGACATAGCTGACGGTCTCGGAGAGCAGCGAGTCGAGCAACGGTCCGTTGCCATCGACCATCGCTCGAAAGCGGTCGCGCTCGAGCCCACGAATCGCCTCGATCAACTTTGCGGACATTGCTCAGCCCCTTTGCCTCGACGGGCCAACAGCGGCCGCAGTCTTAGAAGTTACATTGCAAATATAGCTGGCTGAAATTTATACCAGGTTTGGGCTCTTTGATACCGCCGTTCGCGAAGGGCGCCGAACCGGTAGACCGCCAGATGCTGATGCCGACATACGAACCTCACCCTCTTGTCAGTTGTCGAGGGGACGCTGGAACATTGCGACGCGGCCGCGATCCAACCTCAATCGCGGTACCCACTACGCATGGATTGCCCTTGAAAAAGCCGATCCCGGACCCCATATAGAGGGGCCACGAGCGCAAGAAATCATAAGAAGAATGCCGGAATTCAGCAGACCAATACTCCAAAGTGCCGAAAACTGGTGACTCTCCACCGACGTACGCCCGTCCAGAGCAAATCCTACGCTCATCCCCGCCAGAGCGTAGAAAGCGTATGATGCTATTGGAAGTTAAATTTCGATAGCCTAGCGGGAACCATGATACCCCCACACACTCTAAGTATTAGCACTCGGATATTGAGAGTGCTAACATCCACGCTGGAGTCGAAGTTCGACTGAGCTTTTGGCTGATTCCAAAGGAGTTTTCTACGTGAGCAACGCAATGACCCTTCCGAGTACTCTGAGCCCGTCGTCGGCTAAGGCCGCTTCGGCAGGTGCACTGGCGCTCTCGCATTCTTCGCTGCTGCCCGGCCAACTGGGCAATATCGACGCCTACATCCAGGCCGTGAACCGGATTCCGATGCTGACGCCGGCGGAGGAACGACAGTTCGCCACCGAATTTCGCGAGCAGGGCAACCTCGAGTCTGCGCGCCGCATGGTCCTGTCGCATTTGCGACTGGTGGTATCGATCGCGCGCAACTATCTGGGCTATGGCCTGCCGCATGCCGACCTGATCCAGGAAGGCAATATTGGTCTGATGAAGGCCGTGAAGCGCTTCGATCCGGAGCAGAACGTGCGTCTGGTGTCGTATGCCATGCACTGGATCAAGGCCGAGATCCACGAATACATCTTGCGCAACTGGCGCATGGTGAAGGTCGCCACTACCAAGGCGCAGCGCAAGCTGTTCTTCAACCTGCGCAGCCACAAGCAGGGCTTGGGCGCGTTCACGCCAGACGAGATCGAAGGTCTCGCCAAGGAACTGAACGTCAAGCGCGAGGAAGTGGCCGAGATGGAAACGCGCCTGTCCGGCGGCGATATCGCCCTGGAAGGCCAGGTCGAGGACGGTGAAGAATCATATGCGCCGATCGCCTATCTGGCCGATTCGCACAGCGAACCGACCGCCGTGCTGGCAGCGCGCCAGCGCGACAAGCTGCAAAGCGACGGCATCGCCAGCGCTCTCGAATCGCTAGACGCACGCAGCCGCCGGATTATCGAAGCCCGCTGGCTGCAGGTGCAGGATGACGGTTCGGGTGGTTCGACGCTGCACGACCTGGCGGACGAATTCGGCGTGTCGGCCGAGCGCATTCGCCAGATCGAAGCGAGCGCCATGAAGAAAATGCGCAGCGCATTGAACGAGTACGCTTAACGCAAAACCGCGGCTTTCCGGCGCGGTCCGGAACCCGTCAGCGCTCTGTCAGACATCAGCCCTGCCCTCGCAAGACGGCAGGGCTTTTGCATTTATACCTTTATAAATCGCGACCCGCTTCCTTGACGTAACGCAAAGTTACTTGTATTAGTGACGTGGACGGCATGCCTGCGCGACCCAATGCCACAGTCGCGAACCTCTTCGCTGCCAGCCCCTATCTTAATATCGTTATGCACTCTCCAAGCCGTCTGCGCCGCCTGGATCCGGCCGGGTAAACCGGTGTGAAGTCGACCATCGACCGATCATGACCATAACGCTACACGACAGGAATCCGCCTCGCCCCGGCCTGCGCGCGCGAATCGCCGCCTGGGCGCGCGGACCAACCTTCGGGCGAGATATCGCCATCGTGCTTGCCATCAAATTTGCACTCCTGATGGTGCTCAAGTACGCGTTTTTCAATCATCCCCTGGCGGAGAACATGTCCATGCCGCCCGCCCTCGTCGCGCAGGCGTTGCTCTCCGCGCCCGCCCCGCATCCGTCTCAAGGTGATCAACATGCCCGGTAGCGAAGTCGTCGACCTCTCGCGTCTCCAGTTTGCGGTGACGGCGCTTTATCACTTTTTATTCGTACCCCTTACGCTCGGCCTGTCCTGGCTGCTCGTCATCATGGAATCCGTCTACGTGATGACCGGCAAGCAGATCTACAAGGACATGACGCAGTTCTGGGGCAAGCTGTTCGGCATCAACTTCGCGATGGGCGTCACCACCGGCCTCACGCTGGAGTTCCAGTTCGGCACCAACTGGTCGTACTACTCCCATTACGTCGGTGACATCTTCGGCGTGCCGCTCGCCGTCGAAGGGTTGATGGCGTTCTTCCTCGAATCGACCTTTGTCGGCCTGTTCTTCTTCGGCTGGTCGCGGTTGTCGCGGGTGCAGCATCTGATCGTCACGTTCCTCGTTGCACTGGGCTCGAACCTGTCCGCGCTGTGGATCCTGGTCGCCAACGGCTGGATGAACAATCCGGTCGGCGCCGAGTTCAACTACGAAACCATGCGGATGGAACTGTCGAGCATCTACGCCGTGCTGTTCAATCCCGTTGCACAGGTGAAGTTCGTGCACACGGTTTCCGCCGGCTACGTGACGGCGTCGATGTTCGTGCTCGGCATCTCGTCCTGGTATCTGCTCAAGCGCCGCGACACCGAATTCGCGCTGCGCTCGTTCGCGATTGCGGCCGGTTTCGGGCTCGCATCGACGGTCTGCGTGATCGTGCTCGGCGATGAATCGGGCTACCGCACCGGCGAAGTCCAGCAGGTCAAACTCGCCGCCATTGAATCGGAATGGGAAACCGCGCCGGCGCCGGCACCGTTCACGATCTTTGGCATCCCGAACCAGAAGGAAGAGAGGACGGACTACGCGATCCGGATTCCCTACGCGCTCGGGATCATCGCGACGCGTTCGATCGATGAACCGGTGCTGGGTCTGAAGGACCTGATCGCGCACAACGAACTACGCATCAAGGACGGCATGATTGCCTACGGTGCGCTGCAGCAGCTCAAGCAAGGCAATGCTACCGACGACGCCAAGGTTGCCTTCGCGCTGCACAAGGACAATCTCGGGTACGCGCTGATGCTCAAGCAGTTCACCGCCAACGTCACCGACGCTACGCCGGACCAGATCGCCCAGGCGGCGAAGAAGACCATTCCGCCGGTGTTGCCGGTGTTCTTCTCGTTCCGCATGATGGTGGGCCTCGGCATCCTGTTCCTCGTGACCTTCCTGCTCGCGTTCTGGTTCTGCGCGCAGCGCTCGCTGCTGCTGGACAAGCGCCGTTGGTTCCTGCGCTGGGCGGTGTGGGCGATTCCGTTGCCGTGGCTTGCAGCTGAGTTCGGCTGGATCGTCGCGGAGCTGGGGCGTCAACCGTGGACTATTGCCGGCATCCTGCCCACTGCGCTGTCGGCTTCGAGCCTGACGGCCAGCGACCTGTATCTGAGCATCGGTGGCTTCGTGGTGTTCTACACGGCGCTGTTTGTGATCGAGATCACGCTGATGTTCAAGTACGCGCGGCTCGGTCCGTCGTCATTGCATACGGGCCGGTATCACCATGAAACGCCGCCGCCAGATCAGCCGTCCAAACCGTTGACCACCAGGACCGCGTGATTCGCCACCACGTTAAGCACGCTGACCAGGCTGCAAAAGCTTTCCAAGCTGTATAAAAGGGAAAAATCATCATGGATTACGCAACCCTCAAAGTGATCTGGTGGGTCCTGATCGGTGTCCTGCTGATCGGCTTCGCGGTTACCGACGGCTTCGATATGGGCACGGCCATCCTGCTGCCTTTCATCGCAAAGACCGATGCGGAGCGACGCATCGTCGTGAACACCGTCGGCGCGACGTGGGAAGGCAACCAGGTCTGGTTCATCACCGCGGGCGGCGCGATGTTCGCGGCCTGGCCGCTCGTCTACGCGGCGTCGTTCTCGGGCTTTTACTTTGCGATGCTGCTGGTGCTGTTTTCGCTGTTCTTCCGGCCCGTCGGCTTCGACTACCGCAGCAAACGCGAGGACCCACGCTGGCGTAGCGCGTGGGACTGGGCGCTGTTTATCGGCGGCTTCGTGCCGGCGCTGGTGATCGGCGTCGCCTTTGGCAATCTGCTGCAAGGCGTGCCGTTCGCGTTCGACACCGACCTCCGCGTCGCCTATCACGGCAGTTTCTTCGCGCTACTGAATCCATTTGCCGTGTTGTGCGGGCTTGTCAGCGTGTCGATGCTGGCCGCGCACGGCGCTGCATTCGTGAAGATGAAAACGGATGATGTGATTGCGCGGCGTGCGTCGTTGGCTTTGCGCATCGCGTCGCTTGCTGCTGTGGCGTTATTCCTGATCGCCGGCGTGCTGGTTGCGACGGTGATCGGTGGCTATCAGATCGTCGATGCGGCGCCGTTCGATACGGTCGCCAACCCGCTGCTAAAAAGCGTGGTCGGCGCACCCGGCTTGTGGCTCACCAATTACTCCACGTACCCGTGGACGGTCGCGGCGCCGCTGATTGGCGTGGTGGGCGGCGTGCTGGCGTTGCTCTTCGCGAAGTCGCGCTTCGAGAAGAGCGTATTCATCTGCACTGGGCTGATGATTGTCGGCGTGATCCTGACGGCGGGTTTTTCGATGTTTCCGTTCATCATGCCGTCGTCGCTGGATGGACGCAGCAGCCTGACTGTGTGGGACTCGACCTCGAGCCAGATGACGCTGCAGATCATGCTGATCGCGGTGATCATTTTCTTGCCGATCATCCTGATCTACACGAGCTGGGTGTACCGCGTGATGCGCGGCAAGGTGACCGCGGCCGCGCTCGAAGAAAACCGGCACTCGATGTATTGAAGCGTCTGGCGCGTGACGCGGCGGACGTGACTGCAACTGGATTCACAGGAGCGAATGATGTGGTATTTCAGCTGGATTCTCGGTATTGGCGTGGCGCTCTCGTTTGGGATTATCAATGTGTTGTGGCTTGAGTCAAACCGGCCGGAAGAAGTGGCGGTGAAGCGCAAGGCGGATTGACTAGCGACAGAGGCAGCGTGAATCGCAAACATGGACGGCGGTAAACGAAGAGCGGCGCCCAAGGGCGCCGCTCTTCGTTTCAACATAACTCACCGCAACACAGGAACGCTTAACGCCGCTCCCGCGTCACACGCATCAGGCCGGTTGAGGCGATACCCCGTCCGTTGCGCCTGCGGCCGGCAGACGCGCCGACAACACCTGCGCATACCGCCCTGCCGCCTCACCAACAACGATGTGAAACGTATCCGCTGAGATCCACGCAACGTCGAGCACAGCAAGACGCTGACGATCCACCGCAGTCGGATCGCTCACCACGATTCGCAGCCGGGTCGACGCAATCGCGTCCAACGAAACGATGTTAGTGGCACCGCCGAATACGGCGAGCCAGCGTGCCGGATCAGGATCGAGCGGTCCGCTGTGCGAACCCGCAACCGGCGCGGCGGCCGTAGCTGCCGCAGCAGACACCACCGCAGGCTTCACCTCAACACCACCACCCTGCGCAATCACCGTCCGGATTTCATCAGCGATGATGTCCGCTTCCGGTCCGATAATCACCTGGACGCTGGTCGCACCGCGCTTCAGCACACCACGCGCGCCGATCGTCTTGAGATCCGATTCCGACACCTTGCTCGGATCCACCACCGACAGACGCAGACGCGTCGTGCAGGCATCGACGATAGACAGATTGGCCGCGCCACCCAAAGCAGCGATGTAGCGCTGTGCACGCGGCAGAGTTGCCGCAGCTACCGGCGCAACGAACCCACCCTTGTCGAACGACTCCACCTGCTCGTCAGCACCAGCAGGTTCACGACCCGGCGTGGCCATATTGAACTTGCGGATGAAGAACCGGAACAGACCGTAGTACGCCACCGCGTAAATCACACCAAGCGGCAGCGCCCACCAGCCTCGCGTCGACAGCCCGTAGTTCAGGATGTAGTCGATCAGGCCCGCAGAGAACGTGAAGCCGAGGTGAATCCCGAGCGCCGAACAGATGGCCAGCGAAAGGCCCGTCAGCAGCGCGTGAATCACATACAGCACCGGCGCGAGAAACATGAAGCTGAATTCGATCGGCTCGGTCACACCCGTCAGCAGCGACGTAAGCGCCATCGAAGCCAACAGCCCGAACACCATCGCACGACGTTCCTTCGGCGCCTCGTGGTACATCGCGAGGCAAGCGGCCGGCAGGCCGAACATCATGACCGGGAAGAAGCCCGTCATGAAAGTACCCGCGGTCGGATCACCCGCAAAGAAGCGATGCAGATCGCCTGTCACTGCAGCACCGCCGCCCGGCGGCGTGAACGTGCCAAACACAAACCACGTCAGCGAGTTCAGGATGTGATGCAGCCCCGTCACCAGCAGCAAGCGGTTCAGCACGCCGAACACGAAAGCGCCGATCGCACCCGCAGTGGTCAGCCAGTGGCCAGCCATATCGATCGCCGCTTGTACCGGTTGCCACACGTAGCCGAGCACAATGCCGATCACCAGACAGGTCACCCCCGTGATAATCGGCACAAAGCGCTTCCCTCCGAAGAACGCGAGGTAGTCGGGCAGCTTGATATCTTTGTACTTGTTGTACAGCATGCCGGCGACGATACCGGCGATGATCCCCGACAACACGCCCATATTGAGCTTGTCGTTGATGTCCTTCATCACCGCGACTTCGACCAGATAACCGATCGCACCCGCGAGCGCCGCCACGCCATTGTTGTCCTTCGCGAAGCCGACGGCCACGCCGATCGCAAACAGCAGCGGCAGGTTGTCGAAAATCGCACCGCCGGCATCGGCGATCATCTTGATGTTCAGTACGTCACTCTGACCGAGTCGCAACAGAAGACCCGCGACCGGCAGCACTGCAATCGGCAGCATCAGCGCGCGGCCGAGTCGCTGCACCTTCAAAAACGGATTCCCATCCATCTATACCTCCAATCCTTTGTCTCTTCGTCGAGTCGTTGCTTTACATGGTTGTTGAGCGAAATTCCGCCGTGGACCATGCGGGGTTTAGTCCAGCGGCCAGGTTTCGCGGCTCACTGCTCTTACCGCCTGCGCCGATTCCAGCGCCAGGACGTCCTGGGCGCGTTGCTGGCACAGCTGATAATTGAGGTTGCGCACTCGCGCCTTGATGCCCGGCACCGACACCGGATCCACCGACAGCTCGGTCACGCCCAGGCCGACGAGCAGCGGCACCGCCAGCGGGTCACCCGCCAACGCACCACACACGCCCACCCATTTGCCGTGCTTGTTCGCGCCTTGCACGGTGGCCGCAATCAGACGCAGCACCGCCGGATGCAGGCCGTCGGCTTGCGCGGCGAGGTCGGCCTGGCAGCGGTCCATAGCCAGCGTGTACTGGGTCAGATCGTTGGTACCGATCGACAGGAAGTCCGCGTGTTTCGACAGTTGATCGGCCAGCAGCGCGGCCGACGGCACTTCGATCATCACGCCGACTTCGATCGCATCGGTGCGACCCAGTTTGCGCGCGAATTCGTCGATGCGCTTGCGCAGATGGATCAGCTCGCCTACGTCGGTCACCATCGGCAACAGGATGCGCACGGCGCCGAGCGGTTGCACCGCCAGCAGGCCGCGCAACTGGTCGTCGAGCAGGTCCGGGCGCACTTGCGCGAGACGGATGCCGCGCAGACCCAGCGCCGGGTTCGGTTCAGGCGGCAGCGTCAGATAGTCGACTTCCTTGTCTGCGCCCACGTCCAGCGTGCGGATGATCGCGGTACGGCCGGCGAGCGCATCGACAATCGACTGATAGCTTTGACGATGCTCGTCGATGGTCGGCGCCGTCGCGCGGTGAATGAACAGCAGTTCGGTACGCAGGAGGCCGACTGCATCGGCGCCGTTCTCAACTGCAGTCTTCGCATCTTCGAGCGTGGCGATATTCGCAGCCACTTCGACAGCGTGGCCATCGGCGGTCGTCGCCGCCTGTTGCGAAGTGCGGCGGTTCGCTTCGCGCACACCGGCGAGCCGTGTGCGTTCGACGCGGGCACGTTCGACGTCGAGCGCGGACGGGGCGAATTCGATTCGTCCCGCAGTTGCGTCAACCACCACTTGAGTCCCTTCGGGAATCGCATGCAGCGCATCGCCCACGGCCACCAACGCCGGAATGCCGCTCTGCCGCGCGAGAATCGCGGCGTGCGAGGTGGCGCCGCCACGCGCCATCACGAGCGCGGTGACGCGTGTGCGGTCAAGCGTTGACAGATCGGACGGCGTGAACTCTTCCGCTACCAGCACCGCCTCATCCGGCAACGTCCGCGCCGCGTTGTTCGAGTAGCCGAGCGCACGCAGCACGCGCTTTTCGAGGTCGCGCAGATCCGCCGCGCGTTCCGCGAGCAGCGCATCGTCGATTTTCGTCAGGACCGCAATCTGTGCACGGATCGACTCGCGCCACGCGAACCCGGCGCTCTTGCCGAGGCTGATCAGATCGCGCGCGGCATCGAGCAGCGTCGGATCCTCGAGCAGCACACGATGTACCGCGAAGATCCCGGCCTCGCCATGCGCGCCGCGTTGCGACGCGTCGCGCACGGTTGAATTCAGTTCGGCGTCGACAGTAGCCAGCGCTTTGTCGAGCAAACGACTTTCCGCCGCCGATGTGCCGCTCGCAACTTCAGGCGGATCGAGGTCCGCGTCGTCCCACCGCACCAGCTTGCCGACCGCAACGCCCGGCGCCGCGCACACGCCGACGAGCGTATTCGGCGCGAGCGGCGCGCCGCCCGTTTGCGCAACCGTTCGCGGCGCCGGCGAGCTTTGGCGGGCCGGCTTTTCTTCGGCTTCACCATGCGCTTCGCGCAGCAGTTCATGCGCGACCGCTTCAACGGCAGCCGCCGCTTGCGCACCGACGCCCAGAATTTCTACAGTCGAGCCCTCACCCGCACCCAACCCGAGCAAGCCAACGACGCTTTCAATCGGCGCCTTGCGTCCTTCGTAACGCACTTCGACGCGTGCATCGAGGCCACGCGCCGCTTCACGCGCTCGTGCCGCCGGCCGCGCATGCAAACCGCCGGCGTGGACCAGCGTCACCGTCTGACGCGCTTCTTCGGTCACGTTGGTGGCCCGGCGCGAAGCTTCCGCTGCCGCACCGGCGCGCGGACGCAATAGCAGCAGCGGGGTTTCCCCGGCCTTCAGCATGCCGGCGCCAGCGCGCTCGACGATCTCGAACGCATCCGAGTTGGCAATCGCGATCACCGACACGAGGCTCGGCGCATTGCATGCCACCAGATCCTGGTCGAACTCGATCAGCAGATCGCCGGTATGCACGTGCGCACCCTGCGCCACCTTCGGCGTAAAGCCGCGGCCGTTCAGCTCGACCGTATCGATGCCGATATGCAGCAGGATCTCAGCGCCCTCGGCAGTCGCGAGCGTCAACGCATGGCCCGTGCGCGCGAGATGCGTGACCACCCCGTCGCACGGCGCGACGAGTTGGCCCACCAGCGGATCCACGCCAATACCGTCGCCGAACATGCCGCCCGAAAACACAGGGTCGGGCACGTTCGCGAGCGGCACGACCGGACCGGTCATGGGCGCAAGCAAAACAATATGGCCTTGGGATGGGCTCATCAATACGGACTCCTCAGCACGACGCATCTGATTTCTCGATCAGTGAGTTTCGGTGACTTTATTCAGATGGCGCGGCGCATCGGGGTTGCGTCCGCGTGCGGCGGCGAGACCGGCGGCCATCACATAAAAGGAAAGAATCGCGGCGATCGGATCGAGCGCAGCATGGGCCGTCGTGATGAGCGGCAGGGAAGCTTCCGGCACATCTTCCGGCGCGGCGAGCAGCACGCGTGCGCCGCGCGCCTGCATGTCGCGGGCGAGCTGGATCAGGCCGGCCTGTTCGGGTCCGCGCGGGGCGAACACCAGCAAGGGGTAGTCGCGATCGATCAACTCCATCGGACCATGGCGCACTTCGGCACTCGAAAACGCTTCGGCCTGGATGCCCGAAGTTTCCTTGAGCTTGAGCGCCGCTTCCTGCGCGATCGCGAGGCCCAGACCACGGCCGATCACGATCATTCGCTCGATGCCGCGCAATTCCTCGACGGCTTTGCTCCAGTCGAGTTTGCCGGCGCTGCGCAGGGCATCGGGCAACCCGCCGAGCGCGGCAAGCAATGCATCGTCTTGCTGCCAGTGAGCGACCAGTTGCGCGGAGATGGACAGCATCGCGATATAGCTCTTGGTCGCCGCAACGCTCAACTCGGGACCGGCAACCAGCGGCAGATGCCATTCGCAGGCATCGGCCAGCGGCGATTGCGGTGCATTCACCGCCGCGACTGTCAGCGCGCCGGCTTCACGCAGCGCTGCCATCGTACCGACCAGATCCGGGCTCTTGCCGGACTGCGAGAACGCCAGAGCAAGCTGATCGCGCACCTTCAGCGGCGCCTGCTGCAACGTCGCCACGGACATCGGCAGTGAAGCGACCGGCAGGCCGATGCGACTCATGGTCAGACTCGCGAAATAACTCGCTGCGTGGTCCGAACTACCGCGAGCGACCGTCAGCGCGACATGGCGCGGCTGTTCGGCGAGTCTGGCCGCCAGCGCCTCTACGTGCGACGTATCCGCAAGCTGCGCGGCGACCACCTCGGCGGACGCCAGCGCTTCGTTAAGCATATTCGACAATTGATTCTCCTTCGACGTAAGTCGCGGTCAGCGCCAGTTCACGATCGAACACGACGATATCGGCCCAGGCACCGCGCGCGAGGCGGCCGCGGTCTTCAATGCCGAGATAGTCGGCGGCATAGCGCGACAGACGATTTGAAACATCGGCCATAGGCAGGCCGAGCGATACCAGATTGCGCAGCGCCTGATCCATCGTCAGGGTGCTGCCCGCGAGCGTGCCGTCGGCAAGACGCACACCGCCCAGACACTTGGTCACATGCTGGCTGCCGAGACGGTATTCGCCGTCCGGCATGCCGGTCGCCGAAGTGCTGTCAGTCACCACGTACACGCGCGGAATCGCCCGCATGGCGGCGCGGATCGCGCCCGGGTGCACGTGCAACAGGTCGGGGATGATCTCCGCGAATTCAGCGTGCGCCAGCGCCGCGCCGACCATGCCGGGATTGCGGTGATGCAGCGGCGACATCGCATTGAACAGGTGCGTGAAACCACACGCGCCATGCTTGAGAGCCGCGACCGCGTCGTCGTAGGTGCCGAGCGAATGGCCGAGCTGCACACGCACGCCGCGTGCTGCGATTTCGGAAATGATGTCCATGTGGCCTGAGATTTCCGGCGCGATCGTGACGACACGAATCGGTGCAATCGACAGGTACTTCAGCACTTCATCGAGCACTGCGGACACCGCCGCATCCGGCTGCGCGCCGAGCTTGCCTGGATTGATATACGGGCCTTCAAGGTGAACGCCCAGCACGCGCGAGCCGCCGGGCGTACGCACGCGGGCCACGTCACCGAGGTTCGCCACCACGTTCATCAGCTCTTCGCGCGGCGCGGTCATCGTGGTCGCGAGCAGGCTCGTGGTGCCGAAGCGCGCATGCGTGCGCGTGATCGTGTCGATCGCATCGCCCGCTTCCATCACGTCGGCGCCGCCACCACCATGCACGTGCAGATCGATAAAGCCCGGCAAGATGTAGGGCGCTTCGTTGGTGGACGGATCGACGCGCTCACCTGTGAGCGACGTAATGCGGCCGTTTTCGTATTCGAGCGTGCCGTGAATCCACCCATCGGTGGTGAGTATGTTTCCGGTCAGCATGAGTCTCTCTGATAATACGTAGTGCGATACGTTTCTGATCCGCGCCGTTCAGCATTGCGCGAGGGTCGCGCCGTTATTGCGCCCTTATTGGCGCAGTTCGGCGACAAAATCGTAGTAGTCGTCCCGGCAGTAGGTGTCCGTCAATTCGATCGCCCGCTGGTCGGCGCTATAGCCGATACGCGTGATCACCAGCAGGGCCGAGCGCGGTTCGATGTCCATCAGCGAAGCAATCTCGCTCGTTGCGTTGACGGCCCGAAAGTGCTGCAGCGCGCGCACCACCGCCATACCACGCTGCTCCAGATAGCTATAGAGCGACACACCGATGGTCTGTGGGTCGGGCAC
>Ga0302302_1001634_pt1 | contig 13421 bp, 12 predicted proteins | sample III_Palsa_E1_3_FD_198766 | JGI IMG/M metagenome (GOLD analysis project Ga0302302, IMG submission 198766) | Peat permafrost microbial communities from Stordalen Mire near Abisko, Sweden - III_Palsa_E1_3 | ecosystem: Environmental > Terrestrial > Soil > Palsa > Peat permafrost | place: Sweden...
GGCCGGGGACCGGGGACGGGCCGGGGACCGGGGACGGGCCGGGGACCGGGGTCGGCCACTCGGTCGAGGAGGCGCTGCTGGCCGAGATCGGGACGCTCAACGTGGCGCTGGCCCCCGGCCAGATCGGGCCCGTCGGCGCGGTCGTCGCGCCTGCCCATCTGGATCGGGCCCACCTGGAACCGGCCCTGGATCTGCCGGCGGCGCACGCCCTGTTCCTCGCGCCGGGGGTCGGCGCCCAGGGCGCCACCAGCGCCGACGTGGCCCGGACCTTCGCGGCCTGCCCCGGCCGGGTGATGCCGAGCGCGTCCCGGCTGCTGCTGTCGGCCGGCCCGGACCCAGGCGCACTGCGGGACGCGGCGGCGGCGCTGGCGGCCAAGTTCCGGGCCGCCCTGCCGGCGACCGGGCTGGACGGCTGACGGGTCCGGGTAGGCCGGGCGTCAGCGGCCGGTCCAGACGGGCGGGCGCTTGGCCCGGAAGGCCGCGGGGCCTTCCTGCGCGTCGGCGCTCAGGTAGACCGGCTCCCAGAGACGGTCGGCTTGGTCGAACGCCTCGCCGAGCCCCTGCTGGATGGCCAGGTAGACCGTTTGCTTGGCCGCCATGACCGACAGCGGGGCGTTGGCCGCGATCCGCTCGGCCAGCGCCTGGGTGGCCGGCCTCAGCTCCCCGTCGGGCACGACCTGGTTGACGAGCCCGACCTCGTAGGCGCGCTGGGCGCTGATCGGGTCGCCGGTGAGCAGGATCTGCATGGCGACGCGGGGCGGCACCAGCCAGGGCAGCGGCACCGCCCAGGGCGAACCGCGGCCGACCCGGACCTCAGTGACGGCGAAGCGGGCCGACTCCGCGGCCACGCACAGATCACAGTTCTGCGCGAGCAGGAACCCGCCGGCGTAGGCGACCCCGTTCACCGCGGCGATGGTCGGCTTGGCCACGTCTATGTTGCGGCCGAACTGCGGCAGGAAATCCGGCGGCGGCACCGTCAGGGACGTGTCGGCCATCTCCTTGAGGTCACCGCCCGCGCAGAAGGCGCGATCCCCCGCGCCCGTGAGCACCAGCACCTTCGCCGTGTCGTCGGCGTTGAACCGGCGGACCCCCGCGAACAGGCCCTCCCGCACCGCCTGGCTCAGCGCGTTGCGGGCCTCCGGGCGGTCGATCGTCAGCCAGGCGACGCCCCGCACCACCTCATATCGAACCGGGTCGCTCACTCGGCTCCTCCTTCTGGACGCACCCCGCCAGGATCTTTCCAACCGGCGGCGCAAATGCCTACAGTGACCACAACAGCGAACACCAATTCACTTGCGGGTTTCGGGCCCTGGTTGACCTTCGCACGATCAGCGTCAGGGAGGACGTGAGCGCCGATGGCGGCCGACTTCGACGTGACAAGCCTTCACCATCGCCGCGCCAGCCGCCGCTGGGAGCGCACCAGCGCCGGCGACCTGCTGGAGCGGCTGACGTGGAGCTTCCCGGACAAGGACGCCATCATCGGCCGGGAAGGCGCCTACGGAGACGAGGCGTTCCGGCGGCTCAGTTACCGGCAGGCCAACCAGATCGCCAACCAGATCGCCCACGGGCTGCTGGCCCGGGGCCTGGAGCACGGCGACGTCGTCCTGCTCTGCTGCGAGAACTCGGTCGAGGGATACCTGATCAAGATCGCCGCCGCCACGGCGGGGCCGGTCTCGCCGGCCGGCGGTGTTGCATGCGATAGGGCCATTGGACCCTAGGCGGGCCGCGTGCCGCGGCTCATCCTCAGCACACGGCCGACCGGCCAGCACCTGCGGCCAAGCCGGTCGCCGGAACGAGACGATGAGGTCCCGTAGCCGTGAGGCGGGGAGGCTGTTATGCAGTTTGGTACCAGTGACGGAACGACGGCGCCGGGAAGGCCGCGCGGCGCGGAGATCTTCGGGCATCCGCTGCTCAACAAGGACGCGGCCTTCACCGCCCGGGAGCGAGACGCACTGGGACTGCGCGGCCTGCTGCCCTGGCGGGTCGCGACGCTGGACCAGCAGGTGGCGCTGGAACTGGAGCACCTGCGCAGCAAGACCAACGACATGGAAAAGTACATCGGGCTGAGGGCGCTCCAGGACCGGAACGAGACGCTGTTCTACCGGCTCCTAGGTGATCATCTGGAGGAACTGGCCCCGATCGTCTACACGCCGACGGTCGGCGAGGCCTGCCAGCGGTTCAGTCACATCCTGCGCAGGCCGCGCGGCTTGTGGATCACGCCCGAGGACTCCGCCTGCATACCGGACCTGCTGCGCCAGGCCGGCCACCCGCACATCGCACTGATCGTGGTGACCGACGGCGAGCGCATTCTCGGCCTCGGCGACCAGGGCGCCGGCGGCATGGGCATCCCCGTCGGGAAGCTCTCGCTCTATACGGCGGGCGCGGGGATCGATCCGGCGCGGACGCTGCCGATCTGCCTGGACTGTGGCACCGACAACGAGGACTTGCTGCGTGATCGGCTGTACCTGGGCTACCCCAAGCGGCGGCTGCGCGGCGCCGGCTACGAAGCGTTCATCGAAAGCTTCGTCAGCGCCGTCCGTGACACCTTTCCCGGTGCCGTGCTCCAGTGGGAGGACTTCAAGCAGCACAACGCGATCCGGCTGCTGGACGCGTACCGGCACACGCTGCCCAGCTTCAACGACGACATCCAGGGAACCGCGGTGGTCGTGCTGGCCGGCATCCTCGCCGCGATGCGCTCCCTGGGTACCAGGCTTCGCGACCAGCGGCTGGTGCTGGCCGGGTCCGGCGCGGCCGGGACCGGGATCGCCCGGCTCGTCGGCCAGGCGATGCGCGCAGACGGGGCGTCGCCCGAGGACGTGTGCGCGCGCATCGTGCTGACCGACTCACGCGGGCTGGTCTTTGCCGACCGTACCCCCCTGGATGCGGACAAGCGGTGGTGCGCCCTGCCGGCGGACGCGCTGGCCCGCTACGGCTTCACCGCTGCCCCGCGTTACGACCTGGAGACCGTGATCCGGCAGGTCGCGCCCACCATCCTGATCGGCACCACCGGCACCCCCGGGACGTTCACCGCCGCCGCGATCCGCGAGATGGCGGCGCGCACGCCGGTGCCGATCGTCTTCCCGCTGTCCAACCCGACCAGTCATGCCGAAGCCGTCCCGGCGGACATCCTGGCCTGGAGCGACGGCCGGGCGCTGGTCGCCACCGGCAGCCCGTTCGATCCGGTCGAGGCCGGCGGGCGTACCCGGGTGATCGCGCAGGCCAACAACCTGTACACGTTCCCCGGCATCGGCCTGGGCACGATCGCCGCGCGGTCCCGCGCGGTCACCGACCCGATGATGCTGGCTGCCGCCAGCACCCTGGCCGCGCTGGTGCCCGGATCCCGGCTCGACGAGGGAGCCCTGTACCCGCCGCTCGCCGGGCTCCGGCAGATCTCCCGGGCGATCGCGATCGCGGTCGCCCGGGAGGCCCAGCAGGCCGGCCTGGCGCGGATGGATCCCGGGCTGGACGCCGAGGAGGCGGTGGACGCCACGATCTGGACGCCGGAGTACTCGCTACCGGGCGGTCCCGGCGGCCTGGGGACCTAGCAGAGCCGGAAGTCAGGCCTGCGATTGCGGGGCCAGGCCGTGGGCCAGGACGTTCAGCAGGTCCTCCAGGACGTCGTCCGGGACCTGGTTACCGGCGGTCCAGTCGGCCCAGCGCATGCCGATGAAGTTGCCCATGCCGGTGTACAGGTAGGCGATGACCTCGGGATCGTAGTCGGTGTCCACCTCCCCGGCCAGCTGGGCCCGGCGGACCCCGCGGGCGTACCCGCGGGCCAGCCGTTCGTAGTACTCGCGGAACAGGCCGGGATCGACGAACTCCGACTCGCGGACGATGCGGTCGATCCAGGGCCGCCGGGACACCGTGTCGAAGAAGGCCCGGAAGCAGGCCCGCTCCCGGGCCCGCTGGTTGTCATCGGCCTGCTCCATTGCGGCGCCCATCGTGGCCCGCAGGTCCGCGTTGATCCGGCGGACCACGGCCGCGAAGATGTCGGCCTTGGTGCGGAAGTGGGTGTAGAAGCTGCCGGTCGCGATGCCGGCCCTGGCGCAGATGTCGGCCACGCTGGTCTGCCGGTAACTGCGTTCGCCGAACAGCTGCTCGGCGGCGGCCAGCAGCCGCTCGGCGGGCGGCCGGTCGTCACCCGGAGAGGGCCTGCGGCCGGTAACGGCAGTCACGCTGAGTACTCCATCCTCCGTCCCGCTGCTGCGCGGCAACCGGCTCCGCGCAGCAGGCGAGCTGGCCGCCCGCGGGATCACGAACAAGTACCCGGGCAAGTACACGGGCGGCCAGCTCCGCACGTCAGGGCGATGGTATCCCGCTGGCCGGAGCGGCCGGCTGGGTGGTCGAGTACGTGGTGATCGCCCCGCCGGACGAATCGTCGGTGACCTGCACCGGCCCGATCTGGCTCAGCGCGCCGTTCTTGACCACGGCCAGGTACGCGCCGGTGACGCCGGCGTGGTTGGTGGCCGAGAAGGCGTACGGCGCCACCACCGGTCCCTGCGGCAGGCCGCCGTTGATCGCGTTCATCAGGTCCTGCCGGGTTGGGTTGCGGCCGGCCTTGAACATCGCCTGCACGAACGTGTAGCCGACCGCGATGCCGTACGCGACGTTGCCGTCCAGCGGCAGCTTCGGCAGATACGTCGAATGGATCTTCTGGAACAGCTGGATCCAGCTGTTGCTGGTCGACCCGAGCGAGGGCAGGTAGCCGTCGGTGATGATGCCCTGGGTCAGCTGGTTGCCCGACACCGTCGCGCCGCCCTGCTTGGCGAACGATTCCAGCAGGCCGGCCAGCGTGATCGGGTCGGAGCCCACGTTACTGACCACGAGCTGCGGGCTGAAGCTGAGCTTCAGGCTGTTCAGCTCGAGCAGTGCGGTGAAGGCGGGCACCGAGAACGAGACGACCACCTGGGCCCCGGCGGCCTTGAGCGCGGTCACCTGCGGCGCCACATTGGTCACGGCCGGGTTGTAGCTCTCCCGGGCCACGACCTGGGAGCTGGGGATCTCGTCGTCCAGGCCCTTGACCCCGTCCATGCCGAACTCGTCGTCCTGGTAGAAGTAGCCGATCTTCTTGCCCGCGAAGTGCTGCTTGATGTAGTTGCCGAGGATCTTGCCCTCGCGGACGTAGTCGATCTGCCAGCCGGTCGTGTACGGGTCGGCGCTGGTGTTGTTCCAGCAGGTGCAGCCGGAGGCGACGAACACATCGGGCACCTTGGAGCTATTCAGGTACTGCAGAACGGCCAGGTGCGTGGGCGTGCCCAGGCCGTCGAAGATGGCGTACACATTGTCCTGCAGCACCAGCTGGTGCACGACCGTGGAGGTGATGGTGGGGTCGTACTGGTCGTTCAGGTACTTGTAGACGATCTTGCGGCCGTAGATGCCGCCGTGGGCGTTGACGTACTGGAAGTAGGCGTCGGAAGCCGGGGCGATCTCGTCGTAGCCCGGCGCGGCCACGCCGGTGAGCGGCTGATGGCTGCCGATCAGGATCTGGCTCGCCGTGATACCCGGCGCGGAGGCGGTCAGGGCGGTGCTGCTCGACGACGGGTTACCTGACCCGCTGGAGCTGCAGGCTGCGATCACCATGGCGATGGCGGTGACCCCGGCGAGAGCTACGGCGTTAACCCGGTGTCTTCTTTTCATATGGGGCCTTCTTCCTGATGTTCGCTGCCCGGCGTGCGCCGGCGCAGCGCGGTGAGGGGCGCGGCCGTGGCTGGGCCGAAGAAGCGGCGCAGCCCGCCCTGGATGCCAGCGGGAAAGGCCAGCATGACGACGATGAGGACGACACCGTAGGCGGCGATCGGGACGCTGGAGCTCGCCGCCCCGGACAGGCCGTGGCTGGAGCCGACGTTGGTGAGATAGGTGGGCACCAGGACGAGGACCAGGCTCCCCCACAGCGCGCCGGGCAGCGTGCCGAGGCCGCCGAGGACCGCCCCGGTAAGCAGCGCGATCGACAGCGTGAGCGTGTAGGCGCCCGGGGCGACGATGCCGGTGACCAGGGCGAGCAGGGCCCCGCCGAGACCGGCGCAGGCGGCGCTGACCACGAACGCGAGGATCTTCAGCCGGGCCACGTTCAGGCCGGACAGCGCGGCGGCCACCTCGTCGTCGCGGACTGCCCGCCAGCTGCGGCCGACCCGGCTGCGGCTGAGGTTGGCCAGCAGGATCAGCGTGATGAGCGCGCCGGCACAGGTCACCCAGGCCTGCCAGCGGGTGGGCGGGAAGGTGGCGCCGAGAAAGCCGGGGGGCGCGATCGTGACCGTGAGCCCCTGGTCCCCGCCGAACAGCGACGGGAACTGGTTGGCGATCGAGGGCAGCGCGACGGCCAGCATCAGCGTGGCTCCGGCCAGGTACGGTCCCCGCAGCCGGGCCGCGGCGACGCCGAAGAGCGCGCCGGCCAGGGCGGCGGCCACCACGCTGGCCAGCAGGACCAGCTCCAGCGGCCAGTGCAGGTGGATCAGCACCAGGGCCGAGGCGTAGCCGCCGATGGCCATGAAGGCGCCATTTCCGATCGAGATCTGGCCGCTCAGCCCGATCAGGACCGTGAGCCCGGCCACGGCCGTCACGTAGGCGGCAACCTCGGCCAACTCGTAGTCGCGGTAGGGGCTCAGCCGGAGGGACAACAGCAGCAGGATGACGGCGACGCCGAGGGCGACGGCGAAGTGACGGGCGAGGGTCATGGTCACACCCTCCGGGTGGCCGCGCCGGAGAACAGGCCGGACGGCCGGATCATCAGCACCAGGACCAGCGCGGCCAGGCCGTACACCAGAACCAGGTTGCTGCCCAGGTAGCCGCCCGCGTAGCTGAGCAGCACGCCGAGCAGCACGCCTCCGATGACCGCGCCGACCGGGCTGTCCAGCCCGCCGATCACGGCGGCGGTAAAGCCCAGCACGAAGATCGCGTCCATGCTGTTCGGGTACAGGAACGTGGAGGGCGTCACCAGCACCCCGGCCAGCGCCCCGAACAGGCCGGCCAGCGCCCAGCCGAGCGTCAGGACCCGGCCGATCCGGATCCCCAGCAGCCGCGACACCCCGGGACTGAACGCCGTGGCGCGCAGCCGCAGGCCGATTGAGGTGTACTCGAAGACCAGGAACAGCGCCAGCGCCGCGGCCAGCACCGCCGCCGCGGTGAACAAGTCGGCCTCGGAAATGCCCAGCCCGAACGAGCCGATCTTGAGGCCCCGGACCGAGAAGGCCGCGGGGAACGAACGGTACTGGCCGCCGTAGATGATGCCGGCCGCCCCTTCGAGCAGGATGAGCAGGCCGATCGTCACGATCACGGAGTTCAGCGGGGCCTTGCCGATGGTGGGCCGGACGACCGTGGACTCCAGAAACGCCCCGAGGGCCAGACCCGCGGCCAGCGCCGCGAAGAAGCCCAGCCAGTAGTCGCCGGTGTCGCGGATGACGACCCAGGCCACGTAGGTGGTGAACATGGCCATGCCACCCTGGGAGTAGTTCAGGACCCGGGTGCCCCGCCAGACCAGCACCAGCGACAGCGCGATCGCCGCGTAGATCATCCCGACGGCGATCCCCCCGAGGGTGAACTCGACAAACTCCTGCATCGGTTTGCCCTTCTAGAAGCCCAGGTAGTGACGGCGCAGGGCAACGTCGGCGGCGAGCACGGCGGCATCATCCGCGGCGACGACCTTCCCGAGGTTGAGGACCATCCCGCAGTCCGCGATGGCCAGCGCGCTGCGGGCGTTCTGCTCGACCAGCAGAACGGTCAGCCCGGTGTCGTCGCGCAGTCCCCGCACCAGGTCCATGACCTGCGTGACCATCCGGGGGGCCAGGCCGAGGGACGGCTCGTCCAGCAGCAGCACCCGGGGGGCCGACATCAGCGCGCGGGCGATGACCAGGATCTGCCGCTCACCGCCGGACAGCAGGCCGGCCGGGCGCTTCTTACGCTCGCCCAGCATGGGGAACCGCCGGTAGGCATCGGTGAGGGCGGCCGACCGGACCGAGCCGCCGCGCCGGGACAGCCCGCCGAGCCGGAGGTTCTCCTCCACGGTCAGCTCGGTGATCACGCCCTGGCCTTCGGGCACGTGCGCCACCCCCGCGCGGGCGATGTTCTCGGGCGGCCGGCGGGCCACGTTGGCGCCGTCGACGAGAATCCGCCCCTGCCGGGGCTTGACCAGCCCGCTAATCGTGCGCAGCAGCGTCGTCTTGCCGGCTCCGTTGGCGCCCAGCACCGCGGTGATCGTGCCGGGCCGTGCGGCGACCGAGACGTTGTTCAGCACGGGTACCCCGCCATAACCTGCGACGATGCCCTCGACGGTGAGCGCCGCAGCGGAATCAGGCATCGCGTCGGTCCTGCTGCGAATCATCGCTACCACCGGCACCGGCACCGGGCGCTGGGCGAACAGCAGGACCGGCACCGGCACCGGGGCCGGCGCGATCACTACCGTCACGGGCGCCCTCAGTGCCGAGGTACGCGGCGGTGACGGCGGGATTGGCCTGGACCTGAGCCGGCGTGCCGGCGGCGATCAGCTTGCCGAAGTCCAGTACGAAGATAATGTCGCAGACTGACATCACCAGGTCCATCCGGTGCTCGATGACGACCACGCCCGCATCGGCGGCCATCTTCTTGATCAGCTCGCCCAGCTCGGGGAGCTCGCTCTCGGGGAAGCCGCCGGCCGGCTCGTCGAGCAGCAGCATCCGGGGCCGCCCGGCCAGGGCCCGGGCCAGCGCCACCCGCTTACGCAGGCCGTAGGCCAGGGTGTCAGGCATCTGGTCGGCCAGATCAGCGGCGCCCACCTCGTCCAGCGCGCGCATAGCCTGCTCACGTAGCCGCCGCTCGTCCCGGTCCGAACGCGGCAGCCCGAACAGCGCCGACCAGACCCCGGCTCGCGCCCCGGCCGTCGCGCCCACCATCACGTTCTCGACCACGGAAAGACCGCGGAACAGGCCGACGCCCTGCAGCGTGCGGGCGATGCCGAGGCCCGCCAGCCGGTGCGCACTGAGGTTGGTCAGCGGCCGGCCGTCAAAGGAAACCGTGCCGGACTGCGGCCGGACGAAACCGCACGCCGTATTGAGCAGGGTGGTCTTCCCGGCTCCGTTCGGGCCGATGATCCCGGTGATTTTACGGGGGGCAGCGGTAAGGGACACGTCATCGAGGGCGGTGACTCCGCCAAAATGGACGGTGACACTCTGAATGTCCAATGAACCATTGTTCATTCAGTCAGCCTCTGCTCCAGAACCGCTTCATCGCGGCGCAATGAACCAAGGTTCATGGGTGATCCGGGGCCTGGCAAGACCTGATCTTGTATTCGTGGCCAAACCGAGACCCTCCGGGCAGGGCGTTAACTTTCTTGATCGATCGCCGTGAATAGGACACGCTGGCCGGTGAGGGAGGGAGGGCCTATGGCACTCAGCGCAACGGGTGGCCGATCGAGGAACCTGATCCTGGCGGCGATGATCTTCGCCGTCTCGATGACGTTCATCGACCAGACCATCGTGTCCATCGCCGTGCCCCAGATCCAGCGCGAGCTCGGCCTGTCCAGCACCGGCGTGCAGTGGGCGGTCAACGCCTACCTGCTGTCCCTGGCCGCCCTCTTCGCGTTTGGCGGCCGGCTGGCGGATACGGTCGGCCACCGGCCCATGGTGACGCTCGGCGTCATCGTCTTCGCGGCCGCGTCGGCCATGTGCGGCCTGACCCCGAAGGGCAGCCTGGCCGAGGCGTGGATCGTCACGTTCCGGGTCATCCAGGGCGCGGGCGGCGCGATCATGTTCCCGGCCGCGCTGGCCATCGTGGTGCAGACGTTCCCGTTGCGCCAGCGCGGAAAGGCACTGGCGCTGTTCTTCGGTATCGCCGGCGGGCTGACCGCCATCGGGCCATTGCTGGGCGGATTCCTCACCCAGTGGACCTGGCGCGCGATCTTCTGGGTCAACATCCCCGTCGCGGTGATCGCGCTGGTACTGATCTACATCTCGCGGCCCGCGACGGAGTACCGGCCGGCCCGGATCGACTACCGGGGGCTGGTGCTGATCGCATCGGGCGTCGCGCTGAGCGTGTTCGGTTTCCAGCAGTCGGGCATCTGGGGCTGGAGCAATCCCGGCACCGGCCTGTGCATCGCGGCTGGCGCGGTGTTGCTGGTGGTGTTCTACCTGGTGGAGAAACGGACTCCCGCGCCGCTCATGCAGGTGAGGATTTTCCGCATCCGGGCGTTTCGGGTCGAGAACCTGGTGCTCGGCGTGGCCACGATGGTCTTCATCCCGGTGTTCTTCTTCGCCAGCGAGTACGCGCAGATCTCGCTGGGCAAGACGGCCTCGCAGGCCGGGTTGTTCCTGCTCTACTTCTTCATCGGCTTCGTCGTCGCCGCGCAGATCGGCGGCCGGATGCTCGACCGGCGCGGGGCCAAGCTCCCGGTCACCCTGGGCTGCGCCCTCGCCGCGGTCGGGTTCTACCTATGGGCGGGCAAGGTCACCGGCCTCAGCTTCGGCACCCAGCAGTGGTACATCATTTTGGCCGGCGCCGGCATGGGCTTCATGCTCGGCCCGGCCAGCACGGACGCGGTCAACCGGGCGTCGCGGCTGACGTACGGCGAGGCCACCGGCATCACCCAGACGGTGCGGAACTACACTGCCAGCCTGGGACTGGCCATCCTGGGCACGATCCTGGTCACCGAGATGCGGAGCCGGCTCACTACGTCGCTGGTCGCCCGCGGGCTGCCGCTGGCGCGGGCGCAGGCCGAGGCGGCGGTGCTCGCCCAGTCGCGGGGGTCTTCCGGCGGCTCAGGCTCCACCGCGAGCGGTGGTGGCTTGGGGGCGATCCCGCAGTTCTACCGGGTGGACTTCGCCTACGCGACGCGGACCGTGTTCTACGTGATGGCCGGGATCATGGCCGTGGCCACGATCGTGGCGCTGGCCGGCCTGCGGCGGGGGCTCCAGGAGGAGCCGGCTGGGGTTCCTAGTGAAGCTGGGGTTCCTAGTGAAGCTGGGATTCCTAGTGAAGCTGGGATTCCTAGTGAAGCTAGGCGGGGCGGGGCGCTGTGACTGAGGGGGCTGTAGGGGAACAGGGCTGCTGTAGCAGGAGCGGGGGCTGCGGGAACGACGGGGGCGGTAGCTCCGGAGGCCAGGGATACCGGAGTGGGCTGAGGGCAGGAACGCCCGAGCGGGGGCAGCGGCTGCTGAGATTTGGCGCACCGGGGCAGACCCGCGCCGGGACGGCGCTGCATCGGGTCGATCTTCCTGTCTACGGCTCGCGGAGATCGCTGATTCTCTGGAGCTCTCGACCCTCTTTCTAGCCTTGCATTTAGATATCTTGTTCGATTTACTACCTGTAAACGCAATTACTATCGAACAAGGCGAGGTGGGTGCCGGCAGCGGAGTTCGCGGACGCGGGGTTCCTGCCTCGTGACGTCCCTTCAGTTCCGCGGATCGGGCCCAATGGGCGGATCAGCGGGTTCGCCTCCGGCGGCGTGCATGACACCGAGCTACCCGGCCCTGCGCTGGCCGGGTTCGTTGACAGTGCCGCCGGGAGCAGCCGCGACTACCACGGTCTGGACGATGACGAGCTGATCGGTGTCCTGGTCGGGTGGCAGAAAACCGAGGCCTGGGCCGCAGCCGGCAAACTCTCGGCCGTCGCCGAGTTGATCCGCCGCCGTCCCGGCGACCCCCCGGCCCCGGCGGCGAGGCCGCCAAGACGGCCGGCATCCCCGCGGAGTGGGGCAAATTCTGCGCCGACGAACTTGCCGTCGCCCTGTCCTCCTCCCGGCACGCTGCCGGACGAATGCAGGGCCTGGCCTACGACCTCGCCACGCGACTCCCCCGCACTGCTCGGGCGCTCCGCGAGGGCGTCATCGATGCCTTCAAGGCCCAGATCATCGCCGAGGCCACCCGGGTCCTGGACGACGCCGGGGCGGCCACCGCCGAGGCCCTGGCTCTGCCCAATGTGGCGGGCAAGAATCCGGGCCAGATCCGGGCCGTCATCGGGCGGGCCGTGCTGAAAGTCGACCCGGACACAGCGCGGGAGCGGCGGAAGCAGGCCGAGAAAGACCCCCGGGTAGAGCTGTGGCGTGAAGACGCCGGAACTGCCGCGTTGTGCGGGTTTCACCTGCCCCCGGATGAGGCTCTGGCTGCCGACCAGATGATCGCCGGCCAGGCCGAAGCTCTGAAGGCCGCCGGGCTGGACGGCACCATGGACCAGTTGCGCGCCCGTGCCTACCTCGACATCCTCCTCGGCCGTGACTCGCGCCCCGCTCCGGAGGCGCGGGACGGCACGGCCGGGAGTGCGGATAATCCGGGCTCGCAGGCCGCCGGGCAGGACTGCCAGAGCGACATTGGCGACGTCGGTGACGTCGGCTGGTTAGGACGTCATGGTGGGGCCAATCGGAGCCGTCATAGCCAGTCGGCCCGTCTCGCCGGCCCCCGGTCGGACAACCCACCGCTCGCCAGCCGTCTGCCGGACAATCCCCCGTCGGACAGTCCCCGGCCGGCACTGATCCCCCGGCCGGCACGCTTAATACATGGGTGATCCGTGTCACAGGATCGCGAATGGGAGGCCGCCCATACCGCCTTGTTATGCATGGCTCGCCCCAGATGGTCCGCGCCCGATTGCAGCACGTGCTGGCGGACACCGGCGCACTGGTACGGGACGGCGCCTGTTCGATCACGCCAGTAGCGGGGGAGGCACCCATTGGTGGGCGCTCCCGTAGTCGTGGGCCGCCGGCGAGGCGGCGGATTGACGAACGTCGTGGAGGCGGCGGCGCACAATTCGTCGGCACGGGCTGCGGCCGGCGCGGCGAAGAAGCGCGGGCCGCAGTTCCCCAGGATGTGCCGGGTTTGCCCCCGCCCGGGGCGGCCCGATTACGCTGGACTGGTGAGCGGAACGGAGCCTGCGATGGTTAAGGTCGGCAAGGAAGTCCTCAGATGCGCCTATCTGGGCTGTGAGAATGTGCCTCGGCAGGGGGAGCCGGGGGCGGCAGAGCAGGGGTACTGCGGGCTGCCGAACCCGGTGACCGGGGAGCCGCATCTGGCGCTGACCGGGTTCCGGTGGCACTAAGTGCTGGCCCGGCAAGGTAGCGGGTCGGCCAACCCGGGGGATCCGGGTCGGCCGGGGTTCGCGTTCTGGCGGCGCCGCCAGCGGGCCGAGGCTGATGCGCGGGAGGCGGGCGCTGCGGCGGCGGAGGCCGAGGCGCGGCTGGCCGGGGCGCTGACCTCGAAGGCTGCCGCCGAGCAGGAGGCGCGGGCCGCGCGGGAGCAGGTGGCCGCGGCGCGGCAGGAGCGGGACGAGGCGGTGCGCGGCGCGGAGTCGCGGGTGGCCGGGGCCGAGTCCCGGGCCGACGAGGCCGGACAGGACGCGGCGCGGGCGCGAGAGGCGGCCGAGTCGGCCCGGGCGGAGCTGGACCGGGTGCGCCGGGCCGCGGAGGAGCAGGTGGCGCAGGCCCGCCAGGACGCCGAGCGGGACCAGGCCGGGCTGCGGGCCGGGCTCGA
>Ga0302302_1001635_pt1 | contig 13421 bp, 15 predicted proteins | sample III_Palsa_E1_3_FD_198766 | JGI IMG/M metagenome (GOLD analysis project Ga0302302, IMG submission 198766) | Peat permafrost microbial communities from Stordalen Mire near Abisko, Sweden - III_Palsa_E1_3 | ecosystem: Environmental > Terrestrial > Soil > Palsa > Peat permafrost | place: Sweden...
TGCGCGGCAAGGTGGACCGGCGGGAAATGCAGGTCGGCATTACCGAGGCCGGCCTCGAGCTGCTGAAGACCGAGCTGCGCATCCGCCGCGGCTGGCTCGAGAGTGCGATGTCGGCGATCCTGACGCTGGAGGAGCGGGAGCAACTCGTGGCGGCGTCGGGCGCCATGTCCAAACTGGCCTTGCACCACACTGAACCAGCGCCGCGGCCTTGACGAGGCGGTAGGACGAGTCTGTGCTCAGGGGGCATGGCGGGCCGACAGATCCCTGCCCTGGAGAGCCGAGAATGCGGCACCATGGAACCTATGCAGCCCACGGAACCCGTCAAACCGGCCCACTTTGAACTTGATGAACTGGTGGTATTGGCCGCCGCATTGACCGCGGCGCCGATGGTGCAGATCATCATCGCCGACGCGGACCGGTTGCGCTGCTACGCCCAGATGGGGCCTGCGGATTTCGAGTTACCGCGCGATAGCCCCTTTTTTACCGTCACCCTCGCGGCTGAAGACTGCCTGCTCGTCCCGGACACGCGTGATGATCCGCGGTTTGCCGCCGATGAGCTGGTCGTTGCCGGACCTCGAATCCGCTTTTATGCCGGAGTCGCCCTGCGCACCAGCGGCGGCCAGAACCTGGGAGCCTTGTGTCTCTTTGGCGGCATGCCTCGGCAGCTCAATCCCCAATGCTGTAACGGCCTTGCCATCCTGGCGCGCAAGGTGAGCGAGTCGATCGAGGTGCAACGCGCTTCCAATGGCGCCCATCGTCACGACGGTACGCGCCAGCAGATGACACGGGAACTCAGGAAGGCGACGGAAAACGGGGATTTCGAGCTGCACTATCAGCCCAAGGTCGGCATGCGCAGCAATCGCATCACGGGATTCGAGGCGCTGCTGCGGTGGAACAGTGCGGTGTTCGGTGCGATTTCACCAACGACGTTCGTTCCCTTGCTAGAAGAATCCGGCCTTATCCTGCCCGTCGGCGCCTGGGTGATTGAAAAGGCATTGGCCGACCATCAGCTGTTACGGGATCGGGGTCTGGATGTTCCGTCAATCGCCGTCAACGTCTCCCCGATGCAGCTCGCAGACGGTCATTTCGCCATCGACTTCGAAAAGCTGGTGGGCGGCAGCGACGCGCGGCGCGCGCCGCTTGATATCGAAATCACCGAAGGGATGCTACTGGAAAATACCGGGCTGACCATTCGCAGGCTCAATGCCATACGCAACACAGGCGCCCACATTTCCATCGACGACTTCGGGACCGGATATTCCTCGCTGCGATACCTGGCACACCTTCCTATCGATGCACTCAAGATTGACCGCTCCTTTGTCTCGATGATGGCCGACGAAGCGGACAATATGGCAATCGTATCGAGCGTCATCGCCCTCGCGCACGGCCTCGATCTGGATGTCGTCGCGGAGGGGGTGGAAACGGTGGAGCAGCGCAAGCTGCTCGGTCTGCTCCGCTGCGATGAGATGCAGGGCTTCCTGTTCAGCCCGGCGGTGGACCGCGACGGCATCGCAGATCTTCTGATCGCGGAAAGCAATGCCGCCACACACCGGAACCGGACACTGCTTATCGGCGGCGAGCTTGATGAGGTCCTGGATCGGCGGCGCCCGAATCGCCCACGACGCTAAGGCCTATGCAGCGTTGAAGTCGCTCATCGGAAGCGCTGCGAACGCCGGGCGGCCTAAGTAGTATCCCTGGAACAGGTGCTGCGCTGATACGAGCCGCCCTGTCAAATCGGTACATTTGATCAGCCGGAATCTGCTTCAACACGCTCCCCGCCGACTCACCGCCGTGGCCGCGAACCAGTGCTTCGTAGGCGAAGATGGCTCCGATCCCGGTGCGGCGAGCAACTTCTTGGCGCGGCCCTGGCCTAAGCCTTCGAAGCACGATGCCTGGGCAAAGAAATCGTTCTCGCCGACGATTTTCACCGGCTTTCAGTCGGCCCAAGGTGGCAAAGCCCATGTTCCATTCCCCGAAACTGCGTCCCACGATCGGTTCGCGAATGATCAACGACACATTCCTATGCCGCGAATCCGCCGAAATGGTCCTGAGAGCGCATCAACACACTCGATGTTCCCTTCCAGAACCTGGAAGTAACTGCCTTCCATGTAAAGGAGCATTCCGGTAATCCCGCGCGCCGCGTTGGCCGCGCGCGTCTGCTCCAGCAACTGCGGAATCTAGTGCTCCGCAAAATCAACGGTAGCAGCGCCGGCGTAAATGCAGTGAATCAGACCATTCATAGCCTACCTTAAGCTTAAGCTAAAACCGCCGTGCTGTTGCGACCGGCGAGACTTCAGGCATGCATAGTGAGCAATCCAGAGGGAACCCTACCCGACGTAGCGCTTCATAATTCAGTGCTGAGGAGAGTAAGTCAGGGAGGAATGGCACAATTCGGGCCTCACAGTCGCGCATAGCGAAGACGCAGCGCGTTGCCGTAGACCGATACCTAACTCAAGCTCATCGCTGCATCTCAGCAGCAGGCCAAAGGCTCGATGCAGGACGCCCGCGGTCACTGCCGCCGCCGCGGAAGCCGCCCAAATCACCTGAGGGTGAGTGATCGTGGCGGCCGCGCTACAAGCACACCAGCACGATCTTTCCGGCGCCGCCCCGTTGTGCCAAGGCGTGTGCCTCGCCCGCGTCGCGAAGCGGTATCCGGCGACTGATGGGCAACAGGAACTTCCCATCCCGGATGTCATCGGCAAACTCCCGGACTTTCGATGGATCAGGGCGCGCAAACACCCGCGTGACCGTGATTGTCGGATTGCGTTGCGGCACGCCCTCCGGAAGGACCGACGCGTAGCCAAATTTGCCGCCGTTTTGCACCTTGGCAAACAGTTTCGCAGCTGTTTCGCCCCCGACCGTATCGGCGACAGCGTCCACCATCGCAAGGGCGGCGATCGCGGAATCGTCATCGATGGCCACAGTGTCCGCGATCCCAAGATTCCGCGCTTCCGCCAGCTGTCCGGAGCGCACACCCGCAATCACGGTCACCCCGAGTTTCTTGGCGGCATGAACAGCGGCCCGCCCGACACTTCCCAAGGCTCCACTGATGAGCAGCCTCTGCGCGGATTGAGCCCGACACACGAGCCGGACAAGCTGATCACCTGTCAACGAAACCAGCGGTATCGCAGCGGCATCAACCAGGTCGACTCCGTCAGGCAAATGCGTCAACGCGGAGCCCTTTACGACAACCAACTCCGCATAAGTGGCCTCGGCACAGGCCAGCACCCGATCGCCGGGTTTGAAGGTGCGGATGTTGAGTCCCACGGCCCTAACCACGCCGCTTACGTCCATGCCGAGAATGGCCGGCAGCTTCAGCGGGAAGTCCTTCTGTCGCGTGCCCGAGCGTATTTTCCAGTCGACTGGATTCACACTCGTGGCCGCGGCCTCGATCAGCACGGAATCCGCATCCAGGATCGGATCCGGCGCATCCTCTTCGTACTTGAGATTTTCCGGGCCACCGTATTGGTACAATCGAACTGCTTTCATTTCAGCCTCCAAAAGGTCTTAAAGCTCACTTCAAGAGCGTCTTGCGGATCGCGAGCAGTTCCCGGCGTCGTTTCGCGCCGACCTTAGGATAATGCATCCGGAATTGCTCGAACGCCTCCAGCACGATGGCCGAGACGATCAGCCTGGCGTTCTCCTTGTCGTCGGCCGGCACGATATACCAGGGTGCCTCGGCGGTGCTGGTCGCCGACAGGGCCTCCTCGTACGCTTTGGCGTACTGCTTCCAATAACCCCGTTCCTTGATGTCCGCGAGACTGAATTTCCAGTTCTTTTCCGGCTCATCGATGCGCGCCAGAAACCGCCTGCGCTGCTCTTCTCTTGACAGGTGGAGGAAGACTTTGACGATACGGGTCGAGTTGGTGGTCAGGTGCCGTTCTAAGTCGCGGATCGAGCGATACCGGTCATGCCACAGTTCTTTGTCGTGGCGTGGGATATCGGTAAGCCCTTCATCGCGCAGCATGTCGCGGTGCACGCGCACGATGAGAACTTCCTCGTAATAGGAGCGGTTGAAGATGCCGATACGACCGCGCTCGGGTAGCTCACGCGTGGTCCGCCACAGGAAGTCGTGTTCCAGCTCACTCGGGCTGGGTGTCTTGAAGCTGAACACCTGGCAACCCTGAGGGTTGACTCCTGACATCACGTGCCGGATGACGCCATCTTTCCCGGCCGCGTCCATTCCTTGGACAATGATCAGGAGCGCATGACGTTGGGTCGAGTAGTGGAGCTGCTGCATTGCGCTCAGCTGTTCGACGTGCTGCTGCAGAAGTTTCCGGTATTTCGCCTTGGATTTGTATACCGGATCGATCAGCGTAGGCCACTTCCTGAGATTGACCTCATCGCCTTCGCGCAGGCGAAAGTCTTTGGGATTGATCTTCACATTCTTCCTTGGTCGCTTGCGCGTAGCGCGCCCCTGCAGCGCTAGTGCCGCCCGCCTACAGCAGGCTGAGTTTCCGCACCAGGCGCTTGCCGCGGTATTTTAGCGGGATCCGCGGCAGTTCCGCCTTTTGCACCAGCTCCAGCACCAACGAGAAGGGTACAGCAGCCGCAAGCGTGGCCGCTACGAGCGACGCCGGCAGGAGTGTCATGGCGATGCCGGCGACAGCAATGCGGAAGCGATCCCGACATCCGCGATGGACGACAGCGCGAGCAGGAGGCTCGGAGGAGCCGCCTGCGCCAGCCTCGATGGGAGCTCACTCACCGGTGAGCATGGATTGATCGAGCAGCACCTCGCAATCGCCGCGCTGAGCGCCAGGCGCGACTTCAGCGCGGCAAGCGTCGCCTGCGCTCGACTCTCCTGGAACAGTCCCAAGCTGCGTTGAACGCGAGCAAGGCCGCGATGATGGCCGCCTCGAACTTGTGCAATGCGCGCTGCAGGGGATGCAGCGACGTATTAGGCATTGCATTGGCGCCGTCCTTCAGCAGCCGACGGGCCGCATCCTGGCTCGATAAGCCCCCTGCACTGGCGTCGGTCACTGCGACTGCCGCTGTGCCATCAGCGCTGGAAATGAAAGCCGCCGAAGAACCAGAGCACGAGCAGGACAATTATTACGACGCCCAGGACGCCGCCCAGTCCGGATCCGCCGTAACGCCTATATCCGTAGTAGCCGCCGCCGCCACCGAACAGCAGCAGGACTACGATAATGATCAAAAGCAAGCTCATGTCACACCTTCCCGCCAAATCCTGGCGACTGTTCGAGACGATATTCTGAACGAGGCGGCCCGCCGCCTCTGTTCGATAGCGTACGCAGAGGAGCCTCAGCCTTTCACGGCGGGAGTGACGGTCTGAGCGCGAAACGGAGGGGGTACTTCCGTCCCCAGGTGAACCTGGGCCCGGAGCATCGGCGCCATCGCCTGTGACTGGATGTGAATCCGGTACATCTGTACGTCGCGGAAATAGCGCTGCAGCCGGTCACCCCGCTTCGCCGTCGCCGCGCCGGCAGTGTGAAACAGCATCTCCACACATTCGCAGGCCGCGCGACACCCTTCGCGGGCCACGCCCCAGACCCGTAGCGTATCCGCACTGGTAATTGGCCGACCCTCTTGCAGCCACTGCCTGCACTGCTCCAGATGCAGACGCGTTGCACTCAGCGTCAGTGCCTCTGCGGCATCCGCCCGACACATCGCCTCGCCGAAGATCCGCTGCAGCTCCGGATCGTGCATCCGGGTGCGGCGGGGATCAAAGACCAACGGCTTGTTCCTCAGGAGCTGCTCGTACTCTTCAAGCGCAGCACGGGCCGCGCCGCTCAGAATCGCGCCGAACTCGCAGCTGAACCAGCCGAACAGTATCCCGAGAAACACGCCATCGCGATGCAGACGAGTCCCGGGAGTGCCATTGGCCTCCGCGCTCAGCCTCATGACCGGTGAGGCAACGATGTGCAGATCCGGAACGAAGACTGCTTTGATGCGCACGCTGTTCGAGCCGCTCGCCTGCATGCCCATCGCCGCATCGCCGCCCCAATCCGGCACGACCTCGATGTCCGCGCGCGGTACGACGATCATGACCGACCGGACACCTTCGGGCCCTGGAATGAATGCCCCGCCGAAGAAGTGATTGCACACGGGGATGCCGGAGGCAAACGTCCACAATCCGGTCACGAGGTAGCCGCCATCGCGACGCTCCAATGTCGGCATGCCGGCGGGCGCGGCCACGTAAGCGGCCCGAAAATCCCCATCCGCCCCGAAGAGCTCCCGCTGGACCGATTCCTCGAAGTGGGACGCGAGAACCAGCGCGTGCGAGGAGGCCAAGGTGTAACACCAGCCACTTCCAGGATGGCCGCGCGAGAGCTCCATGATGACGCGGAGGTAGGTCTCGCAGTCACCGCCGCCACCCCCGAACATTCGGGGCTGCAGGATCCGGTAGAAACCCCCTTGGAGTAACTGCTGGTGAACCGCCTCGGAATATCGGCCGCGGGCGTCGTTCTCGTCCTGCTCGGCACGCAGCTGTGTGCCGATGCGCTCCGCCGTTGCGATCAGGTCAGCTGCATGAGAGGGCGATGCGTTGTCGGATGTCATAAGCGGCCGCGCTCCGTGGCTCGCCGCTATTTTGAGCGCACCCGCGCCTCGCGGCAACGAGACTGGTCAGGCGCTTACTTATCTTGCCGCGTGGCAGCCTTCTCCTGCGCATTTTCGCTCTGGTGCCAGCTCGAATCAGGATCGTACGCCTGCATCGTCGCGGCGAGGGTTGCGGTCATTTTGCCGAGATCCTTCTCGTATACGGCACCGTCCTCGCCCACCAGGAAGGTCATGACGCCTGAGGATCGGTACTGCGCTGGATAGGCCAGGAATGCGAACCCGCCGGTCATTTTGCCGTCTACGAGATAGCTCTTCGCACCACCCGGGGCATTTTTACCCTGGCCCGTGAGAATGCGGTAGTAATAGCCATGATAGGGGGTCGGAGTGCCGGGCTGGTGCACATAGCCCTGCGCGGCGGCCGCCGCGACCAACGGGCCGATGGGACTTTGGGGCTGGCCGGCTGCCGTTTTCCAATACAGGCCGTCATGCGAGCCCGCCTCACTGAATAACTTGGCGGCGTAGTGTCCGCCCTGCACGGAGTGGTACTCCTTCTCGGCGGCAACGAGTTCCTCGCAGACGCGGATGGTCGACAGCTCGTTCTGTCCCACGCGCCGGTAGAGGATTTCCTTCCTGGCCGCCGCGGTATCAAAGTGCCAGGCCGTGCCTGCGCCCGCGAGCGGTATGGGCATCGGCCAGTTGCGGGCGCCGATGTACAGGGTGGTCATTCCGTCCGGTTCCTTCATGAGGCGGTGCATCTCCTGATACCGCCTCACGAAATTGGCCCGGTCGTCGGCATCCTCGGTCGCATCCCCGGAAGAGACGAGCTTGCGGCCGTCCGGTCCGAGGATATCGAGCATCGCTTGGGCATCATTGTTCTTCGCCGCCGTGAAGAGGGCGTCGCTCGCCTGCGCCGGCGAGGAGAAAACCTTCTGCGCCAGTGCCATCGGGGGCATGGCAAGACATCCCATCAACAGCAGGGCCGTTCCAAGCATCGTTCGACACATAGGCCTTTCTCCGTTTATGGTCATCAGCGGCGCCCGCCGCCGCGTTCACCACCACCACCACCGCCGCCACGTGCTCCGCCGCCACCGAAACTGGCGCTGCCACGCGCTGAGAACCCTCTCACCTGGCCGCCGTGATCGAAGCCGCTGAAGGCTCCCGAGCGCATGCCGCTCGCGCCGGGGGAGGGGGTAAATCCACGCGGTGCCGCATGATCTTCGCCAAAAGGCCGCGGTGTCGCACCGCCGTTGAACACGCCGCCGCGTGCGCCGGGGCTTTCATCGCGCCCTCCGAAACCGCCATTTCTGCCGCCGCCCGGTTCCGTGCGAGCACCGGGCGTGCCACGCGCACCGTTGAAGCCGCGGTCGCCACCCGCGCCCCGGTAGAAATTCGCACGGTTATAGAATGTCGTGCTGTGGGACAGGTAGGGGCTGTGGTTATACAGCACTGCGTGGCGGTGCCAATCGAATCCCCAGTTGTGCCAGCCCCAGCCGAAACCTCCCAGGAAGCCGATGCCGAAACCCACACCAAAGGAGAGGTAGGGGCCGCCAAACCAGATTCCCGGATAGGGATACCATCCCGGCCATTCCGGTATCGGATCGCCATAGACCAGCCAGGGATCGTACGCCGGGATGTAGACGATGTCGGTGCTGGTCGGATCGATGCTGATAGTCGAATCCTGGTCCGCGACCGCCTGCTGCGGAGTGCTCTTCAGATTTCCAGCCTGCTGCGCACGCTGGCGCATCGCCTGCACGGCATCCATGACGTCCTGTTGCTGGTTGTAATAGGCATCCCCCAGGGAAGAGGTCCAGGAGAGATTCTTGTCCATGTTTCCCAGCACGGCCGGAAACGCCGTGAGCGCCTTGACGCTGGCATCCCAGGGCTGCTGATCCGCCGCCTGACCCAGCGCGGGGCCTTTCAGTCCCGGATTTGCCTGAACCCACCGGTCCGCTTCCACCACCTGCTCGGGAAAGGTGGCGGCCGCCAGGATCTGGGCGACGAGCGAATCCGGATATAGGGCGATGGGGGCCACCAGCTGCTGCAGCTGCGGGGGGGACTGCTGAGCGTAGGTAGAGGGCGGACCCCCTTGCGGTACCGCTGAAGCCTGCGGTGGTGGCTGATTCTGTGCCGGTGTGCCTGCGGACCATGTCGCGCCCAGGATGGCCAGTGACAGCAGTGCCGAAATGCCTGCATGTTGCGAAACGTTCATTTGAATCCTCATGCGCCGCCACGCCGCGGACCGAGGGCGAACTATACTCCCGCGCGAGCACGGAGGTAGTACGTGACAGCAAGACAACTCAAAGCAGTCATCCATAGCAAAAGACCTTTGCACGAGGGATTTCTGCGGGTCTACCAGTATGAATTCGACGTCGAGAAGCACGGCGGAGGAATCAAGCGCAGCACCTGGGAAATGATGGAGCGCGGCAACGCGGCTGCTGTGCTAGGCCATGATCCGGATCGCGATGAGGTCGTGCTTGGAAACGAGTTTCGTCCTGGCTTGATGGTGGCCGGCGACTACCCGTATCGGGACAACCTCGTCGCAGGCGCCATCGAAAACAATGAGACTGCGCTGGAGGCGGACGCTCGGGAGATGCGGGAAGAGACCGGTCTGGTTCTGCGTCATCCGGTGCTCATTCATTCGGGCGCTTACGTCAGCTCCGGGGGTACCTCTGAGAAGATTTCCATTGTTTACGGCACAGTGGACACGAGCCACGCTGGGGGTGTTCATGGCAACGCGACGAGCCGGTAACTCATGCGGGGCTTAAGCTCGTGGTGATCTCGGTGGTGACGTCCGTCATCAGCTTATGGATCGGGCATTTTTCCGCCATTCGCAATAGTTCTTGCCGTTGGCCGGGGCTCAAGTCTCCGGTCAACGTAAGCACCGCACTCAGTCTATAGATGCCCGCGCGTTCCTGGCTGGAATCGCGTTCCGCGGAAACCGCGATGTTCTCTACCGGGATGTTCTTGTGCTTCGCGTACCAAAGTACGGTCAGCGCTGTGCACGCGCCGAGCGCGGCGTCGTAGAGATCATGGGGACTGGGTCCTGATGCGTCGCCGCCTTCCTCGACACTCAGGTCGGTGGCAAGGTGATTGGGTCCGATGTGGATGTCATGCCACATCCGCGCCCGTTGATCTCGAACGACCTGAATTGTCATGGTCTTTGCCCCTTCGTCATTCGATGAATCCGCTACTTGCTCTCCAGCAGCTTAACGATCGCAAGCAGCAGTCGGTTGGCGGTCGTCGCGACGCCCAGCGCTTGGCCGCGCCGCACGATCAAGCCGTTCAGATGGTCGATCTCACTGCGCTTGGCGCGTGCCAGATCCTGCGCCGTCGATGAGTACTGGTCCGGCATCGCCTCGCCTATCCCGCGCACGGTTGCATGGATATCGCCCGGGATCGTGACCCCTTCCGCCTTCGCAACGGCCACGCATTCATCGACGATGTCGCGAATCACGGCAGGTATGTCCGCGCCTTTGACGAGCTCGCCGTACGGCAACTGCGTAATCGCCGATAGCGCGTTGTAGGCGCAGTTGATGATCAACTTCGCCCACGACGCACCGCGTGCGTTAACCGAAATGTCGGTCGGAATGCCGGCTGCGATCAGCGCCTGCGCAACCTTCTCGCTGCTCTGCGACGGCTCGATGATCAGTTCGCCGCGGCCGTGATGCCTGACATGCCCCGGGCCGCCCATTTGGACACCGATGTAGACCACCGCTGCAATCACTTCCTGTGGCAGGAGCGTCCGCAGCCGCTCCGCGTTCTCGACGCCGTTCTGCAGTGACAGCACGACGGCATGCGGCGCAAGATACGGCTTGATGGCAAGCGCCGCGCTTTCGGTGTCGGTGGATTTCACGCAAAAGAGTACAAGCTGCGCGGCCTGCACTGTGCTCTCATCCGTGCTGGCAGCGACGCGCACGCGTTCGTCGAAGGTTTGTGTTTCGAGTCTGAGCCCCTGACGCGTGATCGCTGCGACGTGTTGCGGTCGCCCGATGAGCACCACGTCGTGTCCGGCGCGCGCCAGCATGCCGCCGTAGTAGCCGCCAACCGCACCCGCACCCATTACCGCAACGTTCATATTCGCCCCCCGACGCGAACGGTTCCGCCGATGTTGCGCTACGAGAACCAGCCGATTGTAGCCGAAGGGGACCTGGCCCTGCTGCATGGCCGCTTCTCGGGACGGGGTCCGGGGGTAGCCGCCGGCCCGAGGGCGCGGCGACTGGAATCATCAAAGTTCGGCGCCCGGTGAGCGCTTCCAGGCGCGAAAGCCACCTATGAATGCCAGGTCGGGCGGGGTCACGCGAACATGCCGCGGCATGCTCCGAAGGTGCGCCGCGTTTCCTCCTCCGACGATCACATAATGAGCGTCAAGAATTCGGCTCAGATGACTGATGATCTGCAGAGCGTTCTTTGACCATCGCGTGGAACCCAGACGCGTGAGTGCATCGCCGCCAACGTACGACTGAATCTGCCCGCGCTTGCTGAAGGGAAGATGCCCGAGCTCCATCGGATACACCTTGGAATCCAATATAGATACAGCGCCCAGGGCGGTGCCAAAGTCCAGGAACAGCATTCGGCCCCCGTCGTAGCCCCCGATCGCCTGCATGGTGCCGGGGAAGCCCAATGAAACACGGTCAAATGACCAGTCCTTGGTCATCAGACGGATGCGGCGCATCATCTGTTGCGGCGTCATCGATGGCGAGGAATCAAAGAACAGTGAGTCTCGGCCGTCAGACAGTCGGAACTTGACATGCGTCCCGCCGATGTCGACGGAAAGTACGTGCCGCTGTCGAGTCATTGAATTGTGGTCGCAGGGTTTGGCGGCCGGTTGTGCGTCGCTACGGCCCGCACACCGAAGTGTGCGGGCCTCATTGAGGTGTCTAAGAAAAGTACGGAGCCTTACTTCTTCCCGTGCTCGTCCATATGTGCCTTGGCGGCATGTTCAGCATGATCTTCCGCATGTGAGGCATGAGCACGCGAGGAGTGCGCATGATGGGCCGCTTTCTCATGGTTGCCCGCCTCATGATGTTTGGCCGCTTCGTTGTGATGTTTCGCCGCGTGGCTGTGATGTTCGGCGGCTTGCTTGTGATGCTCTACAGCTTTCTTGGACATGATTTACTTCCTCGATGATTTTTGGTGATGCCAACCCGATGAGCCCGAACGCAGCCGATAACGAATCGACGATGAGGTGGCTCGCGGGAACAGCAGTATGCGAGATATGTCATGACAGTATCTGCACGCCACGGTCGGCGGTATGACCATTTCCGTGTCGGAAAAGATCACACTCGGCAGAAGCTCCAGCTGTCACATTATCGTAGTAGGTTCGGGGCGCGGGAGCTTGAGGTACGGCGTTAGCGGCGACACATTCGGGAGCCATCCATGACGGACGCAAATCTTGACCAGCTGCAGGGCGCGTATAGAGCAGCGGTCGATGAATGGATAGCCGCTATAAGGCGGGAGCAGGCACTCGCCTCAGTCCATCATTCGGTAGCTAAGCTGGATTTGTGGGAACAGGCGCATCTTGCGGAAGACCAGATTCGTGGCGCGGTGCTGACGGCAAAAAAACAATATGAGGATGCGCTGCGCGAAGTGCAATTCGGCATTTGAATCCGGATGGCGCCGCCGCAGAATCAAACCGATGCCGCTGGGCTCGGTGAGAAGGCATCGAGGCGCGCCCCGAGGCGTGGCTGTAAGGTCTCTCTGACGGGCAGTGGCGGCTTGCGACTGGCCGGCGTTCGGAATCGATTCACGAATGATGGGTCTTTACGAGACCTCATCATGCTCAGCCACCTCGATCCCGCCTCGGCGCTTGCATTTGATCTGCAACGCGACAGCCCGTTCTACACCTGCACCGCCACGGCGGAAGACTGCCTCATCGTTGCGGACACCCGAACCGAAAAGCAATGTGGATGACCGGCGGCGTTCGAATCGGGCGCGACGCTGAGGCGCGACCAACATTGAAGGCTATTGAAAGCCCGATTCGGGAGGGTAGGCGCCCGGAAAGGCGAACTCCTCGATGGAGCGAATCTTCCCGTCCACGATCTTGAAGACCTCGGCCACGTTAGTGGAACCTTTGGTCGGGCGCTCGCCATGCGGGATGATGAACAGCGCCACGGCAATGCCACGCGCCATATCCAGCACTGCGATGCGGCGATTGACGACGGTCTGCCCTTTGAGCCCGTCAAAGCTCGTGCCGCACGTGCCGCCGCCTTTTTCCAGCGGCACGGCGGGGTTATTGGTCCACTTGAGGCCCGCGGAGTACCGATCGCAACGATAGCTGAAGGGCGGGATGCTGCCATTGTGTTCGCTGATCCCGTCCTCGTAGCGGCCGATGATCGCCGCCATGGTCTTGCGGTCGCTGCGGCGCGCTTCCGGTACCGGAGCCTCGTACAGGACATCCGGCTCCAGCAGGCCGGAGAAATCATCCTTGCCGCCTGGCTCCCCGCCGCGCGTGAAGAGTTCGGACTCGGTGATCTTTCCGTCCTTCACGACCAGCCGCACGAACAGAGCCCCGAGCTCGGAGCCGTACTGGGCCGCGCCAAAATAGACGACCTGACCGAGCTCGGGATCCGAGAAGGTCGGCCCCGGGACGGGCAACGCCGTGATCCGCTGCCAGACGCCTGCACCGATTGCCATGGCGTGCCCATTTTCGCGCGCATTGAGATTAGCACTGAGTTTCAGGGACGCGGGATCATGCCGCGTCAGATCCTTAAGATATTCCGCCATGAGCCGATTCAGGCAGCTGGCATTGCAGCTGCCCTCCGCGACCGCGACTCCCGATGCGGTCAGAGCCACGGTGGCCAGGCCAACAGTCCATTTGCGGAATGACTTCATGGGGAGTCCTTAAGGTTGCTCAGAACTGGTAGCTGGCGCGTAACCCGTACGTTCTCGGGTCACTGTAAATC